>Ga0335083_10002651_pt1 | contig 23512 bp, 19 predicted proteins | sample Lox_Sample_42_FD_206716 | JGI IMG/M metagenome (GOLD analysis project Ga0335083, IMG submission 206716) | Soil microbial communities from Loxahatchee National Wildlife Refuge, Florida, United States - Lox_Sample_4.2 | ecosystem: Environmental > Terrestrial > Soil > Wetlands | place: USA...
ACTCGCCGACACGACCCGGCGCGCGCTCGAGGAGCTCGAACGCGCGCGCTCGCCACTTGTCCAGCATCAATTGACGACGCGCAGGCTCTTGCGACCCGCCGGCACCGCCGGGTGCGCCTGGTCGTCCGGATCGATCTCGGGTGCGACCGAGACCACGCTGGTCTTCTTGCGCGTCTTCTCCGCGGCCTTCTTCGCGACGTCGATCAGGTTCTTGTGCGCGGCCTCGTGCTGCTTGTCGGCCTGGCCGGTGACGCGGTGGACGATCGCCGTGCGCAGGTACTTCAGCCGATTCTTGCGCGCACCGACCTCGTAGACGAGGTCCGCGGTCGTGCAGCCGGCCGAGTGCGGCGCGCGGTGGAACGCGCTCGCGAAGCTCGGATGCTTCGCGATGTACGCGCGCACCTCGTCCATCGTCATGCCGACGTCGGCGAGCGCCTTGTCGACCTCGCGCTGCGCGAGCTGCTTGGCCTTGAACAGCTGCATCTGGACGCGGCTGTACACGTTCACCGCGCCGTCGCCGTTGGTCTCGATCGGCAGGAAGATGCCCTGGGGATAGAGCTCGGTGATGAACGACTGCACGCCGTCCGACACCGACGAGCTCGGCATGCATCCGAACGGCTTCACCGACAAGGTCATGTTGACCTTCTGGTGCGCCACGTTCTGGATCAGCTTGCCGACCTCCATGTGGCCTTCGCCGCCGCGCAGGTTGTTGTCGTAGAACGCGTGGCTGACCTCGGCGATCTCTTCCATGTCGGGCAGGTGGTAGTCGTACAGGCCCATCGCGTGCGCGAACGTCTGGAACAGGCCGCGCAGCACCTTCTCGCCCGCCCACAGCGACGCGGTGCGCTTGCGTACGTCGACGCCCTTCAGGCTGAACTTGCTGCCACCCTCGGCCTTGGTCGCGTCGTAGCCGCGCAGCTTGCTGCGCTGCTCGGTGTCGTAGCGGCCCTGCCAGATCATGTAGAGCAACCACGCGGTGACGAGCTGGATCTCGGGCTCGGCGCCCTCGGCCTCGAGGAAGCGCTGCAGGCCGTAGTTGCCATCGCCCTCGGTGGTCATCGCCCAGAACTCGCCGATGATGCCGACGCGCGGCTTGACCTTGGTGCGGTCGACCTTCACGGCGCCCAGCAAGTTGCGCACCTTGTACAGCGCGACCGGCAGCGACTTGCCGTGCTCGAACGTGTCCGACAGGATGTGCTTGCACTGCTCGATCGTGCGATCGGTCGCGCCGGCTTCGACCTCGTACGGGCGGATGCGGTAGCCGAGCGCGTTGAGCGCGTCGCCGATCATGATCGCCTTGACGACCGCCCAGAAGAACGTCGGGTTCATCTCGAGGCCGACGCCCTCGCCCGTCGCCTGCTTGAGGCCACCGGTCTGCTGGAACAGCAGCACGCGGAAGCCGTCGAAGCCGGAGTCGCGCAGCGCCTTGCGGTACTCGGTCACGTACGTGCCGAACCGGCACGGGCCGCACGCGCCTGCGGTGACGAACACGTGGTTCTTCACGATGTCGTCCTTCGCCATGCCGCGCTCGCGCATGCCGTCGAGGTACTTCACGAGGTTGCCGACCGTGAAGTACGTCGGGTTGCACTGGCCGCGGTTGCCGTACTCGCGTCCGTACTGGAGCGCGTCGTTATCGGGCACGTCGAGCGCCATGACCTTGTAGCCGATGCCGCGCAGCGCGGCCTGGATGAACAGGTCGTGCGCCATCGTCAGGCCCGACACCAGGATCGTCGTGTGCTCGCGCTGATCCTTGGTGAACGTGCGCGGGACCTCGTCGAACCAGTGCTTCTGGCCCTCGAGCGGAAGACCGAGGCGCTTGCGCTCCTCGTTCTCGAACGCCTTGAGCTGCGCCTCGATCGCTTCGATCGACATCGGATCCATGGTGCCGTTGCTGTCTTTGGTCGTGCTCATGGGATTCTCCTCTACTCGGTCTTCTGCGCGGTCGCGCGGATCACGTTCAAGGCCGCCGGCTTCTTCGCCTTCGGCCGCTTCGCTTCGTCTTCTGCCGCCCACTGCGCCACTTGCGCCTCGAGCGTCTTCACTTCGGTGTCGAGCCGATCGTCGGTGCGCCCGACCCCGGCGAGCTTCTGCTGGAGCGCGCGCATCAGCTCGAGCTTCTTGCCCGCGACGGTGCGATCGAGCTCGACCTTCTTCTGCGCCTGATCCTCGAGCTTCTCGCGCAGGAGCATCAGCGTGTGCGCGTAGGTCTTGACGCGGATCTTGATCGATCCGCTCGGCTTGTTGGCGTCGATGTCGTGCAGCGCCGAGTACGCCTTGCCGGCGCTCGCGATCACGCTGTCGATGAGGCCGTACGTCGGCGCGTCGTGGCCGCACTTGAAGCTCGACAGATCGAGGCACGCGAGGTTCGGGTGGCGCGCCGCGTACTTCGCGGCCCACACCTTCTGCACCGAGTTCGTCGAGTAGTTCTCGGGCCACACGTCGGTGACGTCGAGCCCGCTCTCGATGTGGCCCTTCGCGAGGTCCTCGGCGAACAGGCGATCGAGCGTTTCCTTGTCGCGCGGCAGCGAGCGCAACGACAGGATCGGATAGCCGAGCGCCTGGAACTCCTCGAGCACCGAGTGGTTGAGGCCCGGGTCGTTGTGATACGGGCGGCCGAGCATGACGAGCGCGACGCGGTTCTCGCGCTCGACCTCGCCGAGGATCTCCCGGCCCTTCTTCTCCATCTCGTCTTCGAACGCCCGCACCGCCTTGAACGCCTCGTCGACCGCGAAGTCGTTCTCGTCCTCGGTCATGCCGAGCAGCGGGCCGAACTCGGCGAACATCTGCTGCTTGCACATCAGCGGCTCGTTGAGCGTGACCGCGGTGTCGAGATACGTGATGCCGCGCTCGCCGAAGAAGTCGGTCTCCTTCGTGAACGCCGCGCGGATCACCTTCGGCGTGCCCGACACGACCGGGCAGCTCGCGGTGTCCATCTGGTTCACGATGAACGTCGGGATGTGCGTGATCGCCGGGAAGAAGATGTAGTGGAGCGGCTTCTTCTCGTGATGCTTGAACAGCAGGTTGTGGATGTGCGCCTGGCAGACCTTGCTCGGGTAGCACGGGTCGACCGAGCCGTACTTGCAGCCGGCCTGCCACATCTCCTCGGACGTCTCGTCGCTGAACACGACGTTGCGCGTGTCGAGCCCGATGGTCTCGAAGTACGCGCGCCAGAACGGGCCGGTCGAATACAGATTGAGGACGCGCGGGATGCCGACGCGGACTTCGCGGCGCTTCTCCCACGCCTCCTTGCTCGAGCGCTGGAACGGGCGCTTCACCGGCTTGTGCCGGACCGCGCCGAGCAGCGTCTTCTTGACGACGATGTCGTCGACCGGCGTGCCGTGCTCGGGCATCGCGGCCGGCTCGAAGAAGCTCTTGAACGCGAGCTTGGCCTCGTAGTCGACGAGGTTCGGGTACTGCTTCATGCGCTTCTGGCGCTCCTTGTTGAGCACCTTGAGCGCGTCCATGTTCTCGACCGTGCCCTTCTCGCACGAGAAGCCGCTGATGTAGCGCGCGGTCTTGCCGTCGAGGGTCTTGGTGTCGATGAACGTGCGCGAGCAATTGTTCGGGCAGAAGTTGCAGCGCGTCTTCTCGTCGTTGGTCGACGTGTAGTCGATCTCGATCGCCTGATCCAACCCGACGAACGACGTCTTGCCGCGGCGCCGCGTCACGCGCAGCGCCTCGAACGCGGCGCCGATCGCGCCGGCCTCGCCGCAGTGCGGGTGCAGGTAGACCTCCGCGTTCGGGACGCGCTTCTCGATGTAATCGACCTGCGCCTTGAGCGCGGCGAGGTTCTTCTGCGTGCCGCCCTGGAGCACGAACACGCGGCCGAGCTCGCTCATGCGCGGGATCTGCACGACGTACTGCCAGATGTTCTTCGGCAGCACGAGCGCTAAGCCCGCGAGCAGCTCCTCCTTCGCGTAGCCCTCCTTCTGGAAGTTGACGCGATCGGAGTCGAGGAACACCGCGCAGCCGTAGCTGAACTTCGGCGCGAGCCGCGCCTCGAACGCGACCTCGGCGTACTGCTTGACCGGCACGCCGAACTGATCGGCCATCGCCTGCAGCAGCATGCCGTTGCCGGCACTGCAGCTGTTGCTGAGCCGGAAGTTCTTCACGTCGCCGTGCTGCATGAACATCACCTTGATGTCCTGCCCACCGATGTCGCAGATCACGTCGACGTTCGGGAACCAGCGCTTGCTGCTCATCATGTGCGCGACGGTCTCGACGATGTTGGCGTCGGCGCCGAGCGAGCGCTCGAGGACGTCACCGGCGTAGCCGGTGACACCGAAGCCGGTGACGTCGAGGCTCGCGCCTTGATCGGTCGCCCACTTCTTCATCTCCGCGAACATGTCCTTCATGTCCTGGATCGGGTTGCCCTTCGAGAGCGTGTAGACCTTCTTGAGGATGTTCTCCTGCTCGTCGATGAACACGCACTTCGACGACGTCGAGCCGCCGTCGAGACCGATCACGCCGCGATAGGTCTTGCCGGCCTCGAGCGTCGCGTCGGCGTAATCCGGCGTCTTGTACTTGTCGGAGAACGCGACCGCCTGCTCCTTGACCTCGACGAGGCCGGGGCCGGCGCTCTCGCCGAGCTTCGACTTGCGGCCGTGGCTGATGAACTCCTCGAGCGGATCGAGGCCGCGATACGCGCCGACCGTCTCCGGCTCGTAGAGCCCGAACAGCACCGCGCCGTACGCGGCATAGAGATCGCTGTTCTTGGGGACGAAGATCAATTCCTCGATCGGCTTGGTCTTGTCGTACTCGTAGCCGCGCTCGGCCCACGCCTCGGGGATGCGCAGCCGCCAGCACTGCTGCAAGAACGGCAGGTACGTGTTCGGGCCGCCGAGCAGCAGCACCTTGGCCTTGAGCGTGTTGCCGCGCGTGAGCACGGCGAGGTTCTGGCTGACGATCGCGTCGGCCAGCGAGTTCATGATCTCGTTGCGCGGGATGCCGCTCTTGACGAGGTTGACGATGTCGGTCTCGGCGAACACGCCGCACTTCGCCGCGACGTGGTGGAGCTTGCTCGGATCGAACTGCAGGCCCGGCACTTCCTCGCGCGGCATGCCGACCTTGAGCACGCACTTGTCGATCGTCGCGCCGGTGCCGGACGCGCACTTGTCGTTCATCGACGTCTGCGCGGTCTTGTCGCCGGTCTCGTTGTTCTGCTTGAACATGATGATCTTGGCGTCCTGGCCGCCGAGCTCGATCACGCTGCCGACGTCGGGGTGGAGCTTCTCGACCGCCATCGTGACCGCGTTGACCTCCTGCACGAACTTCGCGCCGAGGTGCGGCGCGATCGGCGAGCCGCCCGAGCCGGTGATGAACGTCCGGATCTGGTCGTTCTTGAGCGCCGGAAACGCCGCGTGGATCTCGCGCAGCATGTCGCGCGTCATCTCGGGCTGGCGCGTCTCGTGGCGCAGGTACTTCGACCACAGGATCTCTTTGGTCGTCGGATCGACGACCGTCATCTTCACCGTCGTGGAGCCGACGTCGATGCCGATGACTACTTTCTCGGGAGCTGCGTTCGCCATGAGATCCTCGTTGGACTGACGCGTCAGTCTAGTCATGGACTGACGCGTCAGTCCAGTCTTAAATATAGGCAAGGTATGATCTCCAAGGCCCTAACTGCCCTGCTCTACTGCTGTCTGTCCAGCTCGAGCTTCGCGGGCCCGCCGCGCTGCGCCGATCCGTGCCTGTTCCTGCAGGACACGCCGATCGACAAGCTTCCCGACGCCTTCAAGGCGGCGTGTCCCGCGGCCAAGGGCCAGGACGCCACGCTTGCCGACTGCGCGGTTGTCGACTACGCGCGCAACTGCATCTACGCGGCGCACGGGGTCGCGTTCAAGAAGAAGAAGTGGCGCGACATGTTCGCGGCCAAGCCCTGGTACCAATCACACGGACTGGACGCCGCCAAGGTCGTGCTGTCCGACGTCGAGCGCTCGAACGTCAAGGCATTGGCCCGGCGCGGCCGGGCCTGCAAGCGCGACTTCCGGATCGACGACGCGGACCTGGCGCGCGCGCGGGCGTGGCTCGCGGCCTTGCCCAAGGCACCGATGCCGAAGCTCGTCTTCTTCGGCGGCACTCCTGTCGCCGGTACCGAGCTGGCGAACGGGATCCAGGAGCAGCTCGACCAGCACGACGCGACCGCCGATCCCAACGGTGCGAAGTACGTCAAGCTCGACGCCAAGGAGGTCCCCGCCGCGCTCGTCGCCGCGCTCGCCAAGCGCGCTCCGCGGTCGCGGCTCGTCGAGCTCGATTTCGCGCTCGAGATCGAGGACGACGCCATCATCGACGGCATGTTCATCTGGCTCGCGTACGACGCGGCCAACCAGCTGGTCGCCGTGGCGGCCGACGCCTACCACTAGCTGAACACGCGCGTGGTCAACGAGGTGTCGCAGGGAGCGTAACTGCCAGGATTCGCGTGGGCGCGGGTTGGTCCTCGCGCTGCAATACGCAGCCGGCATGGTGAAGCAATTCCTGGCGCTGGCCCTGGTCGCTGTCTCCGGCTGCACCGCCGACGTCGCGATCGATGACGATTCCGATCTCGCGAACGATCCAGATCTCGAGGCGATGGCCGGCGACACGATGCCGGAGACCGCCGCGGTCGACGTCGACACGGTCGAGCCGATGCCGGCCGTGCACGCCGACGTCGCGTGCGCGCACCATCGCTACCTGCACGTCGCGAACTTCAGCTTCGTCGCGCCGCCATCGCAGTGCGTGAACGGCGTGTGCCCGAACGGCTGCTGGGGCGCGCAGCGGCGCACGAGCGGGTTCGCGTGCGACTACGACGCCGGCGTGCCGGGCGACGTCGCGGAGCGCGACGGCGGCACGACGTTCGCGAGCTACAACGAGATCAAGCCGCTCAACGCGCACGATAACGTCGCGGTCGCGCGCTGCGAGGCCGACTCCGGCCACGCGCCGATGCGCACGTACACGGTGTGGAACGGCGCGGGCTGGGACAGCGAAGGCATTCCCGCGAACATTCACTTCGCCGAGATCTACGGCCCGCAAGACGAAGCGACCACCGAGCTCTGGCCCTGGTACGACGGCTATCGCGACCGCTACGCTCCGCTCGCCAACATCAGCCCGAACGTCGACCTCTCCGCGCTCGACATCAAGCGCGCGGTCGCCCGCATCTGCACCGCCACGCGCGACGGCTGGCTCGGGCTCTACTACTACAACCAGGCCGGCGACTCGATGTCGGACCGGAAGCGCCAGGCGATCATCGAGGGCATGAACTACTGCACGACCCACTGACGCTGGTGCTCGAAGCCCACGGCCTCCGCAGCCAGCGCTTACGCTAATACGCCTCGTAGCGCCAGCACCAGCATCTCGTCGACGACGTGCTCGGTCGCCGGTGGATTCGGCTGCGTCACGAGCTGCTCGACGACGCCGCGGATCATGCCGAGCATCGCGGCGGCGGCGAGCGGGGCCTCGACCTTGCGCACCAGGCCGATCTCCATGCCGGACTCGAACGCGCGGCGGAGCAAGTCGCGCACCTCGGCGAAGAACTGATCCAAACGCTCGGCGGCCTCGGCGTCGGGCGTGTGGCCGGCCGAGAGCAAGAGCATCGCGAGCGCGCGATCGCGCACGATGTACTCGAGCGTCGCGACCACCTGCGCGCGCAGCTGGACCTGCGGCGGCGGCACGCTGGTGCTCTCGACGTCGATGCGGTGGATGCGCGCGCGCAGATCCGCCATCGCGTGATCGAGGATCGAGTCGAACACCGCCGCCTTGCTCTCGAAGTACAGGTAGAACGTGCCGCGCGCGATCTGCGCGCGCTCGATGATCGAGTTGATCGACGCGCCGTGGTAGCCGGCGTCGGCGAACACCTGCTTCGCCGCGTCCATGATCTGCTGACGACGCTCCTGCTTGGGCTCCACCACCGCAGCCACGATCTTACCCGCCGCGCCGGGCCTGGTAGGCCATGATCGCGCGCTCGAGCCCCGAATACGCGCGCCGCCACGTCAGCTTCTGGTCGACGACGCGGCCGCCGTCGAGGCAGTGCATCTCGATCTCGGCCTCGAGCGCGCGCGCGAACGGCGGCGAGTCGGCGTACAGGTTGATCTCGTCGTAGACGCCGTGCGAGATCGGCGTGAAGTTCGCCGAGCCGACGTCGCACCAGCGATGGTCGATCACGACGACCTTGCTGTGCACCATGCGCGGCAACAGCACGATCGCGAGGTTGTCGGGCGCGCCGGTGAGCCGGCGCAGCATGTCGCACGTCGCGCGGTTCGTCGCGCCCAGCACGTCGGCGTGATCGGCGGTCACCAGCCGCACGTGCACGCCGCGCTGGACGGCACGCGCGAGCGCCGCGGTGAACCGGCGGTCGCCGAGGTACGCCATCTCGATCGTGAGCGCGCGCTCGGCGGCGTCGATCAGCGCGAGCCGGTGGCTGATCATCGGGCAAGAGCGCCGGCGATGGGCCTCGCGGCTGTGGACGAGGAAGTCGAGGCCGCGCGACGGATCGAACTCGTCGTGGCCGGACATGCGCTCGCGCAAGCGGCGCACGTGCTCCTCGCCTTCCGCCTCGACCATCACGTCGATCCAGTCGTGGCAATGGTTGTCGCCGATGCCCATCGAGCCGAGCGCGATGACCCGATCGTCGATGATGTAGAGCTTGCTGTGATCGAAGCGCTTGCGCTGGTGCTCGACGCGGATGTTGCCGTGCGCGAGGATGCGCTCGGCCAGCGCGTTGGGCTTCTGCTTGAACGAGCCGGGGGCGCGATACACCGCACCCAAAAACCACGCCTGGAAGCCGCGGATCGGATCGACGCGCTTGTGGAAGAAGCTCTGCTTGTTGCCGCCGGTGTACTCGTACACCGCCGCGATGCGATCCTTGTGGATCGTGACGCGCGCGCCGCGATCGGCAGCCGCGAGCACGGCCTCGGCCATCGCGTTGCCGGCGTCGTCGTCGCGCCACAAGAACGCGCGGATCTCGACCGAGCGCGCGGCGCAACGCACGCGCTCGAGGATCGCGCGATAGGCGGTGTCGCCCGAGCCGAGCACCCGCAGGCCCGACGCATCGACCGGCGAGCTGACCGAGTGCAGCGGGGCCGGCAGCGCGCTGCCCTGCATCTGGCGCACGCGCCGCGCCCGGCGCTTGCCAGGAAACGGTCGAAAACGGCGGCGGGCCATCGAGATCCCTTACGGTTAACCCACGTGGGGTGATCGGTCAACGTTGGGTTTGGCAACCTGCCCCCGGTTGCCAAAGTTGACATCGTCGCCGGGACCCTTGGGCGACGCGGACTTGGGCTGGCGTGGCGCTTGCTCACGCGCGCAGGCGTGTGCGACGTCGAGCTCAGCGGAATCCGCAAGGTCTACGAGGGTCAGGCCCGGCCCGTCATCCCCGACCTCGACCTCGAGATCCCGGCGCGCGCGATGGTCGTGCTGGTCGGTCCGAGCGGGTGCGGCAAGTCGACGACGCTGCGCATGGTGGCCGGGCTCGAGGAGCCGACCGCCGGCACGATCCGCATCGACGGCCGCGACGTCACGCAGCTGCCGCCGGCCGAGCGCGACATCGCGATGGTGTTCCAGAGCTACGCGCTGTACCCGCACATGTCCGTGTTCGAGAACATGGCGTTCGGGCTGCGCATCGGGAAATTGCCCGACGGCGAGATCAAGAAGCGCGTCGAGGCTGCGGCCGCGAGCCTCGGGCTGACCGAGTACCTCGATCGCCGGCCCAAGGCGCTGTCGGGCGGCCAGCGCCAGCGCGTCGCGATCGGGCGCGCGGTCGTGCGCCAGCCCAAGGTGTTCCTGTTCGACGAGCCGCTGTCGAACCTCGACGCCAAGCTGCGCGGCGACATGCGGCGCGAGATCGCGCGGATCCATCGCGAGTCGAAGGCGACCGCGATGTACGTCACCCACGATCAGATCGAGGCGATGACGCTCGCCGACCGCATCGTCGTCTTGAAGGAGGGCGTCGTGCAGCAGATCGGCACGCCGGTCGAGATCTACGAGCGGCCCGCGAACCGCTTCGTCGCCGGCTTCTTCGGCACTCCGACCATGAACTTCCTCGAGGCCGACCTCGCGCAGACGGGCGACAGGCAGAGCGCGCGCGGCGCGGGCTTCGAGATCCCGCTCGCGATCGCGCCGGCGCTGCGGCCGGCGCAGTCGGCACCCGGCCGCGTCGTCGTCGGCATCCGGCCCGAGCGGCTGTCGCTGGTTCGCCGCGGCGACGAGATCGCGGTCTCGGGCGAGGTCGCGATGCGCGAGGTGCTCGGCGCCGAGGTCGTGCTCCACCTCGAGTCCGCGGCCGGCCCGCTGACCGTCCGCGCCGACGCCGGCGCCGCACCGAGACCCGGCGAGACCGTGCAGGTGTGGCTCGATCCGCAGGCGATCCATGTGTTCGACGGCGCGAGCGAGCTGCGGCTGTGACGAGCACAGTTACCGCCAAGGCGCCGAAGACGCCAAGCCGCGAAGATTCCAGGTTGGCCCGTACGGGCCGAAACCTGTCTTGGCGTCTCGGCGTTCCGCCTGGCGCCTTGGCGGTAATTCTGCTCTGCCTCGGCTGCTCCGCGCCGCACGACCACGACGTCGTCCTGTGGCATTCGTACAACGGCGCCGAGCGCGCCGCGCTCGAACAGACCGCGGCGGCGTGGAACGCGGAGCATCCCGACACGCATCTCGTGCTCGTCGCGGTGCCGCACGACGCGTTCGCCGACAAGATCTCGTCGGCGGTGCCGCGCGGCAACGGCCCCGACCTGTTCATCTACGCGCAGGATCGGATCGGCGACTGGGCCGACGCCGGCGTGATCGAGCCGATCGAGTTCTGGGTCGACGACGCGCGCGCCGATCGGTTCGGCGCGCAGACGCTGGGGCTGATGGCGTATCGCGGCTCGCTGTGGGGCATGCCACTCGCGCTCAAGTCGCTCGCGCTGTTCTATCGCAGCGATCTCGTCGCGACGCCGCCGCGCACGACCGCCGACCTGCGCCCGCGCCGCGACGGCGCGTTCGCGATCGCGTTCGCGAACCCGGACCTGTACTCGTTCGCGCCGTGGCTGCACGGTTTCGGCGGCCGCGTCGTCGACGATCAAGGCGAGCTCGCGATCGCCTCGCCCGAGGCCGCGCGCGCGATGGACAGCGTGCGCGCGCTGATCGACGGCAAGCTCGCGCCGCGCAACGAGGAGAACTCCGGCATCGCGACCCTGTTCAACGCCGGCAAGACCGCGACCGCGGTGCAGGGCCCGTGGTTCATCCCCGACATCGCATCCGACGTGCCGTGGCACGTCGCGCCGCTGCCGATCATCGCCGAGACCGGCAAGCCCGCGATGCCGTTCCTCGGCGCCGAGGCGATCCTGATGTCGGCGCGCGCGCACGACAAGGATGCCGCGTTCGCCGTGATGGATGCGCTGACCAGCGACGCGTCGGCGCTCGTGCGTGCGAAGGCGCGCCAGGTCGTCGCGAACCCGCGCGCCTACGACGACCCAGTCGTCGCCGCCGATCCCGTGCTGAGCGCGTTTCGCGAGCAAGCCGCGCGCAGCGTGCCGATGTCGAACGAGCCCGCGATGCGCATGGTGTGGAACCCGTATCGCACGGCGCTCGACAACGTGGTGTCGGGTCACGCCGACGCGCGCGCGCAGCTCGAGAGCCTCGAGGATCAAGTGCGCGGATACGCGGAGCACAGGTGATGCGCTCCGCGTCGACGAGCTTGCCGGCGCTGCCGGTCGTGCGCCGCGCGCTGCGCGACTTCGCGGTCGGTGCCGTGTGCGCGCTCGCGATCGCGACCGCGGCGTTCGTCGGCGTGCGCAACCGCGAGCTCGCCGCCAAGCAGCTCGCGCTCGCCGAGCGTGCGGCCGAAGCGGCCGCGCGTCACCACGGCGACGTGCCGGGCGCGCATGCGGTGCTCGTCGGGCCACCGCAGCCGTCCGCGAAGTATCCAGTCCTGCGTCATCGCAGCGTCCTCGAGCCCGGCGGCTGGCGCGTGCTCGCCGGCGCCCGCGACGACAAGCTCCGCTTCGACGCCGCGAACCGCTTCGATCGCGACGGCTCGTTCGCGGAGCTGCTTCCCGATTCGCGAGCGGTTGCCGCCGCACCGGCGCGCGGCACCGTGGCGGTCGCGATCACCGAGCCCGCGGAGCTCGCCCCGTTTCCGTGGCTGGTCGTGATCGGCGTCCTCGGGCTCGGCGCCGCGGTCGCCGCGGCCGGCGCGCTCGCCGGGACGCGGTCGCGCGTGCTCGGCGCGCTCGCGGGGCTCGCCGCGCTCGCGGTGCCGCCGATGCTGTGGGGCTCGTGGATCGCGGGCAGCGCGATCCTCGGCATCGCCGGCGCGGTCGCGGCCGCGCAGCGCGCCGAGCTCACGGACCGGCTCGCGCTCGGCATGCGGCGCCACCGCACCGCGCTCGGCTTCCTCGCGCCCGCCGCGATCGCGATGCTCGTGCTCGTCGCGGTGCCGTTCCTGATCGGGATCGCGATCGGCTTCTACGACTACCACTCGGGACATTGGACGTTCGTCGGCTTCCACAACTTCGCCGAGCTGTTGTCGGGCGGCGGTCACTCGCTCGACGACCCGCTCAACTTCTGGTTCATCCTCGGCGTGACCGTCGTGTGGACGGTCGTCAACATCGCGCTGCACGTCACGATCGGTGTCTCGCTCGCGCTCGTGCTGTCGCGCAAGTGGCTGCGCGGTCGCCGCGTGTTTCGCATGCTGCTGATCTTGCCGTGGGCGATCCCGAACTACATCACCGCGCTGATGTGGCACGGCATGTTCCAGGGCGAGTACGGCGCGATCAATCAGATCCTCCACAAGTTCGGGATCTCCGACGTGTCGTGGTTCACGACCTGGGCGAAGGCGTTCGCCGCCGACGTCACGACGAACACGTGGCTCGGCTTCCCGTTCATGATGGTGGTCGCGCTCGGCGCGCTCGAGACCATCCCGCGCGAGCTCTACGAGGCCGCGTCGGTCGACGGCGCGAGCGCGTGGCAGCGCTTCCGCCACATCACGCTGCCCCACCTCCGGCCCGCGCTCGGCCCGGCGGTCGCGCTCGGCTCGATCTGGACGTTCAACATGTTCAACGTCATCTACCTGGTCTCGGCCGGCAAGCCGGGCGATTCGACCAACATCCTGGTCACCGACGCGTATCGCTGGGCGTTCGAGCGCGGCGATCGCTACGGCATGGCCGCCGCCGAGGCCGCGCTGATCTTCCTCGTGCTGATGCTGTGGACCGTGTTCGGCACGCGGCTCGTCCGCCGCAAGGAGGCCGCGTGACCCAGCGCCCACGCCTCGTCGCGCGCGTCGCCGTTCACCTCGGGCTCGTCGCCGTCGTCGCGCTCGTCCTGTATCCGGTCCTGCTCGTGTGCAAGAAGGCGTTCGAGCCCGGCCGCGCGTTCGCGCTGTCGGCGTCGCCGCTTCCCGACCACGTCACGCTCGATCACTTCGGCGATCTGTTCGGCTCGACGTTCTTGCGCCACACGTTCAACTCCGTCGTCGTCGCGCTCGCGACGACCGTGGTCGGCGTCCTGTTGTCGTGCACCGCCGCGTACGCGCTGTCGCGGTTCCGGTTTCCCGGCCGCGGCGCGAGCCTGTCGACGTTCCTGGTCGTGCAGATGTTCCCGGCGACGCTGCTCCTGATCCCGCTCTACGTCGTGCTCGATCACCTGCACCTCTTGAACTCGATCGTCGGGCTCGTGCTCGTGTACTCGACCACCGCGATCCCGTTCTGCGTGTGGACGCTCAAGGGCTACTTCGACACGCTGCCGCGCGAGCTCGAGGAGGCCGCGCGCATCGACGGCGCATCGCCGTGGCTGATCTTCCGCCGCATCATCTTGCCGCTCGCGCGCCCCGGCATCGCCGTGACCGCGCTGTTCTCGTTCATGACCGCGTGGAACGAGTTCATCATGGCGTTCCAGTTCATGACGAGCGAGTCGCAGTTCACGCTGCCCGTGCTCATCCAGTCGAGCGCGACCGAGCACACCGCCGACTACGGCCTGTTCGCCGCCGGCGCGATCGTGACTTCGCTCCCCGTGATGATCGCGTTCTACGCGCTGCAGCGTTACCTCGTCGGCGGGCTCACCGCCGGCGCGGTCAAGGGCTAGATATCGATCAGGCCGCCGCCCGGCGGCTTCTTCTTCGGCGGCGCCTTGACCGGCGGCGAGCCGACATTGGTCGGCGTCGTCGTGCCCGTGCCCGAGCTCGCGGGCTCGGCCGCGCGCTTGATCAGCGTCCACTCGAGCGTGGTGTCGCCGCCCTGCAGCTCGACGGTCTTGTTCTGCGAGTGATAGCCGGGCGCCGTGATCGCGACCTTCACCGACTTCTTGTCGCTGGCCACGCTGATGCTGTTGCCGGTGATCTCCTTACCGTCGACCGTGATCTTGGCAGCCTGTGCGGCGGCATCGGGGGACAGGTTGAAGGTCAACCGCACGGTCGCGGGCGCGTTCGCCGGCTTCGCCGCAGCCACCGCGGAGCCCGAGCCCGCCGGCGCGGCGGACCCCGCGGCTGCCTTCTGCGGCATCTGCTCGCTCATCGGCTTGCTCGGATCGAGCGCCGGCTTGTTCGACGCGGTCGCGGGCGCTGGCTCGTCGGGCTTGTCGGCCTTCGCGCTGTCGTTACTGTAGGCCTTGCCCGAGTCGGAGCTGTCAGCGCTCGACACGTCGGTGCCGAGCCCGAACAGGAGGCCGCAGAACACGCCGACCGCGAGGCCAGCGGACACCACGACCGGCACGACCTTCGACGTGCCGCGCCGAACGGGCCGCGGCATCGCGCCCATCGGCGCGCCCATCGGCGGCATCTGACCCGGCGGCATCTGACCCATCTGCGGATATCCGGGCGCTGCCATAGGACCTCTAGAATGACCCGACGGCCCACACGCCGCCAGCACTCGGTTGGACCCAAGGAACCACGTCGACTTTGGCGTGATTCTGCTGTTCCTGCGCCTTCAGCGCCGGCTGGTACTTGTAGACGTACCAGTAGGCGGTGAACCCGGCGGCGATCAGCGCGCCGGCCAGGCAGGCGTCGGTGAAGTGCTCGAGATTGCGCCCCTCGCTCTGCGCGTCGAGGCGGGCGTTCGTGCTCGTCTTCGGCGCGGTGAACGTGTGGTGCTGGACGATCGCGTCGATGCCGGTGATCGTCGCGATCACGACGAGCCCGGCGGTCGCCCCCGCGCCGATGTACAGCGGCAGCTTGTCCGGCGGCCCCGCCGTCGTGGTCTGCTCGGTCGGCTGGTCGGGCTCGACCTGCTGGGTCGGCAGCTTCACCGGATCGAGCGCGATCTTGCGCTCGGCTTCGGAGCCGGCCTCGACCTTGATCTCGGCATCCTTCGGCTGGTAGCCGACCGCCGAGAACGACAGCGTGTACGTGCCCGGATCGAGCACGAGCGCGTCGGCGAGCGGCGCCTCCGCGATCTGCTTGCCGCCGAGCGACACCGCGGTGCCCGACGGCGTGATCACGAGCGTGACCAGCCCGACCTTCGCGCTCAGCTCGTCGAGCTTGGCCTGCGCCTTCTTGACGACGTCCGGCTTCACGTTCGACTTCGGATCGACCACGACCTTCAAATGCTTGTAAGCCGATGCCTCCGTGTTCAGCTTGTCCTCGACGAGCGCGAGCGCGAGGTACACCGAGTTGTCGTCGCCCGCGTCGATCGCCTTCTCGTACGCGGTGACCGCATTCTCGTACTCCTCCTTCGCCTCGGTGTCCTTCTTCTTCGAGGTGAAGTAGTCGCCCTTCTGGGTCAGCGTCTGTGCGGCCGCGAGCCACTTCTTAGCGATCTTCGGATCCTTCACGGGCGCCGCGGGCTCTTCACCCGCGCCTGCCGCCGATCCGGATCCCGTTCCCGCAGCCGATCCCGATCCCGTTCCCGCAGCCGATCCCGACCCCGATCCCGCAGCTCCGCCATCATCCATCTCGATCTCGCCGCTGCCGCTGCCGCTGCCGCTGCCGCTGCCCGCGGGCTGCGCGCTCGCCACGCCTGCCCACGCCAACGCGGTCGCACACGTCGCGACGATGATCCTCATCCGCATCGCTCGCGATCATACTACGTCGCTATGGCCGTCGCGCGGTCGCCGCGCCGAGCTTGGCGATGTACTCGAGCGACTTGAGGGGCCGTCCCACCAGGCTCTGCACCATCGCGACGATCGCGTCGCGGCCGCTCGCGCGATCGGCCGGTGCGAACCGCGCGTCGGTGTCGAGCGCGCGCCCCCCGCTGATCGACTCGGCCTCGGCCGCGGCGCGCAGGTACGCCAGCGTCGTGGCGTCGAGCGGCCGCACGCCCGGGCCGCGACTCGTCGCGCCGCAGCGGCGACAGATCGCGCCGCCGCGCGCCGGATCGAACAGCGCGCCCGCAGCGAGGTCGGTCGCGCCGCACGCCGCGCACGCCTCGAGCGCGGGGCGATGGCCGGCGAGCTCGAGCAGCGCGAGCTCGACCGCGCGCAGCGCGCCGACCGACGGCCCACCCTCGGCGAGGCTGTCCCACAGCGCGACGACGAGCGCGAGCGCATCGGGATCGGGCGCCTCGGGCGGCAGCAGCGCGGCGACGAGCTCGGCGCCATAGCTCGCGTGCGCGACCGCGACCACGTCGCGCGCGAGGTCGTTCCATTCGCGCACGACCTCGGCGGACTCGAGGCTCCACAGCTCGCCGCGCGGCGGACGCCCGAGCTGGTAGCGGCCGAGCACGAGCAGCTGCAGCGCGCCCGCGAACCGGCGCTGTGACTTGCGCGCGCCTCGCGCGACCGCCGCGACTCGCCCGCGCGCCTGCGTGTACAGGACGACGAGCAGATCCGACTCGCGCAGCGGGGTCGTCTTGAGCACGACGCCGAGGTCCGCCTCCATTCACGCGAAGCGTACTCGCTTTGCGCGTCCTTCGGCACGAGCGCCTCGGTTCCTACGACAGGATGGCGTGCGTCTCGGTCATCGTCACGCCGTCGCCGCTCACGCTCGGACGGCGCATGAGGTAGCTGAGCGTGAGCGTCGCGGCGACGAGCAGGATGATCACGGCGAGCGTGAGCCCGCCTTGCCCGGCCGAGCGATCTTCGCGATCGAGCAGGATCGGCGGCAGGAACGACACGCGCTGCGTGTTCGAGTTCGCGGCAGCTGCGGCGCGCTTCGCGTCCTGCTCGCGCTCGGCGCGATCCGGATCTTCGTCGTCGATCACGAGGCTCGGCGCGATGACCGACGCGATCGCGGGACGACGCCATGGCACGCTCGCGGCCGGCGGCGGCAGCGGAGGCATGGTCGGCTGCCACGCCGTGACGGCGGGCGGCGGCGGGGCCGGCGGCGGCTCGATGACGGTGGGCGGTGGCTCGGCGGCGACTGCGATCGCGACCGGTCCGCTGCCTTCGGCGATCACCGGCGTCGCGGGCGCGGCTTCGGCAGCCTTCTTCTTGCGCGTGCGCGGCGCGCCGGTGCCCGCAGGCTTCTTGCGCGGGCGCTTTTTCTTCGCCGGCTCGGCGGCGGTTTCGGCGGCGGCGGCGGTTTCGGCTTCGGCAGCGGGTGCGGCTTCGGCAGCGGCAGCGGGTGCGGCTTCGGCAGCGGCAGCGGGTGCGGCTTCGGCAGCGGCAGCGGCTTCGGCAGCGGCAGCAGGTGCGGCTTCGGCAGCGGGTGCGGCTTCGGCAGCGGCAGCAGGTGCGGCTTCGGCAGCGGCAGCCGTCTCGGTAGCGGCGGCGGCGGCCACCGGCGCCGCCTTCGGCACCATCACGTCGACATACGCGCGCGCGGTCGCGCTCGCGCACTCGCCGAACCGCTCGATCGCCTCGACCTCGTCGAGGCCGACGCAGCGCGCGAAGCTGCGCACGAAGCCGCGCACGAACACCTCGGCCGGCAAGCCTTCGAAGCGGCCGCTCTCGAGCTTCTCCAGGATCCGGGTCTGGATCTTCGTGATGCGCGAGACTTCTTCGAGCGAGAGCTTGCGCTGTGCGCGCCCGGCGCGCAGCCACATCGCGAGGCTCTGGCGCGGATCGACCACGGTGCCGCTCGTGCGCTCGCTTGCCATCACGGAGCCAACGTCGCTCCGTCGGCGCGGCATTGCGCTGCAACGCAGCTCTGCGGCGACAGCTTGAGGCACGCGTCGCGCGCTTCCTTCGCCCCCGCGGCGAGCCCCTGTTGCATGCGCGTCTTCATCAGGTAGTAGCTGGCTTCCTGGGACCCGCAGGACGGGTCATCGGACACCGTCTGAAACAGCTCTGCGGCTTTTTCCCATTCCTGGCGAGCGAAGTAAACCCTCGCAAGCCGATAAGTTGCGACGCATCCCTTCGGGGCAAACTGCTTCGCCTGACGCAGCTCCTTCGCGGCCTCGACGTACTTCTGCTGGTGGAAGTACGCCCAGCCCAGGTGAGCACGCGTGAGCGCGGGGTCGGTCAGGCGCATCGGGTTCTCGAGCGCCTTGGTCAGGTACTCGACCGCGGGCCCGTAGTCCTCGAGCAGCGTGTGGGCGACGCCGCGGTCGGCCCACGCCTCGCCGTAGTCGGGCGCGATCGTGGCCGCGCGCTCGAAGTCGCGGTCGGCCTTCTCGAGCGCGGTCTCGAGGTCCTTCACCGTGCTCTCGCGGTCGAGGCCGGTCAGGCAGTTGTCGATCTCCATCGTGCGCTGGGTGTCGACGGCGCGGACCATCTGGACCAGCCCGCGCACGAGATACGCCTCGTCGTTCGAGCCATCGTACGCGATGGCCTTGTTGCACTCGGTCTCGGCGGCCTCGAGCTCGTGCTTCTTGAAGAAGTCCTTTGCGAGGTCGAGCCGGTCGTTGCTGCGCTTGCGGTCACCCTCGTCGACGCGAGGACCGCAGCTCGCGAGGATTGCGCAAATCGCGAACAATCCACCGGCGTTACGGCGCGACACGGCGGCAACGTACCGCACGGCTCTGACACCGGCAACGCCCGGGATCGTATAGAACCGCTTGCATGACCGCGCCACCCGGACCGATCGAGCCCACCAAGACCACGACCATCCCGGTGCGCGGCGGCGCGCTTTACGCCGAGACGTTCGCGCCCAAAGCCGCTCCGCTCGGCGTCGTGCTCGTCACCCACGGCTACGCCGAGCACTGCGGCCGCTATCACGAGGTCGCGCACGCGATCGTGAACGAAGGCTGGGCCGTGCTGACGTACGACGTGCGCGGCCACGGCAAGTCGCCGGGCGCACGCGGCGCGATCGATCGCTTCGAGACCTACCTCGACGACTTCCGCGCGGTGCACGCCGCGGCGCGCGCGCTCGCGCCGAGCGCGCCGCTCGCGCTGCTCGGCCACTCGCACGGCAGCCTGATCACGCTGCGCGCGCTGTGCGGTGACCGCCCGCCCGAGGCCGCGTGCGCGATCCTGGCCTCGCCGTACCTCGCGCTGCGGATGACCGTGCCCGGCTACAAAAAAGTGCTCGCGCGCATCGCGAGCCGCGTCGCGCCGAATCTCGCGCAGCCCAATCAGCTGAGCGTCGAGCAGCTCACGAGCGATCCGGGCAAGCAGGACGAGTGGCGCGCCGACAAGCTCAACTTCGGCATCGCGCGCGCGCGCTGGTTCACCGAGGTCGTCGCCGCGCAGGACTACGTCGAGCACCACGCCGATCGGATCGCGCTCGCGACGACCTGGCTGGTCGGCGGCGCCGATCCGGTGTGCGATCCAGCGGCGAGCCGGCGCGTCGCGTCGCGCGTGCCGCGTGCGGTCTATCACGACCTCGCCGGCATGAAGCACGAGGTGTTCAACGAGGTCGATCGCGCTCGGGTTTTTGCCGACATGGCCAGGGCACTCGGCGCGTGCGGTGCGGCAAAGGCCGAAAGCGCCTGAACTTGCCAACCGGGAATTGGCGAGATCACACCGAGGTCCTATACTCGAAGTGGGTGGCGCGGTCGTGTGTCGTTCCTTGATCACTCTCAGCGCAGGAACCATCTCGTGTCCGCGCGGAGCGTCTCTTTCGAGTCATCACAGATGAAACTGTTCGCATGCATGTGTAACCAGCCCAAGCGGCTCGCGGAGGCGCTCGCGCCCGTGCGCGCGGTGCTGGTCGCCGAGCCGCCCGTCAGCCGGTGGGGCCTCGGTTACTCGCAGGGCGGCGACGTGCTGCTGGTGCGCACGCCGAAGTCGAGCGACAAGCCGGTCGACCTCGCCGCGCCCCTCGCCGAGATTCCGACCGACTGCGCGATCGGCCAGGCCGTGCGCGACGCCGCCGATCGGCCGACGTACGCCGGGACCGACAACACGCCGCCGTTCCGGTTCCGGCGCTGGATGTTCGCGCAGACCGGGGCGCCCGAGCTCGAGGCGCTCGCGCCGCGGCTGTTCGAGCATGTCCCCGAGTACCTGCGCCGCAACGTCAAGGGCAAGAACCCGGCGGAGCTCGTGTTCCACCTGTTCCTCGCGATGCTGCACGACGAGGGCTCGGTCGACGATTCGAACTTGCCCGTGCAGGCGACGCGACGCGCGCTCGCCGCGACGCTGAAGCTGATCGCGGCCGAGCACGGGCGATCGAGCCCGGCGGGCGGCGAGACCCTGCGCGTCGGCAACATCGCGACCAGCAACGGCCGCTCGATGGTGGTCGCGCGCATCGACGAGTCCTTCCGCGGCGTGCTGCTGGTGTCGGGCGGCGATGGCGATCCGCGCGACGGCTTCGAGGACGTGCCCGCCAACCGCGCGGTGCTGGTCACGCGCGATCTGCAGGTCCAGCTCGCCGATCTGAACCCGTGAGCCGCTCGCAGGCTGCGTCAATGCGACGCACGCGCGTCGGTTAGGACGTTTTGGCCGGCGCCGCGCGATTTCGAAAAACGACTCAGATTTAGCGAGGATGCCGTCCTGACAGTTTCGGATCGCCTCGACTGGTGCCAACCGAACGAATCTACTACGAACATTCGGCGATCAACTGCTACACGATTTCCCGTTGACTTGTTGCGTCATCGTCAGTACAGCAGCGCCATGACGAACGCTCAAGAACGCAAAGCGCAAGAGCGGCAGGCTCGTCGTCGCCGCATCCAGGAAGCGGCCCGTGCAGTGTTCGCGGAGCGCGGGTACGCTGGTGCGTCGATCGAGCTGATCGCGCGCGCCGCGCAGCTCTCGGTCGGCGCGATCTATTTGTACTTCCGCTCGAAGGAGGACCTGTACGTCTCGCTCGTCGAAGACGCCCTCACGGTGTTCGACGTCGAGATGACGCAGGTTCGCGAGCACTCGCCGGTCTCGGCGCGGCTGCGCGACACCTGGAGCATCCTCGTGCGGTGGGCCCATGCGGACGCCGAAGGTCCGCGCATCCTGCGCCTGCTCGCGCAGCCGGCGATCCGCCCGCAGCTGTCGGACGAGGTCGTCGCCGCGGTGTCGGCCGGCATCGCGCGCATCCAGGACCACATCGGCGCATGCGTCGCCGATGGCATTCACGCCGGCGTGTACCGTCAGGTCAACGCGCGCGAGATCGCGGACCTCGCGTGGTCGGTGCTGCTCGGCAGCCTCGATGCCGCCGAGATGGCCGGCAGCCTCGGCATGACCGCCGACTCGCTCGCGGTGCGCACCGATCGCGCGCTCGCGGTGATCGAGAGCGCGCTCCTGCCGCCGGTCGCGGCGACGCTGCGCGCGGTCGCGTAGCTTCGCTAGAACTTGCGCGCGAGCCGCAGGCCCGCGACGACGTAGTAGCTCCGGTAGACGCCCGCGTTGACCGCGACGGGTGTCGGCTGCGCGCGCAGCGGCTGCAGCTCGTGCACCGCGGCCTGGGAGGTCGACACGTCGACGTCCGCGAGGTGCGCGTAGCCGACCGCGGCGCCGATCTGCCAGCCGGCCTCGTCGTAGCCGCCGCCGAGCCCGACGAGCCACTTCGGCGCGTCGACGGTGAGCACCGAGACGTCGGCCGCGGGTGCCGCCGCGGTCTCGTACGCGACGCCGGCGGCGAGCTGGGCCGTGCCGAGCCGGACCTCGCCGCCGAGCGACGGCGCGAACGACGTGTGGTAGTCGCGCGCGATCGTCATCGGCGACAGCGCGAACGCGCCGGCCGGCCCGCCGGCGATCGAGATCTTCGACGGCGTGATGTCGATCGCATCTTGAAGAGACCACAGCTCGACGTCGAGCGCGGCCTCGACGCGCACCTCGCGCGTCGGGTGGAGCTCGATGCCGGCGCGCGCGGTCGGCGGCAGCCAGAAGCTCGCGGTCGCGGCCGTGCCGACCTGCGCGGCGCCGGTGAACTCGGGCGACGTCGGCATGCGCGCCGTCAACGTGCCGCCCTGCGAGACGCGCGACGGCGCTTGCAGCGTCGCGCCGACCGTCGCGAGCACGCCGAGGTCGTACTGCACGCCCAGCGAGCCGCTCGGCGACAGGTACGCGGTCTCGTTCTGCGCGAGCGGCAGATCGTACGCCGCGTCGCCCGGCGCGCACGTCTGCTGCGGCGGGCACGCCGACGCGACCACCTGGAGGTCGAGCGCGGTCACGCGATCCTGCACGGTCGCGCCGACGCGCAGCCCGGGCCCGACCACGTAGCCGGCGCCGACCGAGATGATCGCGAAGCTCGTGCCGGTCGTCGACACCAGCGCGTAGCGCTGCGCGCCGGTCGCGTCGTAGCGGGCGAGCCCGCCGTATTGCCCGGTGATGCCTGCGGCGATCACGAGCCGATCGCCGACGCCGAGCGACGCCGCGACGGTCGGAATGCCGACCGCGCCGGGCTGGTCGTTCGCGATCGCGGCGAGCGCGCCGGCCGGCGTGTACTGCACGGGCTGGTAGACGTACGCGATGTCGAACAAGAACGCGCGGCGGCCATCGCCGGTCAGGCGCGCGAGGCCCGCGGGATCGAGCCAGAGCGCGTCGGGATCGTCGGCGCCCGCGACCAGCGCGCCGGCGCGCTCGAGCGAGTGCACGCCTTGCACCGGCAGCACCATGCCGCCGGCCGCGGCGGACGTCGATGTCGCGATCACCAGGGCGAGCACGCGGGCGAACATCTGCGCCGATGGTAGGGTGAAACGGTGAGGATCTGCGCGACGTGCACGCGATCCACCGAGGAATCGGCTCGGTTCTGCCCGCACTGCGGGGCAGAGCAACCCGATCACACGCGCGGCACGCTCGGCAAGTCGGGCGCGAACCTGATCGGCTGCACGATCGGCGACCAGTTCGTGATCGACGCGGTGATCGGCGGCGGCTCGTTCGGCGCGGTGTATCGCGCGCGCCAGCTCGGGCTCGACCGCCCGGTCGCGATCAAGGTGCCGACCTACGAGATCGCCGCAGATCCGGTGATGGCGAAGCGGTTCGCGCGCGAGGCGCGCTCGGCGGCGCGCGTGCGGCATCCCGGCGTCGTCTCGATCTACGCGGTCGGCGAGCTCGACGACGGGCGCCCGTACATGGCGATGGAGCTGGTCGAGGGCCAGCCGCTCGACAAGATCGTCGCGAACGGCCCGATCCCGGCGGTGCGCGCGCTGCGCATCGTGCGCGACGTCGCGAGCGCGCTCGGCGAGACCCACGCCGCCGGCGTCATCCATCGCGACCTCAAGCCGTCGAACATCATCTGGCGCGTCGATCGCAACGGCGACGATCGGATCACGCTCGTCGACTTCGGCATCGCGGTGCACACGCTCGCCGCCGCGGCCGACTCGACGAAGCTCACCGAGGGCGGACTGATCGGCACGCCCCACTACATGTCGCCGGAGCA
>Ga0335083_10002653_pt1 | contig 23505 bp, 24 predicted proteins | sample Lox_Sample_42_FD_206716 | JGI IMG/M metagenome (GOLD analysis project Ga0335083, IMG submission 206716) | Soil microbial communities from Loxahatchee National Wildlife Refuge, Florida, United States - Lox_Sample_4.2 | ecosystem: Environmental > Terrestrial > Soil > Wetlands | place: USA...
GATCAGGCGGCGGTTTCGCTCCAGGCTCTCCTGGGCGGGTAGACCCTGGTTGCGCAGCGCGAACTCGTCGGTGACGGGATGCGCGACGTGGATCGCGCCGGCGCCGGAACGGCGGGCGCGCTCGAGGCCGCGCTCGTTGAAGACCAGCAGCGCAAGCCGGTCGGCGTCGCCGCCCACTAGCTCCACGACCTCCTCGGAGCCTGCCATCTGCGGGATGAGGTCCTCGCGCACGACGCTTCCGGCCTCGACCGCGCGACACCCGGCGGCGAGCGCGCGCCTCACCAGCTCCGCCCGCGGCGGCGGCGCGAGCGACACGGCCTCGTTCTGAAGACCGTCCCGCGGCGAGACCTCACAGATCAGGATCGACGGCCCCTGCCCCTCGACGGCTGGTCGCCGATCACCCATACCTATTAGTATGTCGCACGCGCGGGGGCGTGATCGGTCCCACGCGCATCGGCGTCATCGGCCACCGACCATGGAGGACTCGATCGTGAAACTCGAGGGGATCCACCACATCACCTGCGTCACCGCCGACGCTCCCTCCAACGCCGACTTCTACGTGAGGGTGCTCGGCCTGCGGATCGTCAAGAAGACGATCAACCAGACGGACAAGACGACCTACCACATCTTCTACGGGGACGAGAAGGCCTCCTACGGGAACAACATCAGCTTCTTCGAGTACCGCGGGCGCCCCAACGGCCGCTCCGGGGCCGGTAACGTGCACACGATCGTGTGGCGCGTCGGCGAGGAGGGCGCGCTCGACTTCTGGGAGCGGCGCCTGACCGAAGAGGGCGCCGAGACGGACCGCTCGCAGGACGCGCTCGAGTTCCGCGACCACGAGGGGCTTCCTCACCGGCTGGTGGTCGTAGAGACGCCCGACCCGCCGCTCACGGGGGAGTCGCCCGAGGTGCCGGCGGAGTACGCGCTGCAGGGCTTCGACGGCGTGCAGGCCTACGCCACCGACGCCCCCGCGAGCGGCCGCTTCCTCGCCGAGACGCTCGGCATGGAGCAGGTCGGCGACAGCCGCTGGGAGGCGCGTGGGAAGCTCCGTGGAGGCTGGTACCAGATCGATCCCGCCCCGCCGGAGAAGCGCAGCTTCGGAGGAGGCGTCGTGCAGCATGTGGCGTGGGGTTGCCTGCCCGACGACATCGACAGCTGGAGCGAGCGCGTCGACCCCTTGTGCCCCGACGCGACCGGCATCATCGACCGCCACTTCTTCCGCTCCACCTACTTCACCGAGCCCGGTGGGGTGCTGTTCGAGATCGCCGAGCTCGGCGGCCCCGGCTTCGCGGTGGGCGAGCCGGACATGCAGAGGATGGGAGACGAGCTGAGCCTCCCACCGTGGCTCGAGGAGCGGCGCAAGCTCTACGAATGGTCGCTCACACCGGTGCCCACGACGGCGGAGCTGCGGGCCGGGCTCGCCGTCCGCAGCTGACGGGCGCCCCGCTCACACGCCACCCTCCACGATGGCACGGCCCGAGACGAGCATCTCCTCAACGCGCGCGAACGCGCGAGCCGGCTCGCGGCTGACGGTCGAGGACTGGATCGACGCGGGGCTCGAACTGATCGCCGAGGAGGGTCTGCGGTCGGTGAAGATCGACCCCCTGTGCAGCCGCCTCGGCGTCACGAAGGGAAGCTTCTACTGGCACTTCAGCGACATCCAGGGATATCTGGACGCGCTCGCCGAGGCGTGGGCGCAGGAGCAGCGCTCGAGCCACGCCTCGCTGGAGGCGCTGCGCGACCTCGAGCCCGAGGAGCGCCTGACGAGCATGATGCGCCACCTCACCGGCCCCCGCCAGTGGATCCTCGAGCGGGCGATCCGCGAGTGGGCGAGATGGGACGAGGACGTGGCGGACCAGGTCCGGGCCTCGGACCGGTCGATCTACCGCGAGGTCAGGAGGGCGTTCCTCGATGCCGGCCTTCCACGCAAGGAGGCCGGGCTGCGGGCGCGCGCGGCGTTCGTCCTCGGGGTCGGGTTCATCCACGTCGCCGAGCGTGCGCCCACCGAGGCGGAGACCCGCGAGAACGAGCACATCCTCGAGCTGCTGATCCGCGCGTGAGCGCCCGAGCCACGCATTCCGAGGAGCACTGCCCCCGATGAGCCGCCACGGGACCGAGCGTCACGAGATCGAGCGACACGCCTACGGCGTCGCCTACACCGAGAAGGCGGCCTTCAAGGACACCTATGGCGGGGTTGAGGGGATCGTGTTCCTCGAGTGCTACCGGCTCGTGCCGAAGGACGTCCCCTCCGACACCGTGCTCGTGTTCAGCCATCCCGTCGGCGGCGGGGCGTACCTGCCGATGGTCACCGAACTGGCGCGCCGCGGCAACCACGTGATCTACGCCAACAGCCGCTATCGGGGCAACGACTCGGCGCTGATCATGGAGAAGGTCGTGGTCGACCTGGCGGAAGCCATCCGTCACGCGCGTGAGCGCCTCGGCTACGAGCGGATCGTGCTCGGTGGCTGGAGCGGCGGGGGGGCGCTGTCGCTCTTCTACCAGCAGCAGGCACTCGTCCCGAGCGTCCGCTCCACGCCCGCCGGTGACCTACCGGACCTCACCGAGCAGGAGCTCGTGGCGGCCGACGCGATGCTGCTGCTCGCCGCCCACCCCAGCCGCCACCGCGTGCTGTGCGACTGCATCGACCCGTCGGTGCTCGACGAGGACGACCCCGACCGCCGCGACCCCGAGCTCGACCTGTACGACCCCTCCAATCCCAACCGGCCGCCATACGGAGCCGACTTCCTGGAGCGCTACGAAGCCGCCCAGCTCGCCCGCGTGCGGCGCATCACAGGCTCGGTCAAGGAGCAGCTGGCCGCGCTCGGCCGGCAGGGCCGTCCCCAGGACGAGCGCGCGTTCGTGGTCCACGGGACGCTTGCCGATCCGCGCGTGCTCGACCCCGCGATCGACCCCAACGAACGAGAGCCCGGAACCTCCTTCCTCGGAGACCCGCGCGTCGTCAACAACAGCCCGATAGGGCTCGCGCGGTACTGCAGCCTGCGCAGCTGGCTGTCGCAGTGGAGCATCGACGACGCCAACGCCGACGGGGTGCGGGCCGCGGCCGACGTGACGGTTCCGGCGCTCGTCGTCTCCAACGGCGCGGACAACGTGTGCACGCCGCGCTACTCGACGGCCCTCTACGAGGCGCTCGCCAGCGAGGACAAGTCGCAGCTGCGGATCGAGGGGGCCAACCACTACTACATCGGCCCCGACCAGCGGGAGCACCTAAAGCGCTCCGCCGTCGCCTGCACCGAGTGGCTGTCCGAGCGCGGCCTCGCACCCGAAGCGACACCGGCGGGACGATGAACGGAGACGAGCTGATGGATGCCCTGTTCGCGGCCATCACCGCTCGCGACCTCGACGCGGTCGCCGAGCTGTACGACCCCGACATGCTTTTCTGGACCAATGCCTCCGGTCACACGCTCGAACGAGAGGGGAGCCTGAAGGTCCTGCGCGCGTTCACGCGGCGCGTGGAGGCAGCCCGCTATGAGGTGCTCGAACGCCGCCATTGGGAGGGGGGCGCGATGCAGAGACACGTGCTGGTGGTGCGGGTCGGTGACAGCGACCACGAGATCGACGTGTGCATCGTGTTCGGGTTTCACGGCGGGCGCATCACCCGCATCTGGGAGTACGTGGACGGCCGCGCACTCGCGCCGCTGGGCTGGTAGCAGAGCCCTCAGGCGACCGCCCGCGCCAGCCGCAAGGACAGCGCGCGCATCTGCTCCACGAGCTCGGGTGGCCCGTGCACCTCGAAGTCCGCGCCGAGCATCGCGATCCGCAGCGCGAGCCAGGCGAGGTCGTCGTCGCCGGTCCGGAAGCGGCAGCGGCCGTCCTCGAGCGGCTCGACCGTGCCCCAGTGCGAAGGCACGCGAGCTGCGAGCGACTCGAACGAGTCGTGCACCGTGACCACGGCTTCGAAGCGGTTCGGGGCGTTGGTGATGCTGTCGGCGACGAAGGCAGCGGCGTCCTTCGCGGGTAGCGGGCGCTCGGCGAAACGGACGCCCGTGGTGGCCGGCCGCGTGAGGCGGTCGAGCCGGAACGTCCTCCAGTCCACGCGCCCGCAGTCCCACGCGACCAGGTACCAGCGGCGGCCGTGGTTCACGAGGCCGTGGGGCTCGACCTGCCGGCGGCTCGTGGTCCCGTCCCGGCGGCGGTAGCCGAAGCGGATCAGCTCGAGGTCGCGGCAGGCGGCGGCGATCACCGTCAGATGCTGGGGATCGACGGTCGGCCCCGAGATCGGAAGCGCGACCGTCGCCGAGCCCAGCGCCCCCACCCGTCTGCGCAGGTGGCCCGGGAGCACCTGCTCGAGCTTCAGCAGGGCGCGGACCGCGGTCTCCTCGATGCCGGTGACGGACGCGCGCGTCGCGGTGCGCAGGCCGACGGCGATCGCGATCGCCTCGTCGTCGTCGAGCAGCAGCGGTGGCATGGCCGTGCCCGCCCGCAGCCGGTAGCCCCCGCCCGGCCCCGTGAGCGAGTCGACCGGGTAGCCGAGCCGCCGCAGCCGGTCTATGTCGCGCCTGACCGTTCGGCCCGACACCTCCAGCCGCGTCGCGAGCTCGTTGCCCGGCCATTCGCGGCGACCCTGCAGCAGGGTCAGCAGTTCCAGCAGCCGGCTCGAGGTGTCGATCACGAGCCGGATGATGCCGGATATCTAGGACCGATATTGACCTGAATCGACCATATCGTGACCCGCATCCCCTACCCCGACACAAGGAGCGACTTCTGAGATGTCCGAACGAGACGGATACATCCCCGGCGTGCCCTGCTGGGCGGACACCGGTCAGGCCGACCCGCGGGCCGCGGTGGAGTTCTACGGCGGGCTGTTCGGCTGGGAGCTCGAGGACGTGATGCCCCCGGGCTCGCCCGGCCCCTACTTCGTGGGCCGCATCCGCGGCGGTGACGTGGGCGCGATCTCCGAACCCGAAGCCGGCGCCCCCGCCAGCTGGCGCACATACGTGCGCGTCGACAGCGCCGACGACGCTGCCGCGCGTGTGTGGGCCGCCGGCGGGAAGGTCGTGATGGAGCCCGTGGACGCGGGCGAAGCCGGACGCATGGCCGTGTTCGCCGACCCCGACGGTGCCACCTTCCGCGTGTGGGAGCCCAAGCAGCACCAGGGCTCGCAGATCGTCAACGAGCACGGATCGGTCAACTTCAACACGCTCCACACCCGTGACATGGAGCGGGCGAAGGCGTTCTACGGCGACGTCTTCGGCTGGGACACGATCGATCTCGGGCCCGGCAACTCGATGTGGACCCTGCCGGGCTACGGCGATCACCTCGAAGAGGGCGACCCCGAACTGCGTGCGCGGATGGCCGCGGTCGGCGCCCCGCCCCGCTTCGAGGACGTGGTCGCCGCGCTCGTGGCGTGCGAGGGCGACGAGGAGCCCCACTGGGACATCACCTTCGGGGTCGACGACGCCGACGCGATCGCTCAGCGGGCGAAGGCTCTGGGCGGCGAGGTGACAGTTGCACCGTTCGACGCTCCGTGGGTCAGGATGACGGTCATCACCGACCCCCAGGGCGCGAGCTTCGTGGCGAGCAAGTTCGTTCCCGAGAACAAGGATCTCGCCGCCTCTGCCGCGGCCTCGCAGGCGGCCTAGCGCCGGCGGCTCCGGACCGGCTCGGAGGGGCGTCCTCGCGCGACGCCCCTCCGTCCGGCCGGGCTCCCGGTGGTGCCGCGCGGCTCCGGGTCGCGCTGCCGATCAGGCTGCTGCCGACGGCCCGTCGAGCACCACCGGCAGCGTCTTGAGCTGGTTGATGAAGGCCGAGCGGACGAACTCGGGCTCGCCGTCGATCGCGATCCGCGGGTAGCGCGCGAGCGTCTCCTCGATCAGGATCCTCAGCTCGAGCCGCGCGAGCGCCGTGCCCAGGCAGAAGTGGCGGCCGCCGGCACCGAACGCCTGGTGCTCGGCTTTGCGGCGCAGATCGAAGCGGTCGGGGTCCTCGTAGCGGGTCTCGTCGCGGTTGGAGGAGACGTACCACATCACCACCTTCTCGCCCTGCTTGATCTCCTGGCCGTGCAGCACGACGTCGCGGGTCGTGGTGCGGCGGAAGTGGGCGAAGGCCGGAAACATGCGCAGCGACTCCTCGACCGCGTCGGGGACGAGCTCGGGGTCCTCGATCAGCAGCCGGCGCTGCTCGTCGTCTTCCATCAGGGCACGCATGCCGCTGCAATAGGTCGCCTTGGTCGAGTCGTTTCCGGCCGCCATCAGCAGGAAGAAGCCCATCACGATCTCGTGTTCCTCGAGTTTCTCCCCGTCGACTTCGGCGTGCACGAGCACGCTCGTGAGATCGTCGGTGGGGTGCTCGCGGCGCGCGGCGATCAGCTTGCCGCAGCGAGCGAACAGGTCGGGGACGAGCTTGCCCATGATCGCGTCGATCCCCTCGGGGTTGAGGTCCTCGTCGCCGCCACCGAGCATCGAGTTCATCAGCTCGGCCCAGATCGCGTCTTCCTCCTCGGAGATGCCCATGAAGCTGCCGATCACCCGCGCCACCACCGGCTGCGCGACCTCCGTGACGAGGTCGCACCGCTCACGGCCGTCGAGGCGGTCGAGCACCTCCTTGGCGATCTCCCGGATGCGCTCCTCGTGAGCGGCGATCCGCTTCGGCGTGAAGCCGGCCTGGAAGAGCGCCTTCACGCGATCGTGCTTGGGCGGATCCATGCCAATGAACATCGCGCGGGAAAGCTCAGCCGGGAGCACTTCAGCGGCCGTGATCCCGCCGACTTCGGAGGAATAGGTCTGCCAGTCACGGCTCACCGCGTGGATGTCCTCCGCGGTCGTCACCGACCAGAAGCCCGGCTCGTCGGGTAGGTCGCTGAAGAAGTGCTCGGTGCGGTGCACCGGGCACTCGGCGCGCATGCGCTTGAAGACCCCGTGCGGAGGGCCCTCGTCCCAGAGCTCGTCCTCCGTCAGTTCGATGCTGTGGATGTCGGGTTCGACGGTCGCCACTGAAACCTCCCTCTGTAACGGGGTGCTCGCAACGCCGGACCGCCCTCGCCGCGCGGCCGGCTGCCCGGCGTCGATGCGCACACACTACTAAAGATTGGAGACTTCTCTATACTTCCTCGTCACGTGGCTGCCGTCGATCTGATCGGGTCCCGCGCCGCGCACGAGGATGGACACGCCCGGCGTGCGCGGGCGACGAAGGAGCGAATCCTCTCCGCAGCCGGCGACGCGTTCACGCGTGAGGGGTACAACGCCACCACGATCGAGGCGATCGCGGACGCGGCCGGGACGGCGCCGGCGTCGGTGTACAACCACTTCGACAGCAAGGCCGGGGTCGCGCAGGCGCTGGCGGAGCAGGCGCTGGCCGCGCACGACGAGTACGTGGCAGCCGCCTGGGCGCTGGAGCTCACCCCCCTCGAACGGCTGATCGCCGCGGCCGGCGCAGTGATCGCATTCGCGATCGAGCAGCCGATGCTGTTCCAGGCGATGTCGCTCTCCTACCAGCGGCCGCTGGGGATGTTCCCGGCCGACACCGCCGCCGCGGCCGCCATCGGAGCCCGCCGCGCACAGCAGCTGAGGCAGGTCGAAGCGAACATCGAACAGGCGATCGAGGCGGGCGAGCTCGGCCCGATGGACATCCACGCGACCTCCCGGTTCGTGATGTCCGCCCTGGCCGGAGTGCTGACGATGGAAGCACAGCCGGACGCCGAGGCGGACCCGCGCTCGACGGCCACGGCGGGCATCCGCGCGATCATCAAAGGCGCGGCCGCGCCCGCCGTCCTGAACCGCGACGGCACCCTTCGCGCAGGTTACGAGCGGGCGCTCGCCCGCCACGGGCTCGGCGCCGGGCAGCCCGCGGGCACCGGCTGACTCAGCCCGCCCCGGCGACGTCGATCGCGCCGAACTCCCGCCTCAGGAACAGGTAGGCGACCGCGCCACCGATCAGAGGCACGATGAAGCCGATCGCCTGATACAGGACGACGGCGGCGACGGCGTCGCTGTGATCCACGCCGAAGGCGATCAGCATGGCCGCCATCCCGGTTACCGCTCCCATGTTGGCCGGCAGCGGGATCGACCCCCCGAGGCCCCCGATCAGGTAGCTCATCGCCACGATCGCGAAGGTGGGCACCAGGGTGGCCGCCTTCGTGTACCTCGCGATCGCCCTTGTGGCGGTGTTCCGAGCGCGGCCCGACAGCACCGTCGAGACCCCCGGGGAGGGCGGGACCGAGCCAAGTATGCTCACGCGATGATCCGCAGATGGGCCACGAGGCTGGGCTTCTCGCTGGCCGGGATAGCGATCGGCCTGCTGTTGAGCACGGCGCTGCTGAGCGGCTTCTCGGTCAGCGCCGGGGGGTTCGTCGAGGCGACGCTGCTGTTCTGGGTGGTGCATCTCGTGGTCTCGTTCGTTGCGATCAAAGTCCTCATCCGCCAGCCCTCGGTCGCCCTCGCGGGCCTGCTCGCGCTTGCCTCCACGATCATCGCGCTGCTGATCGTCAACGCCGTCGTCAGCGGCATGCACATCGGTGGACCCGGGTCCTACATTCCCGCGACCCTGATCATCTGGGCCTGTATGGCCGGCGCCGACCTCCTCGGCACGCGCCGCATCCGGGCGGACCGCGCCGAGCGGCGCCAGGAGCGGCGCAGCGGCTGAGCCTGCGCGCGGGAATCGTCCGGCCGCGCGGCGAGGGCCCGAATCGGGCGCGCCGGAAAGCGCACCTGGGCGCCGGGCGCCTCAGGCGTTGCTGCCGCCGTCGACCACCAGCTCGGAGCCGGTGGTGTAGACGCTCTCGTCGGAGGCGAGATACACGATCGCGTGGGCGACCTCCTCGGGTGTCCCGATCCGTCCGAGCGGGATCGTGCCGACGAGACGGTCGATCAGCTCCGGCGTGGCTTCGCGCTGACGGGTGTTCATGTCGGTGTCGATCTGCCCCGGGTGCACCGAGTTGACGCGCACCCCCGCGCGCGCGAGCTCCCGGGCCGCCACCTTCGTCATCCCGCGGACCGCCCACTTGCTCGCCGCATACGCGGTCAGCAGAGGCCCGCCCGTGAGGCCCGCGAGCGAGGACACGTTGATGATCGAGCCCTTTCCGCGCTCGCTCATGTGGGGCGCCACCGCACGCATCCCCAGGAACACCCCGGCGACGTTCACGTCCATCACATTGTTGAACTGCTCCAGGGAGGTGGTGAGGAGGGGCTCGGCCAGGAACACGCCCGCGTTGTTGACGAGCACGTCGAGCCGGCCGTGCTGCTCGAGCGCCCAGGCGACGGTCTCGCTCCAACCGTCCTCGCTGGTCACGTCCTGGGCGCGTCCGAGGGCTCCGCGGCCGAGCTGTCCCGCGAGCTGCTCGGCGCGCTCGCCGTCGGCGTCGGTGAGGACCAGCAGCGCCCCCTCCCCCGCGAACCGCTGCGCCGTGGCGGCTCCGATTCCGCCCGCGGCTCCAGTCACGAGCGCGACCTTCTCACGCAGCCGATCCGCCACGGTCAGCGAGGCGCCGGGCCGCGCGAGAGCTGTGCTCGCCCGGCCATCAGATGCGCCCTCCCGGCACCAGCGCCGCCTTCAGCATGTGTGCACGTGCCGTGTGGACCGGTATTTCTCCCCGTGCCGGCGGCCGGTGATCGTCACGAGCGCCGAGCCGTGCCGAAGGCCACGGAGCGTGATCGTCGCCGTCGGGTGCCTGCCCTGGTGCACGTGCGCCCTGTGACCGGCCACCAGCACCTTGACGTTCGTGAGTCGTTGCTTGCCGGACGGGAGCTTGATCGTGAGCTGATGGCTCGACTTGCACACGAGCGTCGGCGGGCCGCTGTTGCTCGTGCGCGTGGTCGTGGTGGTGGTGGTGGCACGATGCCTGCTGCAAGCCAGGGGCGCCTCGCGGTGAGCATCCGCGGCACTCTAGCCCGCGGAGCCGGGTTGGCGCCGCTCGGTCTCAGTCTGCGTACTCGCCGCGGTCCACAAGGTGGAGGGGGCGCTCACCGGCGAGGAACCGCCGTATGTTCTCGGCTGCGTCGCGTGCGGCTGCCGCCAGCGCTCCGCGCGTGAGCGCCGAGTTGTGCGGAGACCCGAGCAGGTTGGGGAGCTCGAAGAACGGCCGCCGGGTCGCGAACGCGTCGCCCCTGCCGGGCTCCTGCCACCACACGTCGAGGCCGGCCGAGAAGGACGGGTGCTCGCGCAGGTGCTCGTACAGCGCGTCTTCCTCGACGATCGCAGCCCGGGCCGGGTTCACGAGGATCGCGTGCGACTTCATCAACGACAGCTCGCGCCGGCCGATCAACCCGCGTGTCCGTCGCGTCAACGGGAGCGCGATCACCAGCACGTCCGCGCCGGCGAGCAGCTCGTCGAGATCCTCCAGGGTGCCGAACCGGTCGACCCCGTCGGGCGCCGCTGCGCGACCGCGGCCGATCGCGTGGATGCGGGCGTCGAAGGCCCGGAACAGGGCCGCGCTCGCCTGACCGATGCCGCCGAACCCGAGGATCCCGGCGACCGAGCTCCTCAGTTCGAGGTTGAGGGCGCGCCGGTCGAAGCCGCCCCGCGCGAGGGCCGCGTGGTTCTGCGGCAGGCGCTTGCCCAGCGCAAGTGTCAGTGCGAGCACGTGCTCGGCCATCGGGCGGGCGTAGGCACCGGCGTTTGAGGCGACCGGAACCTCGGGGGCGATGCGCTCGAAGGGCACGTGGTCGGCGCCGGCCGAGAGCAGCTGCACGAGCCCCACGCCCGCGATCAGATCGAGCTCGCCGGGGCCCTCGAGCTCTCTCTGCAGGTGCAGCGACAGCAGCGCTCGGGCCCCACCCAGCGCGCCCGCGCGGCGCTCACGGTGGAGGTCGGAGAGGTACACGACGCGCGCGGTGTCGGCGAGCGTGGCGTCGATCGCCTCGCGCTCGTCCTGCGGTGCGCGGTAGGTGACAACCACCTCCGCTCGCCGGGGCTCCGGCGCACCATCCACCCCGGCTCAGTCCCGGGTTTCGCCGCCGGGGGCGCCGTCCGCATCCCCGCCACCCGCCCGCTGCCGCGCCCGTGCCCGGATCGCGGACTGGGCGGCGGCCACACGCGCGATCGGCACCCGGTAGGGCGAGCACGAGACGTAGTCGATGCCGGAGGTGCTGAGGAACTCGATCGAGTCGGGGTCTCCCCCCTGCTCCCCGCACACGCCCAGCGTCAGCCCGGGCTTGGTCTTGCGGCCCAGCCAGGCGCCCATCCTGATCAGCTCTCCAACGCCCGGCGTGTCGAGCGTCTCGAACGGGGAACGGTCGAGCACCTTGATCTCGATGTAGCGCGCCAGCAGGCTCGCCTCGATGTCATCGCGACTGAAGCCGAGCGCCGTCTGGGTGAGGTCGTTGGTCCCGAACGAGAAGAAGTCGGCGCGCTCGGCGATGCGGTCGGCCTGCAGGCACGCCCGCGGCAGCTCGATCATCGTCCCCACCCGGTAGCGCTCGAATCCGACCTCCGCCGCCACGCGTTCGATCAGCTCTCGTGTGAGCTCCAGCTCGCGCTCGTAGGCCACGAGCGGAACCATCACCTCGACGTCGCTGCCGGGCACGCGCTCGGCCGCGCCGAACAGTGCACGCGCCTGCATCTCGTACAGCCGTGGGTGCAGCAGCCCGAGGCGCACGCCGCGCGTCCCGAGCATCGGGTTGGACTCCTGCAGCTGTTCGGCGCGCCGGCGGGCGAGCGAGCCCGCTGGCAGAGCGTCGGGATGGGGTAGGAACTCGTGCAGCGGAGGATCGAGCAGGCGGACGGTCACCGGACGCCCGTCGAGCACCCGCAGGATCTCTTCGAAGTCGGCCTGCTGCACCGGGGCGAGCCGCTCGATCGCGGCGTCGAGCTCCTGCTCGCCGGCGGCCATGATCACGGCCGCCATCAGCGGCTGGCGCTCGCCGAGGAACATGTGCTCGGTGCGGCACAGGCCGATGCCCTCCGCCCCAAGCTCGATCCCGCGGCGTGTGTCCTCGGCCGTGTCCGCGTTGGCGCGGACGCCCAGCGAGCGCAGCTCGTCGCACCACCCGAGCACGGTCAGCAGGTGTTCTGACATCTCCGGCTCGACCAGCGGGACGTCGTCGGTCGTGACGGTACCGTGGCTCCCGTCGATGGCGATCCGATCGCCGGCGTGCAGCACGACGTCACCGATCCGCACCTCTCCCCGGCCCTCGTCCACCACCACCTCGGCGGCGCCGGTGACGGCCGGACGCCCCATGCCGCGTGCGACCAGCGCCGCGTGGCTGGCCTTGCCGCCCTCGCTGGTGAGGATCCCGCGCGCCGCGTGAAAGCCGGCCACGTCGTCGGCCTCGGTGAAGGCTCGCACGAGGATCACCTCGCGACCCTCGTCGGTGGCGGCGATCGCGGCCTCGGCGTTGAGCACGATCTCGCCCTTGGCCGCGCCCGGAGAGGCGGGCACGCCCCGCGCCAGCACGCACATCTCGGCGGCGAGGTCGAACGTCGGGTGCAGCAGGGCATCGAGCGTCGAGGGCTCCACCGTCAGGAGCGCGGCGTCGCGGTCGAGCAGGCCCTCCGCGACGGCGTCCACTGCGAAGCGCACCGCAGCCTGCGCCGGTCGCTTGGCGCTGCGGGTCTGGAGCATGTACAGGCGCCCCTCCTGGACGGTGAACTCCGTGTCCTGCATGTCCCCGTAGTGGCGCTCGAGCGTGCGCAGGATCCCCAGTAGCTCGGCGTGCACGTCCGGCATCCACGCGCGCAGCTCGCCCAGGTCGCGGGGCGTGCGCACCCCCGAGACCACGTCCTCGCCCTGGGCGTTGGGCAGGAAGTCACCGGACGGCTCCGGCGCACCCGTCAACTCGTCGCGGGAAAAGGCGACACCGCTGCAGCTGCCCTCGCCGAGGTTCCCGAACACCATCTGCTGGACGTTGACGGCGGTGCCCCACTCGTCCGGGATGTGGTTGATGCGCCGGTAGGCGACCGCTCGCTCGCCCGTCCAGGACTCGAACACGGCACGCATCGCACCACCGAGCTGCTCGCCCGGATCCGCCGGGAACTCATACAGGAGCTTGAACTCGGCCGTGAGCTCGCGCAGCGCGTCGGCGTCGAGCTCCGTGTCGAGCGACACGCCGCGCTCGCGCTTGGCCGCCGCGATCGCTTCCTCGAAGCGCTCGCCGGGTATCCCGGCGACGACGTTGCCGTACATCTGCACGAAGCGCCGGTAGCAGTCCCACGCAAAGCGCTCGTCGCCCGAGCGGGCTGCGAGGCCGCGGACGGTGTCGTCGTTGAGGCCGAGGTTGAGGACCGTGTCGAGCATCCCCGGCATCGACTCGCGCGCGCCGGAGCGAACCGACACGAGCAGCGGGTCGGCGGGATCGCCGAAGCGCCGCCCGGCAAGTCCCTCCAGCCGCGCCAGCGCCTCCTGCACCTCGCCGGACAGGCCTGCGGGGAACGCGCCCGAGCGCAAGTACTCCATGCACGCCTCGGTCGTGACCGTGAAGCCCGCCGGCACCCGCTCGGCGCCGAGCACGCGGGTCATCTCGGCGACGTTGGCACCCTTGCCGCCGAGCAGCTCGCGCATCTCCCTGGAGCCGTCCTTGAAGTCGACCACCCAGCGTGCCGGTCCCTCGGGCCGCGCGGCGAGGACCTCGCGGGTCGGGCTGTCGAGGAAGCCTTGCGATGCCGGCACGGGGACGCTCACAGGCACTCCACGGTATTGCAGAGCGACTCGGCGGTGGGGCAGGGCGGCCCGGCGGTGGGATCACTCGACCGGACGTTGCGGGTCGCGCGGGTCGCGGACGGGGCCGCGTCGCCACGCCGCCGCGCCGCGGCGGCTCAGCCCGCGGCTGCGGGCGCCGCCTCGGGCGCGAGCTTCACGGGTAGGCGCTTGAGCTGGTTGACGAACAGGGCCTCCGCGGCCACGGGCTCGCCGTCGAGCTCGAGCCTCGGGTGGCGGCGCAGCGTCTCCTCGATCATGACCTTCAGCTCCAGCCGCGCCAGCGCCGTGCCCAGGCAGAAGTGACGCCCACCGGCGCCGAACGCCTGGTGCTCGGGATTGCGATGGATGTCGAAGCGATCCGGGTCCTCGTAGCGGCTCTCATCGCGGTTGGAGGACACGTACCACATCACCACCTTCTCACCCTGCTTGATCTGCTGCCCGTGAAGCTCGGTGTCGTGCGTGGCGGTCCTGCGGAAGTGCGCGAACGCCGGGAACATCCGCAGCGCCTCCTCGACCGCGCCGGGGATCAGCTCAGGATCCTCGACCAGCTCGCGCATCTGGGCCGGGTCTTCCATCAACGCCCGCATCCCGCTGCAGAAGGTCGCCTTGGTCGAGTCGTTGCCGGCGGCCATCAGCAGGAAGAACCCCATCACGATGTCCGTCTCCGACAGTTTCTCGCCTTCGACCTCTGCATGCACGAGCACGCTCATGAGGTCGTCGGTGGGGTGCTCGCGGCGCTCAGCGATGAGGGCCCCGCAGCGCTCGAACAGTTCAGGGATGTCTTTCTCGAGCACGCCCTCGGCGCCTTCGGGTGCCAGGTCGGGGTCGTCCGGTGCGAGTGCGGAGTTCATGATCCGTGCCCACAGCGCGTCTTCCTCCTCGGAGAGGCCCATGAAGCTCGAGATCACGCGCGAGACCACCGGCTGGGCGACGTCCGAGACCAGATCGCAGCGCTCGCGGCCCTGCAGGCGGTCGAGCACCCCGCAGGTGATCGCGCGGATGCGATCCTCGTGGTCGGCGATGCGCTTGGGCGTGAAGCCGCGCTGGAACAGCGCCTTGATCTTGTCGTGGCGCGGCGGGTCCATGCCGATGAACATCGCGCGGGCGAGCTCGAGCGGGAACACCTCGGCGAACACGGTCACGCCGCCGAGCTCCGACGAGTAGGTCTCCCAGTCGCGGCTGACCGCGTGCACGTCGTCGGCCGTGGTCACCGACCAGAAGCCGGCCTCGTCCGGGTACTGCTCGATCTTCTCGGACCAATGCACGGGGCACTTGGCGCGCATCTCCTTGAACAGCGCGTACGGGGGCCCGTCCTTCCACAGCTCACCCTGGGCGAGCTCGACGCCGGTGATGTCCCCTTGTGTGGCAGCCACGTTCGACCTCCTCGCTGATCCGCCGGCGATCGGCTGCACCGGCCGTTACCGAACGATCCAACCACATGATGAGAGACTTGTCAAGTATCTCTCATTCTGGAGAAACGCCGCCGATCTCGCTACGCTTCGCGCCATGCCCCCGACCCCCGAGTCGCCGTCCGCCCCGCCCGCCCCCCGGTTCCCCCGTGCGAGGCCGGCCGACGCTGTTGACCTCGCGATCGAGACGCTGCTGTCGGAAGCCCGTGTCGACATGCAGACGCTGGCCGCTGAGCTCGGCGTCGCCCCGGCGACGCTGTACCGCTGGTTCGGCTCCCGCGGCGTGCTGCTCGAACAGGCCTTCGAACGCCTCGCGCGAGAGTTCAGTGCGGCCGCACGCACGGACGCGCGGGGCGACGGGGACGAGTATGTGTGCGCCTACGCGCGCAACATCATGACCGCGTCCTCCGGCTTCCAGCCGCTGCGTACCTTCGTCGAGCGCGAGAAGGAGCTCGGCCTGCGGCTGCTGCTGCGGCGCGACGGCGCCGTTCACCGGGTGATCAGCGAGGAGCTGCTCGAGGTCCTCGCCGACACACGCCCCGCCGAGCAGGCCGAACAGCTCGAGGAGGCCGCCCACGTGATCGTCCAGATCGCGACGTCGTTGGTGTGGGCGACGTTCATGGTCGGCGACGAGCCGGAGATCGACGAGGCGGTGCAGGTGATCCGGGTGATCCTCGCCGCCGGCCGCGCGGACGCGGCTCAGCGTCCCTGAAAGCGGGGCGTCCTTCGCTCCAGCGAGGCCGCCACGCCCTCGCGGAAGTCCTCAGTCGCGCGCAGCCGGTCCTGCTCGGACGCCTCGCGCTCGAGCGCCTCCTCGACGCGCTCCACCAGGCCTATGCGCAGGGTGGCGCGGATCGAGCGCACCGCCAGCGGAGCGCTCAGCACGAGCTCGGCGGCCAGCTCGCCTGCCGCCGCCCGAACCTCGCCGTCCTCGGCGAGGCGGTCGCACAGCCCGAGCTCGAGCGCCTCCTCGCCCGGCACCCGCCGTCCGGTCAGCAGGAGGTCGAGCGCCGTCTGCTGCCCGACGAGCGCCGGCAGGGTCACGCTCAGCCCGAACCCCTGATGGAAGCCGAGCCGCGCGAAGTTGGCGCTGAAACGCGAGGCGGGGGTGGCGACGCGGAAGTCAGCCGACACGGCCACCCCGAGCCCGCCACCGACCGCCGCGCCCTGCACGGCGGCGACCACCGGGGTGGCGCTCGCGAACAGGCGCAGCGCCTGGCGATATAGCGAGCGAGGCTCGTCGGCTGGGCTCTCGGCCGAGCCCAGGTTGGCGCCCGCGCAGAAGTGCTTGCCCTCGGAGCACAGCACGATCGCGCGGCACGCGGGGTCGGCGTCGAGCGCCTCGTAGGCGTCGGCGAGCTCGCCGATCAGGGCGGCGTCGAAGTAGTTCGCCGGTGGGCGGTGGATCTCGACCGTGGCGACGTGCGCGTCGCCGAGCTCGACAGTTACGTCGCTCACAGGCCGGGCTCGAGTTCGGCCGGTTCTGCGCTCTGCCACGAGAAGGCGAGCATCGATGGCGCTGTCAGGTCGATGGCGGGCTCCGTCGTCGTATACGACTGCACGTCGTCGCGGTACACGGAGGCGTTGTCGAAGCGCGCATAGGCATCGCCGCCGGCCGCGGAACACGCGCGTCGGCGCCGCACGTTACGCCGTCGGCCCCTCGCCGATGGTGTCGACGAGGCGGTAGAAGCCGGCGTGGCTCTTGGCGATCTTCCGGAGTTCCCGGTAGACCTGCTGGTTCTCGCCCCCGTCGATCAACGCGCGCCTGTCCGCGGCGGTCCGCGCGCGCACGTGCAGGAGCACCTCGCTGCCCTCGCTCTCGTACACCTGCGCAAAAACGAACCCGGGGAGGTCGGCCATCACCTGCCGGACCACCTCGCCGATCCGCTGGGAGAGTTCCTGCCGGCGATCGGTTTCGACGATCCAGAGGTCGAACAGGTCGACGGATTCGCCGTTGCCGGCGGCGGGCGGGCTCACGGTGCTCACCATACGACGAAGGTCTCCCACGTGGCGTCTCAGCTGTGGTTCGCGCCCGCCCCCGCGGCCCCGGCGACGCTGAACGGCGGGCGGGTGGTCGCCAACGTGAACCGCGGCGCGGCTCGTAGCGGCTAGTTGAGCTGGCGCCCGCGGGGGCGCCCGCCGGCCTGCACGGCCTCGGCCTGCATCACGGCGTCGAGATCCTCCGGCTCGAGCGGTGGGACCTGGAGCCGTGCCGGGCGCGTGGGCTCGGCGCGGAGCGCAGCGAGGATCAGCTCCAGGTAGCGGCGCCACAGCTCGGGGTTGGTGGCGCCTGCGTGGTCGACGATCGCCCCGAGCATCCACTGGATCACGGGGATGTCGCCGGCGGCCGCGTCAGAGCGCAGCGCCCCGGCCTGCTGGGCCCGCCGGACGAGCGCCTCCACGATCGGCAGCACCCGCTCGCGCACGCCTTCCACACGCGCACATCCCTGCGGGGTGGCGAACAGCAGCTGCTTGAGGGCCTTGTCCCGCGCCTGCAGCTCGAAGCCCTTTTCGAGGAAGCCCACGAACCCCTGCCACGGGTCCGGATCCGCGAGCGACTCTTCGGCCAGCTCCGCGAACCGCACGAGCCGATCCTCGAACAGCGCGTCGATCAGCTGGTCCTTGTCGGGGAAGCGCCGGTACACGGTCCCGACCCCCACGTCCGCGTGGTGGGCGATGTCGTTGAGCGTCACCCCCAGCCCGCGCTCGGTGAACAGCTCGGCGGCGGCATCGAGGATCCGCTGGCGGTTGCGCTCGGCGTCCTTGCGGAGGGGTCTCTCGACGGTGGCCATGTGGCAAGTGTAGCGAAGTGGGGAGACGCTATCCATGTGGATAAGATTCGTCCAAGTGGATTGACAAGCTCCGGTTTTACGTCTATCGTAACGAAGTAGATAGCACCTATCCACTTATTGGAGGCAGCACGATGCCAGACACGAACCCCCACCACGAGCGCCGCTGGCTGATCCTCGCGGTCCTGGGCATCGCCCAGCTGATGGTCGTGCTCGACGCGACGATCGTGAACATCGCGCTGCCCTCGGCGCAGGCCAGCCTCCACTTCTCCGACGACGGCCGTCAATGGGTCGTGACCGCCTACGCGCTCTCGTTCGGCAGCCTGCTGCTGCTCGGCGGGCGCATCAGCGACCTGTTCGGGCGCAAGCGCACCTTCATCATCGGCCTGATCGGGTTCGCGCTGGCCTCCGCCCTCGGGGGGGCGGCGCAGAGCTTCGGCATGTTCGTCGGGGCGCGGGCGGTGCAGGGAGCCTTCGGCGCGCTGCTGGCCCCGTCGGCGCTGTCGCTGCTGACGACCACCTTCACCGACGCCCGCGAGCGGGCTCAGGCGTTCGGTCTGTACGGCGCGATCGCCGGGTCGGGCGCGTCGATCGGGCTGCTGCTTGGCGGCGCGCTCACGGAAGTCCTGAACTGGCGCTTCACGATGTACGTGAACCTCATCTTCGCGGTGATCGCGGTCGCGGGCGCCCTCGCCCTGCTCGTCAACCAGCGCCCCACCGAGCGCCCGCGGCTCGACCTGCCCGGGGCAGCGACCGTGACGGGCGGGCTGTTCTCGCTCGTGTACGGGCTCTCGCACGCGCAGACCACGAGCTGGAGCAACACCGCGACGATCGCCTTCCTGGCGGCGGCCGCGATCCTGCTGGGCGCCTTCGTGACGATCGAGCGGCGGGTCGAGCACCCGCTGCTGCCCCCGCGCGTCGTCACCGACCGCAACCGCGGGGCCGCGTATCTGTCGATCGGAACCGCTGCGGCCGCGATCTTCGCGGTGTTCATGTTCCTCACCTACTACCTGCAGCAGAACCTCGGCTTCTCGCCCGTTCTCAACGGGGTGGCGTTCCTGCCCATGACCGCGATGGTCGTGCTCTCGGCGGGCGTGGCCAGCACGCGGCTGGTGCCACGCGTGGGTCCCCGCCCGCTGGTCGTGACGGGCATGGCCCTCGGCGCCATCGGGATGCTGCACCTCACCGGGCTCACCGTCCACTCCAGCTACGTGACCGCGATCCTGCCCTCGCTGCTGGTGCTGGGGCTCGGCTTCGGCCTGATCTTCGCGCCGGCGATGAGCGCGGCCACACTCGGCGTCGGAACCGACGACGCCGGCGTCGCCTCGGCGCTGGTGAACGCCAACCAGCAGGTCGGAGGATCGGTCGGAATCGCCCTGCTGAGCACGTTCGCGGCCAGCGCGACCACCAGCTTCCTCGCCGGCTCGCGTCCCACCCCCGCTCTGCTGGCGGCCGCCACCGTGCACGGCTACACGACGGCTTTCGCGTGGTCGGCGGCCATCTTCGCCCTCGGCGCGGTGGTCGCGTTCCTGCTGTTCCGCCCCGGCGAGCGTCCGGCCGAGCTCTCCCCCGCTCCCGTCGCTGCGCACTGACCCCCCGCGCAGCAGGACCGGCGCCCGCGGCCCCTCGCGCGGGCGCCGGTCACTCCTCAGCTGCGCAGCGATATCTGCTTCAGCGCCCGCCGCGCCCCGATCAACCCGGCGCGGTCCACGAGCGGGCGGCGGTAGTGGCGCAGCTGGCGCTCGACGGCGGCGCGCAGCGTGCCCGTCTCGAGCAACCGTCCTCCCGCCACGACGGCGCGCAGCGAGCCCAGCGCGCCCAGGTCGCGGGACGGGTCGCTCCCGGCGACGAGCAGGTCGGCGGGTGCGCCCGGCGTGAGCGTCCCCAGCCCCGGGATCCCGAGCCGCCGCCCGGCGCGGGCGGTCGCGATCTCCATCACCTCGCCCGCGCCGATGCCGGCCTCTGCGAACAGCTGCATCTCCCGGTGCACGCTCGCGCCGGGGACGACGAACGGCTGGGGCACGTCGGTGCCGACGAACAGCTCGACGCCGGCGCGGTGAAGCCGGGAGACGAGCTCGCGCTTGACCGGCAGCGAGTCGCGCAGCAGCGCGTCATCCTCCGGCGTGACGTTCCGGTAGGTGGCGATCCCCTTGCCCCGGTCCCACACGACGTCCTGGAACATGCGCGGCAGCAGCGGCGCCGCCGCATCGGGCCTGCGGGCCTGCAGCACGCCCTCGCTCACCACGAGCGTGGGGGTATGGCCGATCCCCTTCTCGACGCTGGCCTGCACGACCGTCTGCAGCCGTGCGTCGTCGACCGCGTGCCAGTCCGCGAGCCGCTGCACCAACCCGGGCGCATGACGACGGGACTCGGCCGTGGGCACACCGAAGAAGTGCTGGACCTCGGGCACCCCGGCGTCCTCCATGTCCAGTTGCGCCGGCACGTGGCCGATCGCGCGCAGCCCCCGCTCGGCCGCGGCAGCGGCGATCCCTTCGATGTCCGCCCGCGTGAGCTCCTCGTAGAGCTTGATCATCTGCGCGCCGCGATCGATCGCGGCCTGGACCACCATGGCGGGGTTGACGGGGTCCTCGAGCAGGATGCTGTTGCGCCACTGCCGGGGCGGCCTGGCGATGAACGGGCCGACGGTCACGACCCGCGGGCCCGGGAGCGCGCCGTCGATCAACAGCTGCCGCGCGGACGCGACCGCCATGCCGTCGCCGTCGCCCGCCTCGAGCACGCTCGTGACGCCGTGCAGCAGGTGCAGCAGGCAGAACAGCCCGGTCAGCTTCAAAGGGCTCACCGGAGGCAGGTGCTGGTGGGAGTCGATCAGCCCCGGCGTGACCACGCAGCCGGCGAAGCGGCGGTCGTCGCCGGGGCGCGCCTCGCGGACCTCGGTGATCGCGCCGGCCTGCACGCACACGGTGCGTCCCTCCCGGCCGCCGACGACGACGTCTCCGAGCACGCACGAGCTGGGCGGCAGGGTGTCCAGCGGCGGCGGCGGGTCGAGCAGCACGCGCGGCATAATAGCTCAACCGTGTGGTTGATCAAATCTTCCTCATCCTCCCCCACCCGTCCCCGCCGGCTGCCACGTGACGCCGGACGCCGTTTCTAGGATGCTGCCCATGGTCGATGGCCGCTCGCTGCGGTATGCGGGCCGGCGCGAGGAGCTGCTGGACCGGGCCGCCGAATGGGTGCTCGCCAACGGCCTGGCCGCGCTGTCGCTGCGCGCGGTGGCGTCGGACCTCGGCATCAGCCACCGCACGCTGCTGCACCACTTCCCGACCAGGGAACAGCTCGTCGGCGAGGTCCTGCGCGAGCTTCGCCGCCGCAGCGTGGTCGTCCTGATGGCGCGGGCGCAGGCCGAGGAGCGGACCGATACGCGGTCGCTGATCCTCTCGATGTGGGACCACTTCGCCGCCCCCGAGAACCTCCCCTACCATCGCCTGTTCTTCGAGGTCTACGGCCTGTCGCTGTCAGAGCGTGACGACTACCTCGCCTACTACGAGGGCTTCGAGAGCGACTGGGGTGATGCGATCAGGGAGCTGCTGGTGCGAGCCGGCGTGCGGGAGCGAGAGGTCCCGCAGATCGCCACGCTGATCGTCGGCACCTACCGGGGGCTGCTGCTCGACCTGCTCGTCACCGGCGACGGCGAGCGCACACGGGCGGCGATCGGAGAGCTGGCCGACCACGTGGCCTCACTGGCCGCGTCCCGATAGCGCTCGGCTCAGCCGAGCAGGGCCTGCGCGCGGGCCCATAGGCGGCTCATGCCGCGGATCCAGCGCTCGGGCTCCTGTGCCTTGCCCACGACGAACTCGTGCATCTCGGGGTGCGTCAGGATCAGGAAGCGGTCGTCCTCGACGCCCTCGAGGATCCGCTCCGCCGCCTGGTCGGGCGGGAGCACCTCGCCCCCGCCGATGATCGCGCTCGCCTTCGCCGCGTCGCCTTCGGCGCCGGAGCGCAGCATCGCCGTGTCGACCGCGCCGGGGCACACGCAGGAGACTGTGACCCCCTCTGCGGAATACGTGATCGCAAGCCACTCCGCAAAGCCGACCGCGGCGTGCTTGGTGGAGGCGTAGGCGGCGTCGCCGAGCGACGTCAGGATGCCCGCCATCGATGCCGTCGTGATCAGGTGGCCCTCGCCACGCTCGATCCAACCCGGCAGCAGGGCCCGCGAGGCGAGCACGTGGGAGACCACGTTGATCTGCCACTGGCGGTCCCAGTCCTCCAGCGGTCCCTCGGGACCGGTCCCGGTGGCGAGACCGGCATTGGCGAACCAGATGTCGATCGGGCCCGCCGAGGACTCGACCTCCTCCACCAGCGCGAGGGTCGCGGCCTCGTCGGCGACGTCCAGCCGGCGCGGAAGGACGGCATCGCCGCCGAGCTCATCGCTCAGCCGCTGCACCCCCTGCTCGTCGAGGTCGGCGGCGACCACGGTGCGCGCCCCACGTGCGAGCAGGCCCCGCACGAGCGCTCCGCCGATGCCTCCGGCGGCCCCTGTGACGACCGCGATCCTACCCTCGGGTTGCATTGCGCCGACACCTTATTCGCCCGGGACGGCGAGGGTCGTGCGCGCCACACCCAGGCACCGAAACGAAAGGAACGCCCGATGGCCGACTACACGCTCAAGAACTTCATGGACATCGAGGACAGCGCCGGCAAGCGCTCGCCGGACGTGGAGGGGCGCTTCGCCCGCGGCCACCTGGACTCGAGGGACATCGGCGTCAGCTACTTCCGCTACGCGCCCGGCTTCCGTGCGCCGATCGGGCACCGCCACCGCGAGCAGGAGGAGGTCTACGTCGTCCTCTCCGGCTCCGGCCGGGTGAAGCTCGACGACGAGGTGCTCGACCTGCGCCGGTGGGACGTCCTGCGGGTCGCTCCCCAGGTCGCGCGCGGCTTCGAAGCAGGCCCCGACGGCCTCGAGATGATCATCGCCGGGAGCGCCCGTCCGGAGGAGGGCGACGGCGAGAGGGTCGAGGACTTCTGGGCCGGGTGAGGCCGAGCGCGTGGTCCGGAGCGCGTGGCCCGGAGCGCGTGAGCGTCAGCTCGAGCTGGAGGCGCCCGACGGGTTCGAGGACGGCCTCACCACGGGCTGGGGCGCACCGTGCGGCGGGTGCGCCGGCGTGGCCGCGTCCGCCATCGCCGCGTCCGCCTCGGAGGGCTCGAGCGCGAAGCGCGGAAGCACGCGGTCGAGCCATCCCGGGAACCACCACGTGCGCTCGCCGAGGAGCTGCAGCGTGGCCGGGAGCATCAGCACGCGGATCACCAGCGCGTCGAGGAACACGGCGCTCGCGAGCGCTAGACCGAACAGCTCGATCACGCGTTCGCCGCCGCCGATGAAGCTCGCGAACACGACCACCATCACGGCGGCCGCAGCGGTGATCACGCGGCCCGTGCGTATCAGCCCCTCGCGCACGGCGGTCGAGCTGTCCGCGCCGTGGGTCCATTCCTCGTGGATGCGGCTCACGAGGAACACCTCGTAGTCCATCGACAGCCCGAACACGATCGCGAACACCATCACGGGGAGGAACGCCGCGATCGGGCCTCCCGCGATACCGAACAGCGACCCCAGCCAGCCCCACTGGAAGACGGCGACCACGATCCCCAGCGAGGCCGCGATCGAGAGCAGGTTCATCACCGCCGCCTGCAGCGGGATCAGCAGCGAGCGGAACACGACCATCAGCAGGAGTGCGGACAGCAGCACCACCACGCCGATGAAGTA
>Ga0335083_10002654_pt1 | contig 23501 bp, 18 predicted proteins | sample Lox_Sample_42_FD_206716 | JGI IMG/M metagenome (GOLD analysis project Ga0335083, IMG submission 206716) | Soil microbial communities from Loxahatchee National Wildlife Refuge, Florida, United States - Lox_Sample_4.2 | ecosystem: Environmental > Terrestrial > Soil > Wetlands | place: USA...
CGGCATCGCGAGCGCGCTGTCGACGCACGCGACGTCGGTGACGCGGCAGATCGATCCGCGCGCGGTCGATCTCTATCTGCGCGCGCGCGCCGAGCTGCGCCGGTTCTGGGCGAACCACGCGCAGGCCGCGGCCGAGCTGCTCGCGAAAGCCGTCGAGTACGCGCCGCAGGCGCCGCCGATCCTCGGCGCGCTCGCGTGGGCTTCGGTGCAGGCGTGGGTGATGCGCGGCACGCCGTCGCTGCGCGAGCCGGCCGAACGCGCGCTCGAGCGCGGCCTCGCGACCGGCCACGGCGACGCCCACCTCGCGGCCGCGCAGTTCGCGTTCAACTGCGGCGAGCCCGAGCGCGGCGCGCGCGAGCTGGCGACCGCGCTCGTGCGCATGCCGATGTCGGCGCAGGCGCACGAGCTCGCCGGCAAGATCCTCGTCGAGATCGTCGGTGCGAACGAGGCACGCTACCACCTCGACACCGCGCTCGGGCTCGATCCCGGCCGCGCCGGCATCATCGCCGCCGAGCTCGCGCGCATCGACGCGCTCGAGGGCAAGTGGGAATCGTCGAAAGCGCGTGTCGAAGCGCTCGTCGCCGATCCCGATCCATCGCTGGCGCAGCTCGGCCTCCTGTTCCGCACGCGCCTGGCCGCCTGGCGCGGCGAGCGCGCCGCGATCACGAGGGACGCGCCGGGGTTCGCGCCCCGGATGGGCGACAGCGCGGTGCGCGTGCTCGACTTCGTGTTCCACTCCGAGCAGACCGGCACGTTCGATCGCGACCGCTGGTCCGAGCTGGTCGAGAGAATCTCGAAGTCCGAGCTCCCCGTTCGCACGCGGCTGATCGGCCTGCAGCTGCTCGCCGAGACCGCCGGGGCGCTCCGCGCCGACGATGCCGCGATCGAGACGCTCGTCGTCGCCGACGAGGTCGGCCTGATCGACATCGTGTGGCTCGACCGCTGCCCGGTGTTCGCGCGCTACGTCGATCGCCCGACCTTCTTCGAGATGCGCCAGCGCGTCGACAATCGCGCGCGCGGCGTGCTCGCTGCGTTTCGCTCGGTCGCGGCGCGCTGACTATTCGACCAGCCGCGGGCCGGAGCCCGGCGGCGGCGCGGGCGGCTCGGCCGAGTCGTCGCGCGTGAACGAGATGAACGCCATCTGCGGCCGGCGCGACGCCTCGGTCGTGACGAAGCGGATCGAGTCGAGCTGCCAGCCGCGCCCGACCCACGCGTTGACCGCCTCCTCGAGCGACTCGTCGGTGACGATCGAGAGCTCGACGAACTTGTAGACGAGCGGCACTAGCGCTGCTTTGCCAGCAGCTTGCACGCGTACGGCGCGTGGTAACTGATGATGACGTCGGCGCCGGCGCGCCGGATCGCGACGAGGGTCTCGAGCACGATCCGATCCTTGTCGATCCAGCCCTTCTCGGCTGCGGCCTCGATCATCGCGTACTCGCCCGAGACGTTGTACGCCGCGATCGGCATGTTGATCTCGTCGGACACCGCGCGGATCACGTCGAGGTACGCGAGCGCGGGCTTCACCATCACGATGTCGGCGCCCTCGGCGACGTCCATCGCGACCTCGCGCAGCGCCTCCGCGACGTTGGCCGGATCCATCTGGTGGCCGCGACGATCGCCCTCCTGCGGCGCCGACTCGACCGCGTCGCGGAACGGACCGTAATACGCCGACGCGTACTTCGCCGAGTACGCCATGATCGCGACCTGATCGAAGCCGTCCTCGTCGAGGCTCTCGCGACACGCGGTCACGAAGCCGTCGAGCATGCCGCTCGGGGCGACCACGTCGACGCCGGCCTTCGCGTAGCTGACGACCGTGCGCGCGAGGTTCTCGAGCGACGCGTCGTTGTCGAGCTCGCCACCCGCGAGCACGCCGCAGTGGCCGTGGTCGGTGTACTCGCAGAAGCACGCGTCGGCCATCACGACGAGCTCGGGCCGCGCCTTCTTGATCGCGCGCGCCGCCTTCTGCACCACGCCCTGGTCCTTCCACGCCTCGGAGCCGACCGCGTCCTTGTGCTCGGGGATGCCGAACAGGATCACCGCCGGCACGCCGAGATCGGCGACGGCCGCCGCGGCATCGACGACCTTGTCGACCGAGTAGTGGTTCTGGCCCGGCAGCGAGCTGATCGGCTTGTGCACGCCCGAGCCCGGCACGACGAACAGCGGGTACACGAAGTCGTCGGGGGCGAGCCGCGTCTCGCGCACCATGCGGCGCAGGCCCTCGGTGCGGCGCATCCGGCGCGGCCGATAATCCGGGTAGTTCATCAACTACCGGGATACACCGAGCGGACCGCCTGCGCCATGCCTTCGGGGGTCGGCTCCGCGGCGACCGCGACGTCGGCGACCCCGGCGGCGCGCACGGCCTCGGCCGTGGTCTCGCCGATCGCGCAGAAGCGCGCGGATAGCCCGGCGAGCGGCCCGACGATCGCGGCGAGCGCGGCGACCTGCGACGGTGCGAACACCGCGCACACCGCCGCAGCTCCCGCGCGCAAGAGCTCGGCGCCGCGCGCGACGTCGGGATCGCCGGCACCGACCGCGACCGTGCGATACGCGATCACGTCGACCACGTCGGCCCCGGCGGCGCGCAGGATCGCGAGCCCTTCGGTCCGGCCCTCCTCGGCGCGCGGCACCAGCACGCGGCGGCCGCGCAGCGGGCGCTCGGCGGCCAGCCGGCGCGCGAGCTCGGCGCCGTCGCGCACGTGGTCGGGCAGCCGCGCCGGGATGCGCGCGATCTCGAGCGCGCGCCGCGTCGCCGGGCCGACCGCCCACACCTCGGGGAGCTCCCTCGCGGCCGCCGCGCGCGCCAGCTCGTGCGCCGCGCGCGGGCTCGCGACCACGACCGCGGCGTAGCGGCCGTCCTCGAGCGCGCGGCCGAGCGCGTGCGGATCGGCGGCCGGCGCGTGCTTGGTCACCGGCATCGCGACGACCTCGAGCCCGAGCGGCGCGAGCGCGGCGTCGTACGCGGGCGCCGGATCACGCGTCAGCACGGCGAACGCCGTCTCACTCATCGCTGCTCGTGTACCACGAGACGGAACGCGCTCCGCGCTGGGGGGCTCATGCTACCGTGCAGCCGTGAAATGGATCTGCTGCCTCGCGCTCGTTCTCGGGTGCACCGCGACCACCGGCAACAGCGCGAAGGGCGATGACGGCATGACGACGCCCCCGACATCGAGCGATCCGCCCCACCCGGCTCCGAAAGGGCCGCCGGCCAAGGTCACGGTGGGGAGCACGGCGGTCGACGTCGAGGTAGTCGCAACTGAAGCCAAGATCGAACGCGGCCTGATGTACCGCCAGAACCTCCCACCCGACAGCGGCATGCTGTTCCTCATGGGCAAGGAGTGGGACTGGGCGTTCTGGATGCGCAACACGCTCATCTCCCTCGACATCATCTTCATCACCAAGGACATGCGCGTCGCCGGCGTCGCGGCGAACGCGAAGCCCCAGGACGACACCCTGCTCAAGGTCGGAGTCCCGTCGCTGTACGTGCTCGAGGTCAACGCGGGGTGGGCTGCCGCGCATCAGGTGTCGACCGGCTCGCCGGTGAAGTTCGAGAACGTGCCCACTCGCACGATGTGATCGGTGTAGCGATCACCACAGTCGCTGTATGGCCGAAATCACGGCGACGCGACGCACGATCCGCGTATTGTGCGCATGCGCGGTCTGCGATAGAACCGCCGACACGACCTAAGCTAGGGGATCTCGATGGCCTTCCAACGTCCGTTTCTTACCTCGCTCGCCGCGCTTCCGCTGACGTTCGCCGCTTGCAGCAGCAGCAGCAGCGGCGAGCCGAAGCCCGTCGGTCCGCACTATCAGTACGTCACGAACCAGCTCGACGTGCCGACCAGCAACGACGAGGCGCGCGCGGATGGCCTCGATCTCGACGGCAACGGCCAGCCAGACAACCAGCTCGGCATGGTGCTCGCCACACTCGGCGGCATGGGCTTCGACATCCAGGGCACCGTCGACGTCGCCGTGCTCGAGGGCGAGGTGATCTTCCTGGTCGACTTCCAGACCCAGGACTTCATGAACACGACGGCCGCCGGCATCCAGGTCTTCCTCGGCCAGAACCCGATGCCGGTCGCGTGCAACTCGGGCGAGACCGCGACCTGCGGCACGTGCAGCAACTCGGCGACCACGAAGTGCGAGTCCGACTCGGATTGCACGAGCCCGGGGACGTGCACGATGGCGAAGCCGCCGGTGTGCACCGGCTGCGGCCATCAGCTCACCGGCAGCGCGTCGTTCACGGTCGATCCGAATGGCCCGACGAACGCGGCGCTGTCGGGCAAGATCGTCGCCGGCACGTTCACGGGCGGCCCCGGCGATCTGTCGCTGCCGCTCACGCTCGCGGGCGTGAACCTCCAGCTCGACCTCATCGGTGCGCGCGCGAAGTGCTCGGGCATCACGGCGACGGCGATCGGCACGGCGACGGCCGACGGTTGCATCCTCGGCGGCGCGCTCACGCAGGACGAGCTCGACAACCAGGTGCTGCCGGCGATCCAGACCGCGCTCGTGCCGCTGATCCAGCGCGACTGCTGCGGCCTCTCGACGAGCCCGGGTGGTGCGACGTGCAACCCGAGCGCGACGCCGGCGTGCGGCTGCACGAGCGGCTCGACGGGCTCGACCATCCTCGGCCTGTTCGACACGATGCCGAAGGACTGCACGGTCTCGCTGCAGGAGATCGAGATGAACAGCCTCATCGAGAGCCTGCTCGCCCCCGACGTCACGATCGAGGGCAAGATGGCGCTGTCGCTCGGTATCAAGATCACGACCGTCGGCGCGACGTTCACCTCGCCGGCGAACTAGGAGACGACTAGGAGACGATCGACACGCCGCTCGCCGCGAGGTGAGCGGCGCCGCACGGGCCGGCGACATCGCCGAGCTCGGCGAGCGCGATCGACAGCGGCTCGAGCGACGCGGCAGGCGCTGCGACCTCGAGCGCGGTGACGACGAGCTGGTACAGCGTCGGGCACCGCGCGAGCAGCCCGCCGCCGAGCACGAGCCGCTCGGGGTTGAGCACGGCGAGCGCGCCGGCGAGCGCGACCGCGAGCAGCGGCGCGAGCTCGGTCCACAGCGCGAGCGCCCACGCGTCGCCCTCGCCCGCCGCGGCATCGACGTGGCCGGCGTGGACGTGCGCGAGGCCACCGGCGAGCGCGAGCGCCGATGACCTCGCACCTCTTGCGAGCTCCTCGAGGATCCGGCGCTGGACGTACGCGCCGCCGACGTAGGCCTCGACGCAGCCGAGCTGCCCGCACGCGCATGGCGCCGCCGCGTCGTCCCAGCGCACCTTGACGTGACCGATCTCGCCGGCGCATGCCGACGTGCCTTCGACCAGCGCGCCGTTCGCGATCACGCCGGCGCCGATGCCGGTGCCGACATAGACGCCGAGCACGTCGCGGCAGCCACGCGCCGCGCCGGCGACCGACTCGCCCCACACGATCGCGCTCGCGTCGTTGTACACGCCGAGCCGGTGGCGCGTGCCATTTCCAGCGTGCCCGGCGCCGAGCCGACGCGCGAGCAGCCGGCCGAACGGCACGTCGCGCCAGCGCAGGTGCGGCGAGCTCGCGACGGTGCCGACCCGATCGCGCAGCATCGCGGCGATGCCGACGCCGACGGTGGCTTCGGCGCCGCCGGAGATGTCCTCGATCGCGCGCGCGACGCGATCGACGATCGCGTCCGGATCGCGCGGCTCGCCGACCGGCTCGCGAAGCTCGGCGAGCGGCCGCGCCGGATCGTCCCCAAACGCCGCGACGCGCAGGTTCGTGCCTCCGAGATCGACCCCGATCCGCATCACGCTTGCGCCGCGCGCACCGCCTCGTCGACGATCGCGCGGATCTCGGCGAGCCGCTCGGCGGTCGCGGCCTCGCAGCGCATGACGAGCGCCGGCTGCGTGTTCGACGCGCGCACGAGCGCCCAGCCACCGGCGAGCTTCGCGCGCACGCCGTCGATGTCGACGACGTTCTCGACGCGGGGATCCTCGCGCAGCCGCTTGGTCACCGCGGCGACGACCGCGAACTTGCGATCGTCGGGGCAATCGATGCGCAGCTCGGGCGTGTTGATCGCGACCGGCAGCTCGGCGGCCAGCGCGTCGAGCGTGCGCGGGCCGCGCGACAACAGCTCGAGCAGGCGCGCACCGGCGTACACCGCATCGTCGAAGCCGAGCCAGCGGTGCGCGAAGAACATGTGGCCGCTCATCTCGCCCGCGAGGTGCGCGCCGGTCTCCTTCATGCGCGCCTTGATCAGCGAGTGGCCGACCTTCCACATCTCGACCTTGCCGCCCGCGGCGGCGAGCTCGTCGTACATCGCCTGGCTGCACTTGACCTCGCCGACGAACCGCGCGTTCGGCACCTCGGCGAGCAACGCCTTGCCGTAGAGGATCATCAGCTGATCGCCCCACAGGATGCGGCCGGTCGCGTCGACCGCGCCGATGCGATCGGCATCGCCGTCGAGCGCGATGCCGACCTCGGCCTTCTCGTCGCGCACGGTGCGGATCAAGTCGGCGACGTTCTCGGGCTGCGTCGGATCGGGGTGATGATGCGGGAACGTGCCGTCGAGCTCGCAGTACAGCGGCACGACGTCGAAGCCGAGCCGGCGATACAGCGCGACCGCGGTCGGCCCGCCGGCGCCGTTGCCGGCATCGACGACGACCTTCATGCGCCGGCTGCCGAGCTCGAGCTGCGAGACCGCGAAGTCGAGGTACGCGCCGATCACGTCGCGCGAGTGCATCGCGCCATGCGGATGCGGCGCCGGATCTTCGAGCAGCTGCGCGGCGCGCTCGCCGAGCGTCGCGATGCCCCGCCCGTGCAGCGCGTCGTTGCCGACGAGGATCTTGAAGCCGTTGTCCTCGGCCGGGTTGTGGCTGCCGGTGATCATCACCGCCGCGGCCGGCTTCAAGTGATGCGACGCGAAGTACACGACCGGCGTCGGCACGACGCCGATGTCGACGACCTCGGCGTGCACGCGCACGCCGTCGGTGAGCGCGGCGAACAGCCGCGGCGAGTGCACGCGGCAATCGCGGCCGACCACGACGCTCGCCGTCGTGCTTCGCACGCCGCCGAACGCATCCATGACGCGGGGCCGCCCCGCCGCGCGCTCGCCGACCGCCATCCCGATCGCGCGCACGACCGGATCGGGCAGGTCGCGATCGGCGACCCCGCGGATGTCGTACTCGCGAAAGATGCGCTTGTTCACGGCGAGGAGAGAATTACCGCCAAGGCGCCAGGGACGCCAAGGCGCCAGCAGAACAAGATCTTGCTCTTCTGGCGCCTTGGCGTCCCTGGCGCCTTGGCGGTAACTCTGCTCACAGGTAGCGTGCGAGACCGCGTGCCGACAAGGCATCGATCACCTTGCGCACGTCCTGGGCCCGATCCTTGCGGATGACGAGGATCGCGTCGCCGGACTTGACGACGACGAGGTCGGAGACGCCGACCGTGGCGATCAGCGTCGCGTCGTCCGAGATCACGACGTTGCCGGTGCCGTCGAGCACGAGCGTCGCACCGACGACCGTATTGCCGGTCGCGTCGACGCCGCGCACGGCGGGCAGCGCGGCCCACGAGCCGACGTCGTCCCAGCCGACGTCGGCGGGAATCGTCACGACACCGCTCGCTTTCTCCATCACCGCGTGATCGATCGAGATCGACGGCAGCGTCGGGTACAGCGCGGCGGCCTGCGCGGGGTCGGCGGCGATCGCGCGCACGGCGCGGCCGGTCGCGGGCAAGTGCGCGTCGAGCTCGGCGAGCAAGCGGCTCGCACGGGCGCAGAAGATGCCGGCGTTCCACAGATACCGCCCGCTCGCGACGTAGCGCTCGGCGGTCGCGTGATCCGGTTTCTCGACGAAGCGAAGCACCGGCACGGGACGCGGGCTCGGGCTCGGGCTCGGATCGATCTCGAGATAGCCAAAACCGGTTTCGGGGCGCGTCGGTTTGATCCCGACGGTGGCGATCGCGTCGCTCTGCTCGGCCGCCGTCAACGCCGCATCGAGCACGCGCACGAAACCGTCGCGATCGCGCACGTGCTGATCCGCGGGCAGCACCGCGAGCACGGCATCCGGATCGCGCGCCACGAGCACCGCCGCGGCCAGCCCGATCGCTGCCGCGGTGTTGCGCCCGACCGGCTCGACGAGCAGCTCGACGCCGGGCGCGGCCGCGCGCGTCGCCGCCGCTTGCGACTCCGCCGTGACGATCAACACGCGCTCGCCGGCGAGCGCACGCCCCGTGCGCGTCGCTGCGGTCACCATCGGCTCGCCAGCGTCCGTCAGCGCGAGCAGCTGCTTCGGACGCGCGCGCCGGCTCGCGGGCCACAGCCGCGTCCCGCTGCCGCCGGCGAGAATCACCGCGTGTCGCACGTGTCGCATCGCGTCGCATCCTGGCACGTCCCGCACGGTACGTGCTACGCCGCCGGCATGAAGCGATTCGCACTGCTCGCGCTCGTCGTCGCATGTGGCGGCACGCCCTCCAAGGCCGCCGCTCCGCAAGAACCCGCACGGGTCGCGCAGGCTCCGGAGCCGGCCCCGCCACCGCCCGCGCCGCATGCGCCGCCGGTCGCGACCGGCAAGCCGCGCAACGATCTCATCCCGCGCTCGGTGGTGTTCGGCAACCCGGAGCGCGCGAACGTGCAGATCAGCCACGACGGCAAGCACCTGTCGTGGGTCGCCGCGAAGGACGGCGTGCTCAACGTGTGGGTCGCGCCGATCGACAAGCTCGACGCGGCCAAGCCGATCACGAGCGATCCGACTCGCCCGGTGCGCCAGTACTTCTGGTCGTTCGACAACAAGCACGTGCTCTATCTGCAAGACACGGCGGGCGACGAGAACTGGCACGTGTTCCGCGCCGACCTCGACGGCAAGACCGCCGATCTCACGCCGTTCAAGGGTGCGCGCACCGAGGTGCTCGGGCTGTCGGAGAAGAAGCCGAACCAGATCGTCGTCGGCATCAACGATCGCGACCCGCAGGTGATGGACGTCTACGCGCTCGACATCACGACCGGCAACCGCACGCTCGTCTACCAGAACGACGAGGCGTACATCTCGTTCAACTTCGATCCCGATCTCGGCCTCGTGTTCGCCGAGAAGCTCGGCCCCGACGGCAGCGGCCAGGTGTTCCAGCGCGACGGCAAGACGTGGAAGCCCTACGACACGATCCCGTTCGAGGACGCGCAGTCGACCGGCATCGCCGCGGTCGCGCCCGGCGACAGGATCGCGTGGGCGAACGAGAGCCGCGGCCGCGACACCGCCGCGTTCGTCGAGGTCGACATCAAGACCAAGAAGGAGAAGGTGCTCGCCGAGGACGCGCGCGCCGATGTCGGCGACGTGATGTTCCATCCCACGAAGCACACGCCGCTCGCGGTGTCGTTCGACTACGACCGCGAGCACTGGCGCGCGCTCGACAAGTCGATCCAGCCCGATCTCGACGGGCTCGCGAAGCTGGCCGAGGGCGCCGACTTCAGCGTCGCGTCGATGTCGCTCGACGCCAAGACGTGGGTCGTCGCGACGACGTCGCCCCAGCATCCCGGCCACTACTTCCTGTGGGATCACGCCAAGCACGCCGGCAAGTTCCTGTTCGCGAGCCGGCCCGAGCTCGAGAAGCAGCCGCTCGTCACCGAGGAAGCCGTGACGATCACCGCGCGGGACGGCCTACCGCTCGTCGCGTACCTGACGAAGCCGGCCGGCGCGTCGGGCCCGGTGCCGCTCGTGATGTTCGTGCACGGCGGCCCGTGGGCGCGCGACAGCTACGGCTACAGCCCCGTCGTGCAGCTGCTGGCGAACCGCGGCTATGCGGTGCTGCAGGTCAACTACCGGGGCTCGACCGGCTTCGGCAAGAAGTTCCTGAACGCCGCGAACCTCCAGTGGGCCAAGGCGATGCACGACGACGTGCTCGACGCCGTCAAGTGGGCGATCGATCGCGGCGTGACGACGAAGGATCGGGTCGCGATCGCGGGCGGCAGCTACGGCGGTTACGAGACGCTCGTCGGGCTCGCGATGACGCCGGACGTGTTCGCGTGCGGCGTCGATCTCGTCGGCCCATCGAATCTGCTCACGCTGATCGCGTCGGTGCCGCCGTACTGGAAGCCGCTGCTCGCCGACTTCAAGAAGCGCATCGGCGATTGGGAGACCCCCGAGGGCAAGACACTGCTCGAGCAGGCGTCGCCGCTCACGCACGCGGCCGACATCAAGCGCCCGCTCCTGATCGGCCAGGGCGCGAACGATCCGCGCGTGAAGCAGGCCGAGGCCGAGCAGATCGTGGCGGCGATGAAGTCGCACGGCCTGCCGGTCTCGTACATCGTGTTCCCCGACGAGGGTCACGGCTTCGCGCGCCCGGAGAACAACATCGCGTTCTTCGGCGCGGCGGAGGCGTTCCTGTCCGCGCACCTCGGCGGCTTCTACCTGCCGCTGTCGGCGGACGAGGTGAAGGCGTCGTCGATGCAGGTCAAGGACGGCCGCGAGGGAATCCCCGGGCTGCCCTGACCGGTTATGGTCGGCGCGTGAGCTCGCGCCGGCGGAACTTCGCGAACGGGATCGCGCTGGCGTGGGCGGCGAGCCCGCGCCACTTCGCCGCGACCGCCGCGCTCGCGCTCGGCTCGGCCGCGCTGCCGGCGGTCGAGGTCTGGCTCGGCAAGCGGCTCGTCGACGCGGTCGTCGGCGCCGACCGCGCGGCGGCGGTGCCGAACGCGATCGTGCTCGGGCTCGCGTTCGGCGCGCAGCGCGTGCTCGGCAACATCCGCATGCACGAGCAAGACGTGTTCTCCGAGCTCGTCGTCGTCCATGCGATGCGCCGGTTTCTCGCGAAGACCGCTGCGATCGATGTCGCGCGGCTCGACGATCCGGCGTGGCACGATCGCGCGACGCGCGCGCGGCGCGACGTCAGCTGGCTTCCCGGGCAGATGACGTTCATGACGTTCGAGATCGTCGGCTCGGTCGCGACGGTCGTCACGATGCTCGGCCTGGTCGCGACGATGCACCCGCTGCTCGGTGCGCTGCTCGTCGCGGCGATCGCGCCGTGGCTGCTCCTTCAGCGCCGGATCACGGGCGGCCTGTTCGAGCTGCGCTCGAACCGTACGCCGGCGGATCGCGAGCGCGACTACGCCGCCGTGGTGCTCGCCGAGCCCGATCACGCGCGCGAGCTGCGCTCGTTCGGGCTCGCGGGTCACTTCCTCGAGCGCTACGGGCGGTTCGCGACCGAGAGCCAGCGCGCGGTCGAGCGCGCATTGCGCGCCGCGAACTGGTGGACGGCGCTGTCGGGCGTGTGGACGGCTGTCGCGGTCGCCGGCGCGTACTACTTCGTCGCCGTGCGCGGGCTCGCCGGCGAGCTGACGCCCGGCGCCCTCGCAGCATCGTTCGGCGCGTTCGCGCTGGTCGCGTCGCAGGGCGGGATGATGGCGTTCCAGCTCGGCCAGCTCGAGCGGTTCGCGACGTTCCTCGACGACTACTTCGCGCTGATGGCGATCGAGCCGCTGCTGCCGGTGCCGGCGCACCCGGCGCGGCTGCCGGATGCGCTCGCGGCGGGCGTCGTGCTCGACGGCGTGCGGTTCACCTATCCACGCAGCGCGCGCGAGGCACTCGCCGGCGTGGATCTCGAGGTCCGGCCCGGGCAGATGGTCGCGCTGGTCGGCGAGAACGGCGCCGGCAAGACCACGATCGCGAGCCTGCTGTCGCGCTTCCACGATCCGACGGCCGGGCGGATCTCGATCGGCGGGATCGATCTGCGCGAGCTCGATCCGGCCGAGCTGCGCGCGCGCATCGGCGTGCTGCTTCAGGACTTCGTGAAGTACCAGCTCACGGTGCGCGAGAACGTGCAGATCGGCCGCGTCGAGCGTACGGCGACCGACGCCGACATCGTCGCGAAGCTCGAAGCCGCGCGCGCGAGCTTCCTGCTCGACCGGCCGGGCGGCCTCGACACGCGCCTCGGCCGGCTGTTCGACGACGGCAAGCTGCTCTCGGGCGGCGAGTGGCAGCGCCTCGCGATCGCGCGGCTCGTGTTTCGCGACGCCGACCTGTGGATCCTCGACGAGCCGACGTCGAACCTCGATCCCGAGGCCGAGGCCGCGATCTTCGCCGAGCTCAAGCAGCAGCTCGCCGGTCGCATGGCGATCGTGATCTCGCACCGGTTCTCGACCGTGCGCGCCGCCGATCGCATCTACGTGCTCGAGCACGGCCGCGTGCTCGAGTCCGGCACGCACGACGAGCTGGTCGCCGCGCGCGGCCGCTACGCCGAGCTGTTCGAGGCGCAGGCCGCGGGCTACCGGTGAGCAGATATACTCGCGGCGTGTGGCGCGGGCTCGTCGTGCTAGCCGGCTGCGGGCGGATCGACTTCGACTCGCTGCCGATCATCGCTGGCGACGGCGCGCTCTTGACCTACCGCGATGCCGTGCTCGCCGATCACCCGGTCGCGTACTGGCGCCTCGACGACGGCGACACGACGGCGCGCGACTCCGCGGGCAGCATTCCCGGCACCTACAACGGCACGTGCATGCGCGGCGTCGCCGGCGCGCTGGTCGGCGACCCCGACACGGCGACTCACTTCGACGGCGGCTGCACGGTCTCCGCGAGCAGCGCGCCGGACTTCTCGAGCCGCGCGCCGTTCTCGATCGAGGCCTGGTACAGCCCGGATGTCCTGCCGCAGGAATCGTACATCGTGATCAAGGAGACGCGCACCAGCGATGGGACGACGCCGATCGACGGCTACGGGTTGATCGCGAGTGCGACGGGCGCGTACGTCGAGCGCATCGTGGGCCTCGGCAACGCGGGCACCTCCCCGTTCGTGCTGCCGTCGCTCGCCTTCCATCACCTGGTCGGCACGTACGACGGCAGCGAGCTCGCCTTCTACGTCGACGCCGACCTCGTCGCCATGGAGCCCGATGCCAACGCGCTCGCCACCAACGCGACGTTGCTGCAGATCGGCGGTTACGTCTCGCCTCCCACGGGCCTCGTGACCGGCACGATCGACGAGGTCGCAGTCTACGACTACACGCTGTCGCTCGATCGGATCGCCCTTCACCACGATATCGCGGTGAACGGACCGCGCTAGGGCTATAACCGCAGCATGCGTTACCTGGTCGCGCTCGCCACGGCGCTCGGCTGCCACGGTGCCGCGCACTACGAGCAGCCGCGGACGAGCAGCGCGGACTATCGCGACGGCAAGCTGTGGCTGTGCCGGCCCGATCTGCCGTCCGATGCATGCCGGATCGATCTCGCGACGACCGTGCTCGCGCCCGACGGTACGCGCGCGGTCGAGCGCCACGCGCCCGCACACGACGCGCCGGTCGATTGCTTCTACATCTACCCGACGGTGGACCTCACGCTGGTCGCGGGAAATCACACCGACTTCTCGGATCTCGGGCCGATGAAGCTCGCGGCGACGGCGCAGATCGCGCGCTGGAGCGAGGTCTGCAACGTGTACGCGCCGCTGTACCGCCAGGTCACGATCGGGACCTACATCAACAAGCCCGCGCACCGGCGTTACTTCGACGTCGCGTACTCCGACATCGCCGCGGCATTTCACGCGTATCTGCTCCACTTCGATCGCGGCAAGCCGATCGTGATCGTCGGTCACTCGCAAGGCGCGGCGATGGCGATGCATCTGCTCCAGGACACGTTCGATCGCGACCCGGCGCTGCGCTCGCGGCTGCTGGTCGCGATGCCGATCGGTTCGCTCGTCGAGATTCCCGACGGCGCGACCACCGGCGGCACGTTCGATCACCTCGCGGCGTGCACGCGCCCCGACGAGCTCGGCTGCGTGGTCAGCTTTCACTCCGCCGCCGAGGGCAGCGAGCCAACCGGCATGATCCGCGATCTTCGCGCCGGCTATCACGCGATGTGCGTCGATCCCGCGCCCGGGCCCACGCTCGGCGAGAGCGTCTTCCCCGCGTTTCATCACGAGCACGGCGTCACGACGCCGTTCGCGGCGGTGCGCGGGATGTACCGCGCGCGGTGCGTCTCGTTTCGCGATGGTCGTGCGTTCCTCGAGGTCGCCGAGCAGCGAGTCGCCGACGACAAGCGTCCGAGCCCGGTCTCGCTGCACCCGCCGCTGTCGGGCGCGATGGGGACCCACCTGTACGACTTCCAGTTCGTGCAAGGCGACTTGATCGAGCTCGTGCGCACGAAGCTGGCGGCGTGGCAGGCGCGCTCGGCGCCGCAACCGCGGCTCGCCGTCACGGCGATCGAGCCCGCGCAGGGCGACGCCGACGGTGGCACGTACGTGAAGATCTCGGGAAGCGGCTTTGTTGGAGATGGCGGCAGCGGCCGCGCGGCGAAGGTGTACTTCGGCTCGCGGCAGGGCACGGTCGTGCGCATCGCGAGCGACACCGAGATGGTCGTCGAGGCGCCCGGCGGCACGCCCGGCGAAACCGTCGACGTGCTCGTGATGTTCGAGCCCGGCGGCGAGCTCAAGCTGCCCGGCTCGTTCACGTTCGTGGCGAAGCCGTAGCGGCAGCGGCGGCTCCGGCTCAGTGCTCCGCCGGCGGCTGCGCGTCGCCGTGCGTGTCGTCGGGCGCGTGCTTGCCCCGCCGGCCGATCCAGCCCTTGATGTCGTCAGCGACGACATAAAACGCCGGCACGACGAACAAGCTCAGCATCGTCGACAAGATCAATCCGCCGATCACCGCGTCGGCCATCGGGCCGCGCGTCTCGGATCCAGGTCCGAGCCCCATCGCCGACGGCACGGCGGCCATCATCGTCGCGACCGCGGTCATCAAGATCGGGCGCAAGCGGATCGGACCGGCGCGCTTCATCGATTCGCGCGCGTCGAGGTGCTCGTGATTGCGCACCTCGTTCGCGTAGTCGACCAGGATGATCGAGTTCTTCTTGACGATGCCCATGAGCAACAACAGGCCGATCATCGAGAACACGTTCAGGGTCTTGCCGAGCACGAACAGCGCGACCATCGCGCCGGCCAGCGACAGCGGCAGGATCGTCAGCACCGTCACCGGGTGCAGGAACGAGTTGAACTGCGATGCGAGCACCATGTACGCGACCGCGATGCCGATGACGAGCGCGAACAACAGGCTCGACATCGCGTCGCCGAAATCCGAGCTCTGACCCGACGCGACGATCGCGTACGTCGGCGGCAGATCGGTCTGCAGCGACGGCAAGAATGCGAGCGCGTCGCTCTGCGCCTTGCCGGGCGCGACATTGGCGGTGATGCGCACCGCGCGCTGCCGGTTGTCGTGGTTGATCGTCACGACCGACGGCACCTCCTGGTTGCGCGTCACCTGCGACAGCGGCACCAGCACGCCGGTCGTCGATCGCACGGCCAGCGTCGCGAGATCCTCGGGTCGCGTGCGCTGCACCGCGAGCAACCGCAGGTCGATGTTCATCCGGCGACCTGCGGTCGAGTACTGGCCCACGGGCGAGCCGCCGACCAGGTACGAGATCGTCGTCGCGATGTCGCTGACGTTGACGTGGACGTCGCCCGCCGCGGGCCGATCGGGCGAGACCTGCAGCTCGTTCGGGCCGGGGATGTAATCGCTCTGGACATCGACCGCGAGCCCGCTGTCCTCGAGCTTCTTCTGGATGTCGTTCGAGATCTTGATGAGCGTCGGCCAGTCGCTGCCGCGCAGCGTGAAGTCGATCGGCGGGCCCTGCTTGCCGCCCGCGAAGCCCTGCTGCGACAGGTCCTGCACGTTGACCTTGATCCCCGGAATCTGCTTGAGCTCGCCGCGCAGCACGTTCTGCAGCTGCTGCTGCGACATCGCGCGCTCCTTCGGATCGACGAGCGTGACCTGCAAGCGCGAGCTGCCGATCGACACCGTCGTCTGGATCCCGGAGATCTCGGAGTGCTTCTGCAGCACCGCCTCGGCTTTCTTGGTCAGCCGATCGGTCTCGGCGAGGTCGGAGCCGACGGTCGTGGTCAGGCTGATCGCGAGGCGGCTCTGATCCTGCGGCGGCACCATCTCCTGCTTGAGCTGCTTCGCGCACGAGTACGACGCGACCATGAGGCCGATCGCGAGGATCAGCACCGGAAGCGGCCAGCGCAGCGCGCCGCGCAGCGTGACCCCGTACGCCTTCGACAGCTTGTCGAACACCCAGTCGCCGGCGCGCGCGACGAGCCCCTTCACGCCGTGCACCTGCAGCATCTGCGCGCAGCGCGCCGGCGCGAGCGTGATCGCCTCGACGTACGAGATCGCGACCGCGACCGACAGCGTCACGCCGAATTGCAGGAAGTACTTGCCGATCACGCCGGTCATGAACGCGACCGGCAGGAAGATCGCGATCACGGCGAGCGTCGCGGCGAGCGCGGCGAACGTGATCTCCTTCGTGCCGTCGCCGGCGGCCTGCATGCGGTCTTTGCCCATCTCGCCGTGACGGAAGATGTTCTCCATCACCATCACGGCGTCGTCGACGACGAGGCCGACCGCGAGCGAGAGGCCGAGCAACGTGAACGTGTTGAGCGTCCAGTGCAGGAAATAGATGACCGCGATCGTGCCGAGCAGCGACATCGGGATCGCGAACAGCACGTTGAGCGTCGACGACAGGCTGCCGAGGAACAGCCAGCACACGATCGCCGTCAGCAACACCGCCAGCACGAGCTCGAGCCCGATCTCGTTCACCGATTCCTTGATGAAGCCGGTGGTGTCGAACAAGACGTCGATGTGCATGCCCGCCGGCAACGTCTTCTGGATGTCGGCGCACTTCGCGCGCACCTCGTTCGCGACCGACACCGCGTTCGAGCCCGGCTGCATGAGGATGCCCATCGCCTGCACCGGCTGGCCGTTCATGCGCGCGATCTGCGTGATGTCCTCGAAGCCGTCCTGCACGAACGCGACATCGCTGAGGTGCGTTTGCAGCACCGAAGACGCCGCGACGCCGGTCTTGGGGATGATGTAGTTGCGAATCTCCGCCAGATTCGCCGCCTCGCCCATCATCATCACGTTGATCTGCTTCTGGCCGTTCGTCATCTGGCCGCCCGACGACGTGACCTGTTGCTTCGTGATCGCGGAGATGATGTCGGAGACCGTCGTGTTCGTCGCGTTGAGCTTGTCGGCGTCGACCCAGATGCGGACCGCGCGATCGACGTAGCCCATCATCTGCACCTGGCCGACGCCGTCGAGCGTGGCGAGGCCATCCTCGACCTGGTAGCGCGCGACGTCGGCGAGCAGCTGGCGCGCGAACGGCCCCGAGACGCCGATCGTGATGATCGGCGTGTCGTCGGGATTCGACTTGCTGACCGTCGGCGGCAGCACGTTCGTCGGCATCTGCTTCTGCACCTGCGCGACCTTCGCCTGGACGTCCTGCACCGCGAGATCGATGTCGCGATCGATCGAGAACGTCGCGGTGATGCGCGCCGAGTTCTGCTTCGATTGCGACGTGATCTCGATGACGCCGGTGACCTGCGCGAGCACGTCCTCGATCGGGTTGACGACGCCGGTCTCGATGTCCTCGGGCGACGCGCCGTTCCAGGTGACGCTCACGCTCACCGTCGGGTTGTTCACGTCGGGGAACTGGCTGACGCCGATGCCCTTCGTGCCCGGAAACACGCCGAGCGCCACGAGCCCGAACAGGATCGTGCCGCTCATGATCATCCACGCCAGCACGGGCCGGCGCAGACAGAGGTCGGTCAGGTTCATCTGCCCGACCCGCTTCCGACCGAGCTCGAGCTCGACCCCGTGCCCGAGCCCGAGCCGGATCCCGCCGCCGCTGCCGCCTGCGCCGCTGCCTCGTTCTCCGCCGCCTCGAGCGTCGTCGTGCTCTGCACCTTCACCGGTGCGCCGTCGCTGAGCGGGTCGACGCCGCGCACGACCATGAGTTGCCCGGCCGTGGCACCCGAGGCGAGCTCGAGGCTGCCATCGGCGGTGTGCATGCCGACGCGCACGATCTCCTGGTGTGCGATGTGCTTGTCGTCGACGACGTAGATGACGTTGCCGCGCTCGGTCGGCTGCACCGCGAGCGACGGCACGACGATGCCGGGCCGCGCGGTGCCGATCGGCACCGTCACCGAGCAGAACGCGCCCGGCCGCAGCGAGTACTGGTGCTCGGTCGGATCGAGCTGCGCGGTGACCGGCACCATGCGCGTCGTCGGATCGGCGGCGCCGGCCACGAGCGTGATCTTCGCCGTGTAGGTGAGCGTGCTCTCCTTCAGCTGCAGCGAGCACGGCATGCCGGTCTGCAGGCGACGCGCGTCTTCCTCGGTGACCTGGAAGCGCAACAGCATCGGATCGCGCTGGATGATCGTCGCGAGCACCGCGCCGGTCTGCAAGAACTGGCCCTGCTGCACGGTCCGCGTCTGCACGATGCCCTCGATCGGGGTGCGCACCGACGAGTCGCGCAGGTTGAGCGCCGCCACCTTCTGCGCCTCCTTCGCGGCGTCGAGGTCGGCCTTCGCGCTATCGACCGCGGTCTGCTTCTGCTCGATCTCCTCGCCCGCGACCACGCCGGGCGATTCCTTCTGCGCCTCGAGCCGGCGATCGAGCGCGGCCTGCGCCGACTTGAGTGCGGCCTGCGCCTTCTCGACCGCGGTCTTGGCCTGCTCGAGCGCGAGCCCGTAGCGCTCGCTCTCGATCGTCGCGAGCACCTCGCCGGCCTTGACGTCCTGGCCTTCCTTGAACGCGACGCGATCGCAGATCCCGGACACCGCCGCCGTGATCTGCACGGTCTGGAACGAGTCGAGCGAGCCCGGCGCGCTGACCGTGTACTGCATCTTCCGCGTCACGAGCGGCGCGACGTCGACGGGATATTCGACCGGGCCGCCGCCGGCTGTGCCGCGCTTGCCCGCTCCGTTCTGCGGCGTGTCGGACTTGTGCGAGCACGCGACCAGTAACAGCACGAGCACGGTGGTGGTGGTCCTCATGGCGTCTCCGGATCGAGCGGGCCCTTACCCATGGCTTGCAAGAGCGCGAGGTAGGTGTTCGCGAGCGAGTACTGATCCTCGGCAAACTGCACCTCGGCCAGGAACCGCGACTCGTTCGCGTCGACGAGCTCGAGCGCGGTGGCGAGGCCCTGGCTGTACAGGATCGCTTCCTCGGTCGCGCTCTTCTGCGCCTGCGTCATCGCGTCGCGCGCCGCGACGAGCGCGGCCTGCGATGCGGCGAGCTGCACGACCGCGGCGCGCACTTGCTCGTCGACCTCGCGCGCGAGCATGTCGGCCGTGAGATCCGCGATCGCCGCCTGCGCGTCGCGCGTGCGGGCATCTGCCGCGCGCGAACCGGCATCGTAGATCGTCCACGACGCGGTGAGCGCGACCGAGCCATCGAGGTAGTAGTTGTCGCTTTGCAGCTTCGTCGATTGCGCGTTCATCGTCGCGGCGACGCCGAGCGTCGGGAAGAACCGGTAGCGCGGCTCGCGCGCGAAGTCGTGCGCGGCGACCGCCAACGACTTCTTCGCGGCGAGATCGGGGCGCGCCTTGATGCTCGCCGCGACGATCTGCTCGACATTGCCGACCGGCTGCTCGCTCGCCGCGAGCAGCTGCTGCGGCACGACGAGCGGGCGCGACGCCTTGCCGGCGATCAAGAAGTCGAGCGACACGTACGACGCGTCGAGGCTGCCCTGATCGGCCGACACCTCGTGCTGCGAGTTCGCGAGATCGATCGCGGCGCGCGTCGTGTCGTTGCTGCTGACGATCTTCGCCTTGAACTGCGCGTCGGTCGCCTTGACCTCGGCCTTCGCGGTCTCGAGCTTCTTCTGTGCGGCCTGCACGACCTGATCGGCGAGCAGCACCGCGAGGTAGGCCTTCGCGGTGTCGAACGCGAGCTGGCGCTTGTCGTCGGCGGTCTGGGCGCGCTCGCCTTCGAGCGTGTTCTTGGCCTGGTCGTAGAGCGGAAACGCCGATGGCGCGATCAGCGGCTGGCTCAGCGTGAGCGAGCCCTTCGTGACATCGTGGGGCGATTTATCCCACGGCGAGTACTGGTTGTTACCGGCCGCCGCGAGCACGGGCAAGAACGCCACACGTGCCTTGTCGACACCGCCGATCGCGACTTCGACGTTGAGCTCGGCGATGCCGGCGCGCTCGTTATGTGCGAGCGCGAGCTGGACCGCCTGCTCGAGGGTGAGCGAACCGTCGTCGGCGCGCACGGTGTGCGCGACGGAAATGATCGCGACCACCCCCGCGAGGCACGCACGCATCGGAGGGGCAGAATATCACTCCGCTGCGAGCGCGTGCGCGAGCTGCGGCGCTTTCAAACAATCGCTGCCGACCAGCACGTAGCGGAGGTGGCGGCGGCGATCGTAGATGTTCCAGTGGGGCAATGCGCCGACGTCGTAGACGCGCGCGGCTGTCGTGAAACCATCCGCGACATCCACCTTGCGCACGACGACGAGCGGTTCGGCCGCCAGGTCGGCCGCCGTCTTGCTCTCGACCACCTTGCACGCGCCGCACGCCTCGCTCCAGAAGTCGACGATCGTGATGTAGTCGGCGGGGATCGCCGCGTCGACCTCGTCGGCGCTCGCGGACGCCGCGAGCTCGACGTGCTTGGGGGGAGGCGGTGCCACGGTGCCGCACGCGAGCGCGAGCACGAGCGGCGCGCCCTTCATTCCAGCTGCCTCGCGAGCCGCGCGACCTCGGCGCGCGCGAGGCCCGCGTGATAGACCTGCTCGAGCGTCAGCCGCTCGCCCGACACGAGCTCGGTCGCGCCGAGCCGCACCGTACCGTCGGTGTCGACCGTGACCTCGACGAGCACGAGCACGTCGCCGGCCGGCGCCGGCGGCAGATCGACGACGGCGTAACGCCCGAGCTGCCGGTTGTTCGCGGGATCGGGCGACTCGCCTTCCCACACGTCGAACTCGATGCGGGCCTGGTCGTCCTGGCGCGTCGCGAGCACGCGATGCTCGCGCGTCGGCACGACCGCGCTCTGCGCGATCACCATCTCGCACTCGCCCTGTTGCGCGCTCATCGCGAGCCCGCGCGCCGACACGTCGATCAGCAAGATGCCTTCGACCGTGCCGTCGAGGCGTGCGACCTCGAGCGCGGCGCCGACCGCGACCACTTCCTCGCAGTTCGCGATCACGCTCGGCTCGCGGCCGGTGATGCGCGCGAGCTCCTTGCGCACCGCCGGCATGCGCGTGCCGCCGCCGACGAGCAGCACCTCCTCGATCTCCTCGCGCTTGCGCGCGCTCCGGCGCAACGCCTCCTTGATCGGCGCTTCCATGCGCTTGAACAGCGGCGCCGCCCATAGCTCGAGCTCGTCGCGGCGCAGCGTGCGCGTGTAATCGATCGCCTTGCCCGACGGCAGCTCGGCGAGCGCCGGGATCTCGAGCTTCGCGTTCGCGCGATCGGACAGCTCGTGCTTCGCGCGCTGCGCGAAGATGCGCATGCGCTCGATCGCGACCGGATCGCCCGATAGATCGATGTTGCCGCGCGCGGCGCGCAGATCGCGCAACAGGTTCTCGACCACGGCGCGATCGACGTCGTCGCCGCCGAGGAACGGATCGCCGGTTGTCGCGAGCACCTCGAACACACCGCCCTCGACGTCGACGAGCGCGACGTCGAACGTGCCACCGCCGAGATCGCACACGAGGTAACGCCGGTCGGCGCCGCGGTGCGCGCCGTGGCCGAGCGCGGCCGCGGTCGGCTCGCCGAGCAGACGCATCACCGTGAGCCCGGCGATCTGCGCGGCATCCTTGGTCGCCTGGCGCTGCGCGGCATCGAACCACGCCGGCACCGTGATCACCGCGCGCGTCACCGGCTCGCCGAAGAAGCGCTCGGCCGTGCGCCGCAGCTCGCGCAGGATGAGCGCGGACACCTCCTCGGGCGAGATCGCGCGGCCGTGCGCGAGCTGGATCCACGTGTCGCCGTTCGGCGCCTCGATCAGCTCGTAGGGCAGCACCTTCGCGAGCGCCTGCACCTCGGGGTGGTCGTAGCGGCGGCCGAGCAGGCGCTTGACGCCGAAGATCGTGAGGTCGGGGCTGTGCTCGAGGCCCTCGCGCGCGGGCTCGCCGACGACCGGGCCGTCTGGCGAGAACCACACGAGCGACGGCATCATCGTCTGGCCCTCCTCGGTCGTGAGGATGCGCGGCGCGCCGTCTCGATCGATCACCGCCGCGACCGAGTTCGAGGTCCCGAGGTCGATGCCGACCGCATGGCCGCGCACGCTCACAGGAACACCCTCCGCATCGCCTCGCGATCGCTCGGGCCGTGCTTGCGCAGGAGCTCGAGCAACTGCGCGGCCTCCAGGCATCGCTCGTGATGAGCGAGCGCGGTCTCGAGCTGCGATTGCGCGAGCATGACCTCGCCATCGGCGAGCGCCGCGAGCGCGCTCGCGACGTAGTACAGCGAGCGCAGCGGCTTCGATCGCGGGTACACGACCAGCGCGGCGGCGAGCACCTCGCGGGCGGCGTTCGCGTCGCCCTGCCCGAGCATCGCGCGCGCGCGCTGCTCGAACGCTTCGCCGCCCTGCCCGGTCGACGATGGCGCGGGCATCACCTGCGCGATCGGCGGCGGCGTTTGCGCGCGCGGGAACGGCTGGCGCGTCGGCGACGCGCCGACAGGCGGCGAGCGATCCGCGCTCTGCAGATCCTCGAAGCCGACGAGCCAGCCCGGCGGCGGCTGCACGCGCGAACCGACCGCCGTGGCGTGTCCTTCGAGCACGAGCGCGGTGCGGAGCCGATCGTACGCGCGGTTCGCGAGGATCGTGAGCTCCTCGGCGAGGTGGCTGATCGCCGGTGCACCGCGGCGCGCGACGAGATCGGGGTGGAAGCGGCGCACCAGCGCCTTCCACGCGTCGCGCACGTCGTCGGGGCCGGCGTCGTACGGCACGCCGAGCACCTCGTGCACGGCCGCCGAGCGCAACCGGCGCAGCTCGCTCGACAGGTGCTGGAACAGATCGCGCTCGCCCGCCGGCAGCTCCTCGACGACCTGCGTCGACGGCTTCTTCGCGCGCGTCGGCGCCGGTGGCTTCGCGGCCGGATCGGTCGGCGTCGGTGTCGGCTGCGTCGGGCCCGAGACGGCCTTCGCGCTCGCGCCGAGCGCGCGGATCCTCGCCTGCACCTCGTCGGTCAAGCCGATGAGCTCGACCTCGATCCACGTGCGCGCGCCATCGCCTTCGACCGCCGACGCGCGCTGGACGACGCCTTCGATCGCCACCACGACCTCGGTCGGCAGCTCGAGCCCGAGCGTGACGTGCGCGCCGAGCTTGGCCGCGAACGGCACCTTCATCGACAGGTAGCGCCCCTTGCGCAGCTTGCGCGACAGGAACGTGTCGACCTGTTCCCAGGTCGCGCACCGCACGTGCAGCGTGCGCGCGGCGGGCACGCGTCACTTCCCCTTCGGCTTCGGTGCGTTCGGGTCGGGTTCGAGATCGACCGTCTGCGACAGCGTGTCCTTCTTCTTCGCGCTATCGATCGGAATCTTCGGATCGCCGCCGTCGCGCCAGTCCTCGGCGTGGAACGTGACGTGCTTCGTGAAGAAGCCCGGACGCACGACCGCGAGCTCGTAGTCGCGGCCGGCGATCGCGGTGTAACGCGCGGTGTTGGTGCCGAGGAACAGCCACGCCTCGGCGTCGCTGGGCGTCGACTCGATGTGGATCGGCCCCTTGCCGCTGACGCCCGTCGTGGCGAGCTCCGGTGTCGTCGGCTGCAGCGGGAT
>Ga0335083_10002655_pt1 | contig 23498 bp, 18 predicted proteins | sample Lox_Sample_42_FD_206716 | JGI IMG/M metagenome (GOLD analysis project Ga0335083, IMG submission 206716) | Soil microbial communities from Loxahatchee National Wildlife Refuge, Florida, United States - Lox_Sample_4.2 | ecosystem: Environmental > Terrestrial > Soil > Wetlands | place: USA...
GTCGTGCCGGTCCAGGTGGCCGTGTTCCTCGAGCATCGACAGGATCGACGGCGTCGAGTACCAGATCGTGAACTGCTCCGCAGCGATCGTCTCAGCGAGCCGGCCGGGATCCTTTCCCAGGTCCTCGCCGATCAGCGTGACGGATGCCCCGCATTTCAAGCTCACGAACAGGTCGTGGATCGAGAGGTCGAAGTGGAACGGGGCATGCGAGGAGAATCGATCCTCCGGCCGGGGTTCGAACGTCGCGACACACCACTCCACGAAGCTCATGGCGGCGCGATGCGATACGACGACGCCCTTGGGCTTTCCCGTGGACCCTGATGTGTAGAGGATGTAGCCCGGGTCGTCCGGGGGCGGATGCAGGGTGCGGCTCGGCGGCAGCGTGCCGAGGCCATCCAGCCAGGCGGCGAGACCTCGTCCTCCGCCGACGCGCTCCAGCACGACGACATCCGGATGCGTCCCGAGCGCGGCGAACTGGGTGGCCAGATCGGGCGCTAGATCGCGGCTCGTCACGACGACCCGGACGGCACAATCGTTAAAGATGAAAGCGGCCCGAGCCGGGGGCGAATCCGGGTCCACGGGGACGTACGCGGCGCCCGCCTTGAGGGTCCCGAGCAGTCCGGCCAGGCTGTCCACCGACTTGGGAAGGTAGATGCCCACCCGGTCGCCCGGCGTGACGCCGCGGGCCACGAGCGCGTCACGCAGCCGGTCGGTCAGTGCATCCAGCTCGCGGTAGGTCAACGCGGTGCCACCCGGTTCTTTCACGGCCGGTCGCTCCGGCCAGCGGCCGGCGGACTCGATGACCCCATCGTGCAATAGCTTCACGTGTTGTTCTCCAGCGACTGGGAGCTGATGATCGGCGCCGGGGGCGCCCCAGCGGATGGCGTCCGTGAGTACCTGATCATCGAGTGGCGGGCAGCAACGGCCGCACGTCCAGCGCACCCGCCTGCCGTCGCAGTTCGTCGAACAGGCACTGGGCGAGCATGCGGTGCCCGATCGCGTTCATGTGAGCGTCCCGGCTCGAAAGGCGGAGACTGTCTAACCGCTGGCCGCGCCAGAGGTGCCTGCAATCCAGCACCGGAACGTGTGTGGCCGCGGCAGCCCGACGGGTGGTCGCCAGGTTTCCATCATAGGGCGGGGTGACGAGATAGAGCTGGAGCACGGCGACATGGGCGCCCACGGGGGCGGCCAGCTCTTGCGCCCATTGGAACACTCGCTGGTCGAGGTGCTCTTCGACCAGACGGAGATCCGCCATGGTCCCATTCCGGCCGGGGCCCAGCCCGACGCTCGCCATCAACCCGGCGAGCCCGGAGTCGGGGGCCGGATATCCTTGCGCGAAGGTCTTTTCGAAGACCCAGTCCCAGAACAGCAAGTCGAGCGGATGGGCGGTCAGGATCACGAGGTCGGGAGAGAACTGCAGTCCTTCCTCCCGGAACCGGAGCACCTGCTGCGCCAGGTTGCTGGCGGGAATGCCGAAATTGAGTACCTCCACCTTCGTCCCCGGCGGTGCGGCGGCGCCGAGCATCGCGGCGAGAGGGACGTTGAAGACCTCCGAGTCCCGCACCCCCCATCCGAAAATGTCGGAGGGGCCGAACACTTCGATCCGATACGTGTCCGGCGGCTTCTGCACGGAGTAGTTACGGTCCCGCATGCGCAACCGGTTCAAGCTGGTCGGTGTCCCCACGAAGGTGATCGTGGTGTCCGCGGGCATGTGCCCCTCGATGTGCCCCGGGACCGGCAGGTAGAAGTCGGTGATGCGGCTGAACAGGGTCGGCGGCACGGTCCACGGGATGGCAATCCGGTTCGACGCATGAGTGAGGTTTTCGTAATAGGCCGTTTGCTCGACCACCTCCCGGAGCACCGGCCGGCCTTCGTCGCGCAGCTCGGCGACCACCTGATTGGGCCGATTGGGGAGGTGACTGCGGATGGATGGCAACGACAGGGCCGCGAGGCCGGCGAGCAGGAGTCCACGTCGGGCAGCCCGGCGCGTCAGCGTGCCGAGGGGTTCGGCTTCGGGAGACGGCTGCTCAAGGGTCGGCGCTCCCCAGGGAACGCCCGCCAGCCCCACCGCGAGGAGGAGCAACGCCACGAGCCCGGCCCATTGCGCCGGGGTGGAATAGCGAGCCTGGGCGAGCATGAACTTCCAGGTGCCGAAGGACTTGGCGTCCCACAGGGACCACAGGATGGCGATCAGCGTGAACGTGGCGACCGTGGCCACGCCCCGGGCTGCACTCCACCCCCGCGCCGTTTTCGGCGTGCGGCGCCGGCCCGGCCACGCTTCCCGCAGCGTGAAAGGCAGTACGAGCAGGCCGAACAGCCCCCAGAACACGATGTCCCGCTTCGACAGGGAGACCGCGTTCTGGAGCCAGTAGAACTGGTAGGCATGCAGCAGCCATGTCGCGGCGAATACGACGAGCGTCGCCACACCGACCGCGAGGGTGGTGCCGTAGCGGCGGAGGCGGAAGAAGCTGGGATAGTACACCAGCTTCATCATGAAATCTTTCCAGTAGATGTTGATGCGGCGCCAGAAGTCGGTCGGCGACGACGCCAGGAAATACAGGTGATTGGTTTCCGGGAGCCGGAAGCCGAACAGCCCGAGCACCCCGATGATCAGCCAGAACTGCCCCGAGATCTTCACGTAGAGCAGGAAGTTGGACACCAGGAACCGCACCAGCTCGGCGATATTGTTCACGTACAGCCCGTCGATGGCGACCTCGTAAACGATCAGCCGATACGCGAGCAGCTGGAGCACGCCCCGCAGCAGGAACCGGACGCCGCGGTCGTAGGTGCGGAAGCGCTCGGCGTCGAAGTGGGTGCGCACGAAAGTCGTGTAATCCACCACCGGGAACAGCGGGTAGCAGACGTTGGGCACCATGAAGAAGTAGGCGGTGCTCCAGGCAAGCCCGTGCGGGGCATCCTGATGGTGGACCGAATGGAGGTAGAGCGCCAGGCGGAACATGAACATGGAGCCGAGGGTGGCGACCACGACGGCCGACGGCCCGGCGAAGACCGTGGTGGCGACGCGCAGTACCACGAGGCCGGCGGCGATCGCGCCGATGAGGGCGAGCCGCAGCCAGAGAGGGGCTCGGAGGTGGCTGACGCCGATCAAGCCGAAGCCGACGCCCAGGACGATCGCCCCATCCCGCCAACCCAGGACCGCGAGCACCGAGGCGACCGAGAGCACCCCGAACCAGGGCAGGCGGTGCCGGAGAGGGAGCAGGGCGTGGACGGCGAAGCCCAGCACCGCCCCGACCAAAAGGTAGAAGACCGTCCGGTTTTCGAGCTCGAAGGCGCGGATGACGAGGAGCAGGAGGATCAGCTGGCTCAGGATCAAGGCCAGCCGCGCCCCATCCTGGCGGGACACGGGGACGCTTGAGATCATGGGGTCTGAACGCATGGGATGTCAGTACGAGGGGCAAGCTCAGTGCCACGCGCAACTTGCCCGATAGTCAGCACGAATCTGTCGACGCTGTTGCGGGCCTACAACAGGCGAACTGGCGCCACGGGGACTGCGCATCGTCTGGACGCAGTAAGCTATTGCTGGATATAGGGTTACCGATCTGCTCTTGCTCCTGGCCCATTCAACAGTGGCCCCACGTCCAACGCCGCGGCGTTGCGCTCCAGCTGGTCGAGAACGCATGCGGCGATCAGACGATGTCCCAACGCATTGGGGTGCTGGTCCCAACTCGCGACCCACAGAGTCTCGAGCCGGCGTCCTTTCCAGATCTCGGTACAGTCCAGCCACGTCACGTGTTCGCGGCTCGCGGCCCTGCGGGTGGTGCGGAGATTACCGAAGTGGGATTGGTCGAGAGGGCCGCGAAGCGCGACCAAGGCCACCCGCGCTCCCACCCCCGACGCGAGCTCTTGCGCCCAGCGGAACGCCCGGGCGTCCAGCTCCTCCTCGACGATTCGCAGGTTCGCCAGGTTGCCGTCGAGTCCAGGCCCCAGGCCGACCCCGGCGAGGATACGGGCCAGAGCGGAATCGGGAACGCCGGCTCCATTGGCGAAGACCTTTCTGAAAACCAGCGTCAGGAGTTGCAGGTCCTGGTCATGCACGGTCAGCAAGACCAGGTCGGGGGAAAAGCGCAGCCCAAACTGGCGCAGGCGCTCCACCTGTTGGACGAGGTTGGTCCCCGGCATCCCGAAATTCATTACCTCGACCCGCTTCCTGCGGAGGCGCGCGACCGAATCGAGCAGCGCCGTGAGGCGTACGGTGAAAACGTCGGAGTCCGCCACCCCCCATCCCACGACGTCGGAGGGGCCGAAGACCGCGATCCGGTAGACCGAGTCGGGCTTGGCCAGCGTGTAATCCTCCCGGTCTCGCATCCCCCAGCGATTGGTGGTGAAGGGAGCTCCGGCGAACATTGCGGTCGTTGAGGGCGGCGCGCTCCACTCGAGAATGTCCCGGGTGTGCGGAAAGAAGTTGACCTCGTGGCCCCAGTCGTGAGGCACTTCCCATGGAATCGCTGCCCGGTTGGTCGTGCCGGTCAGAACCTGGTAATACCCCATCGGCTCCAGCACCGCGAGGGCCATCGCAGGAACTTCGGCGCGCAGGTACCGTACGACGGACTCCCAGTGACCGGTCAGACGGCCGCGCACCATCGGTGTGGTCACCGTCGCAAGCAGGGTCAGCAGGAGGATGCGGCCGGTGGCCCTGCGGGTCGCGACCGCCAACGGCTCGGCGTCCCGGGGGGGGCGCGTCAGGGTTGGAGCTCCCCAGGCGAACCCCGCCAGCCCCGCCGCGAGGAGGAGCAACGCCACGAGCCCCGCCCATTGCGCCGGAGTGGAATATCGGGCCTGCGTCCACATGAACAGCCAGGTGGGGAGCGACCGGGCATTCCACAACGACCACAGGACCGCGATGAGGCTGAAGGTCGCGACCGTGGTCAGGCCCCGCCCGAGACTCCAGTGGCGCTCGGTCTTGCGCACCGGCAGCCGGCCTGGCCGCGCCTCCCACAGAGCGAACCCGATGACGATCAGCCCGAACACGCCCCAGAAGAGCATGTCCCGCCTCGAGAGCGAGAACTCGTTCTGCAACCAGTAATACTGGTAGGCGTGCAGCAGCCACGTTACGAGGAAGACGGCCAGGGTCGCGAGCCCCACCGCCACGACGGTGCCGTAGCGGCGCAGCCGGAAGAAGCTGGGATAGTACACCAGCTTCATCATGAAATCTTTCCAGTAGATGTTGATGCGGCGCCAGAAGTCGGTCGGCGACGACGCCAGGAAATACAGGTGATTGGTTTCCGGGAGTCGGAAGCCGAACAACCCGAGCACCCCGATGATCAGCCAGAACTGCCCCGAGATCTTCACGTAGAGGAGGAAATTGGAGACCACAAACCGTACCAGATCGGCGAGGTTGTTCACATACAGGCTGTCGATGGCCAGCTCGTAGTACACGAGTCGATAGCACAGCAGCTGGAGCACGCCTCGCAGCAGGAACCGGACGCCGCGGTCGTAGGTGCGGAAGCGCTCGGCGTCGAAGTGGGTGCGCACGAAAGTGCTGTAGTCCACCACCGGGAACAGCGGGTAGCAGACGTTGGGCACCATGAAGAAGTAGGCGGTGCTCCAGGTGAGGCCGTGCGGGGCCTCCCCGTGCCGGAACGCGTGGAGGTAGAGCGCCAGGCGGAACATGAACATGGAGCCGAGGGTGGCGACCACGATGGCCGACGGGCCGGCGAAGATGGGAGTGGTGACGCGCAGTACCACCAACCCGCCGGCGATCGCCCCGATGACGACGACACGCAGCCAGAACGGGACCGGGAGATCACAGGCGCCGATGAGGGCGTAGCCGACGCCCAGGACGATCGCCCCGTCCCGCCAGCCCAGGACCGCGAGCACCGAGGCGACTGAGAGCGCGCCGAAGAAGGGCAGGCGGTAGCGCAGGGGGAGCAGGGCGTGGACGGCGAAGCCCAGCACCGCCGCGACCAAGAGGTAGAAGACCGTCCGGTTTTCGAGCTCGAAGGCGCGGATGACGAGGAGCAGAAGGACCAGTTGGCCCAGGATGAGCGCCAGCCGCACCCCCTCGCGGCCCGCGATCGGTTCGGCCGCCTCCCCGCTCCCCGGCTCCGTCACAGCCCGAGACTCCGCGCGATCAGGTTCCGCTGCATATCCGAGGTTCCCGAGTAGAGGAGACTGCCCACGGCGTCCCGAAAGTCCCGCTCCGCCTCATACTCGACCGCGTAGCCGTAGCCACCGCGGACCTGTACCGCGTGCAGACCGGATTGCACCCAGGCTTCGCTGATGGCGAGTTTCGCAATGGCGGCGGCCGGTCCCGGATCGCGGTCGTGCTGCTTCGACCAGGCCGCCCGATAGAGCAGGAGCCGTGCCGCTTCCAGGCGCACCTTCATGTCCACGAGCCGGTGCTGCACCGCCTGAAACTGGGAGATCGGCGCGCCGAATTGCTGCCGCTGCCGGGCGTAGGTGATCGAGTCGGCGAGCTGCCGCTCCATCGCTCCCACCGCGCTCGCGAGGATGCACCCCCGCTCCCACTCCATCGAATCGTTGAAGACCTGCGCGCCACGCCCCTCGCGCCCGAGGCGGTTGGCCACCGGCACCCGGCAGTCCTCCAGCGCCAGCTCGGCCATTGGAGACGTGCGCATCCCCATCTTGTGGATCGCACCGCTCACCTGCAGGCCGGGGCTGTCCCGCTCCACGATGAATCCGGTGATCCCGAGCGGGCCGAGACTGCGGTCGATCGTGGCAAACACGACGAACACGTCGGCCACCGACGCGTCGCTGACGAACGTCTTGGTGCCGTTCAGCACGTACTCGTCTCCGCGGCGTTCCGCCCGGGTCTGGAGGCTGAAGGCGTCGGAGCCGGCCTCCGGCTCGCTCATGCCGTGCGCCCCGATCCACTCGCCGCTGCACAGCCGAGTCAGATAGCGGCGCTTCTGGTCCTCGCTCCCGAAGCGGTGGATCGGCATCTGCACGCTCCACATCTGTGCCGCGAGCGCGAACAGGAGCCCATTGTCGCGGCACACCGAGCCCAAGGCCTCGAGCGCCAATACCGCGGTGAAGGGGTCATTCCCGCCGCCGCCGTAGGCCTCGGGGAAGGGGAGACCCTGGATGCCGAACTCGGCACAGCGTCGCCACAGCTCACGGTTGAATTCCCCCGCCGCATCGCGCGCGATCACGTCATCGCGCAGCGACTTGTGAGCGAATCCGATCACCGCTTCACGAAACGCGATCTGATCGGCCGTCCAGTCGAATTCCATGGTGACCTCGCGGCGCCCGCGCTCAGGACGCCGAGCCGCGCTGGGACTGCTTGCGCTTCACGAGCGTTTCGATTCCGGCCAAGGTGTCGAAGTTGGCCGGCGCCACTTCATGGGCCTCGAACTCCAGGTGGAACTCCTTCTCGAGGAACGAAACCACCTCCAGCAAACCCAGCGAGTCGATGATTCCCCCCGTCATCAGCGGGGTCGTGGCGGTCAGCCGGGAGGGGTCCTCTCCCTCCAGGAAGTGGTCCAGGATGAACTGCTTCACGGACGGCAGAGGTGACGGATTCGTCATGCAGACCTCTCGCAATGGCGTAAGTGGTGTTGGGATGCGGCGAAGCTGACAACGTACAGCCTCACCGATGGTGGCGCCATCACGGCGCCGCTCGCTCTGCATGGTGGTAGGATTCCACGATTCTCCCGGCGACGCGCGCGGATTCGAGCTGATGATAGAACCGGCGCTGCGGGTCGAGCGAGACCGCCCAGCGGCCGCCATGTTCCATGAGGGATCGAAACAGGTGGCGCGGGACACCGAGCCAGGTCACAGCGCCGGGGTCCGGAGCCTCCGTGCGCACTTCCATGCGGCCGTACTGATAATAGAAAGCGCGAAAGTAGCCGCGGCGCAGCCGCTCCGGCTCGACGGGGTGATACACCACGGCGTCCGGGAGATAGAGCAGGCGCTCCCCGGCAGCCAGCACGCGGCGTCCGAATTCGGTGTCCTCGCCCCGCATCAGGGTACGGGCGCTCGGCCCCAACGCCGGATCGAAGCGACCGAAACGGTCGAACGCCTCCCGACGCCAGGCCATGTTCGCCCCGTACGGTGGTTGTGGAACGGGGATCGGTTGCTCTCCGTGCTCGTAGCGCACGATCGCCATCATCAGCCGATAGGGGCCGTCCTCCGCGTACCACCGGGGTTTCGGGCGGTCCCACACGGCGACGATCCGTCCCCCCACGCCGAGGCAGCGTGGATCGTCGAAGCCGCGCCAGAGACCGGCGAGCCACCCCGGATCGAACGTCACGTCATCGTCGGTGAAGGCGACCACCGCTCCCGTGGTGGATGCGATGCCCGTATTGAGGGCGTGCGACTTCCCCTGGCGGGATTCGAAGACGTATCGGCAGGGCAGAACCCGTCGGGCCGCGGCGGCCGCAACGACCGCTTCCGTCCTGTCGGTGGAGTTGTTGTCCACCACCAGGAGCTCCCAGTCCAATCCGGCCGGGACGCGCACACCCTCGAGACTCTCGAGCGCAGCGGCGAGCCGTGCGGCCCGATTATAGGTGCAGAGGACGACGCTGAGGTTCATTGGCCGGGCGTGGGTGCGCGATGGGACATCCAGGCCTCCAGCACGCGGCCCCAGTCGTAGCGCAGTTGCCACTCGGCCTGAAACGCCAATTGGGGATCCCGCCTCAGGCGGGCCCGCACTACCGCCATCCCGTCGCCCAGGAGCTCGCGGAGGAAATAGCGCGGAACCCCGAACCACCGGCGGGCTCCGTTCGGCACGTCGCGCGTCCCGAGGCGCAACTGGCCACGACCATACCGGACGGCCCGCCCCAGAATCCACGAGCGGCTGAGCTGGTGGCGGCGGATGAAGTGCTCCACGACGGCCGAGCGGCAATGCCAGGCGCGATACCCGGCGTCGTGCAGCCGCTGCACGAATTCCGTCTCGCTGCCCATGGCATAGTCACCGACGCGGGGACCGATGGTTGGGTCGAAGCGAAAACCCGCCGCGAACACCCTCGCCCGCACGGCCATGTTCGGGCCATAGACGTAATACGGCCGCATCGGCCCCTCGGGCAGTGACGGGTCCGACAGCGTGAACACCGGGCCAAGTCGCACCCAGGCGAGAATCCAGTCCGGGGGAGGCGCCTCCCACCGCGGTAGGACGGCGCCGCCGAACACCGCATGGTCCTCGTGGGCGTCCGCCGCCCGGCGCAGCTCCACCAGCCAGTCGGGCCGCGGGAAGACGTCGTCGTCGGTGAACACCACCAGGTCACCTGCGATCGCGGCCAACCCGGTGTTCAGGGCGAGGTTCTTCCCCGGGGCCGGTTCGGACAGGCGGGTGAGGGGGAGGCGGGTCGTGAACGCGTCGAGGCACTGGAGCGTCCGGTCGTCACTCCCGTTGTCCACGATGACCAGCTTCCATCCTCCGGGTGGCTCGCGCAGGCGGCCATACGCCTCTAGCACCTGCGGCAGGAGGCGCTCCCCGTTGCGCGTTGCCATGAGCACCGTCAGCATCAGCGCGCTGGTCCTCTGGGCTTCCGCTTCCGCAGGGCGCCGCGGATGCGCAGCGCGGTCTTCAAGGGGTTGAGCACCGCGTCGGCCAGCGCGAGGAGCGTGTAGAGCCACAGGCGCGGCATGTGCCACGAGAGCCTGATGCCGATGGTGGCGAGGCCGTCGCGGTGGTAGTCCCAGAACGCCTTGGGGCGTCCGCTGAGAACGCCGTCCCCCAGGACCTGGAAATAGGCGTGGCGCTGCCGCCGGGAGACGCGATCGAACTCCTCCGGCGACAGGTAATCCCGGCCGTACTTGGTGATGACTATCAGCTTGTCCAGGTAGCTCGGCCCGAAATCCCGCACCCGCGCCATCCGGGAAGGGTTGTCCGTCCGCAGAAACGAGAGCACCTGATGCACGAATCCGAAATCGCACTGGGTGAGGGTGCGGTAGCAGGCCTCCGTGTCGGCGTGGTAGGTTCGGGGGTCGTAGAAGGGATGGTGCCGTCGCACCACGTCGGTGCGCAGCAGCAGGACGGTGGGCGATCCGAAGACGAAGAGCCCTTCCAGCAGGTGCAGGCGGCACAGTCGACGGCCGTCCACCAGCGGGCTCGGGTAGGGAAGTCCGCCGCCCATTAGCGTCGTCCCTTTCAGATAATAGGACCCGACCAGGCCGGCGGTTGGGTGGGCTTCCGCCACGGCGACCAGCTGCTCGATGCAGCGGGGGAAGAGCCAGTCATCGGCGAGCACCATCTTGCAATACCGGCTGGTGGCCGAGGCCTGACGCAGGCCTTCGCTGAAGTTCATGTCCTGTTCCAGAAAGTCCCTGTTCGTGATCACGCGGATTCGCGGATCCTGTTGGGCATACTGCTCGGCGATGGCCAGGGAGTCGTCGGTGCTCCGGTTGTTGAGGAGGATGTACTCGAAGTGCTCGTAGGTCTGCGTCAGCACGCTCTCGATGCATTCCGGGAGGTAGTCGGCCGTGTTGTAGAACGGCGTCACCACGGTCACCAGCGGCATTTCGCTCATGCGCGCGCCGTCAGCATCCCCGCCAGCAGGCCGTTCTGCCGCTCCACCTGCCCGCGCCAGTCGGCCACGACCCTGGCGACAGCCGATTGCAGCTGGTCGCGGTGCTCCGCCACGGCATCGATGGCGGCGGACACCTGATCCACAGCCGCGCCCTCGAGGTCGATGCAATACGGGAGCAACCGCGCGTCGCGCATGAGGGTGCGGACCTTGCGCTCGTACGACAAAGCTACCGGCGGGCGCTCCGCGACCAGGGCCAGCAGCACGGCGTGCAGGCGGGTCCCGACGACCAGGTGCACGCGCGCATAGAGGCTGAGGAGCTCCTGCACCGTCGAGAGGTGCTCCCTGCGGCATCCGGCCAGAACGAGAGGATCCAGACGCGACCAGATGTCGTCCACCACGGCCTCGTCCATGGGATTCGTGGTGTACAGGTGGACGCGATCGCCCCTGGCGACGCGGTCTTTCACCAGGCCCACCCACAAGTCCACGAAGCCCTGGTAGCGACGCGTGTCCGCATCAGGCCACCGGTAATGTCGAAAGGCCATCGGGCTGAGTCCGATCCGCAATGGGGGCGCGGCCGGGAGATCACCGGGCGCCTTGCGCAGCGCAAAAGCCAGATCGGGAACCACCGAGAGAGGGACCCGTACGCCAAGATCGCGCACGAGCTCGCGCGACGCCTCCTCGCGCAGGGAGCAGTAGTGCGAGCGATTCACTGCGTAACGCAGAAACGCGCGACTGAGCCACGAGGCGGCCTGTCCGAACCCTACGCTCAGCATGACGAACGGCACGCGCCTCCGGCGCGCGAGCCAGGCCCACCGCGCCAACGCGTACGGGTGCCCCCAGGCCCCGCCCCAGGAGTCGTCCAGCTGTCCGCCGCCCGCGGCCACGAAGAGCCCTGCGTCGGCCAGCCAGCGCCACGCCCGCGCGACGCTCCGGGCCTCCATCACCACGATCCGCACCCCGGTCTCGATGTGCCGCAGCAGACGGTGCAGGGTCCAGGGGCGCTGCACCCGGTCCACAGCGCTTGCGAGCGCCCGGAGGGCGGCAGGGACGTCGTCGAACCGGATGTAGTTGTAGCGGTGCGACACGCCGGTGATGGGTTCGGCGGCGATCCCGTGGTTTGCCGCGGTCGCGGCAGGGTTCATCGTGAACGCGCGGATGCGGCTGTCCGGCCAGACCGTGCGGAAGGCGGCGACCGCCGACTGCTGAATCGCCTCGTCGCCGAGGTTGCCCCAACCGGAGGGATAGAGGTACCCGATGGTGGGCGCGCCCGGCTCTCCGGAGCCGGCGTGGGTCGAGTCCGCACGGGGGATCGCGGCGGTGGACATCGGCTATCTCAGAACGAGGACCGACTTGGCGGCGTGAAACGCCTCGGCGTATCCGCTGGGCGCGCGGCATTCGAGGCCGCGCAGGCGCATCAGGGCCAGGAACGTGCTCTCGGTGAACCAATCCTTGGCGCGCTGCGAGCCGAATACGGCGAGGAGGTGACGGACCTTGCGGCGCGCGTCGCCGGCCGACAGCGGTACGTACAGGTTGGGTTGGCCCAGGTCGCCGTCCCATTTTGGGACTTCGTACTCGAGCACGTGGTGCCGGCGAAACGTATTCCAGGTGAGGTCCGACACGACCCGGTGATCCTGGTGCCGGTCGGCGCGGTGATGCGTCAGGACGAGATCCGGCTGGAAGCGGCGCGCCAGTCGCTCGAAGGCCTCCTTTACCCCCGCGTACTCGGATGGAAAGAACCCGTCGCGGAACCCGTGCAGGTCGAGCGAGGCCCGGACGCGCGCGCCGAGCAGGCGGCGCTGGCTGCGACCGGCCTCAGCGGCGCGCACGCCCGTGGCGCTCCATACGACCCAGTGGAAGTGCACGCGCGCGCCGAGGCGGCGCAACCGCAGCAGGGTAGCGCCGCAGCCGATCTCGATGTCGTCGGCGTGCGCGCCGAGGCACAGCACGCGGAAGGCCCGGCGCGGAGCGGACGGCGCCAGCCGCAGCCCGCTCACGACGCGTCCGCCGGGGCGGCCCGTCCCGGCCGCGGCTCGTGGAGCCGCTGCACGGTGACCCGGGGCTGCAGATTCACGACGCCGCGGACGTCGCTCCGGGCCGCGACGAAGATCGTCGCGGCGGCGTCCCACTCGTCGTAACGCCGCTGGATGTCGTAGCGGTAGATCCAGGAGCCGAAGTGGAAGGTCCCGCTCGCGAAATTGAGCACGACGTTGAAGGTCACGCGCACGCGCTCCCCGGCCTCGAGGGTGAGGGGCTCGTACCCGAGCCGCTGGCTGGACGTGTCGAAGAGGTGGTAGTGGCTCTCGTCGAGCGCCTTCAAGCCGATGGCCAGGTCGGTCACCCGCTCCGCCGCGACGATGTCGATGTCCACCCGGGCTAGATCGCCCGAATCGAACCGCACCTCGGGAGCCTCCTCCGCCGCGCCCGGACGCCGGACCGTGACGGCCGCGATGTGCACGCCCGCCGTGGCGGTCTCCCCCGACCGGTCCCGCGCGGGCTTGAGGTACTCGTGGATCACGTCGCTCGTCGGTCCGATGGTCGCGACGCGGCCCTGCTCGAGGAGCAGGCAGCGGTCGCACAGGTCGGCGACCGCCTTGAGGTTGTGGGACACGAACACCACGGTGGCGCCGCTCGTGGCGATCTCGTGCATCTTGTCCACACCCTTCTTCTGGAACAGCGTATCGCCGACGCTCAGCACCTCGTCGATGACCAGGACATCGGGCTCGAGGTGCGCCGCCACCGAGAATCCCAGCCGGGCGAACATGCCCGAGGAGTACCGCTTCACCGGGGTATCGAGGAAGGCCTCGAGACCGGAGAACGCCACGATCTCGTCGAACTTGCGGGCGATCTCGCTGCGCGACATGCCGAGAATCGCCCCGTTCAGGAAGATGTTCTCCCGGCCGGTGAGGTCGGGGTGGAAGCCGGCGCCCACCTCGATCAGGGCGGACAGGCGGCCCCGCACCGTGAGCCGGCCGCGGGTGGGGTTCATGATTCCCGAGAGCAGCTTCAAGGCCGTGCTCTTCCCGGCGCCGTTGCGGCCGATGATGCCGAACGCCTCGCCGCGCGGCACGTCGAAGCTGACCTCGTCCAACGCCCAGAACTCCTGGGCGCCCAGCCGCTCCGGCGCCGGGCGCCGCCACACCCGCCGCACCAGCGCGGGAACGAGATCCCGCAGCGAGTCGTGCAGCTCCCCCCGCCGGAACTTCTTGGATACCCGGTCGAACGACAGCGCGATCTCGGACACGGCGGGCGTCAGATGTTCTCCGCGAATTGCGGCTCGAGCACGGCGAACGTGTACAGGGTCGCGATCGACAGGCCGACGCCCAGCGCCGCGCTGTACGCGGTCCAGGCGAGCGGGGGGGGCTGCGCGCGCACGACGACCGCGGCCAGCCCTTCGAGGACCGGCGCGACGGGATTGAGCATCGCCAGGTGTTGCCACCGCCCCAGGACCGACGCGTCGTAGAAGACCGGAGTGAAGAAGATCGCGAACGTCACGATCACCTCGACCAGGTACTTCACGTCCCGGAAGTACAGGTTGGCCACCGCCAGGAGCCCCGTCAGACCGAAGACGAACACCGCGAGGATGGCGAGCTGGACGGGGACCCACAGCACCTCGGGGGTGAAGCGGACCCCCATGACGAGAAGCAGCACGATCACGGTCGCGCCGGCGATCGCCAAATCGAAGACCGACGACACGACCGCTGCCAGTGGGAACACCGCCTTGGGAAAGCGGATCTTCGTCACGAGGTTGGCGTTCCCGATGAGACTGCCCGTGCCGAAACGCAGGGCGGAAACGAAGAATGCCCAGGCGACGGCCTTGACCGCGACGGTCGCGATCTGGACCCGGTCCATGCCCGTGCCGGAGATCCGCACGAAGGCGAATCGCACGAGCACGCCCGCGGTCACGATGATCATCGGCATGAGCAGGGCCCACAGGTAGCCCATGACCGACTGCTTGTACTTGATCTTGATGTCCCGCCAGGCGAAAACGTAGAGCAGCTCATAGGAGCGGAACAGCTCCGCGAGGTAGGCTCTCATGTGGCGTGGCCGTGCGGCGCGGGGTCGAGGGGGACGGCCGGGAACGGCGCGGCGGGCCGCGCCCAGGACCACCACGCCCGCAGCCGCGCTCCCGCGGCCGCGTACCATGGGGTCAGCCGCAGCGAGTACTTCTGGCCGGCGGTGGGAACCCAGCGGATCTTGTAGTCGAACCCGCCGCCCAGATCGATGTTCTCGAACCCGGCGCTCCTGGCCCAGGCGAACGCCTGATCCGTCAGATACGTGCCCACTTTCAGCCGCTCGAATCCCGGATCCCGGAAGGTGTGGTGCGACACGACATCGCAGCCGTCCACGAGGAAGGTCAATCCGGCGATGCGCCGCTCACCCTCGAGCAGCATCAGCGTGTGGTAGCGCCGCTGGCGCTCCAGCCATTCGGCGGCCACCACCCGATCCTCCGTCACGCCGGCCGGCTCGCGCCACTTGGCTCCGGAGTTCCGGATGACCCATGCCGCCCCTCCAGGCGGGTCCACCACGAGCTGGAAGCGCCCGCACCGAGCCCTGGCCTGCCGCACCGTATGCAAATGGCCGGAGGCCTTCCAATAGGCCTCGAAGTCGGTGGCGGTCGGGGCGCCATGCGTCGCACCCGTCGTCACGGCGGCCCGCGGCCCCAGCGCCGGCGGGGCGCCGCAGCGCCACCCCGCCACGGCGAGCGGCAGCCCCACGGCCTGCAGCACGCGCGAGTAGTCTGCTGTCCGCACGGGAAAGGGGATGCCGGGGACAATCCAGTGCGTCAGCGGCTCCCACCGATCCCAGACGAATCGCGCGCCGATCGCGGCGACCGGGACCCCGCGCTCCTCGAACAGCAGCGCCCATTTGGGCGTGTCGGACCGCGGTTCGAACAGCTGCTGGTACAGCTCCACCGGACGCAAGGGGGTTTCCGGCAGTGCGCGCAGCGCGGCCTGGAACTCCGGGCTGGACGGCGCGACGTCGTGCACCGTAAGGCCGGCCCGGGCCGCTTCCCAGCGGCGGGCGACGCGCGCAAGCCGGTCGCGGACCCCCCAGCTGCTCACGGCCGGGCCCCGAGATGGCCCGCCGTATTCCAGACCTCCCATGGCGGGTGGCCCGCGGCAAAAAGATCGTCCACGCGCTTCTTTTCCTTGGCCGTGTCCACGGCGATCCAGAAGCCGTCATAGTTGTAGGCCAGGAGCTGCCGCTCGGCGATGAGGCGCTGGAACGGCTCCAGCACCAGCTCGTCCCCCTCGTGCAGGTAGTCGAAGATCGCCTGCTTGAAGATGAAGAACCCGCCGTTGACGCGGACGCCCGCCTCGGCGATGTCGCGGAACCCCGTCACAACCCCGCCGTCGGTGGCCGCCACGGCGTGATAGCTCAGGTTCGGCTTCACGCAGAGGAAGCTCGCCACCTTGTCGTGCCGCTGGAAATGCGTCAGCTGCTCGGGGAGCGGCAGGTCGGAGAGGCCGTCGGCGTAGTTGGCGAGAAACGCCGGCTCGTCGGCCACGTGCGCGCGCACGGCGCGCAGCCGCTGCCCGATGTTGGTGTTGAGCCCGGTGTCCACGAAGGTGATGCGCCAGTTCTCGATGTCCGACGACAGCAGCTCGCGGCGGCGCCCCCCATCGGAGAGCACGAAATCGTTGGTGACGAACTCCTCGTAGTTCAGGAAGTAGTGCTTGATCATGTCGCCGCGGTAGCCGAGACACAGGATGAAGTCCCGGTGCCCGTAGTAGGCGTAGTACTTCATCAGGTGCCAGATGATCGGGCGGTAGCCGATCGGGACCATCGGTTTGGGCACGTTCTCCGCGTAGTCGCGCAGCCGCATGCCGAGGCCGCCGCAGAAGAGCACGACTTTCATGGGGCGGTGGCGGTAGCGGGCTGCGGCGTTGCCGCGGGGCGCCCGGTCCAGCGCAGCTCCGCATCGAGCCGGCCCGCCGCCTGCAGCTCCTGGATGCGCCTGATCCGCAGGTAGCGCGCACCCGTGAAATCCGCGCGCGTCATCCCGGCCGCCCGGTAGGCGGCCACGAGCTGCGCGATTCCCTGCGGCACCGTCCATGCCGGGCGATACTCGGGCAGCGTGCGCGCCAGCTTGTCGCAGTTCACCCGGTAGCTGCGGGGGTCGGGCCCACCCCCCTCGGCGTAGCGCACCGACGTGCCGGGAACCGCCTGCCGCACCAGCTCCGCCAGCTCGCTGACGCGATAGTTCTCGCTCGTCCGGCCTACGTTGAACGCCTCGTTGTGCACGAGGTCGCGCGGCGCGTGCAGCGCCGCAAGGAACGCCCGCGAGAAGTCCTCCACGTGCACGAGCGGCCGCCACGGCGTGCCGTCGCTCTGCACCAGGATCTCCCCCGTGGTGAGTGCCGCGCCCACGAGGTTGTTGACCACGATGTCGAGCCGCAACCGCGGGGAGGCGCCGTAGGCGGTGGCGTTGCGCAGAAAGACCGGGGTGAACCGTTCGTCGGCGAGCCGGCGCACGTCCCGCTCCACCAGCACCTTCGATTCGCCGTAAGGCGTGATCGGGTTGAAGGCCGCTTCCTCGGTGAGCATCGCGTCGCCCGCCACGCCGTAGAGGCTGCACGAGGAGGCGAACAGGAACCGCGGCACGCCTGCCGCCTTGGCAGCGTGGGCGAGCTGCACCGACGCCGCATGATTGATGGCGTAGGTCGTCTCGGCGTGAAGGTTGCCCAGCGGGTCGTTGGACAGCGCCGCGAGGTGGATGATCGCGTCGAACCCCGCCACGTGGGTCTCACGCACGTCGCGAACGTCGATCCGCCGGGCAGGGATGTCCGGCTCCTCGGCGCCGAGGGTGCACCGGTCGAAATAGTAGGTGTCGAGTCCGGTGACCTCGTGGCCGGCCGCCTGGACCAGGCGGGTCATCACGGAGCCGATGTACCCGTTGTGGCCGGTAATGAGAACACGCAAGCGTTTCATGGATCGCCTTCCCCTCTCACCGGTACGGGCATGCCGCGGTTCGCTCCACGGTTGCTCCTCAGTGTTGGTCCTCATGTTACCGACGCCCGCGACCCGACACCGCGGAGCCGCAATAACAGGCCGTGCCTCAAGATAGGAGAAGTGCCGGGTCTGGCGAGATCCATGCCATCGAACGCCCGCCCCCGACACGATCAGGATCCGGCCTGGAATCGGTAAATGCGGATCTCTGCGCCTCCTCGAGCCGTCGTCCGATAGGCCAGCGTGGCGCGGGGGTCCGGAATGCCGTCGGCCAGCCAATCTCCGATGTACGGGGCGACATGCTGATTGCCGCGCAGGATGATGAATCCCACTTGCTGTCGCGCGAGGTAGCGCAGGGCCACCTCCGATCGCGCGTACGGAAACGCGGTCAGCGTGGCGCCGGCGTAATAGGCGACCACCGGGCCCGCGTCCACGATCCGTTCGGGTCCCTGCGAATGCTCCCGGATCCACGACGCGAGAACCAACTCCTGCGGGTCCGAAGGCTGGAGGTCCTGCACATCGGGGATGCCGCGCAGCGAGACTACCAGCAGTGCGGCGACCACGAGCCACGGAACCCCCCGCAGCGTCCATCGGGTAACCAGGCCCGTCCCCGACGCCGCGGTCGCGACGGCCCATTGTTGAATCAGGTCCACCCCCTGCGCCGCCGGCACCAGCAGCAGAGCGAGAAACGAGAGCCCGAACCGCTCCGAGAAGTGTTGCAGCGTCAGGAGGGGAACGACGACGAGGCCCTGCCAGGTGAGCAGGTATGCCTCGTGCCAGCGCCGGGGCAAGTTCCAGGGCGCGGCGAACCATCCCAGGAAGGCGAGCGCGAGCGCCACCGGAGCGCCGAAGACAGGACTCGAAATCAGAGTGCGGACAACGGCCTGCCCGTAGGTTCGGGTCGACTCCAACAGAAACCGGACGTGGGCTCCGAGCGGCGCGTGCAAGGTCTTGAGGGTCGCGATATTGGACTGCATGCCGAGGCCGGTTTCGGTGAGGTCATCCTCGATCTGGTGGCTGGCCTGCGAGGGCGAGAGCCCCGCCGCGATGCGACGGGCGTATTCGAAGTTGCTGGCACCCTTGGTTTCGAGATGTATCTGGCCTGTGAGCGTGAACAGCCAGATGACGTAGGGCGCCCCCATCACCGCGAAGCTGCCGAGTGCGACGGCGCAGCGCCGGGCCAGGGCAGCCCGCCGTGTCACCAGGCTGGCCACGCTCAGGCCGAGGAGGAAGAGGGGGAACAGCAGCGCCTCCGGGCGCGTCAGGTAGGCCAGGCCGGCGCTGATCCCGAGCAGAATCGGTGCGAGCATCCCCTCCTCCTCGATCATCCGCAGTCCCACTGCCCAGGCGCAGAGTGCGAAGAAGAGGTAGGTCGAGTCCGACAGTACGGCGGTCGAGGTCGCCACGAACAGCGGGTGCACGGCGGCCAGGCAGGCGGCCAGGATGGCAATCCGCGCTCCCGCCGCGCGCTTGGCCAGGGACCAGACCGGCAGCACCAACAGCGAGCCGAAGGCGAGCGATGCGAGCCGACCCGCCAGCTCCGCCGAACGAAATACCCAGGTTCCGGCGGCGAGGAGGAGCGGATACAGCGGCGGGTAGAACAGTTGGAGCCCCTGCTCCCGCATGCCGAGCCACCCCCGGCCCGCCGCCAGGTTTTCGCCCAGCCGAGCATAGTAGGTGCTCTCCTCCCCCAGGAGCCCCTGATGCGTCGCCAGCCAGGCGAGGCGCACCCCGAGCGCCAGGAGAACCAGCAGCACCCGCACGTCAGGTCGGCGGATCAGGACGGCGGAAGCCGATGGACTCACCAGCCGGATGCCGGATCCACGGCCTTCAGATCTCGATGGCCCACTGACCGTGATCCGTCCGATGAGCGGTGGCGTGTACAGGAAGCGCATGGTCAAGTGCGGGCAAAGGGGGCAAGTCCCGTGCCCCCCAGTGGTTGGCACAATGCCCGGATGACGCCGTTGTTCTCGCTGTCCCGGCGAGCTGAGTGGTCCATGTGGCGCCCGTGCAACAGATGCTCCAGGGGAACGTCATCGGGTGGGAGCTGAGGCCCCCGGTACCTCTGTGAGTAGGCCCGCCTTGATGAGCTCCTCGGCGGCTCTGCGGATGCCCCCGAACGCCGTCCCCGACCGTTCGGCGATGTCCAGCAAGGTGTGCTCCCCGTCGGAATAGTTGAGGACCCACAGTAGCGCGAATTCGAACCCCGGGAGCTGCGCCACCCCACCGGTGGCCCCGTACAACCCGCGCCGCCCGAGCTGCGGCTCGCCGCGTGGGCTCTTGTTCAGATACTGTCCCTCGCCTTCCAATACCTCCGCGACCTGCAGCAAGACTTCGAGTGAGCCGGCAAGGGCATCCGGCCGCACGAGATCGAGGTTGTCGGCCGACGTGTGATACTCTGGATAGCGCCCGTTGGGGGTCCGCATGAAACAGCCCACTGGCAGGTTGAACCCTGGTGAACAGTACTGACGCTCGTCGTAGCCATAGGGGACGAAGTCTTCGACCGAGTGACGGGCCCCGCCGTGCCGCAACACGTGCTGCACCGCCCGGTCGACCGTGGCGTCTCCTCGTCGGCTGCGCTTGTAGGTGAACCCGCCGTCGTCGCCCACGCACGACACCACCAGGCCGTGGCGGATCCGCGGAACGACTTCCGCGTGAGTGGCGAGCCAGGTGATGGACCCGATCGTTCCCGGAATGAACAGGAAACGCCACGTGTAGCGGAGTCGCCGCTCGCCGAGCGCCCGGGCCAGCGCCGTCGCCACCGCGATGCCTGAGAGGTTGTCGTTCGCCAGCGAGGGGTGGCAGGCGTGGCACGACACCAGAACCTCATCGGCCGTGGACCCCTTCACCACGCACTCACCATAGCTCAAGGACCCCGGGGCGAGCGTCGAGTCGATCACGACCTCGTATTCCCCCTCGGCCAGCCGCTCCAGGCGGCGGTGCTCCAGGCAGAAGCCCCAATTCTCCTGGTAGTACGATGTGCGGTAGGGAATCCAGTCCGGGTGCTCCGGCAGGGTGAACAGGTGCGGCCGCAGCTCCGTGAGGGTCATGCGCCGCCGCACCGGAGCGCTGTAATTCAGCACATGCAGGTTGGAGCGTCGAAAATCGATCACCCGTTCGCCGCGCGCGTCCGCCACCCAGGCGTCGCGGATGTTCCATTCGTTCGGCACCGTCCAGTCCAGCACCGGCGTCGCGGACGGCACCTCCACGATGTCGAGGGGAATGCGACTCCCCACGCGGCGCAGGGTCTCCCGCAGCCCGTCGCCGGTGATGCTGCGGCACAGGGGGTAGAGCTCCTCGATCAGCGCGTACATCTCGGCCCCCGTCACGCGGGCCGCTCCGGCACGAAATCCGGGTAGGTCCGGTCCCGCTCGGACAGAATGGGGTCGGCGATGGGCCACGCTATCCGGAACGCCGGATCGTTCCATCGCGCGCCCCGCCCGGCCTCGGGGAGGTAGAACTGAGAGATCTGGTAGAGGACCTCCGTATCGTCGGCCAGCGTCTGGAACCCGTGCGCGAAGCCCGCGGGCACGTACAGGGCGAGGCGATTCTCGGCGGACAGCTCCACGGCAAAGTGGTGGGTATAGGTTGGAGAGGCCGGGCGCAGGTCGATGATCACGTCGTGGAGCGCCCCTCGGACACAGCGCACCACCTTCGTTTCTTCGTATGGGGCGGCCTGCCAGTGCATGCCGCGCAGGGTGCCCCGCCGCCGGTTGTGCGACAGGCTGCACTGCGCGACGCGGGTATCCAGACCGTGGGCCTCGAACTCCCGGGCGCACCAGGTTCTGGCGAAGAACCCCCGCAGGTCGGCGTGCGGCTCGAGAGCCACGAGCCAAGCGCCGGCGAGCGGGGTGGCACTGAACCTCACGGCGCCCGGGTGGCCAGGTGATAGCGGAATCGCCACGCTGGCGACGCACGCTCCGGAGCAGTCACGGCCGCGCGGTCACACGGGCTCGTCCCGACACCGCCGCGTTCCAGCTCCATGCTAGGGGAGCACCTGGGTGGTCGGAATCGGCACGACGCAGCGGCCGCCCCATTCCCGCACGTATGCGAGCTGGGCGGCGATCTCGTCGCGCAGGTTCCAGGGCAGAATGAGAACATAGTCCGGTCGCGTCTCCCGGAGGCGATCGGGGTGGTGAATCGGGATGTGCGTTCCCGGGAGGAACTTCCCCTGCTTGTGGGGACTGCGGTCCACGGTGTAGGCCAGGAAATCGGTCCGAATGCCGCAGTAGTTGAGCAGGGTGTTGCCCTTGCCGGGGGCCCCGTAGCCCACGACTTGCTTCCCCTGGCGCCGGGCACCGATCAGGAAGTCGAGGAGGGCGCGCTTGGTCTCCTCCACACGAGGGGCGAAACCCTCATAGTAGGCGAGTCCGTTCAGACCGGCCGACTCTTCGCGGGCACGCAGTAGGGCGACCCGTGGGCCCACGGGCGGCGCCGCGGCCTCCACGTGCCTCGCGTACAGCCGCAGCGAGCCCCCGTGGGTCGGGAGCTCCGTCACGTCGAACACCGTCAAGCCGTGCTCGGCGAACACGCGTTCCGCGGTCAGGAACGAGAAGTACGAATAGTGCTCGTGGTAGATCGTGTCGAACTGGTTCTCGCTCACGAGGCGCATGAGATGCGGGAACTCGATCGTGACCACTCCGGCTGGCGCGAGCGCGAGCTTGAGTCCCGCGACGAAGTCGTTCAGGTCTGGGACCTGCGCCAGGACGTTGTTGCCCACGAGGAGATCGGCCTGCCGTCCCTCCGCCGCCAGCCGGCGGGCCAGTGCGGTGCCAAAGAACTCGACCAGCGTCGGGACCCCCTTCTCCTCGGCCGCCCGGGCGACGTTGGCCGCGGGCTCGATCCCGAGGGCCGGCACTCCCCGCTGCACGAAGTACTGGAGCAGATAGCCGTCGTTGCTCGCGACCTCGATGACGCGGCTCGTTGTCCCCAGGCCGAACCGTGCGATCGTCTCCTCGGTGTAGCGCTCGGCGTGCGCCAGCCAGGAATCCGAATAGGACGAGAAGTACGCGTAGTCGGTGAAAATCTCCTCCCCACCCACGTACGCCTCGAGCTGGACGAGAAAGCACCGGTCGCACACCCACACGTGCAGGGGATAGAACGGCTCCATGGCGTTGAGCCGGTCGAGGGTGATGTAGCTCTCGCACAACGGCGACATCCCGAGGTCGACGAATGTCCGGCTGAGCGCCGCACGGCAGAAGCGGCACCGGGCGGCCCCGGAGCCGCGCGCGAGGGTGTCGGGACCGGCGGCCTGCAGCGCCATGGCGGACGAAGGAGCCATCAGCGGGATCCGGGCGACTACCGTCCCGCCAGTTGGGCGATCCCGGATCGCTGCGGTCGCGGCTCCACGATCGACAGGTCTGCCGCGGGGTGCGGCTCGACACCCCGGACCGCTGCCCAGAAACGAGCGGCGATGCGGCTGAGCACCGGTGCCCGCTCGGGTAAGCGGTGCTCGTCGATGCGGCTGATCCGTACGATCTCCGCCAGCGTGCCCGCGAGCGCCAGCTCATCGGCGACGTACAACTCCGTTCGATCGACCGGCCGCTCCACGAATGGAATGCCGAGCGAGCCACACAGCTCCTGGAGGATCTGCACCGTAATGCTCTCCAACCGACCCTCCGAAGGGGGCGGAGTGATCACCGCTCCGTCGCGCACCAGGAGCACGCATGCGCCGGTGGCCTCCGCCACTCGACCCCACTGATTGAGGAGGATCATCTCGGCGAACCCCCGGCCGCGCCCTTCGATGCGAGCCAGACGCGCCACCTGGTAGTTGGCGCTGGTCTTGATCCGCGGCGGGAGACTGTCATCGGAGGATCGCCGCCACGTGCTCACGCCGATCTCGATTGGGGCGGGCGGCGCCTTGTCCTGGTGATAGGCCGTGAGCACCAGATCGGCTTTGGTTCCTTCGCCCCAGTGACCCTCCACGACGTACAAGGTGGCGCGGACCCACATGTCGCGATCGGGCCGGTACAAGGCGCGAACCAGGTCGTGGCAGGCGCCTTCGAACTCCTGGTAATCCACCGGACAGGGGATGTAGAGCAGTCGCGCCGAGCGCTGCAAGCGCGCAAAATGGCGCTTCATCGCCACGATTCCGAA
>Ga0335083_10002656_pt1 | contig 23490 bp, 17 predicted proteins | sample Lox_Sample_42_FD_206716 | JGI IMG/M metagenome (GOLD analysis project Ga0335083, IMG submission 206716) | Soil microbial communities from Loxahatchee National Wildlife Refuge, Florida, United States - Lox_Sample_4.2 | ecosystem: Environmental > Terrestrial > Soil > Wetlands | place: USA...
TCCATCGCTGTTCCTTCGGACACGTCGTTTTCCAAGGCATATTGCCGGGAAAGTGTTACCCATCCGCTGACCAAAAACTGTCACCCATCCGCTGACCACATGCCCCGCCCCCCTTCCGTAGCCTTCCGTAGGCTTCCGGAAGATGATTTTAACCACGAAAAACACCAACAACACGAAATTGGGTTCGTTTCGCAATTTTGCCCTCTCGCTTAACGGTCAATTCCTCCCCAAAGGCACAATGTGCCCCCCCCGGGGGTCTTGAATAGGCTTGAATAGAATTAAACAGGTTTAAATTGGTTTAAATTTTTGGCCTGTTTTGGTTTGTTTTTAGTTTGGTTTTTGCCGGAAGGCTTGATTTGGGTTAATTCATCAGCAGTAGAAATAGTGTCAGAAAAGCGGTGCTAAAGCACACGCACTCCAGACGCTACCGCGACGGTTGTAAGTCAAACGTCCTCGCAAAGCGTATGGAGTGCGGCGATTCATCGCCGCTTTCGCCCTCTTTCAATTCCGCCTCACTATGTCAAAGAACCATCTGGCTGCCGCCATCTTGCGAAGGCGGTTTGCCATCCACTATCAACCATTACCGCTCAAGTTTGGCAACTGGAACTTGACTCCGAGTTGTTCACGCTTGTCCAGAAGGGACATCCGAGAAATTAGCCCGGCGCTTTAGCGTCGGGCATTGGGCACACACGCTGTGTCCTTGACAACACGCCACATGCAAGGGAAAATCCTTATACATTGGGATAGATAAATCCCGTTAAATCAGAACATCCAGGATGACTATGGCTGCCAAGGATATTTTTCGTCGTTATGCGGTAAAAGGCATTTTTATTTGCATCTGCCTGCTGCTGCCAGTGCTGGCCCGGGCGGGAAACTATTTCCAGGGCGTATCGCCCTCGAGCGTGTTTTGGCCGGGCGGCCTGGTGCCTTACAAGCTTGATCCCAGTTACAACATCTCGGCCACGGAGAGCAACGTCATCGTGGCGGGCCTGCGTGAATGGGAGTTGGCTGGCAAAGTAAAATTTGTCCCCTACACCAACCAGGCCAACTACGTTCTCCTGCAATATACCAACGACGGCTCCGGCACGGGCTATTGTTTGTCCGGAACCCCTTTCACGATGATGCTGCACGGGCTGGCGCGCGGGTTGATGTGCCACGAGGGAGGCCATTTGCTGGGCTTGCAACACGAGCACCAGCGCCTGGACCGCAACAACTACATCACGGTCAACTATGGGAACATTTACGGGGGCACCAATGGCGAAGGCGCGGCGGAATTCCTGATCGATTCCAATTCCATCGCCTTCGGGTCGTATGACTTGCAATCCGTGATGCATTACTCCCAGTACGATTTCACGAACGGACTGGGCGATTCGCTGGACCCGTTACTGCAGTACACTAATTTTTATTATAAGATCGGCAACCTGGCCCTGAGCATCGGCGACCGCGCCTCCGTCTCAAACCTCTACGGCGCCACACCCACGCCGCTCACCAACATCGTCACCACCACTGCTGACGGCGGATTTGGCAGCCTGCGTGCGGCGATTTATTATGCGAACGATCATCCCGGCACGACCATCAAGTTTAACATCCCTACGTCCGACCCCAATTACAATAGCGGCGTTTATACCATCTACCTGATAGGGGAACTGCCGCCGCTGGTCACCGCCGGGACAGTCATTGATGGCACCACGCAAAACGGTTACGCCAGCCATCCTGTGATTGCGCTGGACGGTTCGCAGGTTTCGCCCGAAGCCGGCCCGGTAAGCGGCCTGCATTTATACGGCACAAATTGCACCGTGCGCGCGCTGGCGATCGACAACTTCACCTACACGGGAATCCAGTTGTGGTGTCCCACCGCCATCAGCAATGTTATCCAGGGCTGTTACATTGGTTTGAAACCGGACGGCACCACCAGTGCGCCCAATGATGCTTCCGGCATTTATTTTCAGCACGGGCCATCGGCCAATATCATTGGCGGCACGAATGCGGCGCAGCGCAATGTCATTAGCGGAAATCTCTATTATGGCATCCAAATCAATGACCCCAACAGCAACACCAATGTTATTATCGGTAATTATATTGGCCTGAATGCCGCCGGCACCGCTGCGGTGCCCAATACTTACAGCGGCATTGGCATCTGGGACGGCCCGGTGGGCACGATCATTGGTGCCACGAATTCCGGCGCGCGCAACGTGATTTCGGGGAATTTGGAAGACGGTGTTGCTCTCAGTTACTCAAACGTTTACGGGGCGGTCATTCAGGGCAATTACCTCGGCACGGATTACACCGGCAGCAACGCAGTTCCTAACATCAATTCCGGCATCAATATTTTCCAGGGCGCTCACGGCATGACAATCGGCGGCACCAATTCCCTAATGCGAAATATCGCCTCGGGCAATGCCTATACCGGCATCATCATCCAGGGACCCGGCTCGACGAACAATGTTGTGCAGGGCAATTACGTCGGGACCGATCCCACCGGCTCGAATGCCGTTCCCAACGCGCAAATCGGTATCGGCGTTTGGGGCGGAGCGACGGGGAACCTGGTGGGAGGCACGAACGCCGGCACGGCGAACGTCGCTTCCGGCAATCTTCTTTATGGCATTCTTGTGGCTGATTTGGGAACGAGTAATAATTTAGTTGAAGGTAATTTCGCCGGATTGGATGCATCGGGAAAAATTGCCGTGCCCAATGGCAGTGCGGGCGTGGTGATTCAAAACGGCGCAAATAACAATATTGTCGGCGGCCTCATCCCTGCTGCCGCCAATGTGGTTTCGGGTAATATGTTCTACAATGTTGTCATCGGCGCTGGCGGCAACTACGGAAATATCATCGAGGGAAATCTTATTGGCGTGGATATCACAGGCACGAATGGCCTGAATCTTTCGGGCAGCGGCGTGGGATTGTACGGCGCCTCCACGGCAAATATTATCGGCGGCACGACAGCCGGCGCGGCTAATGTCATATCCGGCAACGGCAATGAGGGTATTCTCATTTCTGACTTTGGTACCACGGGAAATTTTATCGAAGGAAATTTCATTGGCACTGACGCGCACAGCACGAAAGCCATCCCCAACGGTGACGGAGTCTATATCGATAATTCCGCAGGCACCAATATCATCGGCGGGCTTACGCCGGCAGCGGCCAATGTCGTCTCGGCAAACAATTCCATCGGCGTGGCCATCGTCGGGCCGAGTGACAACGGGAATATCGTTGAGGGTAATTACATCGGCACAGACATTACCGGCCGCAAGCCGCTCGGCAACGTGTACGCGGGTGTGGCCATCTATGGCGGATCGCAAAGCAATCTCATCGGCGGCACGAGCACCGGCGCGCGCAACATTATTTCGGACAACGGCACTTACGGGATAACGCTGAGCGATGCCGGCACCAGCGGCAATATTATCCAGGGCAATTTGATCGGCACGGACAGCACCGGCACAAACGCGTTGGGTAATCCGCCCGCTCCCGGTTACGGAGCGAATGTGGAATTGCAGGCGGGCGCGAGCGGGAATTTTATCGGCGGCATTGCCCCGGGCGCTGGCAATGTCATCGCTTTCAGCGACGCCGTCGGGATCAGTCTTTTCGAGACGGACACAACCAACAACGCCATCCGCGGCAACTCCATTTTCAACAACACCTACCTGGGCATTGACTTGAACTACGACGGTGTCACGCCCAACCACGTTGGCTTTGCCGCCGGACCGAATGATTTGCAAAATTATCCCATTATCACCAACGCGATCGGGTACGGCAGCGTGACGGTAGTAGCCGGCACGCTGAACAGCCTGCCCAATCAATCTTATAGTATTGATCTCTATCGCAATTTATCGCCTGACTCGAGCGGTTACGGTCAGGGCCAGTTCTATCTCGGGACCGTCAGTGTGAATACCGACGGCTCCGGCAACGCCAAGTTCGCCTACACCAATTCATCGGGCAATTATGCGGGGCAATATATCTGTGCCACAGCGGTGTCCGCGGGCGGCGACACGAGCGAATTCAGCGCGGATTATGTCGCGGCTGCCGGGCCATCGGCCCAATTCGCTGGGCCTTACCAGGCGGGCAGCAGCAGTTTCTCCTTCAACGTGATTCTGCAAACCAATTTCAATTATCACATCCTGACGGCCACCAATCTTAATGCGCCAGTGACATGGGTAAGCCTGACCAATTTCTTCGCGACGAATTCACCGTTCTTCTTTGTCGATCACAAAGCGACCAATCGCATGCGGTTCTATCGTGTGACGTCGCCGTGATTTAGTGGGGAAGCGAGTCGCGGAATTGTTTGGGAGAGAGGCCGGTGGCCTGCTTGAACGCGACGCAGAAACTATTGGCGCTCTGGTAACCGCACATATTGGCGAGCACTTCGAGCTTGTGATTTGAGTCAGCAAGGAGGCGTTTGGCGCGCTCAATGCGCACGCGTTGCAACTCCTGTCCGGGCGTGCGCCCGACGGTATCGAGAAAGGCCTTGTGCAATCCGCGCCGCGACATAGCGGCTACGCCCACCAGGTCTTTCACGCTGATAGGCCGGCTCGAATGTTCCCAAATAAAACGAAGGCTGTTCGCCACGCCCTTGTGTTTGACGGCCAGCAGGTCGCTGCTCTTGCGCGTGACAATGCCCACGGCCGGCACGCGGATGGGCTTGGCAGGCGCGGGCTTGCCGTTCATCAAATCCTCCAGCAACGCCGCGCCAGTGTAGCCGAGCATTTCCAGGTTCGTATCTACACTGGAAACGGGCGTGTGCATGGCGTCGGGAGCGAGAAGATAATTTTCCGCGCCAATGATCGCGACCTGTTCGGGCACATTCAGCCCGGCGCTTTCGCAGGCGTCCAGGACTTCAAGCGCTTTTTCGTCATTGGCGGCAAAGACGGCCAGCGGGCCGGGCAACGATTTCAACTGCGCGACGAGCCATTTGAGTCTGCGTTTCCATTGCTCGCGGCCGTCGCGATAATCGGGCGAGCAATGCCATCGCAGCCACGCGCAGGGATTGCCGGAACGTTTCAACGCCTCGATAAATCCTTCGCCGCGCTCGTCGTAAGACCAATTGTCCGAGTCGCTGTAAAACATGAAATGGCCAAAGCCGCGCGAAAGAAAATGTTCGGCCACGAGCTGGGCGGCATGGGCGTGGTCCTCCAAAACGCGCGCGAATTTCAGGTGCTTGCGGCGAAAGCTGAAGTCCACCGTGGGTTTTTTGGCATCGACGACGAATTCAGCCAGGTCATCACCGGCGCCGAGCCAGGACAGGATGCCATCGCCTTCCCAGCCCCAGGGAATGACTTTTTCGCGGGCGAGATTGGCGGACAGATGCCAGTGATGTTCCTGGGCAAATTTCTCGATGCCCCGGTGCAGCCGGTAATCGTACCAGCCAAGGGCGACGAGGACGCGTTTTTGATTTCTGGGCATCCGCAAGCAGTATAAGGCAATGGAAAAGTTTTGAAATGCAGAAAATTCATTTTACCAAATTTCGCCATGGAAATTTGCGCTGCCTGCTTTTCAGTGCGAATTTCATTTGCCATTTATGACATTACCGCATAGGAATTTGGGCGAATTGAAATAAGCCAGACCGCCATGCCACCCGTTTCCGAACCCGTCAAAGCGCCTGTCCCGACTATTGAAAAAGACACGCGCTCGAAAGACCAGTTTGCGCCAACCTACTATGTGGTCTGCTGGAACGATCCGGTGAACCTGATGGTCTACGTCACGCATGTGTTCATGAAGATCTTCGGCTGGGAACGGCAAAAAGCGGAAAAACATATGATGGAAGTCCACGAAAAGGGAAAGAGCGTGCTGGTGCGGGAGAACGCCGAGAAGGCGGAATTTTACGTACATCAATTGCAGGGCTATAAATTACAGGCCACGATGGAACCTGCGGAATGAAATTGGTCAAACAAGACAGCCGGGGCTGCCAATATCAGTTAAGTTCGCAAGAGGCTAAATCATTGCGCCTGCTGGTGGACCAATTTCCGGTCGCGGAGCAGTTGCCGGTTAAGATTTCGAAAAGCGATCCGGAAGCGCTGGAGCGTGAAAAATTACTTAACGAATCCCTGGCGGATCACCGGGAAAAATTGAAACAGCAATCAGCAGCGCTGGTTGAGCCGGGCAAATTCAAAACGTCGGGCAAACATCAGGTTTTCCGAATCAGCCAGGAGAAGCGGGAAGTGATGCTGCAAATTCTGAACGATATCCGGGTGGAAAGCTGGCGGGCGCTGGGTGAGCCGGAGGACCTTGAGAACTGTGCCGTGAATTTGCCGCAGGATAAGTTTAAATATTATTACTTCATGTACCAGGCCGGATATTTTCAATATCACTTCCTCAATGTGGAGGGGCAGGCTGGCGAAAATTGACGCTCCGCACCATTAGATTTTCGCCGGCAGATTTTCTTTTGAGAAACTTTTCCCAATCGTGACGCCGATGACGCTTCCAAGGATGGCGCCGGCAACAAAATCAGAAAACCAATGAATCGTCATCGAAACACCGATGCCGATATAAGTGGCATAAAGAATTACGCCCACCCGCAGCCATTTTTGTTTTGGAAAAAGAGTAAAAATAGTGACCGCCATGGCAAATGCCGTGGCCGTATGCGAGGAAGGCCAGCCCCAAAAGATTCCTCCGCGCATGAAACCAAATCGGAAAATATGGCTGGTGTCCGTGGAAATGTCGTGTGGAAGATGATAGCGCCCGGTAAATGCTTTATAGAAGGAAGCCAGGAACCAGCCTATCAAGGCAGCCTGTCCGGTGGCCCATCCCGTGCGCGTCATTCCGGGCTTTTCTGTAACACTGCCAATGAGAAGAAGGTATAAAGGCACAGTCAGTGGGATGAGCTGGCCAATGACCGCCGCCGGCCACATGCATGCCAGCAGGTCTGGCTTGCGGGTAAAACAAAAATAAGCCCAATCAAAACCGGAAACGACGAGGATGACCGTCAGGATAATGGCGATGATATGCCAAATAATCATTCGGCCTTTGAAGCAGCCGATGATGTTTAAGGGGAGAGTCCAAAAGAATTGTTTCATAGGAAACCAACTAATGACCTGTCTGGAAACCGCACCATTAGGCTGCAAGCATTCCCGGAAGGGTGGAGTTTGTCGAGAAAAGCCTTGGAAAAGACGCCATTTTGTAACAACGAAAATATTTCCTTTGGGCATTTGCGGACTATGCTGCGGCGTATTATTGTAGCTATATGATAACCTTGGCCAGGCAAAGCGTGTTGATCGCTGCAGTCGTTTTGTGCGCGACAATACTATCGCGAGCCGACCAGGTCATCATGCAGAACGGGGATGTCCTTAACGGAAAAGTGCTTACGGTAACCACCAATATTTTAACCCTGCAAAATGATAACGTGGGTATCATCACATTATCACGGGCCAAAGTTTCCAACATTACCTTTGGCACAACAGCGGTGAAAATCCCTGTGCCGGCAGTATCGGTTACTAACACTGTTTCCGCGTCGCCACCGGAGAATCCGCAGACAAATTCCATGTCGGATTTGCAATCTATGTTTCGCGGGATTCACGACCAGTCCAACCTGGTCCAGCAAGTGGAAGCGCAAGTCCTTGGCTCATCGGCCAGCCCGGCGGCGGTCAGCAAATTTAACGAACTGCTTGATGGATTGAGCACGGGAAAAATTGACATGAATGATTTGCGGAACGAGGCGCAATCGGCGGCCAATCAATTGCAGGAATACAAAAAGCAGATGGGACCGGATGCCGGCGAGGAAGTGGATAGCTATCTGGCCATCCTGAATAATTTCCTGCAGGAAACAGCGCAGTCTAATGCGACGACAAATTCTTCGGCGCCTTAAATGGCACGCACATAGGCTTTAGTCAGGAAGGACATAGTTATAGTTACATAATTACTGTCTTATAGTCTCCTATCGACTCCAGGATTAATCATATCAAGTTGATTATTACTCTCCGCCTCATCTTACAAACGGCCAAAAATAGCTTGCTAACGCCGACAGCCGTTGACACGCTGTTTTCTAATGAGTGTTATAATCAACTTATCAAGCCAGCAACTGCGTCGTATCGCAGACCTAAAGGAGAAAATAGATTCCCTGCAGGATGAACTTACCCAGCTTGTCGGCGGAGGGGAGCCGAAAAGAAAATTTAGAATGAGCGCTTCCGGCCGCGCCCGGATTGCCGCAGCGCAGCGGGCCCGTTGGGCCAAAGCGCGCAAGACAACCAGGCCTTCGACAACGCCGCGCCAGGGCAAACGCACCCTGAGCGCAGCAGCCAAAGCCAAGATCGCCGCCGCCGCCCGGGCGCGCTGGGCGAAAGCCAAAGCCGCCGGTAAAAAACGGCTCTAATCTCTTGGTCTTATTGGGCGAAAGCCGTAGATAGAAGGCTTTCCACCTGGCGCCGCAATTCCTGGCGTTCGTCCGGGCTCAATCCACGCGGGTCAAAGCGATGGCGGTAATGGAGCTGCAAAATATTTTCCAGCGGCTCTTTAAATTCGGCTAAAGCAGAATTATCCGTGGCCCGTTGCAGCCAGGCGGAAAGCGGCTCGCCCGGCTGGCGCGGCATGCCGAGTTGGGCCAATCTTTTTTCGAGCTGATAAAACTCCGAATCCAGCCCGGGCCAGTCTATGTGTTCTGACAAATCTCCGTCTTTTTTCGACCGCCGGCCGCTGCGAAATATCCGGTAAAGCAGGAAGGCCAGCGCAGGAACCAGCCCCCAGAAAAGGTAATCGCGAATATTACTGTGTCCGTATTCAAAAAACTTTAGGACCTGGAATTCAAGCCATGATTGGAAGTCAGACAGAAACTGGAACATCGACCCGGCGTTTTGTTCCTGGGCCACCCAGGATGGCGGGGTCGTGTCGAAATTTTTCCAAACCTGTTTCTTTTCATCCCAAACCAGGCACCAGGCATGCGCATCGCGTTCGCGCACGATATAACCATGGCCGGCCGATTCGTGAACGTAGTAGCCGACAGCATAGCGGGCAGGAATGCCCAGTTGACGCAGCAGCAGGACGGTGGCAGTGGCGAAGTATTCGCAATAACCGCTCCGCGTCTGCAACAGGAAGCGGGCCAATGCCGGGCTGGTCGGAGTGGGCGCGTCCTGCTGGAGGCTATAGGTAAAATTGTTGGCAAAGAACTGGTTGATAGCCAAAAGCTTTTCATCTTCATTTTTGCCGGACAGGTTTAATTTTGAAATGACCTGCTGGAGAGCGGGCTCCTCGTTGGTGGGCACCAGTAAATCTTCATTAGTCACGTACGTATCTACCTCCGGCCGGGCATCCATGATATCGTCTGACCCGTAACGCGCCTCAAAGATTAACAGGTGCGGGCCTTCCGCCAGCACCGCCCCGATATTGTTTTGATAGACAAAGTAAGCCCGGAGACTTTCCAGCCGGTTGCAATCAGGTGGCAACGGGAGGAGCCCATCGGGATATTTATCGTTGGGATTGGCGCCGTTGAGGTAGCAGGAGATGCGGACTACCGACCGGTTTACCGCAGATGCGTTCAACGGCCAAACCCCACTGTCCCGCGGCGTCTCGTAAACTTCCGGGTAGTCGTTGTTTGTATTGCCTGCCTCCCACGCCATTGACTTGTGGCCGCCATAACTGTTTTCCTGGAATTTACGGTAACTGGCCTCGCGCAAGTAGGTGGGCGGACGGCTGTCGGCCACAGGCTCCAGGCGAATAACGATTTTACCGGATAATTTTAATTTCCCCGTATGAAGGTCTGCTTCGTTGCTGTTCTCTTTGGGATCGGGTTTCAAATGCCAGAGCAGCGAGAGCAATTGCGGATCATATTGCCCGGCCATGCGGACCAACTGGGTAACTGCCCGCTGGCCCCAGAAGCCGACGACCATGACGAAAGCCAGGATGCCAATCCAGACCGGTAATTTATAACGTCGCGAACGAAAGGGCCAAAGCGCCCACGCGATCAGTATGCACAGGCCGTAGTAAAAACGATCACTTTGCGGCCCCGCGCCGGCGGAAAACAAACAAATCGCAAAATACGGATAAGACGCGTCAAACCTCCGGGATGGAGGAATCGCCTGGCCCCGTTTTCGCGCTTTTTTGAGCCGGCTGCGCAAATAAAAGGAAACGGCTTCCAATGGCACATCGCCGGCCGGGCTGAATGTCTGGGCAACGATGAAAAGGAAAAAAATCATCGGCAGCCAGCGGAATAATGCGTCCGCGGTCAGCGTGCTGGCATTGCCTGCATCGCGTTCCGAAGCGAAATCGGGATGCTGGAAGAGTTCGCCCAAACCGGAGAAACCGCCGTTGTCCTTGAAGGCAAAGATAATCGCAGCCAAAAGCAGCACGGAACAAAACGTCCAAACACGGCTGAACTCATCGTCCGAAAACTCCCAGCGCGCTTTGATGACCCGGGAACTTTCCAAAATAACGGCCATGATCACGGCTTCAGGCAAAAAGCCCGTCTGGTAGCCCCAAAAGAGGAGCGTAGTGCCCATGAGCAATGGCGGCATTTTCATATTCAGCTAAATCAGGGAAAGCCCCTGCTGGATTTGCCCAACCACCAGGGTGTGAAAATGTTCCGGCTCATCCGACATCGGGCCGGGATCAAACGGCTTCGGCGGCTTTTCCGCCACGAGAACCACCACGCGCACGGGAATTTCGAGGGCCTTGAGTTTTTCCACAAAGCGCCGGCGCGGTTCGTCCCATGCCAGAAAAACGCAAATGCAGCCGCTGACGGCCCCGATATGATTGAGCGCGAGCGTTTCAAGTGTGCCAAATGGTTTGTCCGTGCACATGCGGACCGATGCCAGTATTTCCAGCATTTGGTCCACGTGCGCCAGGCCGCGTCCGGTCGTAAAACAATATGCCTGCGCGCCGACAAAGAGCAAATCCAGCAGCGACTCCTGGGTAAGGACGGCACAGGCAAACGATGCCGCCACCGAGATGGCCTCCTCAAATGTTTCGCTGAACGGCTCGTCGCTGAACGTATCCAGCACGAGGGCGTGGCGCGCAAAAAATTCGTCTTCAAACTCACGGACGATTGGTTTTCCGATGCGCGCCCAACTGCGCCAGTGAATGCGGCGGAGCGGGTCCCCGCGCCGGTATTCGCGCAACGACACAAATTCATCGCTCTGGCCGACGTTGGACGCCAGCGCCACCCCGCCTTCCTGCACCTTCATAGTGCCGGGCAGGATGATGGGAGGAAGCGGGTAACGTTTGGGCAAAATCAATATTGTTTCCGGCAAAGCGAATCTCACAAAAGCCCGCACCAGGCCAATGGGATCTGTCCGTGCCAGCGTCAGGGCCTCCAGCCGCAACAGGCCACGCCGGAGCGGAGTCACCCCAATTTCCACGTCCACTTCTTCATTTGCGGGAATGGGCGGAACGATTGCGTTGGATACGATCGCCACACGGAAAGGGTTGTATCTTTGCTGGGGGCGGCTGAGCCGGAGTGACCGGACTTTTTTTTCCTCGGCAATCTGCCGGGCCAGCCATTCCTCAAATGAAGGTCGCGGATCGGCGGGATTTTCCAGCAGCGTCAGGCCGATTTGCTTTTTTTTAGTGAGGTTTTTAATGCGCACCCGGTAAGTAAATGGCTGCCCGGCGGTCCCCAGCCGGGGCAGCGTCCGGACAGCGGAAAAGCGCACCCGGAAGAACCAGCAGAAGCCATAGGCGATCACCAGCAGCAAAAATAAAAGGACCGCCCCCTGGTAAACCGACAAACTTTCCATGTCCAGGGCTCCGAACGTCGCCACACAAAATCCCGACAACACCATCCATCCCGCGAACGTCAGGCGTCGTTGCGACCAATAAATCAGCCACGACATTACACGGTAAAAACGGTAAACGGCGCGCCAGATTAAATTCATGCTACCTCATGCCGGCACAGGCAATTTTTTTAAAATTTCCGCGACCACATCACGGGCGGTCACCCCGGAAAATCTAGCCTGCGGTTCCATGACCAGCCGGTGCGCGATCACCGGCGCGGCCAGTTCCTGGATTTGCTCAGGCGTAACGAAATCAACACCGTCAAAAAGCGCCAAAGCCTGCGCCGATTTCATCAGCGCGATCGAAGCCCGCGCGCTGGCGCCGAGCCTGACGCCTGTGGCGGTGCGGGTAGCGCCCACGATGTCCACCGCGTAACGCTTTAATTCATCGCCCATGCGCACATCCTGCACCGCGCGCTTGAGCACCAATACTTCGGCCAGCGAAGCGCAGGGTTTTAATTGGTCGAGCGGATGGTTGTGTTGCTGCGCGGCGAGAATGGAAACCTCCTCCGCTGGTGGCACGTAACCCAGCGAAAATTGCATCGCGAAACGATCCATTTGCGCTTCAGGCAGCGGATAGGTTCCCCGGAATTCGACAGGGTTTTCGGTGGCGATGACAAAAAACAAATCGGAGAGATTGCGGCGTTCGCCGTCCACGCTCACCTGGCTTTCGCCCATGGCTTCCAACAGGGCCGATTGCGTGCGGGGCGAGGCGCGGTTGATTTCGTCAGCCAGCAGGATATTGGTGAAAATGGGGCCTTCGTGAAAATGAAATTGCTGTTCCCGCTGGTCAAAGATGGAAACGCCCAGGATATCGGACGGCAGCAGGTCGGGAGTAAACTGGATGCGTTTGAACGAGGCATCCACGGAACGCGCCAATGCCTTGGCCAGGGTGGTTTTGCCGGTGCCGGGAAAATCTTCGAGCAGGACGTGCCCGCCGCTGGCCAGGGCGGTCAGCAATTTCCGGGTGGCCACGGATTGGCCACGCATGACTTGCGCGATGTTATCAGCAATTTTTCGGAAGATGTCCTGCGCGGCTTGTTGATCGGGCGTCATGCCATAAAAGCATCGCGTGGAAAAGGGCCAAAGGCAATTTAAATCCCGAAATACCGGGAGGCGTTTCCGTAGCAAATGTTGCCGATTAGGCCGCCTAAAAGGCCGTCATCATTGGGGATTTCGCAATTTTCCACGTCCCGGCCAATGAGGTTGCACAAGGTGCGCCGGAAATACTCGTGGCGGGGATAGGACATAAACGAGCGCGAATCGGTAATCATCCCCACAAACCGCGAAAGCAGGCCGAGGTTGGAAAGGGCGTTGATCTGCCATTCCATGCCTTCCTTTTGATCGAGAAACCACCATCCAGACCCAAATTGGACTTTGCCGGGCACACTGCCATCCTGGAAATTCCCAATCAGCGTGGCAAAGACATAATTGTTCGCCGGGTTGAGATTATAAATGATGGTCTTGGGCAGGGTGTCTTCCGAGTCCAATTTATCCAGGTAGGCTGCGAGCGCCTGTGCCTGGGGCCAGTCGCCAATGGAATCGAATCCCGTGTCCGGGCCGAGCTTCTTCATCAGGCGCGTGTTGTTATTGCGCATGGCGCCCAGGTGAAGCTGCTTCACCCATCCGCGTTTCGCATCCAGCCGGCCGAAGAACAGCATCATGTGGGACGCAAACTGCGAATATTCCTCCGGTGATGCCGCTTTGCCCCGGCGCGCTTTGTCAAAAATTCCCGCGGCGACTTTTTCCGCGCAAAAATCCGCAAAGCATTGGTTCATGCCATGGTCGGAGATGCGGCAGCCCTGGGCATGGAAAAAGTCATGTCGCTTTTCCAGCGCCATGACGAAAGCGCTAAAGCCATTGATATCAATGTTACTCGCTTCTGAGAGGCGCTCGATCCAGTGATTGAAATTTACCGGCGAATTGACCGTCAGCGCCTTGTCCGGGCGGAATGCCGGCACCATTTTTGTGGGATGGCCTGAACGGGCAAATGCCTGGTGATCCGCCAGGCTGTCGGCCGGGTCATCGGTCGTGCCCACGACCTTCACCTTGAATTTTTTCAGGATGCCCTGGGTGGACATTGCGGGTTTGGCGAGTTGTTCGTTGGCCTTTTCCCAGATTTTTTTGGCCGACTTTTCATCCAGCAATTCACTGATGCCGAAGTAACGCTTCAATTCAATGTGGGTCCAATGATAAAGCGGGTTGCGGATGGTGTGCGGGACAGTTTTGGCCCACGCGAGAAATTTCTCATATGGCGAAGCGTCGCCGGTGCAATACTTTTCGGCTACGCCGTTGGAACGCATGGCCCGCCATTTGTAATGGTCGCCTTCGAGCCAGATTTCAAAAAGATTTTTGAACTGGCGGTTGGCAGCGATATCGCGCGGCGAGAGATGGCAATGGTAATCGAAAATCGGCTCGGCCTCAGCGTAGTCGTGGTACAACCGGCGCGCGGTTTTAGTGCTGAGTAAAAAATTGTCGTGAATGAAGGGCATGATTGTGCGGCAAAAGTTAAGCACCGCCTTGGTGATAGACAATCACCAAAACATTCTAGGATGCGCCATTGCTCACGAAAAGCGGCTTAAGGTGCCGCTCATAAAGGTTTTCCGTGACGTTTTTGGACACGAATTTTTCATGCTGTTTGAGCGCGTCCAAATAACGGTCGCCCATGTGCGCGGCCACTTTATAGCCCACGTGGAGCAGCTGGCGCAGGTGCGCATTGTAAGCCGGGTTTTTGGGATCGTGGCGCAGGGCGGCAACAAATTGCTCCGAAGTCCAGCCGTTGACCGTTTCCTTCGAAGGTAATTTCTTGGGATCGATGTCAATCACCGTTGCATAGGGCGCGCACAATTCCGTCACATGATCCAGTGCCCCGCCATAAATCTCCTTGGCCAGCGCCAGGCCGTCGCCGCCGGCTTCCGCCAGGCCGATGACTTCTTCCAGCCAGTTTGTGCCGGCGGTCTTGATGTGCAGGCCCGCATTGAAGCGTTTCAATGCGCGGCGAATCGAGCCGTAAATGGAAAATTTGTCGCTGCCGGAATGCACGCTCAATTTCAGGTTCTTCGGCAGGTTATACTTTTGGGTGGCGAACCGGATGACTGCGAGGTCATCGTTAAATTCTTTTTCAAATTGCGCGACGTTGCCCACGTAATCCACGCCTTTGTTAAATCGGCCGGTGAATTTGGGCGCGATGGTTTGGATCGGCACGCCGGTATCGGCAATAGCCGTAAGGATGACCAGCAATTCCACAGGCGTTTGCGGGCTGTCCGTTTCATCCATTGAAATTTCAGTGACGAAATGGCCTTCTCCCTTGGCCTGGGCGATATGGGAATAAATCTTTTTCGCGTCCTGGATGGCCAGGAGATATTTCCCGGCGATGCGCTCGACGTCGGCCCGCGTAATTTGAAACGGTTCCGCGATGTCGGGAATTTCAATCCTGCCGGTCAATTCCGGATGCCGGTCGGCGAATTCCTTTACCGCCTTCGGGTCAGCGGGTTTGCCGATGAAGTCGGCCACGTCAACGGTGTAAAAATCGGAATACTTGATAAACCGGTCCACCGTTTCCAGGCGGATATGGTCGGCATCCACGAAATAGGGACGCTTCCAGCCCAATTTCCCAATCGCGGCATCCACCGCTTTGCGCGAATCCGACGGCTCAGAACCAATGATCACGTGTTCGCGGTTGGATTTGTTCCAGACCGGGATAATTTCCGCGCCGTGCTGCGCCGCCATCATGCAGGCGCGCAACTGCGCCTCGGCCTGGCGGCCAAAGCGGTCGCCGACGCCGAAGGAAAACTTGTCCAGCGCTAATTTCCCGTTCCCGTTAGAGTTCATTTCAAAAGTTTATAATATTTGATGGTTCTGACCATCGACAATTTTGGCTATTAGGAAGCTACAGGCTTCCCCTGATAAATACACTCGTATGTTTGTACTAAAATACACTTTTTATAAGGATATGTAGCGTTTTTCCTTTGCAAAGCACCATGAAAAAACTGCACTTAAAGTTATTATTTCTGCCAAAAATGATTTTGACGATAGTTGTCTAGTCTTAACTACCTGTCAAATCGCCAAATATGAGTAGTCAGTTTTGTGACTATCCGGGCACGATATTTCTCATTATGAAGCAGTTAGGCTTGAGCCGGGTTATTTTTTGCGCTAAACATCCTCTCGCATGAATCCTCCTAATTCGGCCGCACCGGCATTTAGCCGTTACCGCTGGGTCATTTGCTCGCTCCTCTTTTTCTCAACCACTGTTAATTATCTGGACCGGCAGGTCATTAGCTACTTGAAGGAATTCTTTTGCACCCCGGCAGCCATGGGGGGCTTCGGATGGACTAACACCGACTTCGCCAACCTGACTTCTGCTTTTACCGCGTTTTACGCTCTCATGACTATCTTCGCCGGACGGTTGATTGATAAAATCGGGACGAAGATTGGTTTGGCCCTCGCACTCACCGTCTGGTCCATCTTTGGCATTGCCAACGCCTTTGTTGGTTCGCTGGTGCAGATGCACATTGCCATCCGCAGCCTGTTTGCCGTTGGTGAGGCGGGAAATTTTCCCGCATCCATCAAAACCGTGGCCGAATGGTTTCCTAAACGTGAGCGCGCCCTGGCCACGGCCATTTTCAATGCCGGTTCGAACGCCGGTGCGATGGTGGCTGCGCTTCTGGTGCCCTGGTGCATGATTCATTTTGGCGATGCCGTTGGTTGGAAAATGGCTTTCATCATCACCGGCGCGGGTGGCCTGGTTTGGCTCATTTTTTGGTTCTGGTTTTACGATCCGCCGACGAAGCAAAAACGGTTGTCGAAGGCGGAGTACGATTACATTCACATTGACGATGAAGTGGCCGCCGATGCGCAAACCGGTGACACCGCAAAAATTTCCTGGATGCGGCTCCTGGGCTACCGGCAGTTGTGGTCTTTTTTTACCGGCAAATTTATGACCGACGGTATCTGGTGGTTCTACCTTTTCTGGCTGCCGGATTATTTGCATAAGCAGTTTGGCATGACGAAACAGCAGATTATGCTGCCGACATTTATCGTCTATGGCGTAGCTATCATCGGCAGCATCTATGGTGGCAGTATCCCCATGACTCTCATCAAGCGCGGCATGCCCGTCTATAAAGCACGCATGACGACGATGCTCCTGATTGCCGTTTTCCCGCTGACAGTTTTATTGACACAATATTTCGGGAACGTCAGTCATTTTGGCCACAGCGCGGCTTTCCTGGCCGTGGCTATGATTTGCATCGGCGCCACGGCGCACCAGGCATGGTCGGCCAACCTGTTCACGACTGTCTCTGATATGTTTCCAAAGAAAGCGGTGGGAAGCGTGATCGGCATTGGCACCGCGGCTGGCGGCATCGGCGGAGTGATTGTTCAGAAAATTGCGGGAGCATTGACCGACCAATTCAAAGATACTCCCCAGACCGCTTATCTCATCATGTTTTTTATCTGCGCGTTTAGCTACCTGATTGCCTGGTTTATTATGAAAGCTCTCGTGCCGCGTCACGCGCCGATCACGGATTTGTAAACCGTTGTTTTTTAACCGCGCACTTTTACATCCTCTGGTCCTGCGCCGTATTTAGATGCTACGGGTGTGGCGGCTTTCGTTAAATCGCCGCCGTCAATCGTAATGTTTTCATTCTTCCCTTCCACTTGCAGAAATACATTGGCGGGTGTGAGCAAGCGCGTCGCCGTCATCAACACATCCTGCGATTCGATGAAGCGCAGGACCGATTCGGCCCTGGGCTGGCCTTGTACATTCAGGCCGGTCACCGCCGCGTCAGTGACATGGTCAAAAATCACCGCTGGCCGCAGATCCGGCGTATCCATTTCGAAGCGCACATTGTTCAGCGTCAGGCCATGCACGCCACGGGCAAAGAGCGCATACGCCGGCAGGATGCCGTTGCGAAAATATTCATCGGCGATCTTCGGCACATCGCGGTTCGCGCCCTGTTCCAATGTGCCGCCGCCGGGGAAAATGACATGCACGTCGTTGAAGCGGATATCCTGGAGGCTGGCGGGCGCGACGCCGTTGAGTGAGATGCACGAAAAAATTTCCGCCGGATTATAAGCGCTCGTGACCACGGCATCGGGAATCTGGTACGGCTTGCTGACGATGGCGTAGATGCCGTTGAACGAAATGTTCCGGCAAATACCCGGCTTAGCCGCCAAATCTTCCGCGTCCGGTACCGGCACAAACGGCGGCGGTTCGTTCGTGCTCGTTTCTGATTCGCGCGGCGCTGAGCCGTAGAGATTCGTTGCAGTATTGGGAACAGCGTTGGTGTTCGCCGCCATGGGCGATGTGGCATTGCTGACTGAATTTGTCCCGCCGGTCGCTCCGGGATTGAGCTGGCGCCGTCCGCCGGGGCCGTTGCCGATAGAAATCGGCCCGGTCACATTGCGCATAACCAGATTGGAAAATGAAATTCGCTCAAAGCGCGAGCGCGGGCCGCAGCGCATTTTAATCGGGCAGCCGAAGACTTCGTACAACAGGCAATTGGAAATGGCGATGTCCTTTGCATGCCCGCCGCCGAAACGAAACACCGACCAGCGTGTGCTGAACTCGCAATTCGTGATCGTGATATTCTGGCAGCTTCCGAACAGCGCGCAGGCGTCGTCCTGACTCTCTACGCTGCAATTGCTCATGTGCACATGCGTGGTGCTGATGAAATGAAAGCCGTCGTTGTTGCTGTTCACACGGCTGTGGATATGGATGCCCGTGAACCACGCATAACTGCTCTCGATGATGCGGATGGAATGATACGCGCAATCTTTCAGAAAAATGTCCCGCACCCGCACATTTTTGCACCGGTAAAAAAGCAGATGATAAGGGCGCTGATGGCTGCTCAATCCTACGGGCGAAGGTGTACCGTGCTGGGGACTGTGAAATTGCGCGCCCTGGCCGTCAATCGTTCCCGGTCCTTCCACGATGATGTTCTCGGCATTGACCGCGAAAAGCAGGCCTACGTTGCCGTCTTCCAAAGTAGAGTCGCCTTCGAGTGGAATTTTATCCGCGGCGAAATATTGCTGCTTGTCCGTTGAGCCGAGGAGAACGCCCTGCGCGGCAATGTGCAGCGTGACATTGCTTTTCAATTCCGTGGTTCCAATGACGAATACGCCCGCGGGTACCAGCACCGTGCCGCCCTGGTCGCGATGGCACGCATCTATGGCCGCCTGCAAGGCCGGCGTGTCCAGCGTCTTGCCGTCACCCTTCGCGCCGAAGTCGCGGATGTTATAGACCTTCGCGCCGAGCAGGGCATCGGTGCCGGACGAAGCGGACGTGTCCTGTGCCATCGCCCGCGACGCGAGCAGGGTGCTTCCAAACGAAGCGGCGGCGATGGTCGGAGTGAGGCCAAGCCATTTGCGGCGGGAGAGAGAGGAATCGGAATTGGGCATATGATGTTCCACTATGAACCATTAAGAAGCCGTAGGGAACTCCACCATTCGTTCGATATGGTTGGATCGAAATAGGCATATCGCGGGAAAGGCTTAACATCCTTAACATTGTTGATTCCCAATGACTTAACCCTTAACACCATCCTTAACAAAATGGATCGAAGACTTTACACTGTTGAACTACAGTAACTTAAAGCTTAACACGGATAAACGTTACCGTTGAAACGAAAGCCGGAATGGGATGGATGCGCTGGCTGCTGCGGTTAACTTTTCTTGCCTTCCGCCGTATCAATCGCCAGCAGGCAGACGTCGTCTTCGAACTCGTTGGAGCGGGAAAAAGCCCGGGCGGTTTGGAGGACCTTGTCCAAAAGCTGGGGAGTCGGCAATGCCAGATTTTGCCGGAGCGTGGCCGTCAGGCCGTTGATGCCGAATTCCTTGTCGCCTTCGAAAATTTCGAAGATGCCGTCGGTGTACAGGAGCAGCTTATCGCCCGGTTGCAGGGCTGCCTCGCCGGTCTCGTAATGCGATGACGCTACCAGCCCCAGCACTTTGCCGCGCTTTTCGCGGGGTAGCGGCAGCGGTTCCACCGAATCACGGCCTCGCAACAGCAGCGGGCTCGGATGACCGGCAGATGCCCAGCGTACTTGCAAATTCGCCGTATCAATCAACAGGTAAATCGCCGTGGCATACATCGTCTCATCGTTCTGGCGCAGGATGGCGAAGAGATCGTCATTCAATTGCGTGAGCAATTCGCCCGGCTTGTCCGCATCGCATTGCAATTCTTCAACCAGCGCGCGCAGCATGGACGTAATCATCGCGGAGCGCACGCCGTGGCCCATGACGTCGCAGATGAACACGCCCGCCACATGGTCCGAGATGCGGCTGACGTAGAAAAAATCGCCCGACACTTTGCCGGCCGGCAGAAAGCGGTGATGGAACTGCAGCACGCTTGCTTCCGTGGACGACCCCGGCGGGAACGTCGGGCAGATTTGCGAGAGCATGGCCTGCTGCACTTTGCCGGCCATGATGAGTTCCTGCTCCATCTGCGCATTTTTGCGCTCGATCTCGGCGCGGTTTTGTTCCAGTTGCCCGATGTTATCGAGCAGCATGCCGTGTTGCAGGCGCACCAGGTTGCGCACAAAAATCGAGCCGACGAAATTTCCCTCCTTGTCCTGGAGCAGCACGTCTTCGTAGAAAAATTCGTCCCGCCGCGCGGCGAGGCGCTTGAGCACCGTGTGAATGGAATCGGTCGTGCGAATCAGCAGCGCCTGCGGCACGAGATGATCGCGCACGGGATTGCGGGAAAAGAGCGAGAAGCCGTAACGCGAACCGAGCACGATGCCAATCTGCCTCCGGGCGCAAAGGCCGATGGCGCGGCCATTCTCCACCACGGCAATGAATTCCAGGTCGTGCGTGCCAAAAAATTTCTGTGCCTCCTCCAGGGACGTCGTGGCCGCCAGCGACATATTGTGATTTACCAGCGAACGCAGGTCCGAGGGGATTCCCGCCACAGTCTCGCCGGAATGTTCCATGGGCTCAATTTTCGGCCCTGGATTCCCGGCTGCCTTGCCCGGAGCCGGCGCGGCGCCGGCGATTAAAACATCCTGTGACATTAACTATATTTTACATCCTACAATGTCCCGCAGATTGTGACAATTGCGTAACTTTGAAGCCAGCTTATATGTGACAAAGTATTACTTGGAAAGAAATGATCCTTATGCTATAAGTTAAAGAGTCAGAAAGTAATAGGGCTGTGAACCGCTATCTAAGAATCTTTCTCCGTTTGCCTGGCCTTGCGGCTGCGCTGGGGCTCGTTGCATTCATGACGGCGGGCGTCCAGGCGCAAAATTTATTTGTGGCAGCGTCAGGCGCTGGATTTTTCAGCTCAAACGGGTCTGTTATTGAAATAACCCCTGACAGAACCCAAAGCACCTTTGCATCCGGGTTAAGTGAACTAACGGCGCTGGCTTTCAACAGCGCCGGCAATTTATTTGTGGCATCGGACGGGGAGGGTAGTCGTATCATTTATCAATATACGCCGGCAGGCGCTCAAACCCCGTTTTCCCCCGCAGAGGCGGCCGCACTGGCCTTCAATAACTCCGGTGACCTTTTTGCCGGTGTAGGTCAAAGCATTCTGGAATACATGCCGGGTGGAACAATTACGAATTTTGCACGGATCGGTTCCATGGGCCTACCTGAGTATAATATCACCGGCCTGGCATTTGACGGCGCGGGCAATCTTTTTGTGTCAGCAACCCAGGGACGTCAGGGTGAAATCATCGAGATCACACCAGGCGGAGCGCAAAGCGTTTTTGCTTCGGGATTAGATACGCCCAATGGACTGGCTTTTAACAGCGCAGGCGACCTTTTCGTGGCAGACAGCAACGGGGAGATAGTAGCGGCTGGCAAAGGGGAAATCTATGAATTTTCCACTGGTGGAGTCCAGAGCACGTTTGCCACAGGGTTGGATATTCCCAAGGGCCTGGCATTTGATTCATCAGGCGATTTGTTTGAAGCAGACAGTGGCAGTGGGAACGTCTATGAATTTTCACCTGGCGGAACCCAAAGTACCGTTGCCTCGGGGCTGTCAGATCCGGTCAGTCTGGCTTTTCAAGGCGGAAGCCTGCCCGTGCCTGAACCTTCCACCATGGCTTTGCTGGCATTGGGCGCCGGCATTCTCTGTTATCGCCGCCGTTAAACTATCCGGTTCTCGCGAATGACTTGTTGATACCAGCGGAAGCTTTCCTTGGGCGTGCGTGAGAGCGTGGCGTAGTCAATGTACGTCATGCCGAAGCGGCGCGTGTAACCCCAGGTCCATTCGAAATTGTCCATCAGGCTCCAGTGGAAATATCCTTTGAGCGGATAGCCTTCACTGAGGGCGCGATGCGCGTTCCGCAGATAGGACCGCGTGTACATAATGCGGGACAAATCCAGAATCTCGCCTTTATCAGTGAGATCATCGGGCGTGGCGCAGCCGTTTTCCGTGATGATAATCGGCAAATCCTTTTTGCCGAGCGCCTCGGAAACCATCCGGATACCCCAGTACGGCGCTTCGGGAATGAAATTCAGCCAGGGCATGTGCATCTGCGGATATTCCTTGGGCAGCGGCAGCAATTCATAGCCGCGTGCATTATCAGCGGCACGAACATATGAGCCGGTGTAGACGTTGTAACCCAGCACGTCCAGCGGCTGGGCGATGGTTTCCATATCGCCCGGCTCGATGTCCGGGGCCGCGCCGCCGAGCGCATCCTCATTGTAAGCGCCGGTCAGCGCCGGGACGAGCACGGTGCCGTTGTGTTCCTCCGCGACAAACGCTTTTTTGGCCGCCTCAATATTTTCCGGCGTCTCGATCACGGGAATAAAAGCATCAAAATTGATGACGAGCGATACCTGGGCCGGTTTCGGTGTTGCGGCGCGAATGGCCTGGCAGCCCATGCCGTGCGCCAGCAAGGCGTGATGGACCGTCTGGTGCAATTCTTTGCGCGTCTTGACGATGGTACCCGGCGCGTTGGGTGGAGCTGTGTTGACGCCATAGCCGAGATAAGTGAAACAAAAGATTTCGTTGATCGTCATCCAGTTGGTGATGCGGTCGCCGAGGCGTTTGACGGTCTGGGTGCAGTAATCGGCGTAATCCTTGGCGATTTCGCGGCTGCGCCAGGAACCGTAACGGTCTTCCAGCGCCTGCGGGCTGTCCCAGTGAAACAACGTAGCGTGCGGCGTGATGCCATGTTTGAGCAGCGTGTCGGTGAGTCGACTGTAAAAATCCACGCCCTTTTCATTCACCGCGCCGCGGCCATCGGGAATGATGCGGGGCCAGGCGATGCTAAAGCGATAATGTTTGACGCCCAGCTCCGCCATGAGCTTCACGTCGTCTTCGTAGCGATGGTAATGGTCGCAGGCCACGTCGCCCGTGTCGTTGTTTTTGATATGGCCGGGAATATGGCTGAACGTGTCCCAGACGCTTGGCTTGCGGCCGTCTTCCTTGGCCGCGCCTTCCACCTGGTAAGCAGCCGTGGCCGCGCCAAAAAAGAAATCCTGGGGGAAAGCCGCGCCGCTGGCGGTGCCGGCGTCCGCTTGCGCGGCAGATTGGGCTTTCGCCAGGGTGGGCAAACCAGCGGCCATCACGGCGGCCAGCCCGGCGGTTTGGGAAAGAAAGGTGCGACGATTGGTTCCGGGCATGGATTGGGCTTTGTTTTTCATAATATAGTATTTTTGACTACTTTAATTCCATGATGTAGTAAATTATATTACATTCGAGTTATGGCGTCAAATCTTTTTTTTTGAAAAAAACTGGGTCCCAGTGCAGGGAGAGTTTTATTTTCATGGAAGATTAACTTTATTGGGAACTGTAATGCCCCATCAAGTCAATGAAAATAGGGACAACGCAGGTTATTGGTTA
>Ga0335083_10002657_pt1 | contig 23481 bp, 24 predicted proteins | sample Lox_Sample_42_FD_206716 | JGI IMG/M metagenome (GOLD analysis project Ga0335083, IMG submission 206716) | Soil microbial communities from Loxahatchee National Wildlife Refuge, Florida, United States - Lox_Sample_4.2 | ecosystem: Environmental > Terrestrial > Soil > Wetlands | place: USA...
CGGCGTCAACGGGCCGTCAACAAATGCTTGTCATCCATGATGTCGTCGTCCAAGTTGCTTGGTATTATTGCAAACGAGAGCCAATGTTTGAGACATATTACTCCCGCGCCGCAACCCCCGGGAATGTCCTGTCATGACTGCCCCGCGCCGGCTTCCCATCTCGGTCTGCCTGATCGCCGGCAACGAGGCGCAACGCATCCGCCGCGCCCTCGAAAGCATCGCCGCTTGGACGAGTGAGATCGTGGTCGTGCTGAACGATGACGTGAACGACGGGACGGATAAAATCGCCGGTTCCTTCGGGGCGAAGATCTTCCGCGAACCCTGGGCCGGGTTCATTGCGCAAAAAAATTCCGTGGCGGCCAAGGCCGGCCAGCCATGGATTCTCAATCTCGATGCGGACGAAGCGGTTTCCCCGGAATTGCGCGATGAAATTTTTCGCGGTTTTGCTGCCCACTCCGGTTCCTGCGCCGCGTTCAGTTTTCCGCGTTGCACCTTTTACCTGGGTCGCTGGATCCGCCATGGGGACTGGTATCCCGACCGTTGCGTCCGGCTCTGGCAGCGCGGGCGGGGACAATGGGCCGGGGTCGATCCCCACGCCAAACTCGTCATCGATGGCCGTATTCTCCGGTTGCAAAACGATCTGCAACATTTCAGCAATGATTCGGTGAACGCGCACATCCAAAAGATCATCCCCTTTACCGATGAATTTGTCCGCCAACATGCCCATGGCCATCCGGGCTTGCAGATAAGTGGGCTGGCGATTCGCCCGGTCTGGCGGTTTGTCCGCGCTTATTTTTTTCGCCTGGGATTTTTGGATGGCTGGCAGGGTTGTTACATCGCCTGGCTGAATGCGTTTTCCACTGCCAGTAAATATGCCAAGTTGCGTGAAGCCGGGCTCAAGGAACACCGTGGCCCATGAAACTTTCCCTGCTGATCAGCACTTATAACCGTCCCGAGGCGCTGGCCAAATCGCTCGCCGGCGTCACGCTCCAGAGCCGGGCGCCGGCGGAAGTGCTCATCGCGGATGACGGCTCAAAACAGCCCACCCGCGACCTGATCCGGACCTGGGCCCGGTCACAATCTTTTCCGGTAAAACACGTCTGGCACGAGGATGACGGCTTCCGCAAAACGGTCATCCTGAACCAGGCTGTCCTCAAGGCCACCGGTGATTATCTGGTCTTCACCGACGGAGATTGTGTGCCCCATGCCAAATTTATTTCCGACCATGTGGCGCTGGCCGAAAAGGGCTTTTGGGTCCAGGGACGACGTTGCTTTGTGAACGAAAGGTTCGTCCCGGAATTTGAACCGGGTCGGACGGTGGTGTGGCACTGGATGTTAAACGGAAAGATCAGCGGCGCTGCCAAGGGGATCCGCTGGCCCATTCCCATCATTCGCCGCGACACCCGGCAACGTGGCATCATCGGTTGCAACATGGCGTTCTGGCGCGACGACCTCGTGTCCGTCAACGGCTTCGACGAGGATTATTCCGGCTGGGGGGTCGGCGAGGATTCCGACATCGGCACGCGGCTTTATCATTTGGGCCGCCGTCGCAAGTTTGTCCATGGGCGCGCCATCACGTTTCATTTAAACCACCCCCAGCTCCCGCGCGAGCACCATGCCGCCAGCCTCGCGCGCCTGGCGGAAACCATCGCCGCCAAAAAAATCCGTTGCGAACACGGCCTCAGCCGGCATGCCGCCGCTCCCGTTGAAAAATGAAAAAAATCCGCATCGATTTCTGCGATTTCCACCACAACTTCAGCAAGACGGATAATTTCTTCTTTAAGCTGCTGGCGGAACGGTTTGACGTGGAATTATGCGACCAGCCGGATTTTCTGATCTACCATTGTTACGGGCACGAACATCGCCTGCACTCGGGCGTGCGGATCTTCTACTCCGGCGAGTCGGACCTTCCGGATTATCGCGAGTGCGATTATTCCATTGCGTCGATCAAGCTGGACGACCCGCGCCATCTGCAACTGCCGCTTTATGCCGTCTGGAGTGAACCGGAGGAAATCATCAAACGGAACGATGACCCGGAAAATATCATGGCGGCCAAGACAAAATTCTGCAGTTTTGTCATCAGCGGCTATCATCCGCGCAAAAATCACAACCGGGTTGACTTTTTCCAGAAACTTTCGAAATACAAGCGTGTGGATTCCGGAGGAAAAAAATTCAACAATATTGGTGGCCCCATACCCGGCGGTCCCCGCGGCAAAATCGAGTTCCTGCGCCAGTACAAATTCAATATCGCCTATGAAAATCGGTCGCTGCCCGGTTACACCACGGAGAAAATCATCGAGCCGATGATGGCCCGTTGCCTGCCAATTTACTGGGGCGACCCCGACATCAACGAGCACTTCAACCCGCGCAGCTTCCTGAATCGGGCGGATTTTCCGGGCGACGAGGCGCTGATCGAGAAGATCATTGAACTCGACCGGGACGACGCCAAATATTTGGAATACCTCCGCCAACCTTACTTTTACGACGACAAACCGAATCTGTATTTCAACCGGCAGCGGATTCTGGATTTCTTTGAAAAAATTTTCTCGCAGAAAATCACGCCGGTGGCGCAGGCGGGGCGAAAAACCTTTTCATTCGGCCGCCTTTTCGGCCGTTGGAAACTGGTGAAGCGCCACCATTGGCACCCCATGCAACCGCCAACCTGGGGCTGAAGGCTCGGCTATGTCACAAATTTCCACCCAGGTCCTGCTGAACCTCCTTGATCCGCGCGTAGAGAGCCTCCCGCCGCCCCCGCCGCCGGAAAAGGATTTCCGCAACCGGCTGGACGGGGTGGTGATTCCTGTCTGGGCCGGAGATGTTTATCTGGCAAAAGCCTGTTGCGCCAGCGTGCGTCAATCCATGGGTGACATTCCTATCACGCTGCTGGTTGATGGGCGGGCGACCGACACGCGCGAGTTGGAGCGTCTGGCGGGTGTCCGGCGGATGGTGGTGCAGGACGTTGTCAGTGAAGAAGAGGCCCGTCTATGCGCCGGCACCCCCTGGACCAAGATGCTGTTGTTTTGGATAAGTCCTTATGAGCGCTTTCTGTGTCTGGATGCGGACCTGCTGGTTTGGGGCGATCTGCGGGCATACGCCGAATTTGATAAATACGATTTTATGGTGACCCACCGTTTCCACAATTCCGTCAAATTCGAGAGACCGGAACAACTTCTGGGGTGCGTCTCCAATGTGGATATTTTCAAGCAATTGGATCCAGCCCTGGATTGGCGTGGACAGGAGGAAGATAATACCGGGGTTTTCTTTGCCCGACGCGGAATATTTTCAAAAGAAAACCTGATGGCGTTACGGCGGATGGACTGTTGGACGTGTTTTGAGAGCGGAGTGTTTCGTTATCTGCACTGGAAAGCATTACACGAAGGGAACCCGCGGACAATTGGACACAAGTTGCAGCTCTTTCCGGCAGATCAAACTTCCGGTCCGGAAGACCGGTTTCTGCCTCGGCGTGGCCAACCGCTGGCGGTAATACACTGGATCACCAAAAAACCCAAACTGGGCCGCCGTTACCGGGCATTCGATGATTACCGCAAACTCTTTCTGAAAATGACCGGCAGAACCAAATGGCTCGACGCGCGATTGTTTCTCGAGGACGTCAGTGTCTGGTTCCAGCGGCAACGCCGTTCGTTGTCCCGGCGCTGGCAACGAATCAAAAAGACAAGCCCTTGAACCATTGTGCAAGAGAGCATCCTGCTCATCCGGATTAAGTCCATCGGGGACGTGGTTTTAACCCTGCCCGCCGTTCATGCCGTCCGCGAGAATTTTCCATCCGCCCGGATCACGTTTCTCACCTCGGAGGAAAATGCTTCGTTGCTGGGCGGTTTTCAGGAGGTCAACCGGATCATCAAACTTGACCGCGCCGCATTGCGCTCCAGCCATCCGTTGAAGGTGGCCGTCGAATTCTTAGGACTGTTATGGCGGCTGCGCGCCGGGAGATTTTCCCTGGTCATCGACTTTCAGGGCTACGGCGAGACCGCCTGGCTCACCTGGCTTACCGGTGCCTCCCAACGTTGGGGACGGGTTCATCGCTCCAAACGTGGCTGGGCTTACACACGGCCAACGAAACCCGGCCCGGCGGTTCACCCCGCAGAAGCCCATCTCCATCTGCTGCAGCTGTGCGGCTTGAGAGTCAGCACGATCCGCAACGATTTTGGCCTGCCGGAAACAGCGGTGAACGCCGCCCGCGCCTGGTTCACCGAACACCGGCTCGATGCCGACAAACCCACCTTGTATGTGCAGCCGTTGACCAGCGGGCCGCACAAAAACTGGCCGCTGGAAAATTATCTCGTGGTCGCGCGCAGCTGGCGGTCGCGCGGTGTCCAGGTCGTCATGGGCGGCGGCCCGGACGATCGTGCCGCCCTGGAACCGGCAAAACGTGAAGGGTTCGCCGTCTCCGCCGGTGTCCCGTTGCTCGTTACCGCGGGGCTGATGAAACTGTCCACGCTCATACTTGGGGGTGATACGGGAGCCGTGCATCTGGCCGTCGCTCAAGGCAAACGAGTTCTAATGCTCCTGCACCAGAACACCCCAGGCAGCCCGCTGCCATTTCAACATCCCGATTGGGTGGTTGTCGCCGCCAGACCCGTGGCCATCGCCGGCATTCCGGTGGCCGACGTGCTGGCGGCAACAGAACGCGCCTTCAACGAATTAACCGGTAGTGTTTCTTGTTGAACCGCAGACCGAAGGTCTTTTCGAGCCAGAGCAGCCGCCGGTGTTTCTTCTCGCGGGCCGTCAACCGATAATGCGGATCGGCCCGGAAAATTCCCTCGGCCCCCGGCAGCCACGTTCGAATCAGCTGCGGGTGCGAACCCGTGAACAACCTCAGCGCGGCCGGATCGATTTGCGTATAATCCGCGGCGGCCTCCGGACGGTTCTGCCAGTATCTCTGGACGGCGGCGGATTTCAGGTTCATTTGCGCTTCGCTCCGCACCCAGCCGTAATGATAAATCGTCGCGCCCGTGTGCGCCGCGCGGGGATAACGCGACCGTTTGTGGTCCACCACCACATTGAAAAACAGCGATTCGCTTGACCACGCCGGAATCGTGTTGCGGAGGATGCGCACCTCGCTGCGATACCAGCCCGGCGACCAGAGGTAAGTATTGGCGTTGCCGTAGAAATGCAGGTAATCAAACGCGAGCGCCTCGATGCGGTCGTCGTTCAGGTGTTTTTCCATCGCTGCGCGGATTTTGGGCAGGTCATTTTCATGGACCACCTCGTCGGCCTCCAGATAAAACGCCCAATCGCCGGTGCAATTGAACAAGGCAATCGACTTTTGCTGGCCATACACAAACCCTTTCACACTGTAGTCGGGCCGGAGGCGCTCGTTCCACCGCGTGGGGAGGATGCGGATTTTGGGATCGCCGATGTCGCGCAGCATTTTTTCGGTGTCGTCGTCGCAGGGACCAAGCGCGACAACAAATTCGTCCACCATGGGCAGGACGGAGCGGATAGACGCGACGAAAGGATAGCCGAACTTTTGCCCGTTGCGCAGAAAGGTGAACCCGCTGACTGTCATTGACGGAGTTTCAAGTTTCAAGTTTCAAGTTTCAAGCCCGGAAACGCTGAAGCTTTAAGGAGTTAAAGCGTTGAGACGAACCGAACCTCTTTAACGCATCACGCTACAACGCTTCAACAAAAGCAGTTCAGTCACCGAATAATTTCTTTAACTTGTCGCGTGCAGCCGCCTCCCGCGTATTGCTGCCGGTCCCGGGCTTCCACTCCCGGGTGGCGAATTCAAAGTATTCACAGAAGTTGCCGACGTGTTTTTCCAGGACCGGTTCGGCCCGGCGCTCGCGGCATTGCTGGGCGGCACGCGGGTCATAGTGGGCGCAGTTCAGGCAGACACGCAGGTCGGCCCGGCATTTCATGCAGGTTTCGCCGCGCCCCGGCTGGCCGCTCAGCACCCACGGCTCGCCGCAATTGTAGCAGGGATGCGCCATTTACGATTTATGACTGATGGTTTATGATTGCCTTACCGCCGATGATGCCGTTCCCATCATCGATCGTAAATCCTAAATCATAAATTGAAGAAAACCCTTGCTGCTTTCTTCTGGTTTTTGGTTGCGCTGCTCGGGGCAGTGGCTTACGCGACGATTGCCTTGCGCCGGAATGAGCCGATCAACTCCGGTTATCTGGTCATTGCGGCGGTGTGCACTTACGCCATCGGCCATCGCTTCTACTCGAAGTGGATTGCCACGAGCGTGCTCGCGCTTGATGACCGTCGCGCCACGCCTTGCGTGGCCCACGATGATGGCCGGGACTTTGTCAAAACCAACAAGTTCATCGTTTTTGGCCATCATTTTGCGGCGATCGCCGGACCCGGACCGCTCGTCGGACCGGTGCTCGCGGCGCAATTCGGTTATCTGCCCGGGACGTTGTGGATCTTGATCGGAGTCGTCCTCGGTGGCGCGGTGCAGGACTTTGTCATTTTGTTTTCGTCCATCCGCCGTGACGGCAAATCGCTCGCGCAAATGGTGAAGGAGGAATTAAATTCGCCGGCGGGCATAATCGCACTGCTGGCCGTGCTGGCCATTCTGGTCATCCTGCTGGCCGTGCTGGCGTTGGTGGTCGTAAAAGCGCTGGCGGAGAGTCCGTGGGGTGTGTTCACCGTCGGGGCAACCATCCCCATCGCATTGACGATGGGTTGTTATCTGCGGTTGGTGCGGGTCGGCAAGGTGTTGGAAGCATCGGCCTTTGGTATTACGCTGTTATTGCTGGCGGTCTGGGGCGGCAAGCTGGTTTACCAAAGTCCGACGTGGTCACAATGCTTCACCCTGCACGGCCTCACGCTGGCCTGGGTCATTATCGGTTATGGCGTCATCTCCAGCAGCCTGCCGGTCTGGCTCCTGCTCGCGCCGCGCGATTACCTGAGCACCTTCATGAAGCTGGGCACGATTGTTGCGCTGGCGTTCGGCATTTTGCTCGTGCTGCCGGTTCTGCAACTGCCCGCGCTCACCCGGTTCACCGACGGTTCCGGCCTGGTGGTCGCCGGCAAAGTATTCCCGTTTTGTTTCATCACCATCGCCTGCGGCGCGGTTTCCGGCTTTCACGCGCTCATCGCCAGCGGCACGACGCCGAAAATGATTACGCGGGAGAACTACGCCCGGCACATCGGCTACGGCGCGATGTGTTGTGAATCCTTCGTGGCCATCATGGCGCTCATCGCCGCCTGCGCGCTCGACCCCGGAGTTTATTTCAGTATGAACGTCAAGGGCGACCCTGCCGCGACCGTGGCCCAGGTCACGGCACTCGGCTTTCCGATAACCACCGACCAAATGCATTCCCTGGCCAGCCAGCTTGGCGAAAAAACTTTGTTCGGCCGCACCGGCGGCGCGGCAACGCTGGCCGTCGGCATGGCCCATATTTTTTCCAGGGTCGTCAATGGAAGGGGACTCGACCTCTGGTATCACTTCGCCATCATGTTCGAGGCGTTGTTCATCCTGACGACGCTGGATGCCGGCACGCGCGTAGGACGATATCTCATCCAGGGTATTCTGCGTCATGTCTGGAAACCTTTGGGTGATCCGAAAAATTATTTCGCCACGCCGGTCGCCGCTGTGCTGATGGTGGGCGCGTGGGGCTATTTTCTGATTCAAGGCGTGCGCGACCCGCTGGGCGGCATCAATTCACTCTGGCCGCTGTTCGGCATTGCCAACCAGATGCTGGCGGCCATCGCGCTGTGCCTAGGCACGACCATTATTTTGAAGATGGCGCTTCAGCGCGGGACAGGCGCGACGCCTGTCCTGCGTTCCCCCCGGCTGGCGTTGGTCACGTTGGTTCCGTTGATCTGGCTGGTGGCGGTGACGTTCACTGCCAGCGTGCAAAAAATCTGGCATACCGATCCGCGCATCGGATTTCTGGCACAGGCAGGGCTCCTCCGTCAAAATTTTCCGGTTTTGGAGGATCAACTGAGCGCCGCCAAATCAGCCGGTGAGGCAACGGCCATGGCGGCGGCCGAAGAAACACTTCGCGCCAACCGGATGCTGGAATTCAATAATCTCCTCGACGCCGGTGTGACCGGAATTTTCCTGGTTCTGGTTATCGCGATTCTTTTGTTAAGTTTGCGCGAGTGGATTTTGCTGCTGTCCCGGCGCAAACCGGCGGTGCTGCATGAAACTGATCCAGTCTGGCTGCCGGACTATGCCTTAAAGGAAGCCGGGCCCGATCTTCGCACGGCGGCCGGAGCGGCGGTCATTGCGCTCGGCCTGGCGAAGGAATGGTCCGGCGAATCGCATTTCGAGCGCGCGCAACAAACGTGTGGAGGGCATTGCTTCGTCAATGCCCTGACTGAAATAAAATCCAATGAACCGGCGCCATTGGCGGAGTCAGGGAAGCGACAAAGTGCTTCCCTCCAAAAAATTTATGTTGCCGTCACGGAAGAACGATACAACGGTGTTCGCCGATGTTGTTAAACCCTGGAGGGCACTGCTTCGTCAGTGCCCCAATCAAAGAATTTGGGCAGCAACGAAGCGCTGCCCTCCAACGAAATGATGGCGGAACAGAGTTCAAGTTGGCACATCGGGCGCAAACATCCGGTTCACAATCCGACTGGGATTCAGGCAATCAAACGGCCATTGTTTTTGTGACGGTCAACACGCATCAAACGAAATCAATTTTGGCAAAACGCGATGTGGTGGAAGTGCTTCTTAAAGCCTGGCGTGAAGCAGACACGTGGTTGGTTGGGCGTTTTGTCATCATGCCTGGTCTTATTCATTTTTTCTGCGCTCCTCGCGACCTGTCGGTAAGCTTAAAACGTTGGATAAAGTATTGGAAAAGTCGGGTTTCTCTGCGCTGGCCTCGCCCGGTGGAGCAGCCCGTCTGGCAACTCGATTTATGGGATACGCGGTTGCGGCGCGGCGAAAATTACGATGAGAAATGGGATTACGTCTGGCGAAATCCCGTCCGGAAAGGATTGGTCGCAAAACCGGAGGATTGGCCTTATGCTGGTGAAATAACTGTTTTGGCGTGGCACGATAAATAAATCAGGGCACTGACGAAGCAGTGCCTTCCAGAATGAAATGAAACTCGGACTCTTTGGCGGTTCGTTTGACCCGGTGCATCTCGGCCATCTGCTCGTCGCGCAGGCGGCCATCGAGGAACTGGGTCTGGACCGGCTGTTTTTCATTCCGGCGGCGCAATCGCCGTTCAAGCCGGCAATCCAGCCCGCACCCGCTTCCGCCCGGCTGCCACTGCTGCGGCTCGCGCTCGCCGGCAGAACGAATTGCGAGATTTACGACCAGGAGATCCGGCGCGGCGGCGTTTCCTATGCCATCGAAACCGTGCGTGATTTCGTAAAGCGGTCTCCGCAAGCGGAGTTGTTTTATCTCATCGGCGCCGATAATGTCGCCAAGCTCAACGAGTGGCGTGAGGCCAACGAACTCGCGCGGCTGGCGCAGTTTGTCTTCATTCCACGCCCCGGTGAAGTACCGGTCACTTTTCCACCACCCTTTCGCGGAAAGACGCTGAAAGGTTTTCCGTTGGCGGTTTCGTCGTCGGAAATCCGGGCGCGGGTAAAAGCCGGGTTGGCCATCGAACCGCTGGTGCCGTCGGCCGTCGCCGAGGCCATCCATGCGACCAGACTTTATGCCTGATTACCAGCCACGGATGAACGCCGATAAACACGGATTGAGTTCGCGCGCGAAATTTTATCTGTGTCCATCTGTGTCCATCTGTGGTTAAATTTCCACGGAAGTATGGATTCTAGAAAACTGGCTTTGCTTTGCCGCGAGTTTGCGGACAACAAAAAGGCGGAGAACCTCGTCATCCTCGACGTGCGCAAAATATCGTCGGTGACGGATTACTTCGTAATTGTCTCCGGCACGAGCGAACCGCATCTGCGCGCCATCGTGGAGGAAATCACCGGCCAACTGCGCCAGGAGCACAGTGTGCGCCCGCGCGCGGTGGACGGTACGATCCATGGCGCGTGGGTGGTGCTGGATTACTTCGACGTGATCGTCCACATCATGCGACAGGACGTGCGTGAACGCTATGATCTGGAAGGCCTCTGGGGCGATGCCGCGCCGGTAAAGCCGAGAAAGACGAAAACGCTGAAGCGGTAAGCCAAAGCTGAAGCCCCTTTGCGGGAAAATAAACAGGAATCAGAGGTTGAAGCGAGACCCAAAATCAAGGGATCGCATTATGGCATGAGTAATCCACACACAGAGCTTCGAGTCGCTTTTCATCAAGGGAATGATTACCAACCTTGCGTATCATGTGCGATGTGACAAACCCACGTTCGTCGTAGGCCACCAGCAAAACGCGCCATTTGTGTTCGTCGTCTCCACTTATCGATACTGGCTTGGAACCCAACCAATCATTTGAGTCCTGGGGAAACAAAACAGGCACGAATGCAAAGCCGGTCCAATGAAGTGCGGTTTCGGATACGTAAAGAAGCACCCGAGAATTCTTCGATTCCCAAGCAGGTGTCCCCAATGTAGAAATGACTTCTGCCCGAGTCGTTCCTTTGATGTCCAGGAATGCCAAAGCTCCCTTCGAATAAACCTGGCCCTGGAATACGTCCGTCCGATTCGGTATTGCGCAGCCGCTTAGTAAAACAAGCCACAGGGCAACAGCAAGATTCCCCATCGACTTCATTCATTATTCTCGGAAATTCACAAACTGGACGGCGACGGGAAATTCCTTTGCGCGCACAGCGGCGATGACGGCCTGTAATTCATCCCGGCTCTTGCCAGTCACGCGTACCGTGTCGCCCTGAATCTGCGTCGTCACCTTGAATTGGCCTTCGCGGATAGAGCCGGTGATCTGCTTGGCAACGGTTACTTCAATGCCCTGCTTGATCTTGATGACCTGCCGCGCGTGGCCGAGCGGCGAAATGTCCGGTTCGCACTGTTCGACGCTCTTGAGGCTGATACCGCGCTTGGCGAGCTTGCCAATGACCATTTCGTTAAGCGTGCGAACCTTGAAATCGTCTTCGGCAGAAAGCTTGATCTCGTTTTTCTCCAAAATGATCTCGGCCTTGCTGCCCTTGAAGTCGAAGCGGTTGGCCAATTCCTTTTTGGCCTGGTTCACCGCATTTTCAATTTCCATCGAGTTGACCTGCGAAACAATGTCGAATGAAGGCATGTGGAAAGCGTAGAAAACTTCCCGCCGTGAGGCAAAACCAATCGGCCTGATTTGAACTCATTTCGTCTTCAACCAAACAATCGCGAACAACAGAACGCACACGGCGACAAAAAAGTAAGCCAGCCAGTAGAGTTTGCGATGGAAGTTCAGCAATCCTCGTGGACCGAATGTCCCGAATCCGCGTTGCCGATAAAGCGGCACCCGCGCAAAGAAAAGCAGGATGCTCCCTGTAACTCCGAATCCTAAAGCAACATAAAACAAAACGACGGCGTCAGTGGTTTTGAGGAGGCTTAACGCCGGAAGCAAAGTGTCCGCCAAAACGGGAACTGCCGGGATGACGAATAGAAGAGAAAATACCAGCACCCAATCCGGCGGGATGTACCAAACTGACGATTTCTTTCCCATTTCCTCTATTGCACCTTCTGCGGCATCTCACCGGACGCCTTCACCATGTCATCGAGGAGTTTTTTGAAATCCTCCAAGCCGGTGGCGGGCACGATGATGGTGTCACGGCGGCCGCCGACGTCTTCAGTGATGCGCAGGAAACGGCCGCGCGGATTTTCCTTGAGAGTGAAGAGGAAGGTCTTGCGCTCGATCTGAACCTTGTCGGATTTCAGAGTGTCCTCGTTAACCTGCGGCTTGGACTGCCCATAAGGACGCCGCCCAAATGGCGATGGCCGTTCGTTTGAGATCATATTTCCCGCTGAAGGCGCCCGCGCTGGCGTTCCATCCAGCTAATCGCAAATTTCTACCGGAACGGCGGTTTGTCAACAGGTAAAATCTACAAAATATTGGCCGCCCGCTCGGCCAGTTCGGAACGCTCACCCTTCTGCAATTCGATGTGGGCGGCAATATCTTCGGCGCGGAACCGGCTGACAACGTAGTTGAACCCGTTCGACGACGAGTCCACGTAGGGATTGTCAATCTGGTACGGGTCGCCGGTGAAAACGATTTTTGTGCCGTTGCCGACGCGGGTGATGATGGTCTTGGCCTCGAGCGGCGTCAGATTTTGCGCCTCGTCAATGATCATGAACTGGTTGGCGATGCTACGCCCGCGAATATAGCTCAGCGCCTCGACGACAATGCTGCCGGAACGCATCAGGTCGGTGCTGCGGCGATGGTCATGGCCCATGTTCAGATCACTCAACATTTCGAGGGCGTCGTGAATCGGCTGCATCCAGGGCGCCAGTTTTTCCTCGAGCGACCCCGGCAGAAAACCGAGTTCCTTGCCCATGGAAATGGTCGGGCGCGCGACCACGAGGCGGCGGAACTCCCGGTCGTTCACGGTGCGCTTCAAACCGGCGGCCATGGCCAGCAGAGTCTTGCCGGTGCCGGCCTTGCCCATAAGCGTGACCAGCTTGACCCGGTCGTCGAGCAGCGCGTCGAAGGCGAAGTGCTGTTCGCGATTGCGCGGTTTGATGCCCCAGACACCTTCCCGCGAGTCAATGATGGGGACGAGCTTGGTGCCGGTCGGGTCCACCTTGGTGAGCGCGGCCTTTTTGGAATTGGCTTCGTCGAGGAGCGTGCAGTACTCGTTGGGGAAATAGGTCTTGCCGCCGGCCAGTTCGAGTTCACCTCTGGCGCGGAATGCGGCCAGCTTGTCCGTGCCGACCGGCATCTCCATCATGCCAGTGTAAAGGTCGGTGATGAAAACCCGATCGGTTTCGTAATCCTCGGCCTGCAAACCCAGCGCATCGGCCTTGATCCGCAGGTTGATGTCCTTGCTCACGAGGATGGTCGCATTTTTCGGCTGGGCCTTCTGGATGGACGCGGCGAGGGAAAGAATCCGGTTATCCACGGTGTTGCCGTGAAAATGGGCTTCGCCGTTGATGTGGCCGTTCTTTTGGAAGACGATTTTCAATTTGCCGCCGTTGGGCAGTTTCACGCCTTCGCTCAGGCTGCCGTCGCCGCGAAAACCGTCGAGCATCCGCGACACCATGCGCGCGTTCTGGCCCAACTCGGATGATTCGCGTTTGAAACGGTCAATTTCCTCGATGACTTCGATGGGGATTAAAACGGCGTTTTCCTCGAAGCTGAGCAGCGAATTGGGGTCGTGCAGGAGGACGTTGGTGTCAATGATGTAGTTTTTCACTAAAGCAAATTGAGTCGTAACGGGCAAAACTTAAAACGTACCCGGGAAAAAACAAGCCGGCTTGTGCAAAAAGGATGTGACATTTCCATATTACTTTTTCAATCGGGCCATCCGGTGATGCCAGTCCTTGATTTGGCCATGCACGGCGGGCAATTCATAATGACCGGAGTACAGGAAATTTTCCAGCATCCCGAACAAATCGAAGTCCACAAACCGCGGCCGTCCTCCCAGCAAGAACGGCTGGTGTGCGACCATTTCCTCGAAAGGTAACAGCCTTTGCTCCAGCAACTTAAGCCAATCATTCCGCTGTGCGTACCACTGGCCGATGCAGCCACGACCGAACTTCCGCTCCTTGTGTCGCAGCCAATGGACCTGCGCGGCCTTCGGGGTGTGCTCCTTCCAATAGATATCGTTCAACCGGAATGTCGCACCTTCAATCTCGTTTTCAATGTAACGCCAGAGGATGGATTGGACGCCTTCGAGTTCCTGCGGGAAAAGCCCGAGGCCCAGTTCCTCGTCGAGATATTTGGCGATGACCTGCGTATCGTCGCTGAGTTCAAACACCACGTTTTTTCCGTCCCGGATGATGGGCACGCCATAATAGCGTTCCTTGGTGAGTTTCCACACCAAGGAACGATCGGTACTGGGGATGTTGGTGATTTTGAAAGGGGCGCCGGAAAATTCCAGTATGCGGCGTTGAACAATGCAGAAAGGACTCCACGGAAACTGAATCAATTCAATCATATGAAAATCTTCGCGTTTGCCGGCTAAAGTACTTTAGGGCCGATGTCCGAGGTTGACAAGTGGGAATTCACGGCCACGGTGAAATGAGTAATTGGTTAAACGGGTTAAATAAATCGGATCAACGGCCACCCCACTCGACTCATTTAACCAATCACTCATTTAACGATTCGCTGTTCCCTTCAATCACCACTTTACACTGTTACCGCCCGGGACTACAGTCGCTTCATGGCATCTGATTACGACGCAACGGAGTTTGTGGACACTGACTTTCAGGCGCACAAAACACCCGGGCTGTCCGCCGGCGACCCGCTTCGCCCGCCTACGCGCGAGGAAGTGGACCGCAAAGTTGTCGAAGCCCAGCAAAAACTCGCCGAATTGAAACGCGCGCAGGAGGATTTGGAACGTGAACGCGCCTCGCTGGAGGAATTGCGCCGCCGGCAGACGGAATTCCAGACCGGCCGGCAGGAAATGATCCATAGCTTGACGCGCGGACTGGGTTTGCTGGAGGAAGCCGAGTTCAATACCCGCCGCGACGCCGAGCAAATGGTCAAGACCATCGGCGATTTCCGCGACGCCCTCACCAAAATCCAGGCCATTCACGACGAGGTCTGGACCAAGGAAAATTTTAACATCGAACTCACGCGTGCGTTGACCACGATTGAAAACGCGCGTATGGAATGGAACACGGCGCGGCTGAAAGTCCCGGTTTTGTCCGGCCCGGCGCCGGAGAAGTCACAACCCGAAAAGGCGCCGGCGCCCGCCGCGTCGCTGCTGGCAGACGCCAGTTTCGGCCAATTGTGCAAATTCGGCCTGGCGATGACCTGGCCGCTGATCCTGGTGATTCTGGGCGCCATCGGCGTGTTGGTGGCGTTCTGGATGACGACCCCATTGCCGGTGCATCACTGAAATCCGTCGTATGGCGTCCGCGAAGAAAAAGGGTAAAAAAGGTGATCCGATTTCCGAGCGCGCCCGCGCGTTGAACGACCAGATTGCATCGCTCGAAGCCGAAATCAAGCGGCTCGACTCCCAGTTGCAGCATACGCCCGTGCCCCGGCTCCGCTCCACGGCCGTGCCGCATGGCGCAACCGTTGCCCGCGCGCCCGAGCCGCCGGTTCCCGCTCATCTCGCGCATGAACCGGTTTTTGAAGAAGTAAAACCGGTCCGGCCCGCCGACGAAACTACCACGCCCGACCAGTTCAACGAATTCGGCGTCCGCAAGTATGATTTGCCGGGGCTGTTTGGCCGTCTTCGCCAGCAATTTCGCCGCCCGACCACTTCCAATCCGCGACTCGTCACCTATCTGGCCGCCGGCGGCGTCCAGGGGTTGCGCCCGTTGCGCTATGAAAAACGCGTTGCGCGCAACCGGTTCATTCTGGTGGTCATCGTGCTGTTCCTGCTCCTGGTGGGCATCTTGTCCGTCGTCGTTCACAACCATTGAATCCGACGCTGTGAAAAAACAATTTATCGAACTATCCGTCGCCACGCGCGACGGCCGATTCACGGCACGGTATTCCCCGAAAGGCCTCGCCGAAATGGATTTTCCGTCCAATGATTGCAGGAGACGGGGTGACGGGTCTCAAATATCTTCCACTTCCACCGGATCAAAGAAAGACTCCTCACGTCGTCTCCTGCCGGATCCCGATAAAATCCGCGATTGGCATCACGCCACGCAAGCCGCGCTGAAAACCATTCTGGCCGGACGCGCGGCGAAAAAACTGCCGCCGTTGGACACGACCGGAACTGAATTTCAGCAGGCGGTCTGGCGTGAACTTCGAAAAATCTCTCCCGGCAAAACAAAGAGCTACGGCGAGATTGCCCGGGCGATTGGCAAGCCAAAAGCCGTCCGCGCTGTGGGCGGCGCCTGTGGTGCGAATCCGATTCCGGTTCTGGTTCCCTGCCATCGGGTGCTGGCCGCCAACAACAAACTGGGCGGCTTTGGTGGAGGATTGGAATGGAAACGCAAATTATTAGCGCGCGAAGCTGTCAAATTCTGAAATTGCGTAATTTGGTTCGGAGTGCCGCCTTCAGGCAATTCGGGGAGGCCGCCTGAAGGCGGAACTCCAAACGCGATGAGTTCACGGCCACGAAAGTTTGTTCGAGCCGGCTTCGGGAATGACGGGTTCCGCCTGCTGACTGCTGGTCTCTGGTTTCCGCCCTCCGGCCTCCGATTTTGGATTTTCGATTTCCGGTTTGACCCGCAAAGCATCCGCCACGGCTTGGGCCAGCTTCTGGCGGAAGTCAGCGTTTTCAATCTGCCTGGCATCTCTCGGATTGGACAGGAAGCCCGCCTCAATGAGCACCGCCGGACGGTGTTGTCCGTGAAGCACCCCGATGAAACGCGCCCGGCAGACACCGCGATCTTCCATCCCGGTGGCGTGAAGCAATGCGCCCTGCAGCCGGATGGCAAGCTGCAAGTTTCCGGCGTCAAAGGCGTTGTTGGGGAAGTTTTCAGACCAGTAGTCACCGAAGCCGCGCGTCAATGTCGAAGGCATCCCGGTGGGGGTAAGGCAATAAGTTTCAATCCCCGCCGGGATCGTGTCCGGCGCGAGCGAATTGAAATGCAGACTGATGAACAAATCGGCGTGGTGCTCCTCGGCAAAGGCGACCCGGTTGGACAGCGAATCGTCCACATCACTTGTGCGCGTGAGGAAAACCTGCCAGCCTTCCTGTTCCAGCAACGGCGCCAGGCGCCTAGCCCAGTCCAGGGTGAATTCCTTTTCGAACCGGCCGTCCAGGATGCTGTGCGTGCCGCTGTTCATCCCGCCGTGCCCGGGATCAATGACAATGACCGGATTGGTTTGCGGCAGTACCAAAGGCGGGCCACAAAGCAGAGGCTCCAGATTTTTCTGCACATCGAGCCCGTACACGAAAATCTGGCCGTCAATGATTTGCGGTCCGAATCCAAGATGGATTTCTATTCCGTTCCAGGCCGCTTCCCGACTGCCGATGGCCAAAATCATTACGCCATTGGAAGAGCCAATCGCATAACTGGTGACCGGCTGATTCGACAACAGATGTGGTTTGCCCATACCATGTTCCGCCGCCCAATTGTCCAGCGATACCCAGGTCATGACCGGTTTGGCCGGTACCTGCCGTCCGGGAGCCACGGGTGGCTGCCACTCCTCCACCGGGGCGGACATTGCATTCGAGGAAGTGACCGGCGCCAGCACCTTGACTGGATGTGGTCCAAAGGGATTGCGGAGGGCATTGGTATTGACCCAGCTCATCGGCAGCGGGTTGCCACCACCGGGTGGTCGGGCCGGGCTGGTGTCGCAACAAAACATCACGGCGAAAACGATTCCGACAAACTTGTACACCCGGCCATTGTGCGGAAGGAAAAAACCGACTCAAGCTGTTTCGTCATTTACGACTTACGATTTACGATTTACGATTTTTGTCCATTGAAGATTCTTGTTGCCATCACCGGAGCCAGCGGGGCGCTTTACGCGCAGCGCCTGCTGGACAATCTGGAGGCGCACGCCCACGAAATCCATGTCGTGCTCAGCAATTATGCGCAACAGGTCGTAGCGGAGGAGTTGCCGGCCGGGTTGAAACTGCACGCGGGGGTGAAGCTGCACAATGTCAAGAGCATGAACGCGCCGTTCGCCAGCGGTTCCAATCCGCCCGACGCCATGGTCGTCATCCCTTGCACCATGGGCACGATGGGCCGCATCGCCCACGGTTACAGTGAAGACGTTTTATTGCGCGCTGCCGACGTGGTATTGAAGGAGAAGAAAAGACTGATTCTGGTGCCGCGCGAAACGCCGTTGAGCCTGGTTCACGTCAAAAACATGGAACTGCTGCTGCAGGCCGGCGCGACCATTCTGCCGGCAAATCCGGGATTTTACACTAACCCGAAAACGGTTCAGGAGGTCGTGGACACCGTGGTCGCTCGGGTGCTGGACCATCTCGGCCTGCCGCAAAAGCTCGTGCCGCGCTGGGCGGAAGAAAAAGAATGAACATGAAAAACGGGAAACATCCAACATCCAACATCCAACATCGAATGCCCAATGGAGCGGTAATGGACATCTGGCAGTTCAATGATGGCAATCAGGAAAACCGCAAATTCGATCTGGAAGAACGGCTATTAGAATTCGCCTCGGCGGTGATTGATCTTTCGGAGAAGCTTCCAAATTCGCGCGCAGGAAATCACGTTGCTGGGCAGATTTTGCGTTCCGGCACCTCGCCGTATCCGAATCATGGCGAAGCTGAAGTTGCCGAGTCGCGTGAGGATTTCATTCACAAGCTGAAGATCTGCCTGAAGGAACTTCGTGAAACCCGCCGCTGGGCGAGGCTGATCAAACGCAACGGCTGGGGCAAGGATGATCTGATGCTGCCTCTCATTTTGTCTGAATCGGATGAACTGATCCGCATTTTCTTTTCGAGTATCCAGACCGCGAAGATGAATGCTTTGGCTGAACGGCGCAAGGCATTGGTAAAGTATCCTTCCGGAGAAGCCGGCTGAAAATTGGATGTTGGTTGTTCGAAGTTGGATGTTGGATGTTCTCCCGACTGAATGATTTCACTGATCAAAAAATGGGCTTCGTTCGTCCGTTTCTCGCACACCCTCTTTGCCTTGCCGTTCGCGCTGGCCGCAATGGTGGTGGCCGCGCGCGACCACCGCGGCTGGCCGGGTTGGAAAACCTTCGGCCTGATTCTCATCGCGATGGTCTGCGCCCGGACCTGCGCCATGGCGTTCAACCGGATCGTTGACCGCAAATTCGATGCACTGAATCCGCGCACGGCCAATCGCCACCTGCCTACCGGACAAATTTCCGTAGCCGGCGCCGTCATGCTTTGTGTTCTGGCCGCGGCCGGTCTGGTAGCCGCAAGTTATTTTCTAAATGCGCTGTGCTTTTACCTTTCGCCCGTGGCTCTGGTGGTGATTTGTTTTTATTCGCTTACCAAGCGGTTCACGGATTACACGCACGTTTTCCTTGGACTTGCGCTGGCACTGGCGCCGGTCGGCGCATGGCTGGCAGTCAAAGGAGCAGACGTGTCGGTTCTGGAGGTTTTGCAGATGACCACGCTGGCCCTCGCCGTGGTCTTATGGCTGGTCGGCTTCGACATCATTTACGCGCTGCAAGATTACGAGTTCGACAAGTCGCACGGCTTGCACTCGCTGGTCGTGGCATGGGGGCCGAAGAACGCCCTGGCCGCCGCGTTCCTCGCGCACATGATCATGTGCGGGCTCCTGCTTGCCTTCGGGTTGCTCTGCCAGTTTCGCATCGCCTATCTCCTCGGCTGGTTTATCATCGTCGGTTGCCTCGTGCTGGAACACTGGGTTGCGCGCCGACGCAGTCTGAACTGGATCAATCTCGCCTTTTTCCGGCTGAACGCACTCGTCGGCGCGGTTTTCCTCGTCGTCACCGTTGCCGAGGTGTTGTTTCAGGGCGGGTTCAAGCTGCGTTGAAACGTTATTGACCGCCGAAAACACAAGACGACACGGATGGAACGGTACGTGGCGTGCGCCGTCGCCTTATCGCCAATTCCTGTGCGGGCGCGCAACCGGCTTCCGCCGGTGTTTCAAATTTGGTTCACGTTCCCGGGTGGAATGCCCCGCTCCACTCGCACCATCCCGAGCCAGCCGGAAATCCACCTGCTTCTTGAAGCTGTCCACCTTGGCCACCTGCACCTGCACCTTGTCGCCCAGCCGGATCATCCGGCGGGTGCGCCGGCCGGCCAGTTGGCTCCGGTCGGAATCGAACACATAAAAATCGTCCTCCAGAAAGGACAGATGCACCAGACCGCTCATCGCCAGTCCCGGCACATCCACGAAGAAACCAAAGTTGCGCACGTCAGTCACCAGTGCCGGATACGGCGTCGGCCTCAATGACTTGAGCTGCGCCTTCAGGAAGGCGTACAACTTCACATCCTTGCTGTCTCGCTCGGCGTCGGCGGAATTGCGTTCGGTATCGGAAATATGTTCGGCGGTTTCCTTCAACGAATGGACCGGACCATGGCCGCCCCGGGACAACGCGCGATGCACCACCAGATCGGCATACCGCCGGATAGGCGACGTGAAATGTGTGTACTTGGCCTTGGCCAAGCCGTAGTGACCGAGTGGCTCCACCGTGTAACGGGCGCGCATGAGCGACCGGAGAAACCCGATCTTGAGCGCCGCGCCGATGGGAATCGTATCGAGCATTTGCAGCAGTTTCTGAACCTCCGTCCGTCTTGTCAGATTGGCGCAAGGCACTCGATGGCTGAGTACTTCCTCGCGATATTCCTGCAACCGCCGTTCGTCCGGCTCCTCGTGCACCCGGTAAATCGCCGGCACATTCCGGTCCATCAGCCGGCCCGCTACCGCCTCGTTGGCCAGCAACATGAATTCCTCGATCAACTGGTGGGAAATGTCGTTCTCCACTTTCTCGATGCGCGACACGCGGCCGTGTTCGTCCAGCCGGATTTTCATTTCCGGAAAATCCAGGTCCAGCGAACCGGCCTTGAACCGCAACCGCCGGATCCGCTGGGTCAGTGCGTTCCCGTCATGCAGCATCTGCTCAATCCGCCCGTCTGGTTTTCGCTGCAAAATCGCCAGCACTTCCTTGTAAGTAAACCGGCGTTGCGAGTGAATCACCGCCGGATAAAACTCCGTTTTCAGTATCCGGCCTTCATCCGACATCAGAAACTCCACACATTTGGTCAGGCGATCCACGTCCGGTTTCAAAGAGCACAGTTCGTTGCTCAACGCTTCGGGTAACATCGGGATCACCCGGTCCACCAAATAAGTTGAATTACCCCGCCGGCGTGCTTCGGCATCCAGTGCCGTGCCCGGTTTTACATAATGCGACACGTCCGCAATGTGCACCCACAGCTTCCATTGCCCCGGCGAAATCCGTTGCAGACAAATTGCGTCGTCAAAATCCTTTGCGTCGTCCGGGTCAATGGTGACGACTGGATGCCGCCGGCAATCTTCGCGCCCGGCCAGTTCGTGCGGCGAAACCGCGGTGCCGATGGCCCGGGCCTCCTGCAGTACTTCCTTCGGAAAATGCAATGGCAGGTTGTACTGACGCAGCACCGATAACATGTCCACCCCTTCCTCATCCGGCGAGCCGAGCACCTCGATGATTTCGCCTTCCGGGTTGGTGTGCCGCGATTCCCACTCGTGCAACTCCACCACGACCTTGTCGCCGACGTTGGCCGGGCGGCCAAAATCGCGCGGCGCCGGCACGTAAATGTCGTGCGGCATGCGCGGGTCATCGGGAATCACGTAGAGAAACTCGCGGCCCCGCTGCAACGTACCGACCATCTGTGTCCGTTTCCGTTCCAGGATGCGAATCACCACGCCGGTCTCCTGTGCGGGTCGGTCGGAGCTCGACCGCTTCGCCCGGACATCGCGCCGCACCAGCACGCGATCTTCATGGAGCGCAGTGCCGGTGGCTTCCTGCGGAATCATGATTTCCTTCAACTCCGGGTCGTCAGCCTGCAAAAAGCCTTTCCCCTGGCGATTGATACGAATCCGGCCCGGGACGAGGTCCGCCTCGCGCGACTGGATGTAACGATTCCCTTTCGTGCGGGTGACGCGGCCGGACTGTTCCAGCCGGCGCAGCACGCCCTGCAATTCCTGCTGGCGACGGGGTGCCAGCCGGAGATGCCGGAGCAATTCCGGCACATTGGCCGGCGCATAATCCCGCCGGCCCAGTAATCTTAAAATCTGCTCTTCCATAAATCCATCCTGCCACTCCCTCCGGCCTGACTATCAACACTCAACCATCAGCCGGCTTGACCTCACTTTGCCCGATTCCCGGCACATTACCAGTGCCGACTCGAAACGGATTACCGAATCAAAGTTGAACCTCCTGCGTAACAAACTCACTTTCCCAAACGTGCATTTGCTGTTAATTGTTGTGGGTGAACTTTTTCGTTCAACGCAGCGAGTTGCGCGACCTTTACGACAAGGTCGCCGCCGGCGAACGCATTTCCGAGGCCGACGCGCTTCGGTTGTTTGAGTCCCGGGACCTGAACGCCGTCGGCGCCATTGCCGATTTGGCGCGCCAGAAAAAGGTCGGCAACCGCGCCAGCTACATCATCAATCGCTACGTCAACTACTCGAACTACTGCATCTTGTCCTGCCAGTTCTGCTCGTTCGCGCGCAAGAAACGAGATGCCGACGGCTTCCAGTTTTCCGTCGAGGAAATCGTCCACAAAGCGCGCGAAGCCTTAAAGCTCGGTATCACCGAATTGCACATCGTCGGCGGACTGCATCCGTCCCTGCCGTTCAGTTATTATACCGACATGCTCACGGCGCTCCGGGCACTCAATGATGAGGCGGTGGGGCGAGCGCCGTCACGAGCCGGCTCGTCAGCAGCCTCGCCCCACCAGGGCGGCGCGCCGGCGACAGCGCGCCCTGCCCAGCGTCTACACCTCAAATGTTTCACGGCCATTGAGATCCTGCACCTGGCCTGGCTCGCCAAAAAATCCGTGGTGGAAACGCTGCAGGAATTGAAAGCAGCCGGGCTCCATTCGCTTACGGGCGGCGGCGCCGAAATTTTCCGCAAGGAAGTCCGTTCGGCCATCGCCAAAGGCAAGGAATCCGCCGACGAATATCTGGACGTCCACCGCACCTGGCACAAGATGGGCGGACGCAGCACCTGCACGATGCTTTACGGCCACGTCGAATCGCCGGCCGATCGCGTGGACCATCTGCGCCAATTGCGCGCTTTGCAGGACGAGACACGCGGTTTCGTCGGCTTCGTGCCGCTGGCATATCAGCCGCAGGACAACGACGTTCCGGTCGAGAATCCGCCGACCGGCTTTGATTCATTGCGCACCATCGCTGTCAGCCGCATTTACCTCGACAACTTCGATCACATCACCGCCTACTGGGTGGGCCTGGGGCTGAAACTGGCGCAGGTGGCATTGAGCTACGGGGCGGATGATTTGCACGGCACCATCATTGAGGAACATATCTTTCACATGGCGGGCGCGACCTCGCCGCAATTGCAGACCGAGGCAGACATGCTCAAAGCCATCCGCGAAGCCGGTCGCGTCCCCGTCCAACGCAACACCTTTTACGAGCCGATTAAAGTTCTTGCGGACGGCCACGATGCCGAAGCCGCAGAAAATTCAGGGCACTCGAAAGTGCTGGAAGACAACCTGGCAACGGCATGAACCATAACACGTCTATATTACGTATCGGCCTGACTTCTCCGTTCACCACCGTAATGATCATTTGTTCAGCGGTGCTACTGAGCGGGTGCTCGACGGTGGTGACATATCAACCCAACCTGCCCCCGGGACCCGAGAGGAAGCCGGGTTACCCGATTCCCGTTTATACCCAGGATAAGACAGTTCCCAGGCCCTGCGAACTGATCGGAACCGTCTCCATCAGCGGCGGCTATTTCACCATGCGCGGTGGCTCGGCCGAGGAAGAAACGGAACGGATTATAAAAATCGCCTGGAAAAAAGGTGCCGACGTTGCACGGGTGAAATTGGTCCAGGATCCGGGTTTTACCAGTGCCAGTTATAGCATGGAGGCTCAATTGCTGCGCTATGCGGATACCTGGGAAACCATTCCCATTTCGATGCAGAGTTTCACCAACTAT
>Ga0335083_10002658_pt1 | contig 23472 bp, 25 predicted proteins | sample Lox_Sample_42_FD_206716 | JGI IMG/M metagenome (GOLD analysis project Ga0335083, IMG submission 206716) | Soil microbial communities from Loxahatchee National Wildlife Refuge, Florida, United States - Lox_Sample_4.2 | ecosystem: Environmental > Terrestrial > Soil > Wetlands | place: USA...
CCACCGACCGAGAAGTCGAGGGATTCCGCCTGCTGGCGCTGCATCGCCAAGGCGCGCGCGGCACACCCTCGTTCAACGCCTGCCGCGAGACCTGCCGCGAGCTTGTTTATTACCATAATCTCATCCGCCTCGATCCGACGCACCCTGACACGGCCCGCCGCTTGCGGCTCGCCGCCATGGTGACCCGGCATTTGGCGCTGTTCATCGGCGGCAAGCTCGAAGTCGCCGGCCTCGGTGAGTTCTGCTGCTCGGCGCGGCCGTTACGACAACGCGAGGCGGGCGCCGAGGCCGTTTAGACGACTGGGAGAAAGTACCGTGCCGACAGTGCGTGGCTGCAACCTGCCCGACGAGCTACTCTACGACGTCGACAATAACATCTGGTACCGCGAAAACGCCGATGGCACCGTGACGCTTGGCATGACGGCCGTCGCCTCCGCCATGGCCGGTCAGCTCGTCGCCTTCACCGCCAAGAAGGCCGGACGCAAGGTCGATGCCGGCAAGTCCTGCGCGACCATTGAATCCGGCAAATGGGTCGGACCGGCAAAGATTGCCTTCGACGCCGAGGTGGTCGAGGTCAACGAGGCGCTCGCCGGCAATCCGAAGGTCGCCAATGCCGACCCTTACGGCGAGGGCTGGATGCTCAAGGTGAAGCCGGCCGACTGGGCCGCCGGCAAGGCGAAGCTCATCGCGGGCAGCGCGGTCGCCGGACCGTATGAGGCGAAGATGATAGCCGACAATTTCGCCGGCTGCGCGCCGTGAGCGCGGCAGCCACCCGATGCAACGGAATTTCGTGACACCCGAGGGAAAGTCAAATGGCCGACCAGGTTCTAGACGTGAAGGGGCTCAACTGCCCGCTGCCAATTTTGCGCGCCAAGAAAGCGCTCAAGGACGTGCCAGCCGGCGGCACCTTGCAGGTGCTGGCGACCGATCCCGGCGCGGTGAAGGACTTTGAGGCTTTTTGCCGCACCACCGGCAACGAACTCGTCGAATCCAAACAGGACAACAACGTCTACAGTTTCCTCATCAAGCGCGCCGCCGCTTGAGGCAGATCAAGAGAGGGCCGCAGCGTTCGCCGATACTGCTTGCGGGCAACGGAGATTGAGCGATGGCGTCGAACACGTTGTACATCCTGCTTAGCTCGGGTGAGCACGAGAAAGTGCAGATGGCGGCGATGATGGCGTCGGTCGCTGCCGTGTCGGAGCGGCCGGTCGAAGTGTTCGTCAGCATGAACGCGATCCTCGCCTTCGAGAAAGGCGCGTCCGCCGACAGCCGCTACCACGGCGGCGCCTATTCAAAACTGCTCAAGGAGAAGAAGGCGCCCGATCCTTTAACCCTGTTCCGGCAGGGACGTGAGCTTGGCGACCTGAAGCTATGGGCCTGCTCGATGGCGCTCGACGTGAAGGGCTGGGAGCTCGACCGGCTGGAAGACGGCCTGTTCGACGAGGCGCTTGGCCTCACCAAATTTCTGTCCGACGCCGAGGGCGGGCAGTTCGTCACCTTATAGAGGCGGAAGCACGAGGCGAATGAGCACGAGAGAAACGATCGACGCCCGCGGCGCGTTCTGCCCGGGCCCGCTGATGGAGCTGATCGCCAAGCTCAAGCTGGTGCAGATCGGCGACGAGATCGAGGTGTTGTCGAGCGACAAGGGCTCGGCCAACGACATTCCGGAATGGGTCAAGAAGGTCCGCCACGAGATGGTGGGCGTCACACAACAGGATGGTTATTGGAGCATCGTCGTCCGCAAAGCCAAATGAGAACAACGCGCGCTCGTCGAAGCACCGGCGAGCGGCGTCAAAACGGGGAGCACAATAAAAATGGCCAAGAAAATCCTAATCGTTGGAGGGGGTCTGTCCGGAACCATCGTCGGCAATGGTTTGTGCCGGCAGCTGCGCGAGGAGCTTGCCTCGGGCAGCGTGACCATCACTATGATCGGCGCGACCGACAAGCACATGTATCAACCCGGCCTGCTCTACATTCCGTTCGGCAAGATGCGCGAGTCCGAACTGTTTCGCGACCAGCGCAAAGTGCTCGACCGTCGAGTCCCCTATATTGTCGATCCGGCCAAGAACATCGACACCGACAAGAAGGCGGTCACTACCCAATCGGGCAAGACCTACACTTACGACTTCCTGGTCATCGCTACCGGCTCGCGCATCCGCCCCGACAATATCCCGGGAATGAGCGAAGGTGGCCACTGGTTCTACGACCTCGAAGGCGCGCGCAAGATGCGCGATGCCTTGGCCGCCTTCAAAGGCGGCAACATCGTTGTCAACGTCAACGCGCCGCATAAATGCCCGGTGGCGCCGCTCGAAATCACCTTCATGCTGCGCGACCATCTCGCCAGCAAAGGTCTGCTCGACAAGAGCACGATCACCTACACCTACCCGATCGGGCGGCTGCACGCGCTCGAGCCGGTGGCGCACTGGTCGGTATCGGCCTTCGAACAGGCCAACATCAGGTCGGAGACTTTCTTCAACACCAAGTCGGTCGATCCGAAGGCCAAGACCATCACCTCGGAAGAAGGCAGCACCCTGTCCTACGACCTGCTGATCACCATCCCGCCGCATAGCGGCCAGCAGGTGATCACCGACTCGAACCTGGGCGCCGGCGGCTGGGTGCCGACGGTCAAGAACACGCTGCTGAAAGAGGGCTCCGACAACGTCTTCATCGTCGGCGACACCACCAACATCCCGATCTCGAAGGCCGGCTCGACCGCGCATTTCGAGGCCGACACCATCGTCGACAACCTGTCGTCGCTGATCAAGGAAGACCGCTGGGCGCGGGACTATGACGGCAAAGTGTTCTGCTTCGTCGAGACCGGCTTCAACACCGGCACCTACGTGTGGTTCAACTACACGACGCCGCCCAATCCGGGCCCGCCGTCGCAGATGATCCATTGGTTCAAGCTCGCCTATAACCGCATGTACTGGCTCTCAGCCCGCGGCTTGCTCTAGAGGAGGCGACGATGGCCGATATGACTTTATCCAACCAGCCGCCCGACGAGATGGCGCGTCTGACGCTCGCCGCACGCGAGGCCCTGACTGACAATATGATCGAGCGCCTGGCCATGCTGGGCGGCAATGCGCTCGAATTGCTCGACCGCCTCAACGACCCGAATACCAGCGCGGCCGTGCACACGATGATCGACCGGCTGACCGAACTGCACAAGGTCGGCGCGCTCGACACCGTGTGCGATCTCGCCCTGACCTTGCACGCAGTGCGCAACGCGTTGACCGACAATATGGTGGAACGTCTGTTCATGTTCGCCGAGAGCATGATCAACACCGTCGGCAATGAGGCCATGGGCGAGCTTGCCGAGAACACTCGGCTGGCGCTTGAAGAAGCGGCGCAGGAATCCGCCAAAGGCCCGATGCCGAAGGGCGGCGTGATGCAGACGCTGTCGCTGCTATCCAAGCCGGAAACCCAGCGCAGCCTGGCTTTCTTGCTGGCGTTCAGCTCGAAGCTGCAAGGCCGCAGCAGCGGCGCGCCCGTGCGGCTCTAGCGATCGGCGATGCAAAACAAAACCGGCGCCCTCGCGGCGCCGGTTTTTTGCGCGAAGCGCTACGGTCAGCCGCGCGCGAACACCGCGCGGATGGCGCCGCCGAAGGAGCCTTCTTCCAGGTATTTGAGCCCAAGGTAACCGCCGCCGAGGATTGACAGCCAGGCGATCATGCTGCCAAGCGCAAGTGTCGACATGCCTGTTATGCCCTGCCCGATCGTGCAGCCTAGGGCCAGCACGCCGCCCGAGCCCATCAGCATGGCGCCAGCGAGATGGCGCGTCAGGTCCTGGCGGTCGGCGAAGCCCTCGACGCGGAAGGTGCCGGTCGCCACCGCCATCAGGAAGCCGCCGACGACGACGCCCGCAATGACGGCAATGCCGAAATTTATGGTCGAACCGGTGAAGGTCATTAGATATTGCAGGCTCTCGCCGACCGGCGCGACGAAGGTGATCGAAGCGAGCTGCACCGGGTTGAACTCGTCGTTCGCCAAGATGCCGGTGACGACCCAGCCGGCGACCGCGCAAAGACCGATTACGACCCCGGCGACAACGTCGGCTGGGCTGCGGCGAAAAGCGGCATCTTTGAAGCAGATAGCCAGGAAAAGCAGCGCAAGTGCGGCCGCGACACCGGCCCGCGCGGCCGCGGCCGGCAGCCCAATCGCCGCACCGGCCATCTCGCCGAGATTCTGATTGTGCAGGCCGCGTGTGGTGAGGTCGAGATTGGTGGTCTCGATCTCCAGCCGCGGCAGCGCCAGCAAACCGCGCAACGTCATGTAGGCGAAGATGCCGAGCACGACCATGACGATGAGCGACTTCAGGTTGCCGGCGCCGAGCCGCACCAACGTCTTGCTGGCGCAACCGCCGGTCTGAGTCATGCCGAAACCGAACATGGCGCCGCCGACGATGGCGCCGAGCCAGCCGAGATTTGCCGATAAGTAGATCGATTTGTTGATGTCGACGAGCCCGGCGAAATGCAGCACCTGCGTGCCGATGATCGCCACCGCGATCGCCAAGAGCCAGGCACGAAAGCGCCGGCCGTCCCCCATCAGCACCAGATCGGACAGACCACCCATCGTGCAAAAATTGGTCTTCTGCACGACGGCGCCGAATATCAAGCCGATAATGAAGCCGCCAAGTCCGACGATCGCGGTGACGCTAAGCCCGGCCATTCCAACCGTCCATTTGTTCTCTACGCGCGCGTCATCCGCGTATGTATTCAAAAAACTCGATACGAATGGGCTCCCGGCCCGTCAAGGATTTTTGCGTATTTTTCGGGCGGCGGAGCCTCATCGACAAAACCGAATGCGGTAAGTAAACTAATCAAATCAATCGATTAGGCTCGGCGCCGGGCTTGCGGACCGATCATGACCCTGGAGCAACTACGCATCTTTGTTGCCGTCGCCGAGCGCGAGCATGTCACGCGCGCCGCCGCCGAGCTTAAGCTGACGCAATCGGCAACCAGCGCGGCCATCGCGGCGCTCGAGGCGCGTTACGCAATCAAGCTATTCAACCGGATCGGACGGCGCATCGAGCTGACGCAGACCGGCCGGCTCTTCCTCGTTGAAGCCAGGGCGGTTCTCGCTCGCGCGACCGCAGCCGAAACCGTGCTCGCCGATATCGCCGGCCTCAAACGCGGTTCGTTGACGCTCGCGGCCAGCCAAACCGTTGGCAATTACTGGTTGCCGCCGCTGATGCATCGCTATCGTACCCGCTACCCCGGCATCGCGCTCACGCTGAACATCGCCAACACTGAAATCGTGGCGGCCAAGGTTCGGGAAGGCATCGCCAATCTTGGTTTTGTCGAAGGACCGATCGACGACCCGGCACTATCGGTCATTCCCATCGCCGAAGACGAACTGGTCCTCGTCATCGGCGCGTTGCTACCGCGACCAGAGGGCCAGCCTGTCTCGCCGCCCGAACTCAAGGCCATGCGGTGGGTCTGCCGAGAGCCTGGATCGGCAACGCGCGCTTTGTTCGAAAAGGCCATGACGAAGGCCGGGCTGCGCATTTCGGAGATCGATATGGTTCTCGAATTGCCGTCTAACGAGGCGGTTCGCGCCGCGGTGGCAGACGGCGCCGGCGCGGCAGTTCTGTCGAAGCTCGTCGTTGCGCCGTCGATTAAGGCTGGCTCCCTGATCGGCCTCGATTTTGATTTGCCCAAGCGACGGTTTTTTGCGTTGCACCACAAGGATAGGTCGATCACGCAGGCCGAACGCGAGCTGTTCAAGTTCATCGAGGCCGCCACTCAACCTGGGAACCGTCGCAACGATGCCTCCGCTCGTTTGAAACAAACAATGACGCCGAATTCCGGTCATCCGACAATCCGGACTGCATGACATTGGCAGTTATGGCGGGGCTTCAATCGGCTCAACCGATCAGAATGAACAGAAGAATTTATTATCTGCCGTTTTCTGCTATGAATATTAGGCTGTTATGATACGAGACCATCGGGGATTCGGGCTTCTCGTGCGTCTGCCGTTTTGACTTGGCTGCACTTTCCAAATCTGTGAGACCGCAGCGGCCTTTTCCGTGCGGAGTCCTTGAAACATAGGCGGGGAGTAACTGTCGAATATTCGAGCGTTCTTCGCAGACCTGGGTCGAGTGCCTTGACTATCTATCTTCCCATCGCTGACCTGCCGGTAAACATTTTCCTGTTGCTGGCGTTGGGACTTGCTGTCGGTTTTGTATCCGGCATGTTTGGCGTCGGCGGCGGGTTTCTCATGACGCCGCTCTTGATCTTTTTCGGGATATCGCCCGGCGTCTCCGTCGCCACCGTCGCAACGCACATCACGGCCTCGTCCTTTTCGGGCTCGCTTAGCTACTGGCGCCGCGGCGCAGTCGACTTCCAGATGGCGGCCGCGCTCTCGGCCGGCGGCATGCTCGGCACCTGGAGCGGCATCTGGATTTTTACGACGCTGCGATCAGTGGGCCAACTCGATTTGATGATCTCGTTCTCCTACTTGATTTTGCTCACTACAGTCGGCGTCCTCATGGTCATGGAAAGCCTGCGCAGCATAATGCGTGTGCGCCAAAACAAGCCGAGCCTGACGCGTCGTTCCGGCGGGGCACATATCTGGGTGCATCGTCTTCCGTTAAAGGTTCGCTTCCGGCGTTCGAAGATTTATATCTCGTTCATCCCCGTCTTCGGCATTGGTTATTTGATCGCCGTTATCGGGGTCATAATGGGTATCGGCGGTGGTTTTTTGCTGGTGCCGATGCTGATCTATTTGCTGCGCGTGCCGACCACGACGGTGATCGGAACCGCAGCCATGTTGACGACAGCGACCATGGCTATGGCCACGGTCATGCATGCGGTGACGAGTCATCTCGTCGACGCCATTCTCGCACTCGTTTTGATGGCGGGAGGCGTCGTCGGCGCGCAATTCGGCGCCCGGTCCGCGCAGAATCTCGCACCGGAGCGGCTTCGCTTCCTGCTCGGATTTTTGATTCTGGCGGTCGGCTTTCGGTTTGGATACGAGCTGATCAGCACGCCGGAACGGCTTTACACAATCCGCATACTGGAGAGCGGGTTTTGAGGCCGGCCACAGGCCTTGCGGCGGCTTGCGCACTGGCGCTCGGGCTGCTGTGGTCACCTGCGCGGGCGGAGCGATTGATCACGACGATCGCGCCGAGCAAGATTTCAATCAGTGCCAGCTATAGCGGCGGCTATATCGTCATTTTTGGCGCCATCGCCGACCCCAAAGCGACTCGGCCGAGCTACGATGCCGTTGCCACGGTCATCGGGCCGCGCCAAAACCTGTTGGTGCGCCGTAAAGAGCGCGTGTTGGGAATTTGGGTAAACCGAAGCAGCGAGACATTCATCGGTGTGCCCTCGTATCTTGCCGTATCGGCCAATCGGCCGTTCGAAGCCATCGCGCAACCGGACGTTTTGCATTATCACCGCATCGGGCTTCAGCACAACGTTTTCCCCGACCAATCAGTCGACGAAAACGATCCGTTCCAGACCAACTTCATAAAGACACGGATTCAGGAAGGCCTCTTCGTCGTGCAGCCGAACGGCGTGACTTTTGTCAGCCCCACGGTATTCCGGGCGGACATCCCGTTATCTAATACTGTGCTGACCGGCACCTATCAGGTCTTTGTACAGATTTTCGCCGATGGCCAGCCGATCGCCGAAGCCCCGTCAACTTTTCAAGTCGAAAAGATTGGGCTTCCCCAATTCGTCGTGGCCTCGTCGGTTAATTACAGTCTGATATATGGGCTCGCCACAATGGCCATGGCGCTTTTAACGGGATGGATCGCCTCCGTTGCGTTCAGCCGCAGCTGAAACCAGAGTGAGCGCATGCCGTTTCACCGACGCGCATCAGTCGGCCGAACCATCGGTGATAATCACAATCGCAAACGGCGCCAACATTTAACCAGTGCACGACCGGGTCCGGTCATGCACTGGTTTTCGTGTTGTCCTCCGCCCGACAAACATCCGTTGGTTCAAACGGGCGGCGCCCTCGTCAGGCGTGGATAAACATGCGGCTGATGGCGACAAGCACCACCAGCAATACGATGCCAAGCCCGAGACTCCAGGAGATCAGCTTCTTCTCGATCGGGAGCAGAGGTTCAGCATGCATCTTGCGCATTTCATCGGCGATTTTCGGTTGCTGTTGTTGTGCCATAATTTCCCCCCTTTAGCTTGCGAGCGGCGGCTTCACGCCGGCGTAGAAGAGCAGGGAGATCACCAGCCCCACCCAGATGACGAAGCCGAAGAGCGTTAGCAGGTAGACGCCGGCCAAGCGGCCGATGCCTTCTGCCCAGAGTCTGCGGAAGTCGCTCATCACGCCGATGGTGAAGAATGTCAGCACGAAGAAAATACCGCGGAAGGTATTGGCTTCGCCCATCGCCGCTTTGACCGCCGCCACCGTCGGTGCAGAGGCGGTGAGCGCTATCAGTAGGATGATGGCGAACGTGAGCACGTAGCCGATGACGAATTTTGGGAAACGATCCCAAATCTCGCTCACATGCGCCGTGTCGCCTGCGCGCGGCTCAATGTGCTTGGTCCAGATGTAAGCGAGCACGAAGGCCCACACGCCGATAAAGATGTCGATAAACACCTTCACCGTCGCCGCCGTGCCGAGGATCCAACCGGGTTGATACTTGATGCCGGCGGCGGCCGCCTTGGCATAAATGAGCCCCTCAGTGATGGCACCGCTCGCCACCGCCGCACCGTCGGTCTTCACCGACAGCGCCATCCAGGCGCCCGCCGCGATCGGCTGATCGCTCAGGAAGTAACCGGCAATACCCGGCAGAATAAGCAACTCAATCACGGCGAAGATCACCACCAGCGACGACACCATGACGGCGACTGTCGGCCGCGCGCGGATGGCGCCACCGGTTGCGATGGCCGCCGACACGCCGCAGATGGAAATGCCCGAGGCCAGCGGTGCCGCCCACTCGCGGCTAAATCCGAACCAGACCCGCGCCACATAGTAGACGACCGACCAGAAGATCAGATAGGCGACGATGATCGACGCCAGGCCGAGGAACATCAGCGATGTCGCGAGGCCCAGCTTCTCAGCCGACACGATGCCGAGGAAGCCGCCGAGGACGACGATCGCGATCTTGACGTATAATTCAGGCCGCACCGCCTCTCTCATCCAGTTAGCAAGACCTGGCAGGAAATTGCCGACGATCAAGCCGACGACCAGTGCAATGACGAAGCCGCCCTCGGCCGTCAGCCGTAGCGACCAGGTGATTCCGGCTTTTTGCATTGCCGCCGGCGTATTGAGCGCAACGTGGACATTGCTGCCTATCATCCAGCAGGCATAGGCGATAAAGAATACGACGGTGAACCTTGGGATGAATCGTCCAACCTCGGTTCCCATGGCCGCCGCGCCCGCCGTCATGATCACCAGCAAGCCAACATAGGTGGCGATGAGCGAGCCGACGCCGCCCAAGCCGGCATAGGCCTTTGAAACCGGCGCCAATGCCGTGCTGAGATCCGACCAGACGTTCGTCGTCACCACCCAACCAAGCAGATCCATATTCGCGACCAAGCCGAGCGAAAGAATGAAAATGACCAGGCCGATGATGAGCGATAACCAGTCTTCGCTGAGACCTTTGTTCATTTGCCGTCCCCTTTTGTGTTAATGATTGGCAAGTCCCGGTCGACCGCGCGGCTTGTCGACCGCGCGAGTCCGCCGACTCGCTGTTTTTCCCTTAGATGCGATCCCCCTCGGCCCGGGTTGACCTCCGGACCTCGAAAATAATATTTCGCTACTCCGGTATGCTTGGCAATGATTTTTTATTTGTGCGGTGCAATGCTTCGCTGTCCGACCCGCTGACGTAGCTACCCTGCTTCCTGGATTAATGACGGCGAATGCTGCCCGTACGTCATGACGGGCAGGTGGAGGAAATGGTTGCGGTGCATGAGCCCCTGGACGGCTTGTGTGCTTTCGTCCGGCCCGCAACTCACGACCCGCGTGGTCATGACGTCGCAGGCACGCAAATGCCCACGCTTCCTCCGCTCGGTTGTTGCGAAAGCGCGCGCGAGATCGCGTTTCGCAAACAATGCCCAATTCACAGACCGGCATCGCGGCGATGCTGTGAGCATCTACGATCTTCACGACCGCGCGCGAGAGTCCCAGCGCCGACAAAAACAAACGCGCCTTGGCTCAGAAAGAAAATTTATCGAACGAAACGTTCGCTTGCGTGAATGAATGTTGTTTTGAGCTAGCGCAAAAACCGCGTTCGCTAATAATGTTCGAATTGATTGCTTAGTGGGGCACCGTAGGGGTATATCGTCCCGACCCAATGTCGGAGCAATTGAGGAAACGTCGGGCAATGTTCACCAGCAATCCATTCGCCGAACTGTCGTCGTCCGTGCCGCCGGCCGTCATGCAGACTTATGTCGTCGTCATGGCGCTGTTGGTCGTCGCAGGCACGCTCTTCGACATCGTCCATAAGAGAAGCGCGGCATACTTCTTCAAGAATTGGCGCGATTCAAAGAATAAAGCCAAGCAGCCGGTCGGCGCCGGAGAAGTAGTGGCAATCGCGGTGCAGACCGCCGTGGTCGACGTCGCGTTGTCCGGTGAATTCTGCAACGCGCGGCGCCGCATCGCGCATCTGCTCGGCATGTACGGCTTCGTGATTTATGTCGTCACCACTGCGATCCTGGTCTTCGCTTATCCGACGCCGACCAATCCCGGACCCCAGGCAGTAGCGACGCTCTGGTACATCGGCGCGCTGATGATCTGCCTCGGCGGCTACTGGTTTTGGTTCTTCATCCGCGTTGACGTCGCTGCCGAGGGCAACTCGCCGTTCCGTTTGGAGCGTGCCGACTTGTTCATCATTTCGTTGGTGCTGAGCGCGACCTTCGGCCTCATCTGGGCCTGGTTGCAGACGGCGGGCGATACCGGTTGGGCTTGGGTCTTCCTCGCGCTTTACCTAATCGCGACCACTGTCCTGTTCGGGGGCATCCCGTGGTCGAAGTTCTCACACATGTTCTTCAAGCCGGCGGCGGCGTTCGAGAAACGCGTATCGAAGGCCAACGGCACCGCGCAGAATTTGCCGACGCTGACTCGCGACGACCCTGAACAGCAGAAAAGACACTCCATGGAGCTGTTGCAAAAGGCTCCGATGCATATGGGCCTCGGCATCAAACGCGAAGCTCCCCGCCACTATTAAGAAAGCGACTCGCAGGTTCTATCGGATGAGATAAGGAGCCGGACTCATGCCTACCTTCGTGTACATGACGAGGTGCGACGGATGCGGACACTGCGTCGACATCTGTCCCTCGGACATCATGCACATCGATAAGACGTATCGGCGCGCCTACAACATCGAGCCGAGCATGTGCTGGGAGTGCTACTCCTGCGTCAAGGCGTGCCCGCAAAACGCGATCGACGTGCGCGGCTATGCCGACTTCGCCCCGCTCGGTCACAGCGTCCGCGTCATCCGCGACGAAGAGAAAGGCACGATCGCCTGGAAGATTAAATACCGCAACGGCACGGAAAAAAACTTCCTCTCGCCGATCACCACCAAGCCCTGGGGCACGGCGATCCCGAAACTCGCTGACGTCCCCGGACCAAGCAAGGAAATGCGCGACAGCCAACTGCTGTACAACGAGCCAAAGTGGATTCGCATGGATGATGGCGATCTGCGCACCCTTCAGTCGGCCGGGCTCAAGCTGAAGAAAGGCGTGTATTACTGATGGCGTACAAAACGATCGTCGAAGACAACATCGATATACTGGTCGTCGGATCGGGGCTCGGCGGCAGCGGTGCCGCTTGGGAAGCCAGATTCTGGGGTCAAGACAAGAAAATCGTCATCGCCGAGAAGGCCAATATCGATCGCTCCGGCGCGGTGGCGCAGGGCCTCTACGCCATCAATTGCTACATGGGCACTCGGTGGGGCGAAAATAACCCGGAAGATCATGTCCGCTACGCCCGTATCGATCTGATGGGCCTGGTGCGCGAAGACCTGCTGTTCGACATGGCGCGTCACGTCGATTCGACGGTGCACCAGTTCGAAGAGTGGGGCCTGCCGATCATGAAGGACCCGAAAACGGGTCGCTATCTCCGTGAAGGGCGTTGGCAGATCATGATTCACGGCGAGTCCTACAAGCCGATCGTGGCCGAGGCCGCCAAGAAATCGGCTGACAAGGTATTCAACCGCATCTGCGTGACCCACCTGCTGATGGACGACAGCAGGGAAAATCGGGTGGCCGGTGCCGTCGGCTTCAACGTCCGCACCGGCAACTATCACGTCTTCAAGTCTAAGACCGTGATCTGTGGCGCGGGCGGCGCCTCCAACATCTTCAAGCCGCGTTCGGTGGGCGAAGGGTCCGGCCGCACCTGGTATGCGCCCTGGTCTTCCGCTTCCGCCTATGGGCTCATGATCGAAGCCGGCGCCAAGATGACGCAAATGGAAAACCGCATCGTGCTGGCGCGCTTCAAGGACGGTTACGGCCCGGTCGGCGCCTACTTCCTGCACCTGAAGACCTACACGCAAAACTGCCTGGGCGAGGAGTACGAGTCCAAATGGTTCCCCGAACTTCAAAAGATGGTCGGCAAGGAATATCTGGATCCGGAAGCGTCGCACTTGACGCATCGGCCGATCCCGACCTGCCTGCGCAATCATTGCATCATCAGTGAAGTGAATGCGGGCCGCGGCCCCATTCATATGGTCACCATGAAGGCCTTCCAGGATCCGCATCTGGAAGAGGTCGGCTGGGAAAATTTCCTCGGCATGACCATCGGCCAGGCGGTGCTCTGGGCTGCGACGGACGTCGACCCCAAGAACGAGAACCCCGAGCTGACGACGTCCGAGCCCTACGTCATGGGCTCGCACGCGACCTGCTCCGGCGCCTGGTGCTCGGGTCCCGAGGACGTTTCACCCCCTGAGTATTTCTGGGGCTACAACCGCATGACGACGATCGAGGGCCTGTTCGGCGCGGGTGACGCGGTCGGCGGCACGCCGCACGCTTTTTCATCCGGCTCGTTCACCGAAGGCCGTCTTGCCGCAAAGGCCGCCTGCAAATACATCGACGACGGCAAGGGCGAAGGCATTGTAGTCTCCGACAAGCAGATCGAGCGGCGCAAACAAGAAATCTACAAGCCGCTGGAGCATTACAGGATCTATCGCAACGAGATCGTGGCGGGCGACGTCAATCCGCACTACATCAATCCCAAGCAGGGCCTCGATCGTCTGCAGAAGCTGATGGACGAGTACTGCGGCGGAGTGACGGTCAGCTACATGACCAACGACAAGCTCCTGAACATCTGCCTCAAGAAGCTCAAGGTGATGGAGGAGGATCTCGAGAGCCTGGCCGCGGAGGATCTTCACGAACTGTTGCGGGCGTGGGAGTTGAAGCACCGGCATCGCGCCGCAGAGTGCGTGACGCAGCACACTTTGTTCCGCAAGGAGACGCGCTGGCCGGGCTACTACTACCGCGGCGACGCCATGAAGGTGGACGACGCAAACTGGCACGTGCTGACGGTTTCGCGCCGCGATCCGAAGACCGGCGAATACACCATGGAGAAGGCGCCCTGCTATCACCTGGTGTCTGAAAAAGAGGAGCGAGAGCTCCGGGCGAAAGTCCCCGCCTGAGCGTAAAGGAGCCGGCATCATGTCACTCGTTGATCTTCTCAAGATCGGCTCTGCGGCGCCAACCTCTTCGGCTCACGACGAGCCGCGCGTGAACATCATCGAAAAAACCGACGAGGAAATACGCGCCGTAGCCGATCCGCTGTGGCACGACCTCGTCAAATTTTCGAACGAAGGCAAGTACGGCGATTTCGTCAAGAATTTCTCCAGCGCGATGGCGCTTGCCATGGATCAAGTGACCGTCGGCCACCAGTTCGCCAACAGCGAGCTCGCCAGGAATCTGTCCGAACACTTCGACCATCTCGGCATCATTCGTCGCGGCGAGCACGTGACGGTTCTCTACCGGCAACGCAGCACCAAAAAGGCCGGCGAATGGCTCGGCCGGCTTGTCCTCGGCTACGAGGATGGAAAGATCAAGATTTTCGGCGCGTCGATTTTCTGAGGGCCTCGGATTGCCCATGAGCGAAACCATCCAGGACGGAAAGTTTGTCGAGCTCACCTACAAGGTGACCGACAGGAAGGCCGGCCATGTGCTGACCGGTGTCGAATTTCCGTTGGGCTACATTCATGGACACAACGAAATTCTGTCCCCTTTCGTGCACGCGCAACTCGAGGGCAGGTCCGCGGGCGAGACCATCGAGGTGCCGATCGACGGCAACCGGATCTTCGGCGCCAGGGACGAGTCATTGGTGTTCACCGACCGCATCGAGAACGTTCCCGAGGAATATCGCAAAGTCGGCACTTCCATTCTCATGGAAAACGACAAGGGCCAGACCCGCAGCTTTCTCGTGACGCGGATCGACGGCGAGACCCTGACCGTCGACGGCAACAATCCGCTTTGCGGCAGAGAGGTCGTTTTTACGCTCGAGATACTGACGGTGCGCGACGCCACCGCTGAAGAGGCAAAAGCGGGCGAGGCGATCGTCGCCAAGGCGGACATCGACGCATCACTCGCGAGACCCATTTAGGCATTGAGGCAAGAGGTAACTCATGAGCAGCGAGCAAAAACCTACCCCCACCAAGGTCCCCGACGGCCATGCGCGCTTCTTTACGACGCGCCAGAAACCGCCCACCGAAAAGGGCTTTGTCGGTTTCGAGACCGTGTGGGAGCCGTTCCAGAAGGAAGTCGAATACAAGACCCCGAAAAAACCGTAGGCAGCCATGTCGCAGCTTGTGCCGCCGCACGGCTCTCAGTCAGTCAAGCCGCTGTTGTTGCCGGAGAGCGAGCGGGCCGCGGAGCGTAAGCGCGCCGAGAAGCTGAAGAAGATCCCGCTCGATTCGCGCGCGGTCTCCGACGTCTTCATGCTGGCGATGGGCGCCTATACGCCGCTCGATGGCTTCATGGGCCACGATGATTGGCGCGGCTCGTGCCTCGACATGAAGCTCGGCAACGGCTTGTTCTGGCCGATCCCAATCACGCTGCCGGTGGGTCAGGATATCGCCGCGGGCATCCAGGACGAGGAGGAAGTCGCGCTCGTCGATGCGGAGAGCGGCGACGTGCTCGCCGTCATGGACGTGCGCGAGAAATATGAAATCGACAAACAGTTCGAGGCCGAGCACGTCTATCGCACCACCGATCCTAAGCACCCGGGCGTCGCCAAGGTACTGGCGCAAGGCGACGTCAATCTTACCGGCCGCGTCATGGTGCTGAGCGAGGGCGAGTATCCGGCGAAGTACCCCGATCTCTATATCCGCCCGGCCGAAGCCCGCGCCAGGTTTCTGGAACGAGGTTGGTCGAACGTCGCCGCCTTTCAGACCCGCAATCCCATGCACCGCAGCCACGAATATCTCGTGAAAATCGCGATCGAGGTGATGGACGGAGTCTTCATCCATCAGGTGCTGGGCAAGCTGAAAGAGGGCGACATTCCCGCCGACGTACGGACCCGCGCGATTCAGGCGATGATCGACAATTATTTTCGCCCGGACACCGTCATCCAGGCCGGCTATCCAATCGAAATGCGCTATGCCGGGCCGCGCGAGGCGCTATTGCACGCGCTCATCCGGCAGAACTTCGGCTGCTCGCACCTGATCGTCGGCCGCGACCATGCTGGCGTCGGCAGCTACTACGGGCCGTTCGACGCGCATCACATCTTCGATCAATTGTGGCCTGGCGCGCTGATCTGCAAACCGCTCAAGATCGACGTCACCTTCTACTGCCGCAAATGCGACGGCATGGCGACGGCGAAGACCTGCCCGCACGATGCGAAGGAACACATCTCGATTTCCGGCACGCGGCAGCGCGAAATGCTTTCGACCAATGTGGAGATTCCGCCCGAGTTTAGCCGTCCCGAGGTGGTCAAGATTCTGCGGGAATATTACGCCGGCTTGAAAAAAGTGGGCGCGAGCTCGGCGGCATGATCATCGCGCAGATTTCCGATACCCATATCGCGTTCGATACGCCCGACGCCGGTCAGAGAATAGAAGACCTCGAACGCACGATCGCCGACATCAATGCGCTCGATCCGGCCCCCTATGTGATCGTGCACACCGGCGATGTCGTCCATAACGGCCGGCCGGGCGAATATGCGCGGGCAAGAAGCATTTTGGCCAAAGCGCGCGCGCCCGTCTATGTGCTCGTCGGCAACAAGGACGACCGGGGCAATCTGCGCGCGGCTTTTTCGGCGGCGGGATATCTTTCACGGGATTCCGTGTTTATCGACTACGCGGTCCAGGACTATCCGGTGCGGCTCATAGCGGTCGATACCTTCAGCACCGCCGGCAACAAGGGCGACTTCTGTGAGGAGCGTGTCCGGCGCCTGATCCGCATGATCGACGCCGATACGGCCAAGCCGGTCGCGCTTTTTGCACACCATCCGCCGTTCGAGGTGCAGGTCGGGCCCGACCCGATCAACTTCGAAACGCCGGAGGCGATGGCGAGGCTGGCGAAAGCCGCACAGCACTCCCGGAGGGTTGCCGCCGTCTTCAGCGGCCACGTCCACCGCAGCACCGCGGGCCATGTCGGGGCCATCCCCGCGCTCGTGGCGCCTTGCATTGCCACCAGTTTGCGGAAAGGCGAGTGGCCGCCGCACATGAAGACGAAGCCGGTCTATTACATCCACCGCTTCGATCCGACTTGGGGATTCATTACCGAAGCTCGGATTGTCGGAGCAGAGGCATCTGCCGCAAAAGGTCTTGCCGGTGCGGCTCCGGGTCGTTCAATCTCCATCGGTCGCTGAGGATACCGATGTTGCTGTGCGCGACGCCGGCCGTGCCCGTCGTATTTTCCCTAACGCTGTGTTAGACTTTTAGAGCGGCGTAGCCTTCATCGTACCCGAACGGCGCCATGACCGACGTGAACTTCCTGGACGCGCCAAAAGCGCGCAAACCCATCCATTCCATCCCCGGACTCACCACCGCGGCCGAAGCGGCTGCGTGCGACCGCGCCATGCTTGCCGCGCATGCGGCGGGCGAGATTGGCGAACGGATCGTTTTCCATCGTTTGCGTCCGGCCGTTTCCGTGGGCTGCCATCAGACCTTCGAGCACGAGGCGCGCCGCGAATATTGCGAGGGCGCTGGTGTGCAGGTGGTGCGGCGGCCGACGGCGGGCGGTGCGCTTTATCTCGACGAGGGACAGCAGGGCATGAGCCTGGTGGTGCCGGCGGCGGCTCTGGGCGCAAATCTCGCCGAGCGCCTGGCAAATGGGGCGGCGATCGTGGCGGCCGCGCTCGCCCGGCTCGGCGTGGCGACCGAGTTCAAGGCGCCAAACGACTTACAGGTAGCGGGACGGCAGAAAATCGCCTCGGTGTTCCTTGCCGAGACGGGCAGCTCGGCGCTGCTTTTTGCCACGGTCATCGTCCGGCTCGATCTAAAGGCCGCGATGCAGGCGCTCCTTGTGCCAACCGAGAAGCTGACGGTAACCGGGCTGGAGCATGCCAAGGAGCGGATGACCTCGCTCGAAGAACTTCTTGGCCGCGCCCCGCAGAACCTGACGCAACTGCTCGCAGAGGCTGCGCACGAACGCCTCGGTCGCGACTTCGCCTATGGTTGGCGGGAGAATGCGGTCGGACCCGAAGAGACGCCGTGGCGGCTGGACGGAAGCCGATTCGAGACGAAGGACAAGGTGCCGGGCGCCACGCTGCGCGTGCTGCTGGAGATGACGGCGGAGGATGTGGCGACCGAGGTTCGTTTTGCCACCGACGGGCATGTGACGCCTGCGGATACGCTGGCGCGGCTTGCCGGACATCTGCGGCGGCGCAAGGCCGGCGAGCTCGCCAAGGCGGCGGAAGCGTGGCTCGCGGCCGAGGCGCCCGACACGGCGGGCTTCACGCCGGCCGATCTGGTGAAGCTGATCGACCGCGCCGCCTCCAAATGGTCGATGCAGGAATGGCTCGGGCTGACGCCGGAGCAGACCTCCGGCCTGATGCTGGCGGGCGGCAAGAACGATCCCGCGGCCGCGCTTGCGCGGGCGAATGTGATGCTGGTGCCCTATTGCGCCAAGCCATCGTGGTGCAAATGGCGCCACACCATGGATTGCGTCGAGTGTGGCAAGTGCGAGGTGGGCGACGCTTACCTGATGGCGCGCGAGCGCAACATGGAAGTGGTGACGATCACGAATTTCGAGCATCTCGCCAACACGTTGGCCGATATGAAGAAAGCCGGCGTGGAGAGCTATGTCGGCATGTGCTGCGGGGAGTTTTTCTTGAAGCGCCATCACGCCTTCCGCGACAGCGGCATGGAGGCGGTGTTGCTCGATATCGAGGGCGCGACCTGCTACGAGCTGAAGGAAGAGCAGCTTGCTTATGCGGGCAAATTCGAAGCCGAGGCGGCGCTCGACATCGACGCGGTCAAGAAGGTAATGGCGAAAGTACCCGTGCAGGACGCGGCTCGCCGGCCCTGTCTGACCGGCGATGCGCCGCGCGTCGGCGAGCGCCACCACGCGCGCGCGGCGGATGGCGGTTGCGCGGGTTGCTCCTGCAACAAGCGCGCGCACGCTAGCTCATCGCCGCCACCACCGCGCAGGTGGTGACGATGTCGTCGACGCTCGCCCCGCGTGACAGGTCGCTGAGCGGCTTGGCGAAGCCTTGCAGGAACGGGCCGATCGCCTGCGCGCCGCCCAGCCATTGTGTGAGCTTGTAACCAATATTACCGGAATCGAGGTCCGGGAAGATCAGCACGTTGGCGCGGCCGGCAACCTCGCCGGTACCCTTGAGTTTCTTGCCGGCAATTTCCGGCACCAGCGCGGCATCGGCCTGCAGCTCGCCATCCACCGCCAGTGTCGGCGCGCGCTGGCGCACGATGGCTAACGCTTCGCGCACCTTATCGACGCGCGCATGCTGCGCGCTCCCTTTGCTCGAGAACGACAGCATAGCGACGCGCGGGATCTCGCCGAGCAGGCTTTCGGCGCTGCGTGCGGAGGCAATGGCGATGTCGGCGAGCTCCGCCGCGGTCGGGTCGGCATTGACGGCGCAATCGGCAAAAACGAACGCGCGTGTGCCGGCTTTAAGGAAATTCGGCACGACGATGAGGAAACAGCTGGACGGCAGCGCAATTCCTTGCGCCAGCCCCACCGTCATCAAGCCGGCCTCGATCACGCGGCGCGTCGGATTGGCGCAGCCCGCAACCATCGCATCCGCGTCGCCTTGCCGAACCATCATGCCGCCGAAATAAAGCGGTTTTATCACCAGCCGCGCTGCTATGGCCGGCGTCATCGTGCCGCGCGCGGCGGCGGCCGCATCGGCGTAGCCTTTCATGCGCGCATCATGACGGGGATCGGCTGTCGTGATGCCGTGGATTGCGTTCGCGCCGAGCAAAATCGGTTCGGCGAGGTTCTCATTTTTGAGGCGCCGCGCCGCCTCGACGATGCGTGGATCTTCGCCCTCCGGCAAAACGATTTTGCGTCGGCGCCGACGTGCGATATCAAACAACCGAGCGAGCAAATCCATGCTTCTCACCGCGTGAGAAAAACGCCAGCGCCGCATGATCGCTGAAAAGTTGATACCGTTTTCGGATAAGGATCATGCGCAACGGAAGAGCGCATCAATGACCGAAACAGCCGAAGCGATCAAGATTCACCGTGGCCTCAAGGGCGTCTATTTCGACCGCTCGCCCTGTACCTTCATCGACGGCAAGGCGGGCGAGTTGCGCTACCGCGGCTATTCGATTCACGATCTCGCTGAAAAATCGACGTTCGAGGAGACCGCTTGGCTGCTGCTCTACGGCGATCTGCCAACCGCGCAGCAGCTCGCTTCGTTCGACACGCAGCTCAAGGCCGCACGCAAATTGCCGCCGCAGATGTTCGACATCGTGCGTGCGATCAAGGATGCGCATCCCATGGACGTGCTGCGCACCGGCCTGTCCGCGCTCGCCGCTTTCGATCCGGAAACCGCCGATAATTCGCGCGACGCCACTTTGCGCAAGGCGATCCGTCTGACCTCGCAGGTGCCGATGATCGTGGCCGCACATTCGCGCATCCGCGCGGGCAAAGAGCCGGTGCCAGCCGATCCGGCGCTCGCGCACGCCGCCAACATCTTATGGATGCTCAAGGGCGAGAAGCCGTCGCGCGACGCCTCGCTATTGATCGACCGCGACCTCATCATCCACGCCGAACATGGCTCCAACGCCTCCTCATTCACCGCCCGCGTCGTCATCAGCACCGAGGCCAACCTGCATGCGGCAATGACCGCCGCGATCGCTGCCCTGTCCGGCCCCGCCCACGGAGGCGCGGCGGAAGACGTGATGAAAATGGCGGAGGAGATCGGCGATGCTTCACGCGCGGCGGATTACGTGAAGGAGAAGCGCACCGCGGGCGTCGCCGTCACCGGCTTCGGCCACCGCGTCTACCGCGCCGAGGATCCCCGCGCACGCCACATGCGCGCCGGCGTCGAGCGGCTGTCGAAGGAAATGGGCGAGCCGAAGTGGTTCGAGATCCTGCAGGCGGTGGTGAAAGCAATGGGGCCCTACGCGCGTCACGGCGTCAACGTCAACGTCGATTTCTATTCCGGCGTCGTCTACCACCTGCTCGGCATCAAGCGCGACCTGTTCGTGCCGATCTTCGCCATCGGCCGCGTGCCCGGCTGGGCGGTGCAGGTGATGGAGCAGCAGGAGAACAACATCCTGCTCCGCCCGCTCACCCTTTACGATGGGCCGCCAGCGCGTGACTACAAGCCAATTGCCGAACGCGGCCGCTAAGCCGATGCACTTTTGCGCATTCTACGACGCCCGCAGCGCCATTGCGGGCATGCGGCCGTTTTGCTTATCATCGTTGGTAAGAAAAATAGTCTCATATATTGAGAATTTTAACACCCGGCGGCAAGCCGGGCCGCAAGGGAGGAGAAAATGCAGATCGCGCGCAAACTCGCGGTGTTAGGTGCTGCCGTCTCGCTCGCAGCCGTGCTCGGTGGCCAACAGGCCCGCGCCGAATATCCGGATCATCCGATCAATTTCATCGTGCCCTGGGGCCCCGGTGGCGGCGCCGACATTCTCGCTCGCACGGCCGGCAAGATTATGGGCGAAGACTTCAAGGTCTCGGCTCCCGTGATCAATGTGCCGGGGGCGACCGGCATGACCGGCATGACCAAGCTTTTGACCTCGCCGGCCGACGGCTATTCGCTGGCGGTGCTGATTGGCGACACCTATGCCCTGCTCGCCGGCCCAAACCCGGCATTCAAGGAAGATCAGGTCATCCCGTTGGCCATCATGATCCAGCAGCCGTCGGGTCTGTGGGTGAACACTAATAGCCCGTGGAAGACGTGGCAGGATCTCGTCAATACAGCGAAAGAAAAGACGCTGAAGGTCGCCGAGCTCGGCTTCGGCAGCGCCGACGACATCACGGTGAGCTATCTCAAGACCAAGGGGCTCAAGCTTGAGGGCATTCCCTACGCCAAGCCCGGCCTGCGCTATACCTCGATCCTCGGCGGCAACGCCGACGTGCTCTACGAGCAGACCGGCGATGTGCGCAGCTATTTCGACGGCGGCAAGATCAGGCCGCTGATCTTCTTCTATCCGCATCGGCTCGAACTGCCGCAGTTCAAAGACGTGCCGATCGGTGGCGAATTTGGTTACAACGTCACGCTGCCGCAGTTCCGCTCGATCGTCGTGAAGGCCGGCACCGACCCCAAAATCGTCAAGAAGCTTTCCGACGAGCTCGCCAAGGTGGCGCAGACGCCGGAATTCAAGGCCTATCTCGAGCAACAATACGCCGACCCGAACAGCTACGTGTCCATGGATAATTCGCGCAAATTCATGGATGACTGGCTGAAAGAGGCCAAGAAATTCCGCGAAGAAACCAAGATGGGGGCGAAGTGAGCTCGCGCCCCGCCGCGATACCGCTGCGCCGGCTGCAGGCAGCACTGCCCTATGTGGTGGTGCTGACGGTCGGCATTTTCCTTTTTTACCGAGCGGACCATTTCGAGTTCGAGCAGGTCTCCGGCCGGATCGGCCCGGGCGCCTGGCCGCAACTCATCCTCGTCCTGATGCTGGCGACCGCCCTGTGGGGCATTGTCTCCAGCGTCATCAAGGCCGGCAAGCCGATGCCGCACGAAAGCAAAGAGGAGGAGGACGAAGACCTGGCGCGGCCGCCGGAAATTCACCCGCATCGCGTCTGGATCGCGGTTGTAGCCACGCTCGGCTATCTATTGGTGCTGCCGCTGCTCGGCTTTTTCCTGGCGACGATCGTGTACAGCTTCGGACTGATGTACATCGGCCATTTCCGTCGGCCGCTGCCCATCGTTGCGCTGAGCGTCGCGATCGCGCTCTGCTTCATGTTCGTGTTCATGCGCGTGGTCTATGTCGCGCTGCCGCTCGGCGTCGCGCCGTTTAACCAAGTATCCTACGCGCTGATGACAGCAATAGGCGTGCACTGAGGTTAGTGCGGTGATCTTCGTCAACCTGTTCCACGGCTTTCTTCAGGTCTTCCAGCCATTCGAGCTGTTGATGCTGTTCGTCGGCCTCTTGGTCGGGATGGCGGTGTCGATCATGCCCGGGCTCGGCCTGGTTATGGGCGTCGTACTGGCGCTGCCGTTCACCTATCAGATGCCGATCCAGCCCTCGGTCATCCTGCTCACCGCGATCTATTTTGCCGGCACTTATGCCGGCTGCTTCACCGCCATTCTCTACCGCATCCCCGGCGAGCCGATGGACGTGCCGATGCTGTGGGACGGCTACACCATGGCCTCGCGCGGCCAGCCGGCGCAAGCGCTCGGCTGGGCCCTGGTCGCGGCGCTGATCGGAGGCCTCGTCTCCTCCGTGGTGATGGTGCTGCTCGCCGAGCCGATGAGCGAGCTCGCGCTCAAGTTCGATTCGCCCGATTATTTCGCCGCCGTATTCTTCGGCCTCACCACGGTGGTAGCGCTCGCCGGCAAGTCGATGGTGAACTCGCTGATCAGCCTCTGCGTCGGGCTGTTGGTCGCTACCGTCGGCATCGACAGCATCTATGGCACCGACCGCTTCACCTTCGGCGTGCCGATCCTCAAGGACGGTGTGCAACTGGTCGAGGTGCTGGTCGGCATGTACGGCCTCGGCGAGGTGCTCTCGCGCATGGGTCAGGGCAACCGCGTCAACAAGCTCGAAGGCGGGACGAAAAACGTCGTCACCCATTTCCCTAAATTGCAGGAGTTGCTCGGAATCAAGACCACGCTGATCCGCAGCACGATCCTCGGAACGCTGCTGGGCATCGTGCCGGGCGCCGGTGCCACGATCACCGCCTTCATCTCGTACGGCATCGAAAAGCAATACGGCAAGCGGCGGCGCCAGCTGGGCACCGGCCTGCCCGAGGGCATCGTCGCACCGCAGATCGGCGCGACCGCCTCGGTCGCCGGCCACATGGTGCCGCTGCTCACGCTCGGCCTGCCGGGCAGCGGCGCAACTGCGGTCATTCTCGCCGCCTTCCTGCTGCACGGCGTGCAGCCAGGGCCGATGCTGCTCGAGGATCCGCACTCAACTCTCTTGGTCTACACGATCCTTGCCTCGATGTTCGC
>Ga0335083_10002659_pt1 | contig 23471 bp, 23 predicted proteins | sample Lox_Sample_42_FD_206716 | JGI IMG/M metagenome (GOLD analysis project Ga0335083, IMG submission 206716) | Soil microbial communities from Loxahatchee National Wildlife Refuge, Florida, United States - Lox_Sample_4.2 | ecosystem: Environmental > Terrestrial > Soil > Wetlands | place: USA...
CCTGAGGATCGGTGAGAGTGGCGGCTAGTTTGTGGTTAGCTACTTTCCAGACATAGGCACTGCCGTTATAGCTCGCACTGGCTAGGAGACGTCCGTCCTCGCTGAACGCGACGCCATCGATAGGGGAGTCGGTTGGGCCGGAGAGGGTGGTAGCGAGCTTGCGCGCGGCCACGGTCCATAGCAGGGTACTGCCATTGGCGTCGGCGGCGGCTAGCGTGCGTCCGTCCGGGCTGAACGCGACGCCATTGACTGCGTAGCCGGTCGGGCCGGACAGGGTGGCGGCAAGCTTGCCTGTAGCCACGGTCCAGATATGGATACCGCCGTTAGCATCGCCTGCGGCTAGGAGGTGTCCGTCCGGGCTAAAAGCGACGCCGAGCACGGAGCCGGATGGGCCGGACAGCGTGGCGGCAAGCTTGCCTGTAGCCACGGTCCACATATATGCGAGGCCCGTGCTATCGGCTGCGGCCAGGAAACGTCCCTCCGGGCTGAACGCGACGCCATCGACGGAGCCGCCATCCGGATTGGGGAAAGCAGCGACGCGCTTATGTGTGGTCACAGCCCACGCATATGTAATAGAACCACTGTCGGCGGTGGCTAGGAGCCGACCGTCCGGGCTGAACGCGACGCCATCCACTGCATAGCTGTAAGGGGCCGGATCCGGAAGGACAGCGACGACACTGTAGGGCGTGCGACTGGCTGACGGGGCGCCGCCAGAGATGCTGGAGGCTGACGGGGTGCTGTCGGGGTTGCTGCTGCCTGACGACGCGGTGGCATGGCCGTGACTGGCTGGCAGGATGGCCAGCATTGTTATTAGCAGCGCGGCCAGGGCCGCGCTGGCGCCAGCAGCGATAAGCAAGTGATGGACGCGAGTCGGGCGCCTCGCTGGATTCAGGGCAGATGGTTGGGGTGGCTTTTCCCCAGATTCTGGAGGCAGCGGAGGTGATCCAGCGGATGACCGCCTTGGGGATTCTGGCAGCTTCCGCGCCGTGAGCGTCCGAGGGGCAGGATCCTCGGTGTTTTCTGTGGCAGCCGGTATTGGCGTGCCTGCGGCGTTCGCAGCCTCGGCTGGTTCTGGGCCAGACGTGGTGTCCGGGTTTAACGTGTCGATGGCAGGTTCAAGGAACCAGTCCAATACAAGCTGCGCATCGCCGGTTTCCGTCAATAGATCACCGATGGTGGGCCGCTGGCTGGGATCTTTGGCTAGGCAACGATCGATGAGTGGCCGCAGATCGGTCGGCACGTGGTCCAGGTTGGCCGGGCTGTGGACCACGCGGTAAATCAGTGCGGCAGTTGGCCCGGTGCCGAACGGCCCCTCGCCAGTGGCGGCGAAGGTCAGCACCGCGCCAAGGCTGAATACATCGCTAGGTGGCCCTACCTCACGGCCTTCGGCCTGCTCGGGAGACATGAACCCGGGTGAGCCGATGACCAGGCCCGTATGTGTCAGCACGCTGGCCTCAGCGGCCCGGGATATCCCGAAGTCGATGACCCGCGGACCGTCGTCCGCCAGCAGCACGTTCGAAGGTTTCAGGTCGCGATGCACGAGGCCCGCTGTGTGGATCGCACCTAGGCCTTCCGCCAGCCCTGCTGCCAGTGCACGCACAGACTCCGCAGGCAGTGGCCCGTGACTGGCTACCGCATCAGCGAGCGATGGCCCTTTCACGTATGCAGTAGCTAGCCACGGAACTTGGCCGTCAAGGTCGGCATCGACCAGCAGTGCCGTGAAAAAACCGCTTACTCTCCGCGCTGCGGCGACCTCTCGAGCGAACCGCACCCGGAACTCCGGGTCTGCCGCCAGGTCGGCGCGGATAACCTTCACCGCCACCAGTCGTCCGCCTGCTGACCGTCCCAGGAACACCTGGCCCATCCCGCCGATTCCTAGCTGCCCGAGCAAGCGGTACGGCCCGATCCGCTCCGGATCCCCAGGCTTCAGTATCCCCGCCACGTCGAACTCCACCCCCCTGCCACGCAGAACACATCGATACTACGCGGGTCAGGATAAGGATATGGGTAAAAACAGGATGCCGATACGGCCTGCGATATCACAAATCTGATACGTTCCGACGATAAAGTTCGGGAAGCATGATGATTCACTTAACGTGCGATGCCAGATGCTGCCTTAAATGTTCCATAGGTCGAATTGAGTTTTGCGATGTGCCTGGGATGTGAGGTCATGGTCGATCCTAGCAGCTGCCTGAAAAACTATATCCAGGTTTACCGTTTGCCTGCTCGACTAACTCGGATTACCTTTCAAGTCCTGAACTCGGTATGCCGGGTGTCGATGTACGTGGCTCCGGCCGACGTTTAGGTCATCCACTTACCTGTCCGTCTCTGTGGCTGTAAGTTAGGCGAGAGTCGGACCTGACATGCATCGCCTATCAAGATGGCGCATCTCGCCAAGGCGCATGGGGTGCGTTTGCGCTGGGACTGTCCCCCGCGAAGGGGCAGGCCAAGGCCCCATCCGCCGAAGCCAGGAGCCAGATGAAGGCTGAGCCGAGCGCGTAGTCCACACCCGTTCGGCATATAACAGGACTTTGATGATAGTTGGCTGCAGTAACACCACGCTCAGCAGACTCTCGGGATGTGAGTGGCCGCGGGCGCAAGCTTGTGCATGACAACGATAACTGACGCCCCGGTGCGGAATTCGGCCGCGGGCGACGCGCGGCCCTAGTACGGCAGTCGCCGATGGGATATCCGGCTGGGCGTTCGTCCCGCCAGAATGAGGTGCAGGCCTGGAGAAGACCGCTTTCCGCATCCGCAGTTTACCGGGAAGGGGCCAGACCATGGCCGCGCCTGACTTTACGCCGTCGAGGTCGCCCGTGGTCAGCATGCCCGACGAGATCGACGTCACCAACGCCGGCGAGGTCCTGAACCTGATCACCGCCGCGTGCGGTCCCGGCGTAACAGCCGTCATCGTCGACCTGACCGCGACTCGCTTCTGCGATTCGGGCGGCCTGCGGCACCTGCTCCTGGCCTACGGCCGGGTCGCTGCTGCGGGTGCGCAGCTGCGGCTCGCAATCCCCTCGGACGGGCCGATCGGCCGGGTCGTCGAGCTGACCGGCATCAACCGCCAAGTGGCGGTCTACCCCACACTCGAGCTCGCCATCGACGGTACCCGACAGCCCGGCTGATATTCCGTCCCGTCGGCCGAGGCGGTGGAGCTGATTACCGTGAGGTCTCAGGCGATCTGGATGACGCGTTTGCCGAACCCGCCGCTCGTCTCCAGCGCGCGGTGCGCGACGGCGATGTCGTCTAGGGAGTAGACGGCCCCGGTAACGGGCGTCACGGACTTGCCGTCGACATAGCCGGCCAGGGTGGTGAGCAACTCGGCGGTGGGCGGGATCTGGAAGAACTGGACCCGGCGGCTGCCGTGGATCAGGGAACCTGCCAGGTAGGCGATATCGCGGGTAGAGCTGATTGCCATGACGGCCATCCGGCCTTTAGGCTTCAGCAGCCGTCCGTAGGCTTGCATGTCCTTGGCGCCGGGTCCCGCACGATATCGAAACGGCCCAGATCGCGCGGGTCGGTGGCGTGATAGTCGAATGTCTCCTCGGCGCCCAGGCCACGGATCCGATCCAGGTGCTGGGCGCTGGCCAGCGCGGTAACTCGCCCGCCCAGGGCACGGGCGACCTGGACGGCGGCGGTACCGACACCGCCGTTCGCCCCCCGGTCAGGATGCGTTCTCCCGGCCGCAACCGGACGCCGTCCCGCAGTACCCCGATCGCCGCGGCGCCTACGCTCGATAGCGCCGATCGTGCGGGGACGCCAGGCCGTGCCTTTGGCGGGAGCCAGGACATACTCTGCCGCTGCCCCGGAAGGGCGTCGTCCCCACCGGTTACATCCAGGAAGCCCCACACCTCATCGCCAGCCACCAGTCCTGTTACGCCGTCGGCGGCCTCGACGATCTCGCCGACGAAGTCGAGGCCGACTCCAAGGGGGAACGACCGGCCGGTCACAGGCTTCAGCTTGCCACTGCGGGCCGTGATATCAGTCCGGTTGACACTGCTGGCGGCAACACGAACCAGGACATGCCCCGGACGCAGCCGGGGACCGGAACGTTCCGTATTTTCAGGACCTCGGGCGGGCCATAGGCGTCGTACTGTGCCGCGCATCTCAGTCATCGACTGGTAATCCCGTATCGCTGCGTTGGGCTTGGAGGCATGCCGTAGTCGATGTAGGGCTCGCTGGCCGCGATCTCCAGCAGGCGGTTGTACTTGGCGACGCGTTCACCACGGGCGGGAGCGCCGGATTTCAGGTGGCCGCATCCAGTGCCGACGGCGAGGTCGGCGATGAAGGAATCCTCAGTCTCCCCTGACCGGTGGGAGACGAACTGCCGGTATCCCGCCTGCCGGCAGATGGCCATGGCTTCCAGGGTCTCGCTGACGGTACCGATCTGGTTGAGCTTGATCAGTGCCGCGTTGCCGATGCCCCGGCTGATGGCGCGGCTGATGATGGCCGGGTTGGTGCAGAAGATGTCGTCGCCGACCAGTTCCACGGAATCACTCAGACGTTTGGTCAGTTCGATCCAGCCGTTGTCGTCGTCTTCGCCTAGGCCGTCCTCGATCAGGTGCACCGGGAACTGCTCGGTTATAAGGGCCAGCCGCTCGATCAGCTGGCCGCTGTCGAGCAATTCCCCGGCGACCTGATAGCGGCCGTCCGGCTGGCGGAACTCTGAGGCGGCCAGGTCCAGGGCGATGGACACGCCGCTAACGCCGGCCTGGTAGCCAGCGTCGGTGATCGCCTGGACCAGCAGACGCAGGACCTGTTCTGGCTCGTCGATCTCCGGAGCAAACCCGCCCTCGTCCCCGAGCCCGGTGGACAGCTTGCGGCGGGACAGCTCAGCTCGCAGGGCAGCGTAGACCTCGGCGCCCGCGCGTACAGCCTCGGCCATCGAGGGAGCACCTATGGGCGCGATCATGAACTCCTGGAAGTCCAGCGGGTTGGAAGCATGCACTCCGCCATTGACCACGTTGAAATGCGGAACCGGCAGCCATGGGGAAACGCCCTGGGGCGAGAGCCATTGCCACAGCGGCATCCCAGCCGAGGCAGCCAGTGCCCGGGCGAGCGCCATTGAGACGCCCACGGTGGCGTTACCGCCGAGCCTGCCTTTGTTAGCGGTCCCGTCTAGGTCGATGATCGCCTGATCGACGTCGGCGAGGGATGTCCAGGTACGCCCGCGGAGCAGGTCAGCGAGTTCCGTGTTGACGGCTGCGGCGGCACCGAGCACGCCCTGGCCCTGGTATCGGGCGGGGTCACCGTCCCGTCGTTCCTTGGCCTCCCGGGATCCTGTCGAGGCCCCCGATGGGACCTGCGCGCGGGCGACAGTACCGTCCGCCAGCTGTGCGGTAACTGCCAGCGTCGGCCGTCCTCGTGAATCCAGGATTTCCAGCGCCGACAGGCCGCCGACAGCGAAACCCGTCATTGTCCTCTCCCGTCTCCGGGAAACCCGGGGTCGTGAGAGGCCATCAGCCACTGTGGCGGTTCTGGGACGGGAGTCCCAGCCGGAGCCTCATCCGGCGGTACCTACTCTAGCCGGGCCAGGTGGCAGCCGCGGGGCAGGAGACCGTTAGACTTGTCATGGTGACGTGATCACCCGGCGGTGGATCTCGCCGTGCCCATGCGTGTCGCATCGCGCGGGCTTGCCGGAAGGCCGATGGGTCCTGCTCTCCGAATGTGGAGGTAGGAGCTCATGACGGCACCCGTATCAATACCTGCTCAGCAAAGCGAGCCCAGGGGCCGCTTGTGGTGGCTGCCTGCGGATGGCTGCGGCAACGGCATCGACGATGACGCGTGGGCGCCGGTTCTGGAGGTTGCCTGCCAGGCAGTACCTGTCCTGCTGAGAGTCCTCCGTGATGCGGGTGTTCCTGCGTACGCGGCGCCGGTCCGCCCGGTCAGCGCGCGGCTGAAGGACGGGCCGCCGGAAGAGTCGGGGTGCTATCGGCTCTACGTCGGTAGCAGCGCCTACGGAGAGGCTGAGGCGGCTTTGCTGGCCGCGATGCCCCTCCTGACGCGGGAGGCGGCGCGCGATGCCGGTCCAACGTGGCGGTGACGGCTAGGCGGCGGATCGCAGAAGCGGCGATCTCATTTGCCGCACTCGCAGTCCTCGCGACACAGGTCCGAGAGGATGGCCGACTAGCGCGCATTGACCGGGTTGGGTTCAACAGCGTCTGCACCAAGCGCTGCGCGGCTGGAATCATGGTCGCCAAGACGGTCAGCGGTCTTGCTGAACCTTCTGTGATCTATCCGCTGCTGAGCATCGCAGGCATCGCCGCGGTGCCGAGGACCGGCTGGCGGCGGGCCGGTGTGCCGTGCCTGATCGTGGCGAGCGGTGCAATGGCCAGGCGGAAGGCTTCCCGGCTGATCGCCCGGCCGCGGCCGCCGGTCGATGCCTGGCTTGCGGAACCCGAGGGCTACAGCCTGCCTTCCAAGCACACCACGGTCGCCGCCCTGACGGCCGGTGCCTGTGTGCGTGCTCTCGGCGTTCCCGCGTCGGCCGCCCACACCGTGCCGCTGATTGCGGCCGCCGGTGTCGGCGTAAGCCGCGTCTACCTGGGCGTCCACTGGCCCGCAGACGTGGTCGCAGGCTGGCTGTTCGCTGACGGGTGGCTACGCCTAGCCGATTCGCTGACGGACAGCGCTCCCGAAGGCGAATAGCACGGCCGCGCTCACCATGACGCGCCGTTGTGACTACGGGAAGGAAGATCATGAATCAGTCCGCGAATGCGAGCGTCCGCTGCTCGGCCGTCGTTTTCCGCGGCCAGGAGGTGCTGCTCGTCTGCCGGGACCGTGAAGGGGGACATGACTGGGTCCTGCCCGGCGGAACGCCGCGCCCGGGTGAGAGCATGGCAGCCTGCGCCCGCCGGGAAACACTAGAGGAAACCGGTCTGGCCATCGAGTCGTCCAAGATCGCGTTTGTCCTCGAAACCAAGGGGCCGTGGCCAGCGCCGCACACAGTGGACCTGGTTTTCCTGGCTATCTTGTCGTCAGCTAGCCAAGAGCCCCGTCCGTCGGAAGCCGGCCTGAAGGCTTGCTTCGTTCCGCTCAGCCTGCTTGATCAGCTCGATTTGCGGCCGCCGATAGGCGGATACCTGCGTGGGCTGCATCCTCACCGCCAGACACGCACCGCTGCCTACCTAGGGAACCTCTGGCGCCCGTACCGGCGGCCCTGCGTCCAGCCCGTCTTGCTTGAGTTCGCCGACGAGCCGGCAGAACGCGAGACCTCCTGAGTGCCCGCGGCGGTTCCGCGTGCTAAGACCAATGCGCCGGGCACGGGCGGCCGACCCCGCCCGCGCCCGGCAGCCTGGGTTACCTCAGGGGCGGCGGCCCGACCGGAAGGATCTTCCGGCCGAAGGTGGCTGCGATCACATCCCCGGCGGCGTGGTACCAGGCCAGGACGGCGAAGGCGAGGACAACCCAGCCGCCGGCCTTGGTCACGCCGCTCATGCTGGCGCCCGCGCCGATCGACAGCAGGACGAGCCCCACGAAGATCAGCCAGAGGATCGCAGCCAGGACCAGGTCGGTCCGCAACGAGGCGACCGCCAGGTAGAAGGTCACCACAGCGAATACCGCCAGGAACAGGCTGAGCGCCGAGTTGAGGTGAGCGGCCGGGACACTGGTGGCGTACAGCGTCTCGAACGCACCGAACATCACCCAGAACGGCCCGTAAGTACCGAATACCGCCGCGCCGAACAAATTGCCTCGCGACACCTCCAGGACAGCCACGATGATCTGCACCAGGCCGCCGAAGAAGAAGGCGGCGGGCAGGACCACTGGGGTGCCGGCGGAATTCAGAAGCCCGGTCTGGAACATGCCGAGCATGAACGATGTGGTCGCGAACGCAGTTACCGCCCACGCGGCCGGATCGGCCATCGGAGCCGGGGCGGCCGCCGGGACCTGCTGGTCCTGGGCCTGCTGTCCTAGTGCATCCCGCGCCGTCATGGTGCATCTCCTCCATATGTGCCGTGCCCTGCCCGCCGCGTTTTCGCGGCGGGTGATCTTGGCTGACCGCAGTGGTCCCTCAGGCGGCGAGTAAGCCGCCCGGTCAGCACCGGGCCCTCCAGCGCCGCAGGAACGGTGTCCGCCCGCCCAGGTGGCGCACCGGGATGCCTGCGCGGCGCATGAACCCACGTACGGTCATGGCCGGCTGTCCGGTGAGCAGCTCGATGTGCTTGAGCCCCGCCCCGCATCCCCAGTACAAGTCCTTCACCAGCGGCGCGCTCAGCGGGACCGGTGCGGGGAAGCGGGCCCAGATCGGGCCGCCGGACGGCATCTGGGCGACATCGTGCACGGCCAGGACCGCGATGATGAGCTCGTCCTGATAAAGCGCCCTGACCAGCTCGATCTCACTGGGGCCCGGCAACGGGACAGCCCCGCCGACGCGGACAGGGACGCCGAGGTCGTGCGCGCTGCGCAAGACGGCGTGCGGTGACACGCCAAGCAACTGGCCCACTTCCTCCGCTGTCATACCGAGTCGCTGGTATAGGTCGCGGAGCAGCTGCTCCGGGACGCTTCGCCGGTCTTCGCGGTTCCATGCGCCACGGGTGCGGAGCTGGATTCCGTAACGGCGGAGCCGGTCCCGGACGGTACGTTCAGGCAGGCCAGTCAGCTGGCCGATCTGCCGTGAGCTGAGCCGGGCGACCTCATAGAGCTCGGCCATGAGCTGTGGCAGGTTCGGTGATCCGCCCTGGTGCCGCAGTGGCCGCTGCCGGCCAGCTCCGCGAGAGCGCAACGCCACGCCAGCCCGGTGCAGCGTACGGGTGACATGCTGCCGGTCCTGGCCGGCGAGCTCGGCGATCCGGTAGGTAGACAGGCCACAGCACAGGTAAAGGTGAGCCAGCCGTTGCGCTGGCCAGCTGTCGGCCGCGATGTCTTCGCCGGTGCCGGGCAGGCGGTAGGCGCAGGGTGTCCCGGTGTCATCGGGTGCATGGCAGTCGGCAGGAGCGCGGAATGCCAGGAACTGGCGGTCATCCAAGGGACGCGGCCTCCCGCCCGCCTAGGGCAGGGACCGTTGGCGATGACCGCGTTTAACGGCGAGCCCCTCCGCCGTATCCGGTTTCAGGATAGAGAGAGGTTCTCTCCCCGTAAAGGGGAGCAGTAAGGGATGCCTGTAGCGGTCACGGGACGCGCGAGATAGCGTGAGCCGAAGGCGGAGGGGCCTGTCATTTGCGGCGATGCCGACAACGGTCCCTGCCAGGGCTGGTGCTGACGGCAGGAGGCCGCGTGGCCACGGTGAGCGAAGACGAAGTGCTGCTGCTGTGGCGGGCGCTTATGGCCTACCGATCGGGACAGCGGCCCGCCTGCCGGGCAAGCGGGAAACCGCCTCGTAGCCCGTGCCCATTGCACGATCAGTGCCCGCGATGGGATGGCCCTGATGACTACCTGACGGTCATGGACGAAACACCCGAGCAGACCGAGCGAAGGCGGGCGGCGTGGCCCTGCACCAGGCTTGCCGACCTGCTCTCACCCGACCTGAGAAGGATCGGGCCCTGAGGTCGACTGTGCTCTTTATCACCGGTCTTCGGCCTCATACGCCGCGCCTTCGTCATCAGGTGGCATGCTGGCGCCGGTAAGCTCGAACGTGTCCAGATGATGCCCTGGCGTGGAGGCGGAGCGCTTCCCGAACCGCCGTGAACTGCGGCTGATGGCTTCTCTACTCCGTCTCACGGTGAATGAGGAGCCTCTTTCGCGTGCCCAGACCACCATCTGCTGATCTCGCTGCGCCATCCGGCCCGAGCACCGCAGCCGTTCCCAGGCACTCCGCCGCGAAGCGGGTGCTCCCGCGAGCCGATAGGCGGGAGATAGCCGCGATATTCGCCGGAGGCGCGGCCGGGACGCTCGCGCGCGCGGCGCTGAGTGAGGCGTTCCCGCATCCGCCGGCCGCGTGGCCATGGCCCACCTTCGCGGTCAATATCGTGGCCGCGTTCCTGCTGGGCTACTTCGTGACCCGCCTGCAGGAACGCCTGCCGCTGTCCAGCTATCGTCGGCCCCTGCTCGGCACCGGGCTGTGCGGTGGCCTGTCGACGTTCTCCACCATGCAGGTGGAGATCCTCAAGATGATCAGCGCCCATGACTGGGGCCTAGCCGCTGGGTACGCGGCGGCCAGCATCACGGCGGGGTACGCGGCGATCCACTTGGCGACCGCGATGGTCCGGAGAGTTCAGGTGCGGCGGTGAACCTCTTGGTCTGGACGGCAGTCGTGCTGATCGGCGGGGCCGGGTCGGTGCTGCGGTTCTACATCGACGGCACGGTGGCCGCGGCCGCGGGACGGGACTTCCCGCTCGGGACGCTCGCCGTCAACCTGTCCGGCGCGCTGATCCTGGGCCTGCTAACCGGGCTGACCCTCGGTCACGACCAGGCACTGCTGGCGGGCACCGCAGCTGTCGGCTCGTACACGACGTTCTCCACCTGGATGCTGGAAACACAGCGGCTCACGGAGGAGCGCCAGTTCCACAAAGTCACGGTCAACGTTTCCGGCAGCCTGATCCTGGGCGTCGCGGCGGCAGCACTCGGCTATCTCATCAGGATGTACCTGTGAACGAGGACTGCGCCAAGCTGACCAGCTATTTCGGCGAACGGCAGCGAACCTCGGGGCGTTTCACCGCGGACGCCCTGCTCGACCTGTACGGGCGGCATCAGATCGCCGCCAGCATCCTGCTGCGCGGCACGGAAGGATTCGGTGCCCGGCAGCGCCCGCGCACCGACCGGTCTCTTTCACTGTCCGAGGATCTGCCGCTGATCGCGGTGGCGGTCGACGCCAGGCCCCGGATCGAGGAGATCCGCTCCGAGGCCGCAGGCCTTACCCGCAACGGGCTGGTCACTGTGGAGCGGGCCCGGATGCTGACCGGTGACATCGGTCCGCTCGTCCTGCCCGAGGACCTGCTCGAGGCCACGAAGCTGACTATCTACCTGGGCCGCACCGAGCGCGTCTACCGGGTTCCCGCCTTCGTCGCCGTCTGCGACCTGCTCCGCCGGCGCGGCGTGGCGGGCGCGACCGTCCTGCTCGGCGTCGACGGGACCGCGCACGGCCAGCGCCAGCGGGCAGCGTTCTTCAGCAGCAACGCCGAGACACCGGTGATGGTCATCGCCGTCGGATCGGGCGACCGGATCGGCCGGGTCCTGCCCGAGCTCAGCGGCCTGCTCCGCCGCCCGCTGCTGACCTTGGAACGGGTCAGCATCTGCAAGCGGGACGGGATCACGCTCGGCGACGCTCCGCAGGCCCCGTCCCTCACCGACGACATCGGCGCGCCATCGCGGCAGAAGCTCATGGTGTACACGTCCGAGGCCGCGCAGTACCACGGCCAGCCGATCCACCGGGCGATCATCCGCAGGCTGCGCGCCGCCGGGATCAGCGGCGCGACTACCCAACGCGGCATCTGGGGCTTCCACGGCGACCACCGCCCGCACGGCGACCGGCTGCTCCAGCTCGGCAGGCATGTCCCTGCCGTCAGCATCGTGATCGATACTCCCGAACGCATCGCCACCGCGTACTCCGTCATCGACGAGCTCACCGCACAGCAAGGGCTGGTAACCAGCGAGCCAGTGACCGCGATCCGGTCGACCCGGGCAGCTAGGTAGGAACCGGTCGGCACTGTTCGGCGGCTCGCCGCCCAAGTAACCTGGTGGCAGTCAGATGATGCCCTGACGTGGAGGCGGCAGCCTCCCGAACTGCCGCGGCCGCGGATGATGGCTTCTGCTCAGACCCGATGCGGCGGAGCACGTCAGGAGCGCCTGATGTCTTCGTCGCGCCTGGCCGGATCGGAGTTCAGCCGGTGGACGCGGAAGGCATCATCGTGACCAGCCGCTTCGATGAGCAGCAGCGTGCGGGCGGCAGGCTGCCCGGCGAGGCCCTCATCGACCTGTACGGCAGCCGGCAGGTGGCGGCCAGCATCCTGCTGCGAGCCGCGGAGGGATCCGGACGAAGGCATCATCTGCGCACCGACCGCTCACCGGTCCTCGCGGAGGACCCGCCGCTCACCGTGATCGCGATCGACACCAGCCCTCGCATCGAGTCAGTGCTCGAGGAGGCGGCACGGCTGACGCGTCCGGGACTGGTTACCGCCCGGCGGACACGGTTGCTGGCCGATGAGATAGACCCAGCCTGGCTGGGCGAGAACCCAGGCGAAGCGACCAGGCTGACCGTGTATTTCAGCCGTCAGGATCGCGTCTACCAGGTTCCGGCCTTCGAGGCGGCCTGTGAACTGCTGCACCGGCGGGGCATCGCCGGCGCTACCGTCCTGTGCGGTGCCGACGGCACCACCCGAGGGCGGCGCCAGCACGCCAAGTTCCCCCACCGTGATGCCGATGTCCCGGTCATGGTCATTGCCGTAGGATCCGGCGACCGGATCGGGCTGGTTCTTCCCGAGCTTGGCGTTATGTCCCGCCACCCGCTCATGACGATCGAGAAGGTCCTGCTGTGCAAGCGGGGCGGGAAGCTCATAATCCGCCCGCAGGCTATCCCGGGCACCGGCGGCCAGGACACGCTGACGCGGCTGAAGCTGACCATCTACACGTCCGAGGCCGCCCAGCACGAGGGTCAGCCCGTATATCGCGCCATCACCCGTGAGCTGCGCTCGGCCGGGATCAGCGGGGCGACCTCGGCGCGCGGCATCTGGGGCTTCCACGGCGACCGCGCACCGCATGGCGACCGCTTCCTGCAGCTGAGGCATCGTGTTCCCGTGGTCACGACCGTGACCGGCGCGCCGGAGCAGGCGGACCAGGCGTTCGACGTGATCGACAAGATGACCGCCGAACGCGGCCTGGTAACCGCGGAGACCGTCACCGAGGTCAGTGCAGGGCGGTTACCACGGCGACGATCGCCACCAGCGCGATCAGCATGTACAGCAGGTACGCGTCCAGGCGACCCGACTGGAGCCGCCTGGACGCTCTCACCGCCGTGGCGAACAGCCGGGCCGCGGGCCGGTAACGCCGAGGGCTGATGGCCCGGGGGGAATCGGGCCTTCAGTGGCTCGGCGTGGCGAGGTACCGTAGAAGTGGCGGAGGGGCCCGCCATAAAACGCGCCAGTGCCAACGGTCCCTGCCCGGCAGGGAAGGCACGCGCGCATGAGCCTCAGCGCCTGGGAGCAGCGAGCCCTTCACTCGATCGAGAGCCGGCTCGCAGGTTCTGACCCCGAACTGAGCACGCTGCTAGTCACCTTCACCGAGCTGGCGTGTGACGAGGAGATGCCCGCGGCGGAGAAGGTAACGCCATCGTGGCTGGCCTTCCGCCGCCCCTCTCGGAAGTTCCGGCGTCTCCACCGGGGCTGGGCGAACGTAGGGTACCGGCGCCTGAACGTGCGATGGGCGATGCTCTTGCTGCTGACAAGCATCGCGCTGATCACTATCGCACTAGCCGTGACCATGAACATAACCAGCACCAGCACCAGCCAGGAGGTATGCACGACACCGTGGATTGCCAGCTGCGCCAGCCCGGCGCCCGCTGGCAGCCCGGGAGCGGCGACGCACAGTACGCCTTCGGCCCACGCGTCCTAGGCCTCTGATGCTGGTGCGGTAAAATTGACGCAGGCGATGAAGCTCGCCTCTAACCGCCGACGTGGCTGATGGCTTCTGCCGCACGACGTGCTGGTGGAGGCTGGCTTGACGACGAAAGCCTTGTCTGCCCGGGCGCAGACCGAGACGCAATTCAGCAGCATCTTGTTCGACCACGCCGCGAGCGGGGCCGAACGTGATGACCCGCCCGTGTTCAGCGACGCGGTGTTCCGCGACCTGAACCTCGACCAGGTCTTCACCGCCGTGACATCCGGGCGGGACGAGTACGACCTGATGCCCTTCCTCCGCGCTCCGTTGCGTGATGTCCATTCGGTGGAATACCGGCACCAGGTCCAGCGCGACCTGGAGCAGCAGCCGCTGGCGAAGGCCGTGGCGGACTTCACTCTGCAGATGCGCGAGATGCGCGGTCACCTCGCGCTGAGCCACAAGCTCCGCGCCCGGTACCAGCAGGAGCGCTGGTTCCTACAGGCGGCCCGTGTCTACTGCCAGGCCGTCACCGCCCTGGCGGACGCGCTCGGCCCGCTCGAGCTCGGCTCGCACGGGTTCACCGCCCTGCGGGACTACCTCATCAGCTATCTGGAGTCGGCGGCATTCACCACCCTGGCTTCCGACGTCGGAACTGTGACGAGCGCGCTCGACGGCGTGAAGTACTGCGTCAACATCAAGGGAACCCGGGTCAGGGTCAGCCGGTACGAGGACGAGGCGGATTACGGCGAGGAGCTCAGGCGCACATTCGCGAAGTTCGCCAGGGACGCGGCCAAGGATTACCGCATCGGATTTCGCAACCTGGCGGAGATGGACCATGTGGAAGCGCGGATCCTCGACCTGGTGGGCCGCCTTTACCCGGACGAGTTCGGACTGCTCGACGACTTCTGCACGCGGCACGACGGCTATACCGACGAGACAATCCGGGTGTTCGAGCGCGAGGTGCAGTTCTACCTCGCTTACCAGGACTTCACCGAGCCGATGAGGGCTGACGGCCTGGAGTTCTGCTATCCCGCCGTGTCCGTAGACTCCAAGCAGACCCGGGTCTCCCGTGCCTTCGACCTGGCACTCGCGGCCAAGCTGATGCCCGAGTCCGGCGAGGTAGTGCGGAACGACTTCGCGCTTGACGGACCGGAGCGCATCTTCGTAGTGACGGGTCCCAACCACGGCGGCAAGACCACGTTCGCCCGGATGTTCGGCCAGCTGCACTACCTCGCGAGCCTGGGCCTGCCGGTGCCGGCGGTGCAGGCGACGCTGTTCCTGCCCGACCGCGTCTTCACTCACTTCGAACGGGAGGAGGACCTGGCTACGCTGCGCGGCAAGTTCGAGGACGAACTGGTCAGGATCCGGGCCGTGCTCGAGCAGGCAACCGGGGACAGCGTCCTGGTGATGAACGAGAGCTTCGCCTCGACCTCGCTGCGGGACGCCATGTTCGTGGGCGAGCGGGTACTCGACACGATGGCCGCGACAGGGCTACTCGGGGTCTACGTGACCTTCGTCGACGAGCTGGCCTCGCGGAATGAGGCCTGCGTCAGCATGGTGGGGACGGTCAACCGCGACAACCCGGCCGAACGGACCTACCAGGTCGTCAGGAAACCTGCCGATGGCCTGGCCTACGCGGTTGCTCTGGCTGGCAGATACGGCCTGACATACCAGCAACTCAAGGAGCGGCTGGCCGTATGAAGACTCTCCTGATGTACCCGGACCGGGACTTCGACCTCGACCGCGACCTGCCGCCGAACGAGCCCGACCTGCGCGCCGACCTGGAACTAGACGTGATGCTGCGGGCGATGGCCGACGGAGATAAGTTCCTGTACGCCTCGGCGAGGCAGGGCCTTCACTCGGGACTGACCAGCCCAGCTGAGATCGTCTACCGGCAGCATGTGCTAGCCGACTGCATCGACCATCCCGACGTGGTCCGCGGGCTCTACGACCTCGCAGTGGAGACCCTCACGGAGGAAAAGCGCACGATCGGCTTCACCCTCCGGGACTCTCCCGAGTCCATCGCGTACCGTGCCCGCCAGCAAATGCAGCTGTACGCCAAGATGTTCCGTCGGCTACGGGAGCTCGCCGACATGCATGCCGCCCGCTTCCGCTCCGAGGGCTTCACGCGGTTCTTCGCCATGCTTTCCGCCGAACTCGGCGACGAGTACCTCGCTGAGGTCGAAGCTCAGATCGGCGAGCTGGAATTCCGTCATGGCACGCTGATGAGCGTCCGGCTGGGCCCAGGGAACAAGGGCGTCGGCCATGTCCTGCGGCGGCATCCCAAGCAAGGCTGGCAGGATTGGATGTCCGGGCTGAGCAAGCGTTCTGCCTATAGCTTCACCGTCCCCGAGCGTGACGACAACGGGCTGCTGGCGTTGTCGGACCTGACTAACCGGGGACTCAACGGCGCGTCGAACGCCCTGGCCCAATCCGCCGATCACATCCGGGCCTTCTTCGGGCTGCTCCGCGCTGAGCTCGGCTTCTACCTGAGCTGCCTGAACCTAAGGGACCGGCTGGTGACCACGGGCGCGCCGGTCTGCTTCCCGGTTCCTGGCCGCCCGGTCCTCTACCACGCAGACCACCTTAGCCTGTCCGCCCGCGGCCTCTACGACGCTTCCCTGGCGCTGAGCCTGCCCGGCCGGGCCGTCGGCAACGACGTGGACGCGGACGGCAAGCAGCTGATCATGGTCACCGGCGCGAATCAGGGCGGCAAGTCGACGTTCCTGCGCAGCACTGGCCAGGCGCAGCTGATGATGCAGGCCGGGATGTTCGTAGCGGCGCAGTCCTACGCCGCCAGCGTGAGCACCGGGATCTTCACGCACTTCAAGCGCGAGGAGGACACCGCGATGGAGATGGGGAAACTCGATGAGGAGCTGGACCGCATGGGCCGCATCACCGATCAGCTAAGGCCCGGCTGCCTGCTGCTGTGCAACGAATCATTCGCCTCCACCAACGAGCGCGAAGGCTCCGAGATCGCCCGCCAGGTCATCCGCGCGCTGACCGAGGCTCGCGTCCGGATCATCTTCGTCACCCACCTGTACGACCTTGCCGAGCGATGGTACGCCAGGCATGACCCGGCGGCGCTGTTCCTCCGCGCTGAGCGGGAACCCGACGGGCACCGCACGTTCCGCGTGCCACCGGGCGAGCCGTTGCCCACCAGTTACGGCCAGGACCTGTACCAGCAGGTCTTCGGTGCCGTGCCAGCATGAGGCCAGCCATGGAAATCGAGGTTGTCATCGAGATCCCGCAAGGATCTCGCAACAAGTACGAGATGGATCACGGCACCGGGCGGATCCGGCTCGACCGCATGCTCTTCACCTCGACCTGCTATCCCCTGGATTACGGCTTCATCCCGGGCACGCTGGCCGAGGACGGCGATCCGCTGGACGCCATGGTCATGCTCGACGAGCCCACGTTTCCCGGCTGCCTGGTGGTGGCCAGGCCAGTCGGAGTGTTCTGGATGAACGACGAGCACGGGCCCGATGCCAAGATCCTCACCGTGCCGGCCCGGGATCCGCGGTACGCGGCAGTACGCGACCTGGCGGACGTGCCAGGGCATCTCATCGCCGAAATCGGCCATTTCTTCGACATCTACAAGGAACTGGAGCCGGGGAAGGGCACCGACGTCCGCGGCTGGCAGGACCGCGTCGCGGCCAGGCAGGTCATCGAGGCGGCAGTCGCCCGGGCCGGGCTTCCCTCCGCAGCAGGCAAGGCGCATTCGTCCGGGGGCGAAGCATGACCGGATCGGCTGGTGCCCCCGAGGGCGATCGTCTGGCCAGCTTGCTCTTCGCGCAGGGGCCGCCGGGCAAGCCGCTGGACGAGGGAATCCCGGACGAGGAAGGAGCCGTCGCGCGGGATCTCAACCTCGACCAGGTCGTGGCGGCGGTCGCCGCCGATCGCGAGGAAGGCGACCTCATCACGGCGGTCCTATCCGGGCATCTGCGCGACGCGGCCGCGGTCCGGTACCGGCAGGAGATCTTCTCCGATCTCGAGGATCCGGACCTGTTCAAGCAGATCGACCACTTCACCAGCCAGATTCAGCAGGTGCGCGCTCACCTCCGCCAGCTCGCCGGCCTGCACGAGCGTTACCAGCGCGAAGGCTGGTTCCTCGACGCGGCGGCCAGCTACTGCGACGCGATGCAGTCCCTGGCCGGGTATCTCGCCTCGGTGCAGCTCGGGTCCCGTGGCCTGCTGGCCTTCCGTGATTACGTCGGACGCTACGTGGCCTCGGACGGGTTCGCCGCCCTGGCGCACGACACCGGTGACCGCAAGCGCGCGCTCGGGCAGATCCGCTACCGCACCCGCATCCACGGTAACCGGGTCGACGTGAGCCGCTACACCGGCGAAGCGGACTACAGTGCCGCGGTGCTGGCGACGTTCGAGCGGTTCAAGCAGGGCGCCACCAGGGACTACCAGGTCAAATACCGGACCTGGCCCGGAATGAACCACGTCGCCGCGCAGATCCTCGAACGAGTGGCGCTGCTCTTTCCCGAAGAGTTCACTGCCCTGGACGAGTACTGCCGCCGGCATGCCGGCTTTCTCGGCGAGGACATCAGCCGGGCCTCCTCCGAGCTCCAGTTCTACCTCGCCTACCTCGGCTACATCCGGCCGCTTCGCGCCGCTGGCCTGGATTTCTGCTACCCGGAGGTCTCCACCTCCTCGAAGGAGGTCGAGGCCACCGGTACTTTCGACCTGGCTTTGGCCAGCAAGCTCGTCATGGAGCGCAAGCCGGTGGTGACCAACGACTTCCGCCTGGCGGGCCGCGAGCGCATCTGCGTCGTCACCGGACCCAACCAGGGCGGCAAGACCACCTTTGCCCGTACCTTCGGGCAGCTCCACCAGCTGGCCGGCGTCGGCTGCCCGGTCCCGGGCAGCTCCGCCCGGCTGTTCCTGTTCGACCGCCTGTTCACCCACTTCGCCCGGGAAGAAGACCTCGCCAAGATGAGCGGGAAACTGGAGGACGACCTGGTCCGGGCGGGAACGATCGCCCGGGCGGCGACGCCGGACAGCATCGTGATCCTGAACGAGGCCTTCTCCTCCACGACTCTGCACGATGCCCGTTTCCTGGGCACGAAGCTGCTGACGAAGCTCATGCAGCTCGACGCGGTGGGCGTCTACATCACCTTCGTGGACGAGCTGGCCTCGCTCGGCGAGCAGGTCGTCAGCATGATGAGCACGGTCGGCCAGGAAAACCCCGCCGAGCGCACGTACAAGGTGGTCAGGAAGCCGGCCGACGGCCTGGCCTACGCCCTGGCACTCGCGGAGAAATATGACATCACTTACGAGCGGCTGCTGGCCCGGGTGGCGTCATGAAGGCCCGCCTCCTCTACCAGGCGCAGGACTTCGACTTCAGCGCCGACCTGCATGCTGCCCATGAGGACCTGATCCAGGACCTGGAGCTGGCCACCCTGCTCCAGGTGATGGCCGACGGCGACAAGTTCATCTACCGGGTATCTGAGGAGGTGCTGCTCGCCAGCCTCCGGGACCCAGCGGCCATCCGCTATCGCCAGGACATACTGGCTGATTGCCTGGCCCAGCCCGAGGTCGTCCGGGAGATGTACGGCGTGGCCGTCGGCGCTGAAACGGACCGGCGGCAGATCTGGGGCGGCTACGGCGGCACGTACCAGACCCCCGCGTCCAACCTCTCGGGGGCAGTCAACCACCTCGAGGCCTACGTGACCCGCCTCCGGCAGCTGCGGCAGATCGCCGACGAGCACGCCGCGAACTTCCGCTCCGAAGGCATGCGGACGCTGTTCGCCACCCTGCACCGGGAACTGGGAGACGACTACTTCGAGGAGATCAGCTACCACCTCAGGCAGCTGCACTTCAAGGCCGGCGTGGTGATCAGCGCCGAGCTCAACCGCGATAACACCGGAATCAGCTTCGTGCTCCGCACCTCTGCGGATGAGCGGCCGCGGTGGAAGGAGCGGCTCGGACTCGAGCCTCGTTCGGCCTACTCGTTCAGCATCCCGCCCCGGGACGAGGCGGGCGGTCAGATCCTGGCCGACCTCACCAGCCGGGGCACCAACCTCGTCGCCAACGCGGCCGCCCAGTCCGCCGACCATATCCGCAGTTACTTCGCCATGCTGCGAGCTGAACTGGGCTTCTACGTCGGCTGCCTCAACCTGGCGGGCCGGCTCGCCGCCAAGGGGACGCCGACCTGCATCCCTGAGCCCAGTCAGCCGTCAGCGGTCACGTTCAACTGCATGGACTTGCGCGACGCCTGCCTGGAACTGCATTCACCGGGCGTGGTCACGGGCAACGACGTGCAAGCCGGCGGTAAGCCGCTGGTCATCATCACCGGCGCCAACTCGGGGGGGAAGTCGACCTTCCTGCGCAGCGTCGGCGTGGCCCAGCTCATGATGCAGTGCGGGCTGTTCGTCACCGCCCGGTCCTACCGCGCCGGCCTGAGCAGCGGGATCTTCACCCACTTCATCCGGGAGGAGGACGCCGGCCTGACCAGCGGGCGGCTGGACGACGAGCTGAAGCGGATGAGCGCCATCGCCGGCCAGATCGAGCCGCACAGCCTCGTGCTGTTCAACGAGTCCTTCGCCGGGACCAACGAGCGCGAGGGCTCGGAGATCGGACGCCAGGTCGTCCGCGCCCTGCTGGACGCGCAGGTCAGGGTGCTTTTCGTCAGCCACAGATTCGACTTCGCCGACAGTTTCCGCCGGGACCGCGCAGACTCGGTCCTGTTCCTGCGGGCCGGGCGGCAGCCCGACGGCAGCCGGAACTACAAGCTCGCGGTGAAGGCGCCACTCCCGACAAGCTTCGGAGAGGACCTCTACTACCGGCTCGGAGGCTGGCTGGACGAAGACACGCCAGCGGCTGCGCAGGCATCCCGCGGCGCTGATGACCGGTCACCCGCGGTAAGGCAGGCCGGATGAACATCCGCCGGGTACTCCTCGATGTCGATAAGGCCATCCAGCGTCCGGAAATCGTCGACATCGCGAAGGCGATCGACGCTTCTCCCGGCGTGCTGGGGCTGAACATCACCGTGACCGAGATCGACGTGCAGACCGTCGGGATGGATATCACGGTGCAGGGCGACGACATCGACTTGGACGCGCTGTTCCGCGCCATCGAGTCGACCGGAGCGGTGGTGCACAGCATCGACGAACTGGCGGCGGGGGAACGGCTCGTCGAACGGATAGCGCGGGAGCGATGAGGCTGCCGCGGCACCTCCGGATAGGCGTGCTGCCGATCGTGCTCGGCCTGACCGATGGGATTACCAACGCCCTGGGCCTGGCCGCGCGGTCGATCCTGCACGAAGGCTGCCAGGCCGGGCTGGGCCTGGCCCTGTGGATATCGCCTGACCTGCCCGCCGTGCTGGCGTGGCCGGTCAGCGGGAGTTTCGGACGTAGATGGCATGCTCGTGCGGGCCAGGGTCGGCAAGGCGCTGCAGGTGCCCAGCCAGCGACGGGTGCAGGTCCAGGCGGGCCAGCTGATCAGGAGGAACGAGATGTGGTTCCAGTCCCGGTTCACGGCGATGCGCCATGCCGAACACAGGTTGGGGAGCGACGAACACCACGTCTAGCGCACATTGGCCGGATTCCGGCCCGGCCGACTCGACGATGAGCGCGACGCGGGACGGATTTGCCGAGATGCCCGTTTCCTCGAGGAGTTCGCGGCGTGCGCACGCGGCCAGGCTCTCGCCCTCGCGAGGGGTGCCGCCGGGAAGCACCCAGTCATCCCGTCCGTTACCGGTGCGATGCACAAGCAGCACGGCATGCTGGTGAATTACGAGAACTGAACAGCGGACCTCATAGCCATCGGCCACGGTGATGCGTCTCCTGCCCGTCGGGGCCGCAGGACCCATCAGCCAGCTGGCAAGCGAGCGCACCTCGGCACGGCGCGATCTCAGCGGGATCCATCACTGAGCGGCCTTGGGCCGCTTCCCAGAGCATAACTCGGGTACGCGAACGGAAAGGCGGCTGGCTGTCTGACCAGGCCCGGATCTGCCACCGCGAGGAGCTTCTCCTGGGCCAACGGCTAGGTCAGCTGGAGGCTCCGTCCGCCGCAGCGCCGACGAGCACCGGCGGCCTCGTCGGTTGCACCTGGGTGCTGCGGGCGTCGATGACGTCGGCCACGATGCACGTAATGTTGTCCGGCCCGCCGCCTTCGACAGCGAGCTCGACAAGCCGCGATGTCACCTCGTCGAGGTCCCGCACAGAGGCGAGCACCTGGTGCAGCGTCTGCTCGCTCACTACTCCCGACAGGCCGTCGGAGCACAGCAGGTAACGGTCACCGGCGCAGGTCTCGAGCAGTGTCAGGTCGGCCTCAGCGGCCGGCCGGCCGTCGAGGGCACGGAGCAGCAGTGACCGGTACGGATGCCTGGCCACGTCGACCGCGGTGATCCTGCCCTCGTCGATCAGCAATTGCACCAGCGTGTGATCGTGGGTGACCTGGATGAACTGGCCGTCGCGCAGCAGGTAGGCCCGGGAGTCGCCGATATGGCAGAGCGCCGCGCATCCCTCCGACCACAGCAGCGCGGTCAGCGTGGTGCCCATGCCCTCGACCGACGGGTCGGAGCTGATCAGCTCCTGGAGGCGCTGATTAGCCGTCGCGACCGCGTCGGCCAGCACCCGACCAAGGTCGGGCCCGGGATACTCCGCGTCGAGCGGGGCGATCGCCGCAATCGCGGCGGCGCTTGCCACCTCGCCTGCCACGTTTCCGCCCACACCATCGGCAACCGCGAGCAGATGCGGCCCGGCGTACCCCGAGTCCTCGTTTCCCTTTCTGAGGAGACCGACATCGGACCGGGCCGCGTATCTGAGGGCAAGCGTCATCGGCGCCGTCGCAGAACGGCCTGTCTCCTGCTCCCGGTCCCTGGCCTGCCACAACGTCATGGCGTGACCTCCTGTGTCCTGGGCCGCTGGGGCCGTCCGACAGGAGCCATCAGCCACGGGGGCGATTCCGGCGAGCTCCATCACCGTGGTGCCGATTGTACCCGGGTCGCATTAGCCGCGGCGTATGTCGCCCCGCCCCAGATGCAGGTCTTGTAGCCGGGAAATTACGGGTCCAGAATGGCGACTGGCGATGAGGCTCGCCACATGCCCGCCTGGGGTGGTCTAGGTCGGCGGAACCGCGGGTTACTGCCCGTTGATGGCCTCTGCCTGTGACTGCGGCAGGAGAGGAGGCCGGCATGACCGTCACGACACGCCGTTCAGCGGGGACGCCGCTATGAACGTCGGCCAGTTCCGCAGGATCCTCGTCGGCTGGGACTGCTCGCCCGGTGCCGTCGCCGCGGCGGAAATCGCCGATGGGCCAGGAAGGCAGGTGGTCGCGCTCGCGGTCCTGCGTCCGGTATCTCGGGAAAGCAAGGAGGAACAGACGGCCGAGATGGCCGCTATGCGCCGTCAAGCCGAGAAGTCCTTCCGCATGGTCCGAGATAGCCTGCCAGACGCTGTTCAGGCCGGAGTGACCCTAGAGTCCGCTGAGAGTGAGGACGTGGCGCGGACCCTGTGCGAGTACGCCGACTTGCATGTGTTCGGGCTGATAGCCCTCGGCCGTCATGGCACCGGAGGCATACTGCACCGACGGCTGGGGCACGTCGCGGGAACGGTCGTCAAGAAGAGCAACCTGCCGATACTGCTGCTCGGCAGCCAGAGCTGACGAGAGAAACAGGCTGGCGAGACCAGGCACGTGACGCCGACCGCGCCGAGAGGTATCGTGCAAGAGACCGCGCGATGAAGCTCGCGTACCGCCGACCTGGTTGATCCAGTCGGCTGATGGCTTCTACCTGCAAGGACGTCACGACGTCAGTCAGCAGGGGAGGTCCGCGTGGTCCCCGACCTGATCCAGGTACTGCAGAGCCTCGTCGTTGTCTGCCTCGCTCCCTTCTACGCGGGGGTGCTTGCCCGCGCCGAGGCAGTGGTGGGCTCCAAACGCGGGCCGAGTGTCCTGCAGCCGTACCGGGACCTGGCCAAGCTGCTCCGGAAGGGCAGCGCGGTCAGCGACCAGGCTTCCTGGGTGTTCCGCGGCGCTCCGTTCGTCGC
>Ga0335083_10002660_pt1 | contig 23470 bp, 21 predicted proteins | sample Lox_Sample_42_FD_206716 | JGI IMG/M metagenome (GOLD analysis project Ga0335083, IMG submission 206716) | Soil microbial communities from Loxahatchee National Wildlife Refuge, Florida, United States - Lox_Sample_4.2 | ecosystem: Environmental > Terrestrial > Soil > Wetlands | place: USA...
CTCGTCTACGTGGTCATCGAGCTGAAGTCGCGGGACTCCGAGATGGACGAGCTGAACATCGTCTACGAGACGTTCCACGGCGACTGGAACTACACGATCAGGCCCAACAGACCTGCAACCCGGTGATCAAGTTGATCCTGATCGAGGCCTAATCACCGGTCGCAAAGGTCGCGCTTACGGAGTCCGGCGGCGTCGGGCTGGACGGGCGGCGGGGGAGGGTGAGGGCTTCAGCTTGGGTAATGGGACGCCGTAGCGCCTGGCGAATTCCCGGGCCGATTGGTCGCCGTACAGCTCGGCAACGGCGACGGCCATGGTGAGGGCCAACTGCCGCTCGTCTGCGACCGATACGCGGGCCATTTCGGCATCGAAACGAGCCAGGAGCTGATTGCGGGATAGCCGATGCTTGTCGTGGAGCTCAAGGACCGCGTCGAGATCGTGCGGCCGCGCAGTCGACGCGGCGATCTTCGACAGCGCCAGGTCGTACTTCTCGGGGACCACGAACTTCAGCCGGCGCAGCCGCAGCCCTCGCGCCTTGCGAAGCCGTCCCTCAAACTGATCCGGGATCACCGTGACCGTGGCCGGGCTGATGGCGACCGCCAACCCGGTGTCCTCCCAAGCCAGGCGGAGGGCGCGCGCCAGGTCCTCATTGGAACCTTTGAGCTCGATGACATCGATGTCGCTGGTTCTCTTTTCGACGCCGTACGCGATGGACAGCGCCGCTCCACCGACTACCACCACCTCGACCTCGGATCGGAGGTTGCGGTCTATTGCCCGGAGGAATGTCAGGAGTTGTTGGCGATCGAAATCGCCACCCATCAAAGCGCCTTCACCTTCTCGAAATAGGACCTTGCCGACTCGACCGACGTGCCGGTGACGAGACCCCATTTTCGACCGAGCGCCGGCGTCTGTTGCTCCGCGAGCATGGCTCGCCAGGGGCGTGCGGCCAGATACTCGTGCAGAAAGACGGGTGGACGCAGACTGCCCCCGTGCTTGGAACGCAACTTCTTCAAAGCGGTAGAGCACACCCTTTCACCGGAGACCAGGGAGGCGAGATCGAGAAAATAGCCGAGCACGCGCCCGACGCCGCGGCGCTGGGCGGCCGCGAGCAGCGCCTTCTGGTCGATGACGTCTCGCGCCCGCCAGAGCAGGGTCGGTAGCATGCGGGCGACAAATGGGTCGCGTTGAGCGAGGGCGGCGGCTGCCGTCACCAGGTCGGGAAGGCTGATGACCTCGGCGCCTCGCGATGCACCTGATCGAAAATGCGCCACGAAGCTCGCGACCTCCTTCGGCGTCGCCGGTTCCGGGGGAAAGGGTGCTCGGGGGCCATGCCAGCGCGCCAGCGCAGCCTTCCGAGCGGCGGTCTGCCGCTCTCGAGCGCCCAGACTGGACGCCCGCGCCTGACCGCCCAGGCGACCAGCCGCCGACTTCGAGTGCCTAGGGCCCATGGTGTTGCTAAGCATGTCACAAAAATGCACAAAAAGGGGATGGTGCACGCGAACCGCTTATGTTTGTGCCCCGCCAGGTGTACAGCGTCGCCTCGCTCACACCGTGTTTCTTGGCCACCTCCGCGATCGGCGTCTTGTCCGCCTCGCGGAGGATCTTCACCATCTGCTCCTCAGTGAACCTGCTCTTTCGCATCGCTCCTCCGTTGCCGGAGGGCATGCTCTCAGGTTTCAACTGGTCCGAAAACTGCCAGGCAGGTCAAAGCCGACGACTCTGGGTCGACGCTGAACGCTTTATTAGTGTCGGCGCAGCGCTCCCGCGACCGGGCGCCATAGACTCGGTACCGTCACTGCTTGCTCCTTGCGGCGGAGAGGTCAGCGTATTGACGACCGACACGGGATCGTACGCGATGAGAGTCAGATGCTTCCGTGTCCCAGCCGTTTCAGCGCGTTCGTAGGGGCGCGTACCGCTGGACCGACCCTGTGATCTGCCGGAGCACGCAGATGTACGTCCCGGAAGACCGCAGCCCTGCGCGCGCGTACGAACACCTCTTGACCTACACCATCCGGCTGCCGTTGTGCATGCTCCAGGACGGTGGCGGCGATGCGCCCACACCGACCGCCGGGGCAGCCTCGCCACGCTCCCCGATGGCTCCCAGGCGACGGATCGGGGTACAAATTATGCCGTGATGGCAACCCCGCCCTCGTCCGATCCGAGCCGCGTCATCGCCGCGCTCGCGCGCGACCAGGTGAACGTCGATCTGAAGACGGTCGACCTTTGCTTTTTGACCGGGCTTTATCTGCGCGCGGACAGGGCTTCGCTCGCGTCCTTCGAGGAGGAGGTTCTGGTCGATCTCTTCGAGCAGGTCTGCGACGTCGTCGAGCCCGGTGCCGAGAACCCACGCAAGCGCGCGACGCACGCGATTCAGCGCCTGCGGGAGCAGCGGATGCTCGCGCGAGTCGACGGAGTGGGCATCGTGCGGGCGGGCGACTACGCCCTCACGACGCTTGCGGCGGCCGTCGTCCAGTACTTCCTGACCGATGAGGCTCTGACCCGCGAGAGCCTGACGCTGTTGACAGGGACGCTGAATGCCCAGCTTGCGGACATACTGACGGCAGCGCGGAAGGCGACGGACGAAGCGTCGTGGCGGAACAAGGTGTCGGGCCCCCTCCGCGTCACCGTTTCGGAGCTGGTCTCGGGCATCGAACGCCGGCAGCGTGGGCTGGATGCACAACAGGAGGAGTTGCAAGCCGAGATCGCGAAGCTCCTCCAATCGGACTGGTTCAGCGCTGTCGACCGCTGTCAGAGTGTCCTGGACACGACCACGAGCACGCTCGACGAGCTGAATGAGATCCTCTTGCGTGACACGCACCTGTTCATCGCGCTCCTCCAGGAGATCCAGGAGCTCGCGACGGCGGCCGAGAACCCCGATGCCGAGGAGACGATTCAGCGGGTCATCGAGCACGTGGATCGGATCGCGGCGTGGGGAAGCGCGCGACAGCAGGCGTGGTCGGAGTACTATCAGTACGTTCACCGCTTTCTGCGCGATGTTGTGCGGCTGGATCCCGACCGCGCCCTCAGCCAGCGGCTGCGCGATCAGCTCGCCGGATGGCCGGTAGCCCGGTTCTCTCTGGTCGCTGCGCACGCGCCGTCGATCCGGTTGCTGCGGGCCTTGGAGGCGCGCGTCGAGAGGCCGCCGGTCGCCCAGCCGCGCACGGATCGAGAGGCCGATCCGGCCTGGGTCGAGCCAGAGAACGTGCACGCCGACATCGAGGCCCTGGTCATTCGAGCGATCGCCGACGGTGCCGCGACGCTCGCGGAGGTGTCGTCGCGGGTTTTGGCGGGACTTCCCGAATCACTGCATTACGCAGCCGCTGGACGTGTGGCCGACGTGGTCGGCCGCCTCGCCCGCGTTCATGCCGAGCATGAGCGGCCCTGGGCCGCCGTGCTGTCGCGGATGGAGGTCGAGGACTGGGCAATCGACAGGCGGGACGCCCCGTGAACGGGTCTGCGTTCCACAGCCTCGAGGAGGCGCTCACCGACGAGCACTATCCGGAGGTGGACCTCGCGCTTCGGCGCGGGCGGCACGTCGGGCGCGATGACGGCACGATGTACGAGTACCTGGTCGATGCCCAGGCGCTGCTCGAGACTTTCTACCGGCGGTTTGGCTGCGAGTTGATCCAGCGGAGCGATGGCTATTTCTACCTCCTGCCGTCGGGAGACCGATTGGGGCGGCGTCAGCTGTCGGCAGGCGAAATGGTGGTCGGGCAGACGTTGGCGCTCCTCTACCTGGATCCAGCAACGCTGCAGCACGGCGGCGTGGTTGGACGAGAAGCGTTGCTCCAGCGGCTCTCTGCGCTCCTCGGCATCGACGTCCTGGTACGCACCCTGGATCCGCGCAGGATGCGCCGGGGCAAATTCGACGAGCGCATCGCGTCCGAGGCCTTGCGGACGAAGGTGAGCGAAGCCCTGCGGCGCCTCGCTGAGCTCGGCTTCGTCGACGCCCTGAACGACACGCAGCTCCGTCTCCGGCCCGCGCTCATGCGGTTTGCCGAGCCCGTCCGCGGCCTCGACGACAGGAGCGCCGCGCTGGAGCGACTCGTCCGCGCTGGAGAGGTCGTCCTCGATGGTGGTGAGCAAGAGCCGGAAGACGATGCGGGCACCGACGAAGCACCGGAGCCATGAGCCGGACGACGGCCGAGGCCCTGACGTTGGTCAACTGGAAGGGCGTCTTCTACGCTCGTTATGGGCTCGATCGGCACGTGACGGCGCTGGAGGGCGCGAACGGCTCGGGAAAGACCACGGTGATGATCGCAGCCTATGTGGTGCTGCTCCCGGACATGTCGCGGTTGCGGTTCACCAACCTGGGCGAGACCGGCGCCACAGGTGGTGACAAGGGTGTCTGGGGCCGGCTCGGTTCGCCGGGGCGACCCTCGTACGCCGCCCTCGACTTCACCCTGCCGGGCCAGCGACGGCTGGTCGCGGGTGTTCACCTGGAAAGGAAGGGCGAGCCCTCCGTCGAGCCCACGCCGTTCGTCGTCACGGGATTGGATCGAGGGGTTCGATTGCAGGACCTGCTTCTCCTGAAGCAGGGCGAGGACGAGCTGGTGCCCGAGCTGCCTGAGCTGCGGGAGAACGCCGCGCGCCTGGGTGGACGCCTGCAACCCTTCACCTCCGCGCGTGACTATTTTGCGGCGCTCTTCGATCACGGCGTCACGCCGCTTCGACTCGGCACCGACGAAGAGCGAAACAAGCTGAACGAGATGCTCCGCACCAGCATGACGGGAGGGATCTCCCGGGCGCTCACCTCGGAGCTCCGCTCGTTCTTGCTCAAAGAGGAAGGCGGTCTCGCCGACACGCTCCAGCGGATGCGAGCCAACCTCGACGCCTGCCGGCGCACGCGGCTGGAGGTCGAGGAGGCGCGTCGCCTGGAGCAGGAGATTGGGGGGGTGTTCGAAGCCGGACATACGATGTTCGCGGCGGCGCTGATCGCCACCCGCGAGCGCGCGGCCGAGCTCACCCGGCGTGTCGACGAGGCCGAGGTTGCGCGCGCGATCACTGCCGAAGCCCATCGTGGGGCAGAGGCTGCCCTGGCGCAGACCCTGGCCGCGATCGAGGCACTGGAGCGCAGGAGAGCCGAGATCGGAGGAGCCCTCGAATCGGCCCGAGCATGGCATGCGACGCTTCGAGAGGCGCTCACCGCGGCCGGCGAGCTCACGACCTGCGCTGATAGATTGGCGGAGGCGGAAGTCCTCGCGGAAACGACCGGGACTCACAGCGACGCGGCCGAGGCAGAGCGAGGTGCTCGGCGCGAGGCCCTCCGCCGCGTCGAAGAGAGCTACAACCGCGCCGCCACCGGGCTGGCGGACCTGCAGCAGGGGATCGACGAGCTGCACCGTCGCGCGGGAGCCTATCGTCAAGCGACCCGACGTTTGCGCGACGCCGAGGAAGGTCTGGGCGGAGAGTCCATCCCGATTACGGCCCTCGGGGAACGTGTCTCACGTGCCGGCGACGACCTGACTGGGGTTGACCGGGAGCGCCGGGAGGCCACGAGGCGGCTCGATGACGCGGAGGAGCACCGACACAGACACGCCGAGGTGATGGCGGCGCTCCGGTCCCTTCTCGACGGCGATGTCGCGGCGGATCAGGCGTACGGGGCGGCCCTCTCGGCGCTCCAGCACCATCGCGCCCGCATCGAGCTGGCGGGCAAGCTTCCGGCGCTCGAGCGCGACCTGAACGAAGCACGACGGCAAGCCGTCCAGCAGTCTGGAGCGCGGCAGCGAGCGAAGGTGCTGGATGTCGCCCCTGGCGACCAACCTGCGGGACAAGTCGTCGAACGTCTGCTCGGCGAGGCCGACACCGAATTGGGGGACCACGAAGACCGAGAGCGAACGGCCCGGCTGTCTGCCCGGCAGCTCGAGCAGGATGTGAAGGACCTGGAGGCGCGCCGTCGCGCGCTCGTTGACAGAGAGCCCGTGTTCCATGATCTCGTGGAGCGCGCGGCTCGTCTGGCTTTGCACCTGGCCACCGGAGTCGACAGCCGGGCTACCCTCGATGCTGCTCGCTCTACGCTCGACGCGCAGCTGACGGCGACGCGCAAGGCCGAGGACGCCGCGCGCGAGGAGCAGGAGGCACTCCTCCGGCAGGCGCGCGACCTCCTGGCCCGCGGTGGTCCGTTCGCGCCTGAGCTGCTCCGGCTGAGGGACGATCTCGGGGCCGAGCTGGTGGCGGGAAGCTTCGAGGACGTCGGCCTGGATCAAGCGGGACGCCTGGAGGCGCGGCTCGGGCCCCTGGCGCGGGCGCTGGTGGTCGACGACCCGACAACAGCGGCGCGAGCGCTCGACGCGCGACCCGAAGCGCTGGCGGATGTCCTGCTCGTCTCGCGGGACGCCGATCTCGAGCCCCTGGTGTCGGGGACCGGCCCGATCGTCGTGGGCGGTCGCGACGTCGCCATCGCGGAGGGGGTCGCCGTCCGCGTCTCACGCATTCCCTCGCATCCGCGCCTTGGACGTCGCGCCCGCGAGGCCCGTGCCGCCGAGCTGAATGGTGAAGCAGAGCGGAAGGGCCGCGAGCTCGAGGATCTGAGGGGACGACGGCGGCAGATCGAGCGTCTCGTTGCCGACAGCGAAGCGCTGCTCGTGGGTCACGCGATCTGGCTGGCCGGAGATCCGGCGGCTGAGTTGGCGGAGGTGAAGCGCGCGATCGACGAGACCGAGGCGAAACTCGTGATCCAGGGCGAGGCGACCCGTCGCCATGCGGAGTCCGCCCGTGTGTTGCGGTCGCGCGTCAACGAGCTTCGCGCGCTGCTCGCACAGGCGTTCCTCCTCGATCCACCGGACCATGGCGAACGCGCACGAGCGCTGGAGAAAGAGCTCCACGCCGCCCGTGCGGCGAAAGAGCTCGTCGCACGGCTCGCGAAGAGCGCCGATCTCGTCGACCGCCAGCTGGCCGATCTGCGACAGCTTCCGCTTACCGACACCGACGTGCTCCAGCTCCGCGAGCGTGTACAGCACCTGACCGGCCAGCGCGAGCGGCTGAGGGAAGGTATCGAGGCGCTCGAGGACGTCCGGGAGAACGTCGAGGCTTTGGGTTGGCAGGACGCGCCCGCCAGGCTTGCCGAGGAGCGGGCGGTCATTCCAGCGCTCAACGAGCAGCTGCAGGAAGCCGGACGGCAGCGCGACGCTGCGGAGCAGGCGGTCAGGGCCGCGGAGGAGCGCTTCAACGAGGCGCTCAAGGCATTCCAGGACGCCGACGGGGAGCGGCGAGCGGCGGCGCGCCTCCACGTCCAAGCGGTGGAGCGCTTCGACCGTATCGGCGTTCCCACGCCGACGGGCGAGGCGCTCGCGGCGGCAGAGCGGGAGGTCGTTCGCCTGGACGAGGAGCACCAGGGTCACGACACCAGGCACCGTGAGCTGCTGACCGCCCAAGGGCGGCAGGAGGGTCAGGTCAGCGAGGCAGCCCAGTATCTCACGGAGGCAGCCGAGAGGGTCACCAAAGAGCGCGGGGAGGCCGACCCCGCCGTCAAACGCTGGGACGATCTGCGTGGTCGAGCCTCACGGTATGGGATCGTCGGTACCCTCCTCACCGAGATCCCTGGAGAGCTCGCCGACGTCCGGGGCCATGTGAACTTCGTCCAAAAGTCCATCACCTCGCGCGAGATCCTCCTGGAACGCCTGCGCCAGGCTCAGGGAAGCGGGCCCCTGCTGGCGCAGTTGGACACCCTCCGGGCGCCCCCAGAAGGCGAGTTCGCGGCCAGGGCGCTCGATCTGTGGCTGACGGTGCGTGACTGGCTGCGCCGCCGTCTCCCGGCGCAGGTCGCCGAGGTGGATGATCCGCGCGAAGCGCTCCTTCGGCTGCGCGATCAGCTCTCGGGGTTGGAGGATCGCCTCAGGAATCAGGAGTCGGTCCTGCGGGGCGCGAGCGAGGATGTGGCACGGGGCATCGACGTGCAGATTCGCAAGGCTCGGACCCAGGTCAACCGCCTCACCAGGAACCTCGACGGCGTCAGTTTCGGTAGCATCGAAGGAATTCGTGTCCGCCAGAACGCGGTCGAGCAGATGGAGCAGGTGCTCCGCGCGCTGCGCGACGGTGCGGCGCAGTCCCTGCTGTTCCAGTCGGACATACCGATCGAGGAGGCGCTCGAACAGATATTTCAACGCTTCGGCGGCGGACGTACGGGTGGACAGAAGCTGCTCGACTACCGCGAGTACGTTCACCTGCAGGTCGAGATCCGTCGTAAGGCGGGCATCGAGTGGGAGGTCGCGAACCCGGGCAGGCTTTCGACGGGCGAGGCGATCGGGGTGGGTGCGGCGCTGATGATGGTCGTCCTGACCGAATGGGAACGCGACGCCACGCTCCTCCGGGGGAAGAAGTCGCACGGATCCTTACGCTTCCTGTTCCTCGACGAGGCCAACCGCCTGTCTCACGACAACCTCGGCGTCCTCTTCGATCTGTGTCAGACGCTCGATCTGCAACTCCTCATCGCCGCGCCAGAGGTCGCGCGCGCTGAGGGCAACACCACCTACCGCCTGGTCCGCAAGGTGGCGAGCGATGGGCGCGAAGAGGTGCTCGTCAGCGGTCGTCGAACGAGGTCCGAAACGTGAGCTGGCGATCGCGGGCGGCCGGCCTCGCCTTGCTGGAGCTGCTCGTTCGGGGCACGCTCAAGCGACGGAGCGCCCAGGCAGCCGCCTGGGAGGCCCTCGACGAGCTGCCCTGGACCCGCCGAACTGGACGGCGGGACGAGATCGGCTTGGTTGAGGACCGGCGTCACGAGCTGGTCGCGCTGCTCGGGCGCGTGTGGCCGGAATGGGGTGGGGTGCTCGCCGCTCTGACGGCGCGCGGGCTCGCTCCCACCCCCGACGGCTGGAACGAGTTGGAGGACGCGCAGCGCGCGGAGGGGCTTCCACAGCTTCCCAACCAGCTCAACCGCCGGACAGCGGCGGCCCTCGTCGCGCCTCACTCCAAGGCGACGCTCACGACCCGCCGCCTTGCCGCGATCGGAGATGCGTTGACGACGCACGACGGCTCGGTGCGGCTCCGACCGCCACTCGGCCTCGTCGCGGTCACCCCTCGGGGAAATGTCGATCTCGCTGCCGTGGCTGCGGTCCTCGGCGAGGTGTCGATCCCGGACCGCGCGTTCGCCGGCGGCCTGGCGCTCGAAGGACCTGTCCGCGCGGCACTGCTCGTCGAAAACCGTGGCGCATTCTGCGATCTGCCAGTCATCGACGGGTGGCTCCTGGTCCACGTTCCGGGGTGGGACACGGCGACCGTGGCGCAGCTGCTCGGACGGCTGCAGGAGATCCCGGTCGTCCACTTCGGGGACCTCGACCCGAATGGCGTGCGTATCTTCCAGCACTTACGCGCGATGCGTCCCGAGCTCCGTTGGTTCGTTCCGGAGTTCTGGGGCGAGCTCGTCGAGAACAAGGGATTGGCTGGTGAGTGGCCCGAGGATCTCGATCTCGCTGAGGCGCCAGAGCTGGTGCGGGCCCTTGCGCGCCGGGCGCTGTGGCTGGAACAAGAGCCGGTCGCCGTGGACGCAAGGACGCCCGCAGCGCTCGGGGCGGTCATAGCGGGACCACACAGGTGACGAATCCCTGGCACGGTCATCAAAGCCTTGGACTCAGACCCAGTCTTCGGTGAACAGACCCGGAATGTCACCAGCGAGCAGCGCTTGGTCGTCGGTTACGAGCGTGGCGCTGTGGTGGAGTGCAGTCGTGGCGATGAGCAGATCCACGTCGCTCTTGATGATGCCACGCCGCCGGAGCGACGCCTTGAGGTCGGAAAAGAGCCGAGTGATGTCGGCTGTGACCGGTAAAGCGGTGATGTTCGCCAGCTCCGGGCCGGCCGTTAAGCGCCGGAATGAAGATGTTCGTGTCGAGGAGCCAGATCACGGCATGGCAGGCGGTTCTTCGGAGCTGCCGGCGCGCCGTGCCTCGCGCAGGATCGCGAGGATCTCTTCTTCGGTCTCGCCCTGCCAGGGACCCGCGGCGGCCATTCTGTCCCCGAGCCCGACTCCCGCTTGGGCAGGCTTCTCGACGACACGGATCTCGACCTCGAGCTCGTCGACGCGGGCATGCACAGGACGGCGAGGATTGCGCTTGAGCTCGGCGACGGCCTCTTCGAGGCTCGTGGGGATATGCTTCTCTGGCCGAGCCACGATACCGTCAGGGTAGCATGCTGCCCGGCGATGGACTCCCTCATGGTCGCGGACGAGGGAGAAACGAGGGAATCGTGCCGTGCCCCCTCGCGAACTTTCGCGCTCTTTCACGCAGCTGATGTCGACGGATGTGCGCAACATTATTGAGATCTGTACCCAGGTTCGGCACCTTGCCAAGGTGGACGTCGAGGGTTCGCTGGCGGTGAGACTTCGCCGGGCGTTCGCGGTCAGGAACGCCGCATGTCCGAACCGCGGGACCTGACGTCGATCCTGGACGTCCTGCTCGGCGAGCAGGTGAGCTTCGTCTTGGTTGGCGCGCTGGCGGCGGTGGCGCAGGGCGCTCCCCTGATGACCCAGGACGTGGACATCGTCCAGGCGAGAACGCCGGAGAACATCGACAGACTGATGACCGCTCTCGCGAAGCTGCACGCGCGGTATCGAGGCCGGACGCCGGATCAGCCGCTCCGCCTGACCGCGGGGCGCTCGCGACGACTGGCCACTCGCTGCTGATGACCGACCTCGGTCCCCTCGATTGCCTCGGTGCCATCGAGGGAGCGCAGGACTATGACCTGTTAGTGCCTCTGTCGGTGGAAGTCGAGCTCGACGGGCGCGCGATGCGGGTCCTCGGGCTCGAGACGATCGTCGCGATCAAGCAAGCATCGCAAAACCAGAAAGACCGCCTCGCGCTGCCAGTTCTCGAGGCACGTTGCGCCGGCTTTCAGAGCGCGGGGTCTAGACCCAACGCACAGTTCGATGAAGGGGCCTGCCTGCGGCAACTCTTCCGTGTTCCACGTCTTGCCAGGCAACATAACGAAACCGTCCACCGGATCGGATCACGATCAGTCCTCCGGTTGGACGGCTCAACCGGGGGTCACACGATCACCAGTTGCCCGCCCGCCGCTTCGGCGAGTGGGTAGCCGAACAGCGATCCTGGTGTGTAGGCGCCCGGACGGCCCTCGCCGCGCGCCAGCCGAGCCGCGACCTCGGCCGCCACCGCGCCCGTGAAGCGCATTCCGTCGGGGGCGCGCAGCCAACCCAACCGTGACGTACCGTCGGCCCATCGCACCCGGGCGCGCGCCCAGGAGTGTTCGCGCGGCTTGTTCGACGCGGCCGGGGTGGCTTTCGCGATCCTTCGCGTGAGAAGCCGGCGCAGCGCTTGCGAGCGAGCCAGACCCATCATCACCGGCATCGCCAGCCGCGCCAACGTGCCGGTGGGCACCATCGCCGAGGCCGCGGTGACCTTAGGGGCGCCGCTCGCCCGCTGGGCGGCCTCGAGCTCGGCGGTCGGCGCCGACCCTGTCGTCACCTTCGTGCCGTCGGGCAAGGTGAGATGCTCGGGCTCGCTGCCGAAGGCCGCGCGCACCAGCTCACCGTTCACGTAGCGCCAGCCACCGGCGGCGATACCGTCCAGGATGGTCGCCGCCAGCACCTCGCCAATAGGCCCCCCGTCTCCCTCGATGGAAGGGACCATGTCGACGCGAACTTCCTGCGCCGCCTGCCGGCCTTCGCATAGTTTCAGCGTAACGCTTTCGGTGCCGAGCACCCCCCAACCTGCTCCGGTCACCAGCGTGCGCCCGGCGGCCACTGCCTCGTCGTGCATCGCCAGCGCGTCTCGCGTGGCGAACAGCTCGTTGGAGATGTCGACGTAGTGGCTGCCCGGTCTTCCCGTACGAATGATCGCCTCGCCGGTGCGAGCGAAGGGGCCGATGGTGTTCACCACCACTGTGGCCGGCAGCGCCTTCAGCTGCGCGATCATAGCGTCGGTCGACTCCACCACGACCGTGCGGGCGAGAGGGCCGAGGGGCGCCCCCACCTGTTCCAGACGCCCGCGGTCGCGGCCCACCAACACCACGTTCAGCTTCTTGGCAGTCAGGTTCACGGCCACCGTCCGCCCGACCCGCCCCGCGCCACCCAAGATCCAGATCTCGCTCGTCATGTCCACCTCCTGATGTCACCAGATGACATTACTCTTACCACTGACGGCATCAAGTGCCATCACTGCTAGAGTTCGAGCATGGCGCGGTGGGAACCCGGGGCAACCGAGCGGCTGCAGCAGGCCGCCTACGAGCTGTTTCGCGAAAATGGCTACGAACAGACGACGGTGAAACAGATCGCCGGCCGCGCCGGGGTCACCGCTCGTACCTTCTTCCGCCACTTCACCGACAAGCGCGAGGTGCTGTTCGCCGGCACAGAGCAGTTGGTGGCAGCCCTGCGGCAATCGATCTTCGCAGCGCCGAAGGGGGCGAGCCCGTTCGAGGCCGTTATGATGGCTCTCGAGGCCATCGCGCCGCACCTGGAGCGTCCCCGGCCGGGTGTGCGCGAGCGCCGCGCCTTGATCGCTGCCCACCCGGAGCTGCGCGAGCGCGAGCTCAACAAGCTCACCACGCTGTGCGCCGCGGCGATCGAGGCGCTGCGCGCACTTGGCGCGAGCGAGCCGGCGGCGCGGCTGGCGGCCGAGGCGGGCATCACCATCTTCCGGGTGGGGTTCGACCGCTGGCTCGACGCATCGTCGGGGGCGCTCGCGCAGAGCATTCGTCGCACGCGCAAGGAGCTCGCCACGATGAGCGCTACCAGGGGCCGTCGATGGCGACCCACTACGCGCGCCCGGTGACGAGTGGAGTGCCTCAGCGATGGCCAAACCCGTGCTGCGGCGGTTCGTAGCCTTTTTGTGATCGCAGCCGATGGACCACCACCCGCACGCCGGTCGGGATGTCCGTCAGCGTCTTCACGGGACCCAGCAGCGGGCAAGCCGCGGGAGTCGCAGGCGGAAATTCGTTGCACTCCGTCTGCTCGAAGCTCTCCAGTTTCGCGGCCAGAGCCTCGTGCTGGTGGGCGTGCTGGCTCGGCTCGCAGGCCCGCGCCAGGTGCTGGCCGCGCGTGTTGTAGACGTTCGTGTCGAAGTAGTAGCCCTGCGGATTGTTCCCTCCGTTGGCGTTCAGGTTGGGCGCAGCCTGGGCGCCATTGGCCGCCGCCAGTTCCTTGTGAGACGCGGCCGACTCGCGCGCCGCCTGCTGCCGGTAATTCTCCGCGCTGTAGTCCGGCGCTTTGACGGCCTGGGTGCTCTGTCCGCAGCCGAGACCGATTCCGACGATCGACACGAGCGATTCCCCTGAATGATTTCATTGTGGGCTTCCTGCTGTCGGCCCGTTGCAACCCGCCTGGCAGGCCCGCGCGCCCGTCAACGTGAGTGTTTGGACGATTCGACCCGATGTCGCGGCGAGGACTATCCGGGCGCACAGAGCTGCTGCCTGACCGAGCATCACCATCTTGAGCGCGGCACGATCCCGAAAGACCTCGCTGCCACGGAGGCCGTTCCGTTCGCTGGAGCAATCAGCGAGAGACTGATTGCCGGATGCCGTGATTCGCGCTATGGCAAAGGTACCTTCGCGTGCGGGCGGCGAGGTGACCGCGGTTTCTGCGATCGCGGACAGCGCCGCCGGCGTGCTCCGGCGATCTCGATGAAGACCGTTGATGCGCCCGCTGCCGTTGGTGCGCCGCCGCGTGCCCAGGAGGCGCTGCTGCTCGGCCGCCGAGCCGCCAGCCTGGGTCGTGTGCTTTGTGTCCTCGGGGCGGCCATCGGCGTGATGGGCATGGTTGGGTGGACCATCGGGGTCTCGTCCCTCACGACGCTGGTTCCCGGCCAGCCGCAGATGAAGGCGAACACGGCGCTGTCCCTCTTGCTGCTCGGGGTGTCCGGAGCCCTGCGCCACCACGAGACCGAGACCGCCCGACGAGCGGCCCGCGCCCTGGCCACGGCGGCGGCCCTGGTCGTGCTGGCGATCGGCGTCGCGACGATGTTCGAGTACGGGACCGGGCGCGACCTCGGGCTCGATCGCCTTCTCTCCGCAGGCGATGCCGGACGTTACCCCGGCCGCCCATCCCCGCCCACTGCGCTGGCGTTGGCTCTGCTCGCCGGCGGGTCGCTGCTCTTCGACAATCGCCGGCGGGCGCGCGCCCGTCCGTCGGAGTGGATGGTTCTTTGCGCCGGTCTGCTCGGCTTCGCCGCCCTCGTGGGAGCGGCGTTCGGTGCCGGCCCGCTCTATCGCCTGCGGAGCGAACCAATCACCGGCGTTGCCGTCCCGACCGCGGTCGGCCTGGTGTTGCTCTCGGCCGGCATGTTCCTGGAACGGCCCGCTGCGGGCATCGCTCAACTCGCCACCTCGCCGGGCCCGGGAGGCGCCCTCCTCAGGCGACTGGTGCTTCCCGGCGTCGCGCTTCCGCCGCTGCTGGCTTTCGCGCTCTCCCGAATGTTCGTGCTCCTGGGCATCCATGACCTGGCGTTGCTCTTCGCGGTCCTCGTTGCCTCGACGACCGTCGTCGGCGTCATCCTCTTGGCGATCACCGCCGCGCCCCTCGATCGCGCGCACCAGGCGCTGGAGGCGAGCCGCGCGCAGACGCGGGAACTCGTCCAGCACGCGCCGGACGGGATCTTCCTCGCGGATCTGGAGGGCCGCTACACCGACGTCAATCGTGCGGGATGCGAGATGCTCGGCTTCTCGAGACAAGAGCTCGTCGGGAAGACCATCCTCGATCTCATCCCCCCCGAAGATGCCGGGCGGCTGGCCGACTCCAAGCGGCGCCTCCTGGCCGGGGCGGCCGAGGTGTCCGAGTGGCGCCTGCTGCGAAAGGACGCGACGTACCTCCCGGTAGAGCTCAACGCCAAGATCCTGCCGGACGGCCGCTGGCAGGCGTTCGTGCGTGACATCAGCGAGCGCAAACGTGCCGAGGCCGAGCGCCAGCTCAACACCGAACGTCTCCGTCGGTCCGAGGAGCAGTTTCGGCTCATCTTCGAGGAGGCGCCGATTGGCGTGGCGCTGGTCTCGCTCGACGGGCGCTTCGTCCGGGTCAACCGGGCGCTCTGCGACATCCTCGGGTACGCCGCCGAGGAACTGGAAGGGCTCTCGTATCAGGAGATCACGCCGCCGGAGGACCTTCACGCCAGTCTCCGGATGCGAGAGCGGGTCAACCGCGGCGAGGTTCCGAAGTACCGCCTCGAGAAACGCTACATCCGCAAGGACGGAAGCAACGTCACCATCTCCGTGAACGGCTCGATCGTCCACGACGACGCGGGCCGCCCACTGCACTACATCGCCCAGATCGAGGACATCAGCGAACGCCAGCGCTCCGGCGAGGCGCTCCGAAGGTCGGAGCTGAAGTTCAGGCGCCTGGTCGAAACCATGCCCGACGGCGTCTTCATTCAACAGGACGGCCGGCTCGTATACGCCAACCGCAGCTTCGCGGTTCTGCTCGGCTACGAGGACCCGGACCTCTTGATCGGTCGCACGGTGCCCGAGATCGTCAGTCCCGAGTCGCTCGACCTCGTCCGGACGCGATTGCGCCGCATGCAAGAAGACGGAAAAAGCGCGCCGCCGCAGGAGGTGACGATGGTGCGGCGAGACGGTTCACGCGCGGTCGTCGAATCGGTCGGCATCGCGGTGGAGCTCGAGGGGGCGCCCGCGATCGTGGTCGTCGCTCGCGATATGGCCGAGCGCATGCGCGCGGAACAGGCCCTGCGGTTCTCGGAGGCGAAGTTCTCCGGGATCGTCTCGATCTCCGCCGACGCCATCATCTCGATAGACGAACGGCAGAGGATCACGGTGTTCAACATCGGCGCAGAGACAATCTTCGGGTACTCCCGGGATGAGGTCCTCGGTGCGCCGCTCGACGTGTTGATCCCCGAGGGGCTTCGTGAATCCCATCGCGATCATGTCCGCGACTTCGCGGCCAGCCGGGTCGTGGCACGCCGCATGGGAGAGCGCCCCGCGCCGATCCGGGGCCGGCGAAAGAACGGCGAGGAGTTTCCCGCCGAGGCGTCGATCTCGAATTTGAGGGTCGGAGACGCGACGCTCTTGACGGTGGTGCTTCGCGACGTGACCGACCGCGAGCGGGTCGAGCGCGAGCAACGGATTCTCGCGGAGGTCGGGGTCATACTGGCGGGGACGCTGGACTACGAGCAGACGCTGGCGAGCGTCGCGAAGATCGCGGTGAAGGACTTCGCCGACTGGTGCATCGTGGAGGTGATGGAGGGGGCCGCGGGCCTCCGGCAGGTCAAGGTGGTCAGCGCCGACCCGGCGAAGGCCGCCACCGCGGGCCGGTTGGAGCGTCTCAAGCTCGATCGCGAGGGGCCCTGTCTGGCCAGGCCGGCGGCCGAGGGGCGGGAGCCATGGCTGATTCCACGCGTCGGCGCGGCCGACCTCGAAGCGGCGGCCCAGAGCCCCGAGCATCTGCAGGCGCTTCGCGCCCTGGAACCGGCCGCGGCGATGTCAGTGCCCCTCCTGCTTCGCGAGCAGCTGTTTGGCGTGCTGACCTTCATCTCGTCGAGACCGTCTCGGCTCTACGAGCCTTCGGACCTGCGTCTCGCGGTGGCCATCGGTGAGCGCGCCTCGCTGGCGATCGAGAATGCTCGCCTGTACCGTGCCGCCCTGCACGCCACGGGGATGCGCGACCAGGTGCTCGGCGTGGTGGCCCACGATCTGCGCAATCCGCTGGGCACGATCGTGCTGCATGCCTCCGCTCTCCAACGGCCCGGTCGTCAACCGGAGCGACGCAATCAGCAGCACAAGGAGGCGATCGAGCGGGCAAGCCGCCGCATGAGTCGCCTCATTCAGGACCTGCTCGACGTGGCCGTGCTGGAGGGCGGGCAGCTCGGAGTCGACAGGACCGAGCTGTCGCCGGCCAACCTGATCGCCGAAGCTGTCGAGACGCAGCGGGTGCTGGCGGCGGCGACGTCCATCGAGCTGCGCGTCGAGGCCCCACCCGACGTTCCACCGATTCGCGGCGATCGCGAGCGGTTGCTGCAGGTGTTCGAGAACCTCATCGGTAACGCGCTGAAGTTCACCGAGGCCGGCGGCCAGATCACGGCGGGGCTGGCTGCCGGGGAATCAGGCGCGCTGTTCTGGATCGCCGACACGGGACGCGGCATGACGCCCGAGGAGCTGGCCAGGGTCTTCGACCGGTTCTGGCAGGCTTCCGCCCGTTCCGGGCGTCTCGGGGCGGGCCTCGGCTTGCCCATCACCAAGGGGATCGTCGAGGCCCACGGAGGACGCATCTGGGCCGAGAGTAGGCCGGGCCAAGGCAGCACGTTCTTCTTCTCGATCCCGTTTGCGGCGCCTCGGGCTGCCACGGCCACCGACGCCCCCGCACCGACTGCGGGAAGGTGAGCCCCGCTCACCTCGAAGGAGGGGCCGGGGCCAGTATGACGGCGTCCTCGGGCAGGATGGGTCGACAATCGCTTCGCCGAACGGCTCGCCGCCTCGTCAGCGCATCGCGGCCCGCTGCTCCCGCAAGAACGCGTCGATTGTGTCGAGGCGCTCGAACCCGACCCGCGGAAACTCGAGGTTCAGGATCACGTAGGCGGTCACCGCCATGACCCCCGCGAAGATGAGCATGTGCAGGTGGCTCGGGTGCTGTCGTTTCGACATCCCGACGCCGGCGAAGAATCCGCAGGCGAGCGCCATGATGACGAGCAGGAAGAAGATCGCCGGTGGAACATGGGTCCGTAGCGCCGCATAGCGCTCGGTGGCGACGTCGAACATCGCGTTGAGGCTCTGGAGGACCAGCAGCGCGGCCCGGGAGTCGTTGGCCTTGGCGCTGGCGGCCACCGCCTGGGTCCAGATCTCGCGCTGAAGCTCGTCGGAGCGGGCGCGTTCGGCCTTCGCGGCCCGAAAGTCGAGCAGGCGCTCGTAGTACGCCAGCCGCGAATCGACGTAGCGTCGCATCTCGTCTTTCAGGAGCGGCTCGTCTTCCGCCCGAAGAAGATCGAGGCGCAGGTAGGCCGTGCCGATGCTGTTGGCCTCGGTGACGATCAGCTTGCGTCGCGCGTCCAGACGTGCGTCCGCCCCGGAAAACGTGAAGGCGACCAGAAGTCCGAGCAGAGCGAAGAGCGAGGCCTCGACGGCCGCGGTCCCTTCGGAGCTTCCCAGCGACTCCCCGGTCGCGCGTCGAATCCCGTAGTGATGCCCGGCGACCTGCATCGCCACCATGGCGAGAAAGAGCAACGCGAGCACCCCGAAAAAGATCACGTTCGCCAGCACGCCGATCGCCTCCCGTGACTCAAGGGTAAGCCCGGCGAGCCGAACCGTGACGTCGCCTGCGCTCGCCGGAGTTATCGAGCTTGCGCCCTACAGTCCGATGCCGGGCCGATGCCGGCCGAGCGAGCGTGCCGGGTGAACCGCACCGGTAGCCGGTCGGCCGCCCACCAGAGCCAGGCCCAAGAGAATGATCTCGGGCGCTGCGGCGTCGCGCAGTCGTTCGGTGGCGGCGAGAATCTTGCCGAGCCGGTCCTCCTGATCTCGCGCCCAGCGTTCGGAGCGGAAACAGGAACACGCCCACGATTGTCGAAGCTGGGAGAATGGGTTCCTCACTGACAGGAGGTCGATGGGGCCGCGACTTATGATGCGTGGAGCGGCCTGACTTTCTCACTGGCCTCCGCTAACCTACGGCCGTGCTCCGAGGTCGAGCGTGAGATCTGGCCGCGTGCTGGTCGTCGACGACCAGATCGAGCTGGCCGAGAACATCGCTGAGATCCTTCAGACCCTGGGGTTCGAAACTGACGTCGCCGACTCGGCGGAAGCGGGACTGGAGAGGATCGAGCGAGGCGGGGTGACCGCCCTCATCACGGACTTCAGGCTTCCCGGCCGTAACGGCGCCGAGCTGATCGAAGACATTCGGCGTCGGGGGAGCCGCATTCCCGTCCTGATGATGAGCGCCTATTCAGACGAGCTCACCATGGAACGAGCGCAGGCCGCCGGAGCTTGGCTGTTCATGCCGAAGCCCGTCGCGCTGAGTGCGCTCATGGCAGCTTTCGAATCGCTCGCCAAGCACCCAGCCGCGGCGCTCCTCGTCGACGACGATCCCGGTCTCGCCGAGAACTTGGCGGAGGCTCTCGAAGGCGCGGGGTACGAGGTGGTGGTCAGCCGGTCTGCGACTGAGGCCCTCGCGCAGCGACGGCGACTTGAAACCGCCGTCGTCGACTATCGGTTGCCCGACGGTTCCGGCATCGAGGTCGCGCGTCGCTTGCGCGCTCGGGATCCATCCATTCGGATCCTGTTCGTCTCGGGGTTCGTGGACGAGCTTCGGCGCAAGCTTCAAAGTGAGCTCTCCGACGCCGAAGCGATGGAAAAGCCCGTGAACCCCCACGACGTCATCTCCTGGGTCGGCCTGGCGACCGACCGCAAGATGCCTCCACGGGCGGGCTGAGCGCCGGGCGGGTCAGGGGCGGCGCCGGTGGTCCGGTGGCCGAAGCGCGTGGAGGTCGATGTACACGTGCCTCACGCAGGGGTGCTCCCGGCGGATCGGTGCCGTCTACACGGTGCGGTGGCGCAACGGGGAGCCGCCGCGCATCTGCAGGTCCAGCCAGCGGACCACGTCGCGCCGGCGAAACAGACCGACCAGGCGCCCCTGATCGTCGACCACGGGCAGCTGTTCGACGTCGCGGGCGGCCAGCTTCGCGAACGCCGACACGGCCTCTTCTTGTGGTCGAGCCAGGACCAGGTGTGCCCGATCGGTCATGATGTCCCGAACCGTCCTTTCATCCCAACCCGCACGCGGCGTCCTCCGGACGTCCGTCGCGGTGACGATTCCCAGCAGTTGGCCTCCGTCCATGACCGGGAAGGCCCGCTGGTCGGCCACCATCAGCCGATCGTCGACGAACGTCGAGACCGAGAGGTCGGGCGGCGCCGTCACCAGCGAACCGTGGTGCATGAGCCGCGACACCTGGACCCCTTCCAGCAGGTCGTGGATCAGCATCTGCGTGTAGCTGGCCCGAGCCGCCGCGTGCAGGAACCAGCCGATGAAGGCGATCCAGATCCCCGGGACCAGGCCGCGCCCGAAGAACGGGATCCGGAGCCCCAAGATCATGCTGACCCCGGCCAGGATGAACAGCATCGCGAACGCCTGGCCAATTCCCGACGCCCAGCGGGTCGCCTTCCGGAGGTCGCCGGTCATCGCCCACAGGGCCGCCCGGAACAAGCGGCCTCCGTCGAGCGGGAAGGCGGGAACCAGGTTGAAGAGGCCGATGACGATGTTCACCGGCCCCAGCCAGAGCAGCAACGTGGCGAGGGGCCCGAGCCCGGCCAGGACGTGGAAGGGCTGGTCCAGGCTCAACCGGGTGACGCCCGGCGCCGCGTGCAGCCCGATGAGCAGCGCGATGAAGCCCAGGGCGATGCTGGTGAGCGGTCCCACGACGGTCATGAGCAGCTCGACGCGTGGCGATTGCGGCTCCTGCTTGGTCCTCGCGACGCCTCCAAACATGAACAGCGTGATCCCGGCGATCTCGACCCCCTGGGCTCGACCGACCAGCGCGTGGGCCAGCTCGTGCGCCAGCACGGACAGCAGGAAGAGGACGGCCGCGACGGCCGCCGTCCCCCAGCGAAGGCCCGCGGACCAGTCGGGATGGTCCAGCGCGAACGTGCCCACGCTCAGGTTCACGAGGATGAGCCAGAAGATGACGATCAGGCTCCAGTCGAGCCGCACCTCGATCCCGGCGACTTTTCCTGCCCTCACAGCCCCGGTCGCGAACGTCATGAGCGCAAGCTAACCAGCCCCGCCTGCCGAAACGATCCGGGGTATCCGGGAGGTTGGGTCGTTGCGTGCGCGTGCTTAGGTTCGGGGCATGCCTGCGCGAGCGCTGAACGGGTTCCTCGGGCTCTGGTTGTTTTTCTCGGCGTTCCTCTGGAACCAGACGCCGGTCCAACGGTGGAACGGCTGGGTCGTGGGCGCCCTCGCCGTGACGGGCGCGCTGGCGGGCATGTCGGGTGTCAAGTGGGGGCGCTACCTCAACGTCGCGCTCGGCGGATGGTTGATCCTGTCGGCGATCTTTCTGGCGCGCCGGCAGGCAGTCCCCTTCTGGAACGACTTGCTGGCCGGGTTCGCGATGGTGCTGTTGGCTCTGGTGGCGACGCCCGGCGATTTGCGGCGACGGCGGACAGCCGACATCTGAGCGCTGGCCCCGCCGCCCAGAACGGCTCGCCGGAAAACCGGGGCGTGCGGGGTCGCGCTGCCGGCCTGAGCGCGCTCGAGCAGGCGGCCGGCTACCGGGAAGGATGGATCGTATCGGCCGGACAGGTCTCGAGTCTCCTCGCCAAACGGGCCGCGCAAGAGGATGCGCTGGGGACCGTGGGCGTCGCCCGGGCGGTCGACCGGATCAGCATCCCCCGGGGGCCGGCGCCCGGCGACCAGGTCCGGGCGCGCCGGATCCGGGAGGCGCTGGAGCGCGATCCGATCGGCGACCTTTCGCGCCTCGGCGTGCAAGTCGACCGGGTGACGGCCGACGAACCCTCGCCGGGGGGCGGGCGGAGGCGGCAGAGCCGCGCCGCCCACCTCAAATGAAGCCGCCTCAGCCCGCCGGCAGCGTGAGGAAGCGCGGGCCGTGCTCGCCCGCGACGCGCACCAGGTGCCCGTTCGCTTGCGGGTGGCGGATGGCAGCGGCGGCGTCCTCCGCCGAGGCGACCGGCTTGCGGTCGACCTCCAGCACCACGTCGCCGGGTTTGAGGCCGGCACGCGCCGCCGGGCTCCCGGTGGCCACGTCGGTCACCGCCGCGCCGCGCGTGCCGCTCGGCAGGCCCAGCGACGCGGCCAGGTCCGGTGTCACGGTCTGAAGGGCCAGACCGGCCGAGCCGGTCTCCTCCAGGGCGACCTCCTGGCCCGCGGAGGGGAGCTCGCCGACCCCGACCCGGATCTGCTGCGGCTTTCCGTCCCGGACCAGGCCGATCGAGACGGACGCCCCGATGGCCTTCGTGGAGATGGCGTCGACCACGTCGGCGGCGGTCGCGATCGGCTGCCCGTTGACGCTGGTGATCACGTCGCCCCGCTTGAGCCCGGCGCGCGCCGCCGGGCTCCCTTCGGCGACCTCCGAGACGAACGCCCCCTTGTCCGGTTCGCCGGGACCTTGCTTCTGCTTCTCGGCAGCCGGAAGAGTCGCCTCGTCGCCGACGTGGACGCCGACGTAGGGGTAGCGCACGCGTCCCTCGGCCAGGAGCGCCCGGGTCACGCGGGTGGCCTCGTTGATCGGGATGGCAAACCCGTAGGCTCCCCCGGGACCAGTGTTGATGAGGGTGTTGATCCCCACGACCTCGCCCTGCAGGTTGACGAGCGGCCCCCCCGAGTTGCCCGGGTTGATCATGGCGTCGGTCGAGATGTAGGTGCGGACGCGATCGCCCGACATCTGCACGTACCGCCCGACGTGCCCCTTGCCGCTCACGATCCCGGCGGTGACGGTCTGATCGAGGCCGAGCGGGCTGCCGATGGCCAGCACCCAGTCGCCGACCTCCACCTGATCCGAGTTGCCGAGCCGCGCGACGACCAGCCGGGCCGGCACCCGCTGCAGGCGGACGACGGCCAGATCGGTCTGCGGATCGCGGCCGATCACGCGGGCCGGAATCTCCTCGCCACCGTCCATCGTGATCGTGACCTTGCTGGCGTGATCGATGACGTGACTGTTCGTGACGACGTCGCCGCTGGCATCGACCACCACGCCCGACCCGGTGCCATGTCCGGGAGCGGGAGGCGCGGCATCGCCCCGTCCAGAGTTTGGGCCGAAGTTGAAGTGGAAGAACCGCTTGAGCTCCGGCGGAAGCGCCTCCCCCTCGTCCGCTTGCGGCTCATTGGGCCCCGCCGCCTCCGGGCGGCCTATTTCGACGTCGATGCGAACCACGCTGGGACGAAGCGCGCGGGCAGTGGATGCGAAGGCCTGGGACAGAGCGCGTGCGGCCGGCGGCCGGTCGGTCTTCGGGGTGACTGGAGCGGTGGCCGCCGGGTCGGACGCGCCGGCCCGGGACGACGGCGCCGGCGGTCCGGCCACACCCGGCATGGCGGTCGCCCGGGTCACGCCGAAACTCAGCGCGGCGGCGCCGGCGACGAGAAAGAGGCTGCCCCACAGGCGCGGAGAATATTTGCCGCTCATGACCAGGCTAACCGATCGCCCACCACGTTTCTTCCCGCGCGACCGGAGCCCGCGGGGGCCGTCCCCAGCGGCGGGTCAGTCACCGGGCGAGGAGTGCCGTCAGCATCGCGGCGAGCTCGCGGTCGTCGCTGGCTATCAAATCGACCGGCACCGTCAGCTCCACCCTAACCGGCTGCCCCCGCATGCGACCGAGCCCCGATAGCGACCCATCGTGAACGGTAGCCTGTAGGTGCAGGGGCCGATCTGCGCCTCGATGCCCTCGTGGCGAATCTCCTTCGCCACGGACTGAACGCCGAACGTACCGGCGACCTGCAGCCCGTCACCCGATCGAGCGACGTCGAGGTCGACCGGGTGGTCGCCGAGGGTGCCCGCCGCGCGCCGCGGCTCCAGCCGAAGCTGTATCGGTTCGACCCCCACGTGTCCGCTCAGCCGGCCGGGCGAACGCCGCAGGTCGATGTCTCCGTCCGACA
>Ga0335083_10002661_pt1 | contig 23460 bp, 17 predicted proteins | sample Lox_Sample_42_FD_206716 | JGI IMG/M metagenome (GOLD analysis project Ga0335083, IMG submission 206716) | Soil microbial communities from Loxahatchee National Wildlife Refuge, Florida, United States - Lox_Sample_4.2 | ecosystem: Environmental > Terrestrial > Soil > Wetlands | place: USA...
GTTACTGCCTACAACAGACGTCTGCCAACAGGGATTCCCCGCAGCGCCAGTCGCTCCACCGCTCGGCCGGCGCGCGACCGAGACCCGCCCAGGGGACGGGGTCGCGGCGGTCTTGAGGCGAACAACGGCCCAGAATAGAGATGGCCCCCGCAGGCGCTGGCGGTGGCCGAAACGCGCCCGCGGGGGCCGACCGGCAGGGTCGGAGCCGGTCCTGAAGTCCGGGCCTCCCCCGAGATGAGGCCCGGCTCTCACGTTGACTGGGCCGCAACCCCCCAAGCGAGCCTCAGTCATATGTAAGGACGCCAGAGAGTGCCCGCATGGTTGCCTTGCGTGATCAGAAATTTGATAACGAAACGATAACGACGGCGGTTTCCACTCGCAAACCCCGGCCACACCGGGCTTTCCGCCCAGCCCAGACCACCACGATTTCTCCCCAACTACCCGAGCAACCCCTCTCGCGAGTCCGGCTCGCACCCGCTCCACCGGTTACACAGCGTAGGCAAACACGTAGTCGGCGGCTAATTCGCTTGCCTGCTCTTGCGCCGCGGGCCATTGTCTTGGCCATGACTGACACGGCACCGGAGTTGTTCGACCGTCTCGCCGACCGCTACGACCAGGTCATTCCCTTCTTCGCCGAGTTCGCGGGGCAACTGCTCGACGTGCTCGGCCCGGACCCGGGCACCCGGCTGCTGGACATCGGCAGCGGCCGGGGCGCGATCGCCGCAGCAGCCGCGGCCCGCGGATGCACCGTCACCGCAGTGGATGCGGCGCCCCGCATGGTGTCGCTGCTCGCCGCGGCCCATCCCGAGATTGACGTGCGGCTGATGGACGTCCACCGGCTCGACCTGCCCGGCGACTCCTACGATGTGGTCACCGGCGGCTTCGTCATCCACCTGGTCACCGAGCCGCTGCGGGTACTCGCCGGGCTGCGCCGCATCCTGCGGCCGGGCGCGACCGTGGCGCTGACCACGCCGGGCCCGTGCGAGGACAACGGCCGCTGGAACGCCTGGAACACCCTGGTCAGCCAGTTCTCATCCCGTGCCGCCGGGCGGCTGCCCGGGCGCGACTACGGGGTCGCCCCGTACTTGCGTGCCGCCGGCTTCACGGACATCCGCACCGTGAACCTCGCCGTCCACCTGCCGGTGGCCAGCCCGCAAATCTGCTGGGACTTCCACATGTCCCACGGGTTCGCCGCCGTCGTCGAGGCCCTCGGCCCGGCGGACGCGGCCGAGTTCCAGCGGCAGGCGCTGGCCGAACTGACCCGGATGCACGAGTCGGGCGGCATCGTGCTCGACCGCGGCGCCGTCGCCTATCTCGCCAGCGTCCCGGCCGGCGACGCGTCCGCACCCGGCAGCCAAGGGTGACCGGCGACCCCGAGCTGGAGTACCCCGCGATTGCGCGGCGAGCAGGACATGGTTAGCCGCCGCGGGGATGTTCCGGCTGCTGAGGCGGGCTCGCGGTGCTGCCCGGCCCCGCCCGCCCGCACGCGGATCGTGGGCCATCCGGGATCGTGGGCCGTCAGCGGCTACATTCGCCGCGGATGACCCGCAATGTCTGCGGCAGGCCAGGCAGGCGACGGGCAAACCGTGATAAAACATGACAATCCGCGGGGCATGCGAGGTCATTTCCCGCGGATGACCCACAATCACCGTGCGGGCCTGGACGCTCGCGGTTCTCCCCGCCTTTCCTCGCTCCGGGCTTTACTGCGCCGGGCAAGGAAGTGGCTCACGCGGCTGAAGTCGCTGGTGAGGCTCCTGGTGTCGTGGGCGGTCGGACGTAAGCCCCGCGGGTGTTGCGGATGGCGGGGCACCTGCTCCTGCGGGTGTTGCGCAGTTCAGAGGTGGGCGGGTGCCTTGGAGGGGGCGGGATGGCTCTCGGGCGGGCACCTCGGGTGGCGGGGCAGGGGAGACTTCCTCGCCGGCTTCCGAAGGAGCGTCGCGAGGAAACTTCCCCTGTGACCCGTCCTGCCCGGTGGTTGGGCGGAAGCCCGGTTACGCGACCTTGTAGACCCAGCCGAACGGGTCCGGCTTGTGGCCGTACTGGATGCCGATCAGCTCGGACTTGAGCCGCTGGGTCACCGCACCGGGCGTGCCGTCGCCGATGGTCCAGCCGCCGGAGGCGCCGTCCACGGCGCCGACGGGCGTGATCACGGCGGCGGTACCGCAGGCGAAGACCTCGGTCAGCTCGCCTGCCGCGCAGCCGTCGCGCCAGCCGGTGACGGAGACGCGTCCCTCCTCGGCCGGGATGCCGAGTGTGGGAGCAAGCCTGAGCAGGGAGTCCCTGGTGATGCCGGGAAGCAGCGAGCCAGACAGGGCCGGGGTGACGACCCGGGCGGAGTCGCCTGAACCGTACACGAAATACAGGTTCATGCCGCCCATTTCCTCGACCCACTCGTGCTCGGCGGCGTCCAGCCAGACCACCTGGTCGCAGCCCTTGTCGACGGCCTGCTGCTGCGCGGCGAACGCCGCGGCGTAGTTGCCGCCGCACTTGACCGCGCCGGTGCCGCCAGGGGCGGCCCTGGTGTAGTCCTGGGACAGCCAGACCTTGACGGTCTTGCCCGCGCCGAAGTAGGAGGCGGCGGGCGAGGCGATCACGCAGAACAGGTACTCGCTCGACGGGCGGTTGACGCCGAGGCCGGGGGCCGTGGCGATCATGAAGGGGCGCAGGTAGAGGCTGTTGCCCTCGCCGTCGGGAATCCACTCCCTGTCCTGGGTGACGAGCAGCTCGAGTGCCCGCAGGAAAGTCTCCTCAGGCAGTTCAGGCATCGCCATCCGGCGGCAGCCGGCGTTGAACCTGACCGCGTTGGCCTGCGGGCGGAACATCACGATCGAGCCCGACGCCTGCCGGTAGGCCTTGAGACCCTCGAAGAGCTCCTGGCCGTAGTGGAAGACCGCGGTGGCCGGATCAAGGGTGAACGGGCCGTACGGCTCCAGCTTGCCGTCGTGCCAGCCGCGCTGTTCTGTCCAGCGCAGCGTGATCATGTGATCGGTGAAGACCTGACCGAACCCCGGCGCTTCCAGTATCCGGGCGCGTTCCGCGGCCGGCACCGGCGTCTGGGAGGGGTGGATCTCGAAGTCGATCTCGTGGGCGAGGCTTTCGGTCATCGCGGATCAGGTCCTTTCAGAGCGCTACTCGAATATCGCGGATAAACGCCCGCCCCGCCAAGTCGACGCAGCCGGAGCGGGCCAAAAGAAAGCCGCCCGGCCGCCGAGCGGCGGCGCGGGTTCCTGCCGGAAGGCCGCGCCGCCTGCGGTGCTTACCGCGCTCGCCGCTGCGCTACGCGCATTGGCTCGCGCACTCGGCATCCCGCGCTCGCCGCCGGGCGCCTGGCGCCCTTTGGCTCGCGCTCGGGCGAGGCCTACCCGGCTACTCGCTTGGCGATGTCGTCGCCTATCTCGCCCGTGGTCCGCGCGGAAAGCCCCTCGCGCTCGCTCACGTCGTCCGCGACCGCCTGCTCGATCTGTGCCGCCTCGGCGGTGTAGCCGAGGTGCGAAAGGAGCAGCGCCGCGGACAGGATCGCCGCGGTCGGGTCGGCCTTGGACTGGCCCGCGATGTCCGGGGCGCTGCCGTGCACCGGCTCGAACATCGACGGGGACGTGCCCGCAGGGTTGATGTTCCCGCTGGCCGCGAGCCCGATGCCGCCCGCGATCGCCGCGCCGAGGTCGGTGATGATGTCACCGAACAGGTTGTCGGTCACGATCACATCGAACCGCTCCGGCTGCGACACGAAGAACATCGACGCCGCGTCCACGTGCTGGTACTCCACCGTCACCGAGGGGAACCCCGGCGCCAGCGCGTTCACCGTGCGCGCCCACAGGTCGCCGGCGTAGGTCAGCACGTTGGTCTTGTGCACCAGCGTCAGCTTGCGGCGCGGCCGGCTGAGCGCCTGCTCGAACGCGTACCGTGCCACCCGCTCCACGCCGAACCAGGTGTTGTAGGACTCCTGGGTGGCGATCTCCTGCGGCGTGCCGCGGCGCATCACGCCGCCGGCCCCGGTGTACGGGCCCTCGGTGCCCTCCCGGACCACGACCATGTCGATCGTCTCCGGGGTCCCCTTCACCAGCGGCGAGGTGGCACCCGGGTACAGCCGGACCGGCCGCAGGTTGACGTAATGGTCGAGCTCAAAGCGGAGCCGCAGCAGCAGCCCGCGCTCGAGCACGCCGCTCGGCACCGACGGGTCGCCGATCGCGCCGAGCAGGATCGCGTCGTGCCCGCGGATCTCCTCGAGAACCGTGTCGGGAAGCGTCTCCCCTGTCGCGTGGTAGCGCCGCGCGCCGAGGTCGTAGTCCGTGGTGTCCCAGGTGACCCCGGGAGTCGCCGCGCGCAGCACCTTCAGCGCCTCGGCGGTGACCTCCGGGCCGATGCCGTCACCGCCGACGACCGCTAGTTTTTGTGATCCCATGTCCCTAGTCTCCTCTCGCGCGCCCGGTACGATGGCGATCTTTGCCAGCGGGCGCGCACCGGGGGTCCGGGGGGCGTCCCCCGGGAGATACTGATGTCTTGCGCGCCCGGTACGATGGCGATCTTTGCCAGCGGGCGCGCGAGACATCACTCCGACTCTGAGAGCCAGCTCATCAGCGGCCGCAGCTTGGCGCCGACCTGCTCGATCTGCTCGGCCTGCTCGGCCTCGCGGCGCTTGGCGAAGTTCGGCTGCCCGGCGTCGAACTCATCGACGAGCTCGCGGGTGAAGGTGCCGTCCTGGATCTCGCCGAGGATCTTCTTCATCTCGGCGCGGGTCTGGTCGTTGATCAGCCGCGGGCCGCGGGTGTAGCCGCCGAACTCGGCCGTGTCGGAGACCGACCAGTACATCTTGGAGATGCCGCCCTCGTACATCAGGTCGACGATCAGCTTCATCTCGTGCAGGCACTCGAAGTACGCCGCCTCCGGCTGGTAGCCGGCTTCGACGAGGGTGTCGAACCCGGCCTTGATCAGCTCGGAGACGCCGCCGCAGAGCACCGCCTGCTCGCCGAACAGGTCGGTCTCCGTCTCCTCCTTGAACGTGGTCTTGAGCACGCCGGCCCGGGTGGCGCCGATGCCCTTGGCGTAGGACAGGCCGAGCGCGAGCGCGTTGCCCGAGGCGTCCTGCTCGACGGCGACCAGGGCGGGCACGCCGCGGCCCTCGTTGAACTGGCGGCGGACGAGGTGGCCGGGGCCCTTCGGCGCGACCATGACGACATCCACGTCGGCCGGCGGCTGGATCAGGCCGTACCGGATGTTCAGGCCGTGCGCGAAGAACAGCGCGTCACCCTCGACGAGCGACGGCGCGATCGCCTCGGCGTACACCTGGCGCTGCAGGTGGTCCGGGATCAGCACCATCACCAGGTTGGCTTCCTCGCAGGCCTCGGCGGGCGTGAGGACGCGCAGGCCGTCGCTCTCGGCCTTCTCGCGGCTCTTCGACCCCGGCTGAAGGCCGACCCGCACATCGACGCCGGAGTCACGCAGCGAAAGCGCGTGTGCGTGCCCCTGGCTGCCGTACCCGAGGACGGCGACGTGCCTCCCCTGGATGAGCGAGAGGTCGGCATCGTGGTCGTAGAAGATCTCTGCCACTGAAATGGCCCTTTCGTTGGGTTTGTCGGTTGTTAGGCGGAGCGCTCAAGAGGGCGCAGCGTGCGGTCCGTAATGGACCTGCCACCGCGGCCGACCGCGATCGTGCCGGACTTGACCAGTTCCTTGATGCCGAACGGCTCAAGGACCCGGACCAGTGCCTCTAGCTTGTCATGGCTGCCCGTCGCCTCGATCGTCACGGCGTCAAGTGCCACGTCGACGACGCGCGCGCGGAACAGTTCGACCGTCTCGAGCACCTTGGACCGGGCGTCGGAGTCGGCGCGGACCTTGATCAGCATGAGCTCGCGCTGCACCGCCTGCGACGGCTCGAGCTCGACGATCTTGAGCACGTTGATCAGCTTGTTGAGCTGCTTGGTGACCTGCTCGAGCGGGTGCTCCTCGCAGTTCACCACGATCGTCATCCGGGAGATCTCCTCGTGCTCGGTCGGGCCGACCGCAAGAGACTCGATGTTGAACCCCCGCCTGGAGAACAGTCCGGCGATCCTGACCAGGACACCGGGCTTGTTCTCGACCAGGACCGAGAGGGTGTGCTGTTCGCTCACCAGTGCTCCTTTCTTGGTATTCGTTGGTTTCAGTAATTTGCGCCACTAGGGCAAGAAAGGAGTACTGGTTTAGTCCATTGCCTCCCAGTCGGGCGCCATGTCGCGGGCGAACTTGATGTCGTCGTTACTCGTGCCGGCGGCGACCATGGGCCAGACCATGGCGTCCTTGTGCACGATGAAGTCGATCACGACCGGCTGGTCGTTGATGGCCATCGCCTGCTCGATGACCCCGTCCACGTCTTCCTTCGTCTCGCAGCGCAGGCCGATGCAGCCGTAGGCCTCGGCGAGCTTCACGAAGTCGGGCAGGCGGGTGCCGTGCAGCTCGTTCTTCCTGTCACCCAGGTTGGTGTTGGAGTAGCGCTGGTTATAGAACAGGGTCTGCCACTGGCGGACCATGCCCAGGTTGCCGTTGTTGATGATCGCGATCTTGACCGGGATGCCCTCGATCGCGCAGGTGGCGAGCTCCTGGTTGGTCATCTGGAAGCAGCCGTCGCCGTCGATCGCCCACACCGTGGAATCCGGCATGCCGACCTTGGCGCCCATCGCGGCGGGGACCGCGAAGCCCATGGTGCCCGCACCGCCGGAGTTGATCCAGGTACGCGGCTTCTCGTAGTCCACGAACTGGGCCGCCCACATCTGGTGCTGGCCGACGCCGGCCAGGTAGATGGCGTCCGGGCCGGCGATCTTGCCGATCCGCTCGATCACGTACTGCGGCGCCAGGGTGCCGTCGTCTGGCTCGTCGTAGCCAAGGGGGTAGTTGTCGCGCCACTGCCGCAGCTGCGCCCACCAGGCCTCGTGGTCTCCGGTGCGGCCATGCTGCTGGTCTGTCCTGACCGCGGCGGTCAGCTCGGCGATGACCTCCTTGCAGTCACCGACGATCGGGACGTCGGCACGGCGGTTCTTGGAGATCTCCGCCGGGTCGATGTCCGCGTGCACGATCAGTGCGTCCGGCGCGAAGGAGTCCAGCCTGCCCGTCACCCGGTCGTCGAAGCGTGCGCCGAGCGCGACGATCAGGTCGGCCCGCTGCAGCGCGCCGACCGCGGCGACGGTGCCGTGCATGCCTGGCATGCCCAGGTGCAGCTCGTGACTGTCGGGGAACGCGCCCCGTGCCATCAGCGTGGTGACGACCGGCGCGCCGGTCAGCTCGGCGAGCTCAAGCAGTTCGGCCGACGCGTCCGCCTTGATCACGCCGCCGCCGACGTAGAGCACGGGGCGCTTGGCGTCGGCGATCATCCGCGCGGCCTCGCGCACCTGGCGCGAGTGCGGCCTGGTGACCGGGTGGTAGCCGGGCAGGTCGAACGGCACGGGCCAGGTGAATTCGGTGGTCGCCTGCATGGCGTCCTTGGCGATGTCCACGAGGACCGGGCCGGGGCGGCCGGTTGAGGCCAGGTGGAAGGCCTCGCCGATGGTGCGGGCGATGTCTTCCGGCTTGGTGACAAGGAAGTTGTGCTTGGTGACCGGGTAGGTGATCCCGGAGATGTCCGCCTCCTGGAAGCCGTCGGTGCCGATCAGGTTGGTGGAGACCTGACCGGTGATCGCGACCACGGGAACCGAGTCCATGTAGGCGTCGGCGAGCGGCGTCACGAGGTTGGTCGCGCCAGGGCCGCTCGTCGCCATGCAGACCCCGGTCCGGCCGGTGGCCTGGGCGTAGCCGGTGGCGGCGTGGCCCGCGCCCTGCTCGTGGCGGACCAGGATGTGCCGGATCTGCTCGGAGTCGAGCAGCGGGTCGTAGGCGGGGAGCACCGCGCCGCCGGGAATGCCGAACACCACGTCGACCCCGACCTGCTCAAGGGCCAGCACCAGAGCCTGCGCCCCGGTGACCCGGACCGGGGCGACGGCCGGGTGCTGCGGCCGGGAGGCGGCCGGCGGCTGCGCGGGGGCCGCCTGGGCGGAGCCGGCCGGCGCGGAGCCGGCCTGGGCGGGTCCTGCGGCGGCCGGGCCCGCGCCGGACTGCGGTGCGGCCGACCGGGGCGGCGCGGGCTTGGCGCCAGCCGTCCGCGCCGGGATGTCCAGCGGGGACGGAGCGTGCGCCTTGGATGGAACTGGGCTGCTCTGCTCGGTCATCGGGTGGCTTCCTTGTCACGATGTGCGCGGGTGGGACTTGTCTCCCTGGGGCATTAAAAAACCCCTCGTGCCGGTCGGCAGTCGAGGGGCGCGCGCAGAAACTGGACTGGTCAGCTCTCTGCGCGCCAGCCAAGTACGAGAATGAGGTTCCGCTTCACGGACTCCACCCTCCCCCACAAGCCGGCACTACGTCAAATTATCGTGCTCGCTGTCTCATTATCCGAGACGCCAGGGCCGTGCGCCCGATGGCAAGAATCGCCGCCGTATCGGGCGCGCAACCCGGCTATCCGCCGGGGGGACGCCCCCCGTACCCCCGGTGTGAGGCACAGAGCGCCTCACAGCTGCCTGGCATTTCTCACTATTCGAGAATCAGGCGGGAACGCCTGGCTTCGCCGTGCCGTTGACGTCGGGCGCCGCGCCCGTCCTGATCATCGCCTCCACGCCGGGGGCGGCCATCGGCCTGGCGACGAGGAAGCCTTGCCCGTAGCCGCAGCCCATCTCGCGAAGCTCGGCGAGCTGGCGCGGCTGCTCGATACCCTCGGCCACCACCTGCATACCCAGGTCGCGGCCGACCTGCACGATGGTCTTGGTGAGCATCGTCAGCACCGGGTCCTGGCCAAGCCCGCTGATGAAGGACGGGTCGATCTTGATGATGTCCGCGGACAGCTGCCGCAGGTGGGCGAGCGAGGCGTAGCCGGTGCCGAAGTCGTCGATGGCCAGCTTGACGCCGAGGTCATGCAGCTCGGCGAGCCGGTCGGCGATCAGGCCCGCGTCCTCGACGAGCATCCGCTCGCTGAGCTCGATGGTGAGCGCGCTCGGCGGCAGGCCGCTCTCCGCGAGCGCCGCGGCGACCTGCGCGGGGAAGTGCGGAGCGTTCAGCTGCCGCAGCGCGATGTTCACCGACACGCCCACATCCCACGAGGCGTCCCGCCAGGCCGCGCCCTGCTGGCAGACCTTGCGCAGCACCCATTCGCCGAGCTGGACAATCAGCCCGGAATCCTCCGCGACCGCGAGGAACGCCCGCGGCGATACCGCCTCGTCGCCGCGCCGCCAGCGGATCAGTGCCTCCGCCCCGGTGACCCGGGATGTGGCGAGTTCCACGATGGGCTGGTACTGCAGCTGGAGCTCCTCACGGGCGATCGCCCGCTGCAGGTCGCTCGCCATGTCAAGGCGGCGCACCACGTCCGCGTGCATGTGCGCCTCGTAGACCTCGACCCGGCCGCCCCCGGTGTCCTTGGCCCTGGCCATGGCCACGTCCGCGTTGCGCAGCACCACGCCGGGCGCGCTGCCGTCGGCAAGCGCGACGCCGACACTCGCGGTCAGCCCGAGGTCACGCTCCGCCACCCGGAACGGCTCGCCCGCGACGATGCCGGCCAGCCGCTCCGCGAGCTCGGCGATCTCCTGGCCAGTCGCGGCGTTCTCCAGCAGCACGGCGAACTCGTCGCCGCCCCAGCGGGCGACCGTGTCCTGCGCGGGCACCACGGCGCGCAGCCGCCTGGCGGCCTGCGCGAGTACCAGGTCGCCCGCACCGTGCCCGACGAGGTCGTTGATGGCGGTGAAGCCGTCGAGGTCGAGGAAGATGACGCCCGCCACCCGTTCGCCCGACTGCTCAAGCGCTTCCCTGGCGCGCTCTTCGACGTAGGCGCGGTTCGGCAGGCCGGTAAGACCGTCGTGGAAGGTGAGGTGCGCCACCTGCTGCCTGAGCGCCACCTGGTCGGATACGTCCCTGACGCTGAGCAGCAGCCGGGCGGGCTCGCCCGGCAGCCGGTACAGCAGCACGGCGCACTCCACGTGCCGCCAGGTGCCGTCGGCCGCCCGGACCCGGCAGGAGAAGCGGCCGCCGGCCGCGGGCTGCCTGCCTGCCTCGGCTTCCTGCTGCGCCGCGCCGGTGCCCGGAGCCGCGTCGTCTGCCAGGCCGATCACCTGGGTGATCACCGACCGGGCGGCGGCTACGTCCTCGGCGTGCACGAAGTCGCTGAGCGGCCTGCCGACCAGCTCATCCGCCTGGTAGCTGAAGCCGGTCACCAGCGGGCTCGCGTAGCCGATGGTCCCGTCGAGGTCGCAGATCAGCACCATGTCGCCGGTGCGGTCCGCGAGGTCGCGCAGGCTGTTGCTCGCCTCGCGCCACATCCGCATCGCCACGCCGTTTTCCCTGACCAGCATGAGGATGCGGATCGACACGACGAGTACGGCCGCGCCCCCCGCGATGACCAGGGCGAGCCCGGACGCCGGGGCGCTGGCGAGCCCGTTGATGATCACCACGAGCGCGGCGATGACGACAGAAAGAGAGGCGATGATGGTGGCCGCGCCCGCGCTCGTCACCGGCGACCGGCGTCCGCCGAGCAGGCTGGCCAGGCCGCCGTCGGCGGAACGCGGCTGGCCGGGAACCGGGCGCCATGGCGTCAGGTCGAGGCGCGCCGCGATGGTCTCCACCCAGGGCGACACGCCGAACAGGATGGCGACCGCGATCACCGCAAGCTGCTCGAGCACGCCCTGGTGGCCGCTCGAGAACCTGGCGCCAACCGCGAGCGAGTCCGCGAAGGCCAGCGCCATCAGCCCGATGTAGGGGACCACCACGCGGCGCCACGCGGCGGTGAGCACCGGCAGCAGCGCCCCGAGCACGGCCAGGTCGGCGAGCGGGTGCAGCAGGTCAAGCAGGAAAGTATCGGGCCGCTCGTTGGAATGGTGGAACTCCGAGCCGAACGCGACCACCCAGGCGATGACCAGCAGGGCCACCGCCATCACGTAGCCGTCGGCCAGACCGGGCAGCACCGATCCGGTGTCGTTACGTTTCTTCTCCTCGGCGAGCACCATGATGCCGGTCGCCGCGGTCGCCAGGCCGAGCAGCGGCGCCACGTCGGCGAGCGACAGCGAGGTGGCGGGCGAGCTCAGCGGGCCGGTCAGCAACTGGCTGACGATCAGTCCGGCGAGCCAGAAGGCAGCGGCGCCGGCCAGCCAGCGGTAGCCACGCGCCACCGCGCCGGCGTGCAGGCGCGCGCCGAGCAGCAGACCGACGACGGCGCCAGCCGTGGCGAGCATGGCAAGGACGCTCACGGGGCTCCTTCCGTTCTCATTCGGTCGCTGACTGCGTCAGTGGCTCAGGGTGCGGTTTACGGCTGCTGTACGGCTGAGGATTAGGCAACGGATCCGCAACGATCCGTTACCAGCGACAGGTCCCGCACGGCTCCGGCCGACGTGGAGAGCCCGCCATTGGGCGTCGGCGGCTGCGTCACCGGTCATGCTGTTCACTCTACGTACCCGAGATCACGCTTCGGTTGAGGAAGTGCGGCGGTTGCCTTCCGGGGCGGCGCCCGGATGTCCGGGCTCGGACCGTACGCCCCGAAGTACCCGCGTGGCCGGTTCGCGGGCACTGGCTGCGGGCGGCTCCGCTGCCAGGAAAAACACGTAATGCGGTGGCACCTGCTGCCTCCAAGTGGCCGGACGCCGGCGTACCCCCGCAGCTATCACGATAGCCGCTTTCCTGCAGTAGACGCCGCCGTTGACATTACGGAGTGGTTCGCCCCGCGGGGGCACGCCTGCGCCTGCGCCCGCTCCCGCACGAGCCGGGCCGCCCGCCGCCACACCGGGGTGGATGATCACCACGGTACTGTTCTGTCACAGGGGGAACGACCGCCGATTACCCCCGGCGTGAGGGACTGAGGAACGTGCCGCGGCTGCCTGGAGATCCGAGCCTGGCCGGATGGCTGCTGTTCTCTATCGGGTTCCGGCTGCCGCCGCGGAACAGGGAGTGGGTGCGGCACGAGCTGACCGATGCCGGCTGGCGCGGGCGGACCATCGGGCGGCTCATGGTCGTCATGATCCCGGTCTGCGTGGCCCTGGCCTTCCTGCCGGGTCCGGCGTGGCTGCGGATCGCGGTACCCGCGCTCGCGCTGATCGCGAGCGTCGGCACGGTCGCGATGAGCGCCGACGACGTGCGCGCGGCCCGGCTCAAGCAGCACGGCCTCGAGGTTCCCGACGATCCCGACCTCGGCAGGCCGACCCACTAACGGTCCAGGGGGTCCCCCGGGCGGGCGGAGCCCGCAGGGAACGCGGTCAGACGATCGTGTCCGGCGCGAATTCCATCACCGTGCGGGCCGCCTCGGTGACCGAGCCGCTCAGGCTCGGGTAGACGGAGAACGTGTGCGCTATCTGGTCCACCGACAGGTTCTGCTCGATGGCGATCGACAGCGGCAGGATCAGCTCGCTCGCCCGGGGAGCGACGACCACGCCGCCGAGGACGAGGCCGGTGCCCGGACGCGCGAAGATCTTCACGAATCCGTCCCTGATGCCGCCCATCTTGGCCCGCGGGTTCGTGTCGAGCGGCTGCTTGACGACGCGGGCGGAGACCTCACCGCGGTCCACCACCGCCTGGGAGACGCCGACCGAGGCGATCTCGGGGTCGGTGAAGATCGTCGAGGCCACGTGGCTGAGCCTGATCGGCTGCACCGCCTCGCCGAGCGCGTGCCACATCGCGATCCTGCCCTGCATCGCGGCGACCGAGGCGAGCATGAGCACGCCGGTGCAGTCACCCGCCGCGTAGACGCCGGGGACCGAGGTGCGCGACACCCGGTCCACCTCGATGAATCCCCGCGAGTCGAGGGTGACGCCCGCCTCGGCCAGGCCGATCCCGCCCGTGGACGGCGCCATGCCCACGGTCAGCAGGCAGTGCGAGCCGGTCACCTGGCGCCCGTCGCCGAGCGTGACCACCACCGCGCCGCCCTTGCGATGTACCGCCTCGGCGCGTGACCTGCCGAGCACGTTCATGCCGCGCCGCCGGAACACGCTCTCGATGACGACCGCGGCGTCCTTGTCCTCGTGCGGCAGCACCCGTTCCCTGGACGAAACCAGGGTGACCTGGGAGCCGAGCGCCTGGTAGGCGCCGGCGAACTCGGCGCCTGTCACGCCGGAACCGACGACGATCAGCTCCGCGGGCAGCTCGGGCAGGTCGTACATCTGGCGGCAGGTGAGTATGCGCTCGCCGTCGGGCACGCCGTCGGGCAGCGCGCGCGGCGTCGCCCCCGTCGCGATCAGGATCACGTCCGCGTGCACCGTGGTCCCGTCGGCCTCGATCGAGTGCGGGCCTGCCAGCCGGCCCCGCGCCGGGATGATCCTGACCCCCTCGGCGGCCACGTGCTCGGCGATGTCGTAGGACTGCGCCGCGGCCAGCGCCTTGATCCTGGCGTTCAGTGCCGGCGCGTCCACGTCGAGCACCGGGTTGGCGCCGTTCGCCAGCTGCAGGCCGAGCGAGGCGGAGCGGCCGAGCGAGGTCATGGTGGACGACGACTCGATCAGCGTCTTGCTCGGGACGCAGTCGGTCAGCACGCAGGCGCCGCCCAGGCCGTCCTCGTCGACGATCGTGACGTCGGCGCCGAGTTGCGCCGCGACGAGAGCGGCCTCATAACCGCCTGGACCGCCGCCGAGAATCGCGACGCGTGGCCGGGGAAGAGTCACGTTGAGCAATTTTATCCGTGGTGCCCGGCTCGTTGATCTCCGGGTGATGCGGCCGCAAGAAGCACGCCTCGCCGGCCCCAGGCTTGCTGGGGCCGGCGAGGCGTGTGCGATGCTCGCCGCGCTGGGCGGCGATATTAGCTGTCCGGCGGTATCACATGCCGGACGGGTTGAAGAACCGGTGCCGACGTAGGCTCCTGGCCTGCGTACCAGTCGTCTGGCCAGCGCTGGGGTTCATCGCTACGGCCGCCGTCCCCGTCGCCGTCTGCTGCGCCAGGTTGTAGGAGACCGCGGTGGCGACGCCATTCCCGTCCAGGGTGACGTTGACCGGGTTGGTCAGCCCGTAGTTCGAGCAGCCCAGGTTGACGAAGGACATCGACAGCCGGTTGCCGAGGAACGTGGCCAGGTTGTTGCCCACCGTCGGCACCGGAGAGGCGAAGGCGGCGTCCGCCGCCATGTCCAGGTTGTTCCTCGCCGGTGCGATGTTCACCATGTTCTGGCAGTAGCTGGCCGCGACGGTCGCCGCGCTGGTGCCCGCCGCGAGCAGCGGCTGTCCGACGATGGAGCGGTAGGCGTTGGTCTTGTCGATGCTCATATTCCCGCCGACCAGCGTCATCTCGTCGTTCGGCGGGATGACCGCGATCGTGCCTTGCTGGTCGGCCTGCGCCTGCAGCTCGTTCAGCGCCTGCGACGGCGCGTTGGCGTTCGGGAAGGTGGAGTCGGGCGCCGTGAACGGCGTGCAGCCGTTCGCTGGGTCGACAAACTCGCTGACCAGCGCGTCGTCGCTGCCGTTGGTGAGGACGGTGGCACCGGTGAGCTGCGCGAGGTTAGCCGGATTGTTCTGCGCGGTCTGGCCGCCGGCGGTGATCAGGTACTGGCTGACCACGTTGTCGCTCTGGTCCTGGTCGATCAGGGCGAAGTCACGCGTGGTCTCGCAGGCCTGACCGTCGGAAGCGGTGCCGGCAGCGGGGATCGTGAGCGTCCCGTTGCCGACAGCCGCGGCCGCGGCCTGGTAGAAGGCCACCGCGTTGCAGGCCGACACCTGGCCGAAGACCGACTGGCCGAGGGCGTCAACGCAATTGCCCTGCGTGGCGCCGGCACCGGTGAGGAACAGGTTGGTGCCGTTGAAGCCGATGCTGATCTCCACCACCGAGCCGGCCGCGATGGTCGGCGCCACCGGCGCCGCGGCGGGCTGGGTGCCCGCGGTGACGACGAGCGGGTTGTAGACCGACAGCTGCCCGTTCGGGGCCAGGATGGTCGCCTCGACGAACGCGCCCTCCGTGCCTGCGTTGGCCATCGAGCAGCCGTCGCCGAGCTGCCACGGCGTCGCCAGGCCTGCCGCGCTGAGCGGGTTGGCCGGGACGGCGAGCGAGCAGTTCAACGAGGTCGCGGCTTCCGCCGCTGTCTGGTTCAGGTTGATGGCCGCGCCTGTGCCGTCGACGGGAGCCGTCGCCACATCGCCGAGCTGGGCGGTGGCAATCGCTCCGGCGGCGAACGAGTTGGCGGGTGCCACTGTGGTGCCCGTGCCCGTGCTCGTGGTGGCGCTCGGGCTCGCGCTGGCAGTCGCGCTCGTGGCCGAACTCGCGCTAGCGGTTGCGCTAGCGGTCGCCGTGGCCGATACCGACGCGGTGGGCGTCGCAAATGTCCTGTGGTGGTGGTGCCTCCAGAACGAGGAGCTCGCTATGTTGAGCGACCCGCCGTTGACCGCGGCCATCGCTCCGATCGCGACGCCTGCCGCTACCGGGATGGCAATCGCGGTCGCCATGCGAGCGCGGCGCTTACTCTGACGGCGCTGTCGTGCTGTTGGCCGCTGGCCCGTGAGCATTCATAACCTCCTTTTCCGCATTCGCTTGTTAGCTGCTGCTGCCGCTGAACGACGGCCAGGTGCTCGTCGGGTTCACCGCAGGGGCGGTCGTCGTCGCGGTCGGAATGCCCGTCGGGGTGGTGGCGGTCGAGGTCGGCGTAGCCATCGGGATGGTCGCGGTCGGGGTGGCCGTCGGTACGAAGCCGGTCGGCGCCGCGAACAGCACCAGCTGCGCCTTGAGCGTGTGACGCTCGCGCTCGCCGAACACGAACACGAGATCGCCCCTGGCGATGCCCCTGACCGTCATGTTCATGTTCCACCAGGAGGGCACCTGCAGGGTGCCGCCGGTCATTGCGGACATCCCGGTCGAGGTCCCGGCCACGTTCAAGGTCGTCGTCCTGCGGGTCACCCGCCAGACCTTGATCGTCCCGTTCGTTGACTGGACCGCGAACTCGCCCCCGCCCACCGCGACCACGGTGCCGCGCTGGAAGACGAGGATGTGGTTGTGCCACGACTGCGTCCAGGAGTTGGTCATCGGCCTCATGTGCGAGATGGTCAAGAGCGATGTGCCCGGCGATTGGCGCCAGCCGTTCATCGCCGAGGAGATGGCGCTGGAGTAGCTCATCCACCGGCCGCTGTTCTGGTAGTACCCGGCAGACTCCGCAGCCGCGGAGCCGCCGTGGCTGGCGCTCAGCGCCACCACTCCTGCGGCCCCGCCACCGGCGAGTACCGCCGCGGCGACGGCCAGGCGTACCCGCATGGATGCCCGGCGAATTCCGCGCTTGCTCATCGATGCCTCCTTCGTGTGGACGTTGCCCGCCCGGCGCGCCCATTTCGGTTCTGACTGCACCGACGTTGCCCTGCCCGCCACCCGAGCGGCAGCCTTTTGCCCGTCGCGTAAGGACCCCGTAGGGGTGATGACGTCTCGATTAACAAGTGCTTACGGCCGCAAAAGCGGCGCCGGATCGGCGCGCGCGTGCGATAACCCGTACGCTTAGGCAGCGTGGCACTGTACGCCGCCTACGGCAGCAACATGGACCCGGCGCAGATGCTCCTGCGCTGCCCGCATTCCCCGCAGCGGGGCACCGGGTGGCTTGAAGGCTGGCGCCTGACATTCGGCGGCGAGGAGCTCGGCTGGGACGGCGCTCTGACAACGGTGGTCGAAGACCACGCGCAGCGGGTATTCGTCGCGCTCTACGACGTGCCAGAGATCGACGAGAAGGAACTCGACAGCTGGGACGGGGTCAACCTCGGGTTCTACAGCAAGATCAAGGTCCGGGTGCAGACCCTGGACGGAGACGCCCTCGCCTGGCTGTACGTGCTCGACGCCTACGAGGGCGGGCTGCCCTCCGACCGCAGGCTGTCCATCCTGGTAGACGCCGCGATCAAGGCAGGGGCCCCGTCGGACTACATCGACTGGCTGCGCGGCAGGCCGTCCAACCCCCCGTCGGGCGGGTAGCCGCCGGGCATTAGGGGTCTGTGCGGCTCACGTCAGGCCAGGACGGCGATCAGCAGGGCGAGCGCGGGGATCAGGATCGCGGCCACGGCGGGCCAGTACCAGCTGGACACCGGCGCCGTCACCCGGACCGCGGGCTCATCCTCCCGTGCCTGCTCGGCCCGCGTAGTGAGGGTGGCGATGACAAGGTCGGCGTCCACGCCGAGCGAGGCGGGCTCCGGAATGTCGGGCGGGCCGCCGTAGCCGCCAGGGCCGCCGTAGCCGCCGCTCCTGGCCGGCCTGCCCCCGCCGTAGCCGCCGAGGCCGAACCCGCCGCCGCCGCCGCGCGCCTGACGGGCGGCGCGCCGCTCGGCCGCGACCTGCCTGCGGCGCGAGGAGTGCACCGCCCAGGCGTAGATGACGCGCTTCGCCGTTCCTTCGCCTTGCTGCCACTCGCAGCGGATGCGGAGCAGGTCGGTTGAGTCGACATGCGCGACCGCGGCCCAGTCCACCCGGTGGTCGCGGACCGGGTTGCTGACCGTGAGCCCGTCGGAGTCCGCGACGACCCTGGGCCGCTTCGCGGTCACGTACACCACACCCGTGACGAGCAGCAGGATGAAGCCGGCGACGACGGACAGGTGATCGCGGCCCTGCACGGCCAGGTCGATCAGGTTGCCGACCGCGAAGAGCACCCACACCCACCAGATGGCCACAGCGGCGGGCGAGCGGAACACCTGCCGGCCGCCGGGGTCTTCCTTGCCGTTCAACGCACCGTCCACTGCCATGTCACGCTCCGGCCGCCACCGCGACCGCCGCAAGGACGCGCACACCCGTGCCGATCGCCCGCTCGTCGATGTCGAATACCGGCTGGTGCAGGTCCCCCTCGGCCGCCGCGCCCGGTGTGCGCGTGCCGATCCTTGCCATGGCGCCGGGCACCATCTCCAGGTACCAGGCGAAGTCCTCGCCGCCGAGGCTCTGCGCCGTGTCTGTCACCGCGCCAGGGCCGAGCGCGGCAGCGGCTGCGCCGGCGATCAAGGCGGCGCTGGTCACCTCGTTCACCGTCGGCGGTACCGCGCTGAGGTACTCCACCTTGGCGATCACGCCGTACGGCGCCGCCACCGACTGCACCAGGTCCTCGATGAGGACCATCGCGGAACGCCACACCTCGGCGTCCAGGCAGCGCAGCGTGCCCTCGACGAGGCCGCCATCCGGGATGGCGTTCGCGGCCGTGCCGGCGTTCACGTGCCCCCAGACCAGGCTCAGTCCCGCCCGCGGGTCCACCCGCCTGGTGAGGGCGGCGGGCACCTCGGTCACCACCTTGCCGAGCGCGTACACCACGTCGGCGGTCAGGTGCGGGCGCGCGGTATGCCCGCCGGGCCCGGCCAGGGTAACCCGGACCTTGTCGCAGGCGGCAGTGATCGCCCCCGCCCTGATGCCCACCTTGCCGACGTCGAGTCGCGGATCGCAGTGCAGCGCGAAGATCTCGCTCACCCCGTCGAGCGCGCCGGCCGCGATGACCTCCTTGGCGCCGCTCGCGGTCTCCTCCGCGGGCTGGAAGATCAGCCGGACGCCGCGCGGCAGCGGCCGGGTCGCCGCGAGCTCGGCGAGGAACAGGCCGGCGCCCACCAGCATCGCGGTGTGCGCGTCGTGCCCGCAGGCGTGGCAGAACCCGGGAATGACAGAGCGGTACGGCACGCTCTTCTCGTCGTCCATCGGCAGCGCGTCCAGGTCGGCGCGGAGCGCGATCCTCGGCTTGTCCGGCCCGATGTCCGCCCGCAGCCCGGTCGTGCCGGAAAAGAGCACCGGGCGCAGCCCCGCCCTCGCCAGCCGCTCGGCGACCACCTGCGTGGTCCGCCGCTCGGCGTTGGCCGGCTCCGGATGCGCGTGCAGGTCCCGGCGGAGCTCGATCAGCTCTCTCTCGTGCCGGGCCAGGAACGCATCCAGGGCCGCGGCGAGGTCATCCCCCATGCCCACCATCCCCGCGCAGGACGAATTTGTCCTCCGCGAACTCGGTGACGAGCGCGTCAACCACGCTGGTCAGGTCCCCTTCGCCGTTGTGCACGGCACGCTGCCGCTCATACGGGGCCCCGTACTCGAGAACCTCGGAAGCGACCGCGAGCTCTTCGGCACAGCCGAGCCGCCATGCTACCGGCTCCAGGTCCCGGACAAGCTCAAATACCTCGTCGCGCAGCGGCGCCGTCGACCCGGAGTCGTTAGTGACGATGGTAGCGTCCAGCCCGTACCTGGTGGCACGCCATTTGTTGTCCGCGATCACCCACTGCGCACGCGACGGCAGCCGGTATCCGCGGTCGAGCTGCGTGTCGAACAGGTGCACCAGGCACTGGACAAGCGCGGCGAGCATGCCGACCTCGCGTGCGGTGGGCACCGCGTCGGCGATCCTGACCTCCACCGTGCCGAAGTCGGGGTGCGGCCTGACGTCCCACCACACCTCCTTGATCGTGCGGATCGTCCCGGCGCGCAGCTGGCCGTCCATGTAGTCCTCGAAGGACCTCCAGTCCGGCAGGCCGAGCGGCGGGCCGGTGTGCGGCAGAGCGCCGAAGACCACGCAGCGGGCCGAGGCCAGGCCGGTGTCCTCGCCGCACCAGAACGGGCTCGACGCGGAGAGGCCGAGCAGGTGCGGCAGGTAGACCGCGAGTGCGTTGATGATGGGCATGGCCCGGTGCTCATCCCGCAGGCCCACGTGCACGTGCACCGACATGGTAACCATCCGCCTGGCCGGCCACTGGATCTCCTGGACAAGCTCGGCATAGCGCTGGCTTGGCGCCATCTTCTGGTCGCGCCAGTGGGTCATGGGGTGCACGCCACAGCTGGCGAGCACGATGCCGTGCGGTTCTGCCACGCGCTGCAGGTCCTTCAGCGAAATCGCCAGGTCTGCCTTAGCCTCCGCGACCGTGCCGCAGATGCCGGTCACCACCTCAACCGTGGACTGCATCAGCTCATGACGCATCTTCGGGTGCTCGCCGCTCTCCGACAGGCCGGGCAGGGCAGCGAGCAGCGTTCCCGCCTCCTGCCTGAGCATCCGGGTCTGCGCGTCTACGAGCTGCACCTCCCATTCGACGCCAAGGGTCGGGCCGGCCGAGGGCTTCCACTCGATCGTCATGACAGGCCTCCAGAGCTTCGGGGGTTCGCCGCGGGCGGATTACGCCAAACGGGTGCCTATCTAGCTTTTCCAGCCCTGGAATTCTGAATCGTCCCGCTGAATCACTGTTTGAGCAGTGAAGTCCTGTTACAACCGAGTCGATGAAAAAGTGCCCAGAAAGCAACGACTGGTGCGGCCAGAGTCAGCCGCACCCGTTCGGAGGCAAGATTTTCAGTAGCTCACCGCGGGAAAGCCGCAGCGGTCGCGGACCTCAGCCATCGTCGAGATCGCGATCGCCCGCGCGCGGCGGGCGCCGTCCTCGAGCAGCGCGTCGAGCGCACCGGTGTCGGCCAGGTGCTTGGCGGTGCGCTCGCGGATGGGGCCGAAGGTGTCCGCGACGAGGTTGCCCAGGTCCTTCTTGAAGCCGCCGTAGCCGCCGTCGCCGTAGCGGGCGGCGATGTCGTCGATCTTCTCGCCGGACAGCGCCGCGTAGATGCGCAGCAGGTTCGTCACGCCCGGCTTGGCCTCGTCGTCCGCACGGACCACCGACTCGGCGTCGGTCACCGCGCGGTTGATCTTCTTACGGATCGCCGACGGCTCGTCGAGCAGGTCGATGATGCCCTGCGGCGAGGACGTGGACTTGCTCATCTTGCTCGTCGGGTCCTGGAGGTCGGTGATCTTGGACACCGCGGGCAGGATGTACGGCGCCGGCACGGTGAACGTCTCGCCGAAGCGGTGGTTGAACCGCTGCGCCAGGTTCCTGCTCAGCTCAAGGTGCTGGCGCTGGTCCTCGCCGACGGGCACCTCGTCCGCCTGGTACAGCAGGATGTCCGCCGCCTGCAGGATCGGGTAGGTGAACAGGCCGACGCTCGCCGAGTCGGCGCCGCCCTTCGCCGACTTGTCCTTGAACTGGGTCATCCTGTTCGCCTCGCCGAAGCCGGTCAGGCAGCCGAGTACCCAGTTCAGCTCCGCGTGCTCGGGCACCTGGCTCTGCACGAACAGGATGCAGCGCTCCGGGTCGAGGCCCGCCGCGAACAGCTGCGCGGCCGCGATCCTCGTCCTGCGGCGCAGCACCTGCGGGTCGTAGGGCACGGTGATCGCGTGCAGGTCGACGACGCAGTAGATCGTCTCCCTGCTTTCCTGCAGGTCCACCCACTGCCTGACCGCGCCCAGGTAGTTGCCCAGGTGGAACGAGTCGGCGGTTGGCTGGATGCCGGAGAAGACGCGACGGGTACCCATGGCGATGAAGTCTAGTGGCCCATTCCGCTGTACCGGCCGCTAGCGCGGGCGCTGTGCTTACCTGGGGCGGGGGGCGGGCGGGGTGACCACGACCTCGACTCGCTGGAATTCCTTCAGCTCGGTGTACCCGGCGGTCGCCATGGTGCGCTTGAGTGCGCCCATCAGGTTCATCGAACCGTCGGGAACCGTCGACGGGCCGAACAGCACCTGCTCGAGCGTCCCGATCTCGCTCACCTTGACCCGGGTGCCGCGCGGCAGCTCTGGGTGGTTGGCCTCGCTGCCCCAGTGGAAGCCGCGGCCAGGCGCCTCGGCGGAGCGGGCGAACGGCGAGCCGACCATCACCGCATCCGAGCCGAGCGCGAGCGCCTTGGCGATGTCGCCGCTGCGGGTCATCGAGCCGTCGGCGATCACGTGCACGTACCGGCCACCGGATTCGTCCAGGTAGTCCCTGCGCGCCGCCGCGACGTCGGCGATGGCGGTGGCCATCGGGACCGCGACGCCGAGCACGGCCGCGGTGGTGTGGCCTGAGCCGCCGCCGAAGCCGACGAGCACGCCGGCCGCACCGGTCCGCATCAGGTGCAGCGCCGCCGTGTAGGTGGCACAGCCGCCGACGATCACCGGGATGTCGAGCTCGTAGATGAACTGCTTGAGGTTGAGCGGCTCGGCGCGCCCCGAGACGTGCTCGGCGGAGACAGTGGTGCCGCGGATCACGAAGATGTCCGCGCCAGCGTCGAGCACCGCCTTGTAGTACCGCGCGGTCCGCTGCGGCGACAGCGCGGCCGCGGTGATCACGCCCGCCCTGGAGATCTCCTCGATGCGGCGGCCGATCAGCTCCTCTTTGATCGGCTCCGCGTAGATCTCCTGCAGCCGCCTGGTGGCCGCCTCCTCGCCGAGCTCGGTCACCTCGGCGAGCACCGGCTCCGGGTCCTCGAACCTGGTCCACAGGCCCTCGAGGTCGAGGACGCCGAGGCCGCCAACCTTGCCAAGGGCAATAGCGGTGGCGGGTGAGACCACGCTGTCCATCGGGCAGGCGATCAGCGGCATCTGGAAGCGGTAGGCGTCGATCTGCCAGGCGATGCTGACCTCTTCCGGGTCGCGGGTCCGCCTCGCGGGAACGATGCCGATCTCGTCGAGTGAATACGCCCGGCGCCCGGTCTTGCCGCGGCCGATCTCAATGTCAGTCACTGTGCTCTGTTCCTGGTCGGTGTGCTTGCGGCTTACTTACGGCCGGAGTAGTTCGGGGCCTCGACCACCATCTGCACGTCGTGCGGGTGGCTCTCCTTCAGGCCCGCCGCGGTGATCTGGATGAACCGCGCCTCCTTCAGGTCGGCGATGGTGCGGGCGCCGCAGTAGCCCATCGCCGCCCGCAGCCCGCCGACCAGCTGGTCGGCGACCGCGGCGAGCGGGCCGCGGTACGGCACCTGGCCCTCGATGCCCTCGGGCACCAGCTTGTCCTCGCGCAGCACGTCATCCTGGAAGTAGCGGTCCTTGGAGTAGGACTTGCCGCGCTCCCTGTTGCGCATGGCGCCAAGCGAGCCCATGCCCCGGTACATCTTGTACTGCTTGCCGTTGATGAAGACCATCTCACCAGGGCTCTCCTCGCAGCCCGCAAGCAGGCTGCCGAGCATGACCGTGTCCGCGCCCGCCGCGATCGCCTTGGCGATGTCGCCGCTGTACTGCAGGCCGCCGTCGCCGATCAGCGGGATGCCGGCCGGCTTGGCGGCCCTGCTCGCCTCGTAGATCGCCGTCACCTGCGGCACGCCGACGCCGGCCACCACGCGGGTGGTGCAGATGGAGCCGGGCCCGACGCCCACCTTGACGCCGTCCACGCCCGCGTCGATCAGCGCCTGAGCGCCGTCCCGCGTCGCGACGTTGCCGCCGATCACCTCGACGTCGGTGTTGGCCTTGAGCTGCCTGATCATGTCGAGCACGGACTGGGCGTGGCCGTGAGCGGTGTCCACGATGAGGAAGTCCACGCCCGCCTCGATCAGCGCCTGCGCGCGGCCCTTGGCGTCCTCACCGACGCCGACCGCGGCGCCGACCACCAGGCGGCCGCTCTCGTCCTTGGTGGCCTGCGGGAACTTCTCGCTCTTGGTGTAGTCCTTGACGGTGATCAGCCCGCGCAGGTGACCGGCATCGTCGATCAGCGGCAGCTTCTCGACCTTGTGCTCCTTGAGCAGTGCGAGCGCGCGCTCTGGCGCCACCCCGACCGTGGCGGTGACCAGGGGCATCTTGGTCATCACGTCCTTGACCTGACGGGACA
>Ga0335083_10002662_pt1 | contig 23459 bp, 15 predicted proteins | sample Lox_Sample_42_FD_206716 | JGI IMG/M metagenome (GOLD analysis project Ga0335083, IMG submission 206716) | Soil microbial communities from Loxahatchee National Wildlife Refuge, Florida, United States - Lox_Sample_4.2 | ecosystem: Environmental > Terrestrial > Soil > Wetlands | place: USA...
CGGTGAGGATGACCTCGTCCAAACGTGCATCGCGCGCCTTCAGGCCCGATGCCACGCAGGCGCCCAGCGCGATGGCTTCGTCCGGATTCACATGGCGCAAAGGCAGGCGGCCGAACATGCGCGACACTAGTCGCGCTACCAGCGGCATGCGGCTGGCGCCGCCCACCAGCACGATCTCGTCGAGTTGAGTCGGCTGCAGGTTCGCGTCTCGCATGGACCGTTCAAGCGGCACGCGCAGGCGATGCACCAGCGGCTCGCTCAAATGCGCGAAGCGCTCTTCGTTGATGTTCCAGCGGATCGGTGCATCGCCGTGCTGCCATTCGACCGTGGCTTCGCTGCCGTTGCCGAGCTGGCGCTTGGCCGCTTCCAGGCGACGGCGCAACTGGCCGCGTTCCTGTGGCGTCAGCTTTCCGGCGTCCATCTTCTGGTCGGTGCAAAAGGCGGCTTCCAGCACATCGAGGAAATCCTCGCCGCCAAGGAAGTTGTCGCCCGCGCTGGCATGCACCTCCACCACGCCGTCGAACATTTCCAGCACAGAGACGTCGAAGGTGCCGCCACCGAGATCGAACACGAGGAAGCGCGAGCCATCGCGTTTTTCCTGCAGGCCATAGGCGAGGGCGGCGGCGGTAGGTTCGTTGATCAGGCGTTCCACGCGGATGCCGGCCAGTTCACCGGCGGCACGCGTGGCCTTGCGTTGTGCATCCGAGAAATACGCCGGGACGCTGATCACTGCCTCGGTCACCTTTTCGCCGCTGGCGGCTTCGGCATCCGCGATCAGCGAGCGCAGGATCAGCGCCGACAGCTCCTCCGGCCGGAACACATGTGGCCCCAGTCGCGTTTCCCGCGGCGTGCCCATCCAGCGCTTGAACGTGGCAACGCTGGCCTCGGGATGACTCACCATGCGGTCGCGCGCCGCCTGGCCCACGATGACGTGGCCGCCGTCGTCCACGCTCACCACCGATGGCGTGAGACAACCCCCGAGCGGATTCGGAAAAAGCACCGGTCCGTCCGGGCCATACGTGCCGATGAGCGAATGCGTGGTGCCCAGATCGATGCCGACAATCATCCCTGACAGTTCCCCCTGTAGGTATCGGCGCAGTGTACCGAAGGTGCATGGCTAGCCGCATGCGAGTCATAAGCCGTTAGACTCGGTCGGACTACAGGAGACGACATGCAGCCGACGCCGCCCCTCGATCCCGCCCAGCCGTCCGCCGATGGCTGTGACACCCACGCGGCACAGCATCCGCTGCGCCATCCTCCCGGCCACGGTCTGCTCGAAAATACGGAGATCGCTGCGCAGGACGAATTGCAGCACGAGGCCGCCCTGCGCGATTCGGCGTTGCGCGTACCGCGCTAGGGCAACGTCGCCCGAGGCAAGGCTTACATGCGGAACACGCCGTAACGCTGCGGTTCGAGCGGCGCGTTGAGCGAGGCGGAAATGGCCAGGCCCAGCACGCGACGCGTGTCGGCGGGATCGATGATGCCGTCGTCCCACAGGCGCGCGCTGGCGTAGTAGGGATGGCCCTGGCGTTCGTACTGTTCGCGGATGGGCGCCTTGAAGGCCTCCTCGTCCTCGGCGCTCCAGCTCTTGCCGCCGGCCTCGATGCCATCGCGGCGCACGGTGGCCAGCACCGAGGCGGCCTGTTCGCCGCCCATGACGCTGATGCGCGCATTCGGCCACATCCACAGGAAGCGCGCGCCGTACGCGCGGCCGCACATGGCGTAATTGCCGGCGCCGAAGCTGCCGCCTATCACCACGGTGAACTTCGGCACGTGCGAGCACGCCACCGCGGTCACCATCTTGGCACCGTCCTTGGCGATGCCGGCGTTCTCGTACTTCTTGCCGACCATGAAGCCGGTGATGTTCTGCAGGAACACCAGCGGCACGTTGCGCTGGTTGCACAGTTCGATGAAGTGGGCTCCCTTGAGCGCGGACTCGGAAAACAGGATGCCGTTGTTGGCGATGATGCCCACGGGATAGCCGTGGATGTGCGCGAAGCCGCAGACCAGCGTCTTGCCGTAGCGCGCCTTGAATTCGTGGAACTCCGAGCCGTCGACGATGCGCGCGATGACCTCGCGGATGTCGAACGGCCGACGCGTGTCCTGCGGGATCACGCCGTACAGCTCCTCCGCCGGATACAGCGGTTGCGCCGGCGTCTTCAGCGCCAGCGGCATGTCCTTCTTCCGGTTGAGGCTGGCCACGATGTCACGCGCGATCGAAAGCGCATGGGCATCGTTTTCCGCAAAGTGATCGGCCACGCCCGAGACGGACGTATGGACGTCCGCACCGCCCAACGCCTCGGCGTCCACCACCTCGCCCGTCGCCGCCTTCACCAGCGGCGGGCCGCCCAGGAAGATGGTGCCCTGCTCGCGCACGATGATGGTCTCGTCGCTCATCGCCGGCACGTAGGCGCCGCCGGCCGTGCAGGAACCCATCACGACGGCGATCTGCGGAATCCCCAGGCCCGACATGCGTGCCTGGTTGTAGAAGATGCGGCCGAAGTGTTCCCGGTCCGGGAACACCTCATCCTGCAGCGGCAGGAAAGCGCCGCCCGAGTCGACCAGGTAGACGCAGGGCAGGCGGTTCTCAAGCGCCACTTCCTGGGCGCGCAGGTGCTTCTTCACGGTGATGGGGAAATACGTGCCGCCCTTCACCGTGGCGTCGTTGGCCACCACCATGACCTCGATGCCATGGATGCGACCGATACCGGTGATGATGCCAGCGGCAGGTGCGGCGTCTTCATACATGCCGTGCGCCGCCAGCGGCGACAGTTCCAGGAAGGGCGAGCCGGGGTCGAGCAGGGCGCGGATACGTTCGCGGGGCAGCAGCTTGCCGCGTGCCGTGTGCTTCTCGCGGGCCTTTTCGCCGCCGCCCTCGGCGCTGCGGGCCAGCTCGCGATGCAGGTCGTCCACCAGTCCGCGCAGCTGGCTGCTGCTGGCCTGGAACTCGGGGGAACGGGAATCGATCTGCGAGGCGATGACACTCATGGGCTGGGGCTGCCGTTCGATGGATAGCCCCTGATGATAGTGGCGCGGGCATCGCGGCTAAATCGGCGACGCAGCATGGCGCCCGCCCCAAAAAAAACCGGCCGCGCGAGGCGGCCGGTTTTCCGAAGTACACGGATGTACTTAGTGACCCGCGGTCGTTGCCGGAGCCGGAGCAGCAGCGGTCGAAGCCGGGGTCGGCGCCGGCTGTTCGGCCGGAGCAGCAGCGGTCGAAGCCGGAGCAGCAGCCGGAGCCGTGGCGTTGGCGTCAGCCGCAGCCTTCTGAGCCGTATCAGCAGCCTGCTGAGCCTGGTCAGCCGACTTCTGTGCATCCTGCGCGGAATCCTGCGCGCCGTTGCTGCAAGCCGCCAGCAGCGCGACGAGCGCGGAGGCGAGAAGGGTACGCGTGAACTTCATGTTGAATCTCCTTTGCCGTGGAATGCCGTTTGGCGGGCGTATTAATAACGCTTTCGTGGAAAATGCGCCACATCTTTGTGTAAAGCCGGCAAATGCCGGTTAACCCCGCTTTCATGGGCGGCCAATGTCCTGCCGCCGCCGGGACGGTCAGTCGAGCAGTTCCACCGCAAGGGCCGTGGCTTCGCCACCGCCGATGCACAGCGATGCCACGCCACGCTTGAGGCCGCGGGTCTTGAGCGCATTGATCAGGGTGACCACGAGGCGGGCACCGCTGGCGCCGATCGGATGGCCAAGGGCACAGGCACCGCCATTGACGTTGATCTTGTCGCGAGGAATGTCCAGTTCGCGCATGGCCGCCATGGCCACGACGGCGAAGGCTTCGTTGACCTCGTACAGGTCGACGTCGGAAGACTTCCAGCCGGCCTTCTCCAGCACCTTGTGCAGCGCGCCTACCGGGGCGGTGGTGAACCATTCCGGTTCCTGCGAATGGGTGGCGTGGGCCACGATGCGCGCGAGCGGCGTGAGGCCGCGCGCCTTGGCGTCATCGGCCGACAGCAGCACGACTGCGGCGGCGCCATCGGAAATGCTCGACGAGCTGGCGGCGGTGATCGTGCCGTTTTCCTTGCGGAACGCGGGCTTGAGCGTCGGGATCTTGCTGACGTCGGAGCGGCCCGGCTGCTCATCGGTGTCGACCTTGACCTCGCCCTTGCGGCTGGCCACGGTCACCGGAACGATTTCACCGGCGAATGCGCCGGAGGCCTGCGCCGCCTTGGCTCGTTCGACCGACTCGGTGGAGAACGCGTCCTGCTCTTCGCGGGTGAAGTGGTACTTGTCGGCGCAATTCTCGCCGAACACGCCCATGGCCTTGCCGTCGTACGGGTTGGTGAGGCCGTCCCACGCCATGTGGTCGACCAGCGCGCCGTCACCGTAACGGATGCCGCTGCGCGCGTTGACCATGTGCGGTGCGTTGGTCATCGATTCCATGCCGCCGGCCACCACAATGGCAGCCGAACCTGCCTTGATCAGGTCATGACCCAGCATGATCGCTTTCATGCCCGAACCGCAGACCTTGTTGATGGTGGTGCAGCCTGTGCCGACGGGCAGGCCCGCGGCGAGCGAGGCCTGGCGTGCCGGTGCCTGGCCGAGGTTGGCTGGCAGCACGCAACCCATGATCACCTCGCCGACGTCAGCCGCTGCCAGGCCCGACTGCTCCAGCGCGGCGCGGATGGCCGTCGCGCCCAGCGTGGGCGTGGGGACGCCGGTGAACTGACCGAGGAAGGAGCCAATGGCAGTGCGCTTGGCACCCACGATGACGACGCTGACATCCGACATGGAAATCTCCGCAAGTACTTGATGGGGCTGGGGTGCCCGGAAAAAAGCCATGCAATTATCGCAGTCCGCGGCGGACCGGGGCAAACCGGGCCGATTCGGCGCAACCGTGCGATCTTGCGCGCGTTTGGTTGCGTTTTCGTTGTGCCACTATTCGGTCGGTCGTGCGTTGGTGGGGACAGGGGCGATCGACGGGGTGGGGAAATGAAGACGGGTAAGACGGAATTGCCGTGCCGGCGCGCCGCCGTGCTGGTGGGGTTGGCCTTGGGCTTGAGTGCGTGCGGGGGTGGTGGAGGCAACGGCAACGTCAAGCCGGCGCCCAGTCCTGCGCCGGCACCTGCTCCCGCTCCCGCGCCGCCGCCATCGAGCAGCGTGGCCCAGCCACCGGTCGACGCGCAGCTAAGCCTTACCAACACTTATGCAGCACATGCGGGTGGCTACACCGGTGCGGGCGTCACCATCGGTATCGTCGACACCGGCGTGATGTCCACGCATCCGGCGCTGGCCGGCAGGGTGGTGAAAGAGCTCACCTACGTCGATCCGAGCACCAACAACCTGAAGGTGGACGACGTCAACGGCCACGGCACCTTCGTGTCCGAGATTGCCGCCGGCGTGCCTTTTGGCCAGTTCGCCGGAGGCATCGCGCCGGGATCGGACATCGTCTCCGCGCGCATCATCGACGACAGCGCGCCCGACGATAACGGCTCGGCGCCGCCGGCGCCGGTCACCTCGTCAGACGCCATTCCGCTGGGACAGGTGAACGCCGACCTCATCAGCAACGGCGTCAAGGTGATGAACAATTCCTGGGGCGGCATCAGCTGGAGTTCCAGCGACAGCGCCACGACCAAGGGATTCCACGATGCCTACAGTCCCTTCATCAACACCTGGGGCGGCCTGGTGGTGTTCGCCGCCGGCAACGATTCGCAGGCCAACCCGAGCACGATAGCCTCGCTGCCCAGTCTCGCGCCGGATCTGGAAAAGGGCTGGCTCACCGTCGTGGCGATCGACAGCAACAACCCGACCAAGCTGGAGAGCTACTCCAACCAGTGCGGCATCGCGATGAATTACTGCCTGGCCGCGCCCGGCGACGTGATCGTCAGCGGCAAGGGAGACACCAGCACCGCGAACGAAACCTACTGGATTGTCGAAGGCACTTCGCTGGCGGCGCCGCAGGTATCGGGTGCCGCTGCGCTGGTGTGGCAGGCCTTTCCGTATTTCAGCAACGACCTCGTGCGGCAGACGCTGCTCGGCACGGCCGATGCCCTGGGTGGTTCGCAACCGAATGCGACGTTCGGCTATGGCGAGCTGGATGTCGCGCGCGCCGTGAAAGGGCCGGCACAGTTCAACTGGGGCGATGTCACGGTCAACTTCAGTGGCAGTTCCACGTGGTCCAACACGATCTCGGGTGCGGGCGGCCTGATCAAGCAGGGCACGGGCACGCTGACGCTGACCTACCCGGCGACTTACACCGGCTTGACGCAGGTGCAGGGCGGCATGCTGGCCGCGGCGTCGCTGGCATCCAGCGTCAACATCGGTGCGCAGGGCGTGCTGACCAATACAGCCTCCGTCGGCGGCTCGGTGACGAATGCCGGCGTGCTTGCCATGAACGCCACCGACATGACGATCCTCGGCAACTACACGCAGCAGGGCAACGGTCGCCTCGCGATGCCGCTGGGTGCGCTCTTTCATGTCGGCGGCACGGCCAACATCACCGGCGGCGATCTCTACATCACCGGCATGCGCCAGGGCTATCAGGTCAACTCGCATACCGACGTACTGATGACCGGCAGCGGACTGACCGGCACGTTCTCGGCACTCAACGTGGCGACGGGCGTATTGCTTTCCGCCTCGCTCAACTACGACGCCAACAATGCCTGGTTGAACGTGAGCCAGGTGCAGGCGACCAATGTGACGGGCGTGACCTATACGCCGGCGTCCTATGCCGCCGCGCAGCGCGTGGATGCCGCTTTCAGCCAGCTCAACGGCCAGGCTACGCAAGGCAGCGCGGTTGCGACGCCGACGCCTTCCTCGTTCGCCAGTGGTGCCGCCGCGCTTCAGCAGATCGCCACGGCCAGTGCCCTGCAGCAATCGCTGGAAAGTCTCTCGGGCCAGTTGCATGCGGCCAGTGCGGCGATGACCTTTGAGGCCATGGATGCGGGTACGCGCGCACTGTCGGGCCGCTTCGACCAGTTGAGCGACACCACCCATGTCGGTGGCTGGACGCAGGCGCTGGATGGTTATGGAAGTCTAAGCCGCAGCGGCTTTGCCAACGTAGGCTACGACCTCAATGGCTGGATGGTGGGACAGGATCGCCGTCTGGGTGCCAATGGCGTCGTCGGGTTTGCGATGAGCCAGAGTGAGAACCTGGGGCGACTCGACGCATTCGCGGACCAGGGAACGAGCCGTGCGGTGGAAGGCATGTTCTACGGCGGCATGATGCAGGATCGCTGGTACGCCATGGGCCGCCTGGGCTTCGGGAGTTATCGCGAAGACATGCGCCGGCATATCGAGCTGGGCAGCGATGTGCAGAACGTCGGCAGCGACACCACGGGCCGTTACGGCGTGGCGTACGGCGAGAGCGGTTATCGCATTGCCACGGCCGGCGTGGACATCACGCCATACGTCAACCTGCAGTACGCCAACATCCGCACCGACGGATTCAACGAGGTCGGCGGTGACGGCTTCGGGCTCAAGGCGTCGTCGCAGGACATCGATCGCTGGCAGGCCGGCGCGGGCCTGCGCGCGAGCCGCGGCTGGACGCTTGCCAATGGTGGCCAGCTGAGCCTTCAGGCGCACCTGTTGTGGCAACGCGCCTTCAGCATGCGCGGTGCGATTCCGGACGCGAGTTTCGCCGTGCTCGACCAGTGGTCGCCGGTGGGCGGCATCGGATTGTCGCGTTATGGCGGCGACATGGGCATGAGCCTGGACTGGACCATGTCCGCGCGTTCGCACCTGTCGCTGGGACTGGACCAGTACGTCGCGCAGTACGACCACGGACACATGGAATCGCTGAACTACCGCCTGTCGTTCTGAGCGCACGGGCTGCCCAGGGTTCGCCACCGCACCTGCAGGTATGCACCCGGCGCGAGATCGCCTCTTGCCCGCGTCTTGGGTTTGCATGATGACGAAGAGGAGTGTTCGGGTTCGCCAGTCTTCGGTGGTCATCGTGCTGCGGGCACGTCGCCCACCATCGAAGGAAGTCCCCGTTCTCGCACGCAGGGTGCTTTACGCCTTCCCGTGAAACAACTCACGCCCGATCAGCATGCGGCGGATTTCGTTCGTGCCTGCACCGATCTCGTACAGTTTGGCGTCACGCAGCAGGCGGCCGGCGGGGAATTCGTTGATGTAGCCATTGCCGCCCAGCGCCTGGATGGCTTCCAGCGCCACCTTCACGGCGTTCTGCGACGCATTGAGCAGGCAGGCGGCGGGATCGATGCGTGACTTCACGTTGTTGTCGAACTGCTGGGCCACCATGTAGGCAAAGCCGCGCGAGGATTGCAGCGCGGTGTACATGTCCGCCACCTTGCCCTGCATCAGGCCGAACGTGCCGATGGGTGCGTTGAACTGCTTGCGCTCGCGCACGTAGGGCAGGGTGATGTCCATCGCCGCCTGCATCAAGCCGATCGGACCACCGGACAGCACAAGGCGCTCGGTGTCCAGGCCGCTCATCAGCACGCGCACGCCTTCGTTCACCTCGCCGACGATGTTCGCGGCGGGGATTTCGCAATCCTCGAACACCAGTTCGCAGGTGTTGGAGCCGCGCATGCCGAGTTTGTCCAGCTTCTGCGCGGTGGAAAAGCCCTTCATGCCTTTTTCGACGATGAAGGCGGTCATGCAGCGGCTGCCGGCGGCGCGCGGCGCGGTGCGCATGTAGACCAGCAGCACGTCGGCATCGGGACCGTTGGTGATCCACATCTTCGAACCGTTGGCGACCCAGACGTCACCCTTCAGCTCTGCCTTGCAGCTCATCGAGCCGACCACGTCGGAGCCCGCGCCCGGCTCGCTCATCGCCAGTGCGCCCACGTACTCGCCCGAGCACAGCTTGGGAATGTACTTGCGGCGCTGCCCTTCGTTGCCGTTGTGGAAGATGTTCTGCACGCACAGGTTCGAATGCGCTCCATAAGAGAGGCCGACCGAACCCGAAGCGCGGGAGATTTCCTCCATCGCGACCAGGTGCGCCAGGAAGCTCATGCCGCTGCCGCCGTATTCCTCGGGAATGGTGATGCCCAGCAGACCCATGTCGCCGAATTTGCGCCAGAGATCGGCGGGAAATTGGTTTTCGCGGTCGATGTGATCGGCGCGCGGCGCGATCTCCTTCTCGGCGAACGCATGCACGCTGTCGCGCAGCAGATCGATGTCTTCACCCAGCGGGAACGGACGCATACCAGCCAACTCCGGAATTGCTCAGGCTGACGATGGTAACGCGGCGTCGATGACAAGCCGTTGCGCGTCGCACAACCCCGGCATGGCCAAACCGCTGGAAAACGCGCTCAGGTGCGGAAATCAGGTGGGATGGAGCGTGTTAGCCAGATCCGCCAACCGATGGCGTTGCGCCATGATCTGCGCGAGCTGGCCGAGCACGAGGCGGGCGGTGTCCTCGTTTTCGCATGCGGCCATGACGTCGGCAAAGCCGGGCTCATCGGTGCCGGTGATGGCCAGCATGCCGTTGGCCAGCGCGTCGGCGAGCTGTTCAAGCGCATGTACGGTTTGCGTGCCGGCCTGGTCCAGCGCCTGGCGAGCCGACGGCGAGGTGATGACTTGGCGATGGGCGCCAAGTGTCGACAGCTGCCCGAGCAGTGCGTGCGCGGCAGCCAGGAAGCGCAGCAGCACATCACTGCCTCGTTGGTGCTGGCCGGGCTCACGCAGCATGTTCGACAGCAGGCCGCTCAGCGTCGCATTGGCATTGTGGGCATCGCGTCGTGCGATGCGATACGCGAGATCGTCGCGGCGCCCACTGTCGTACTGCGACATGATGTGGGCCAGGTAGCGCGCGTCGTTGCGCAAGGTGTCGGCCAATACATCGTCGAGCCGCCGCCCCTGCCATTCGGGCAGCACGAAGCGCATGGCGAAGGCTGCGATGGCGATGCCGATCAGCGTGTCGAGCAGGCGGGGCCACATCACGTCGTAGCCGCTGCCCACCTGGTTGAAACACAACACGACGAACAGCGTGATGGCTGCGGTGGCCGTGGGGTAACGGCGCAAGCGCGCTGCGAAGAACACGACGCCGGAGGCCACGATCAACGGCATCTGCCAAAGCCCGAAAGGCACAAGTTTCAAAGTGGCCCAACCCAGCACCAGGCCGGCCGCGGTGCCGATGACACGCTGGCCCAGGCGGCGCAGCGTGGCGCCATAGCTTGGCTGGCACACGAGTAGCGTAGTGAGCAGGATCCAGTAGCCGTGGCGCGGATGCACGAGTAGCAGTACCGCGTAGCCAGCGAGCAATGCAACGGCCAACCGCACGCCATGACGGAACCGGAATGAACGCGGCGTCAGTTGCAGCCGGATGCGCGCCCACGCCTCGCCCAGCGACTGCGGGCCGGGATTCTGTAGTGCGCTTTCTTCCTGGGTGGATGGCAGGCCAGTCGTCGTGTCGCCGGCCAGCTGCCGGTGGACGGTTGCGATGTTGTCCATCAGCCCCTGCAATGAACGCATCAGGTGCGCGGCGGGTGGATGCGGGGACTCGCGCAAGGCGTCCAGAGCACTGCGCAGATCGTCCAGCGCTGCGGTGGCCAAGTGGTTCACCCGTGGCTTTGTCTGCAACCGCAATGCGTCGGCGCGATGACGGCATGCATGCGCTTCCTGGCGAAGCAGGTGTTCGCAGCGAAACAGCACGTCGCTGTGAAAAAGCTCCTCGGCGAGCGGGTCGTAAGGGTAGTGGGTGGAACTGACGCGCTCGTGGATGTCCTGCGCCATGAAGTACAGACGCAGGCGCACGGCACTGGCGCCGCGGGCACGGCGCGAACCGATGCGGTCGATCAGCATCAGGCGGGTGTCGTTGAGTGACTCGACCACGCGCTCGTTCAGCGTCGCCAGTGTCAGTTGCATGCTTTCGCGGTCCACGCCGTGCACGGGCGCGAAGAGGGCCGCCTTGCATGCGAGCACGTCGGCCAGCGCTTCGAACACCCGTGCCAGCGAGTGGCGCACCGCCTGCTGCGGGGCCAGCACGCTCCACACCAGCGACAGCACGCCGTACCAGGCGGCACCCGCCAGCAGGAGCAGCGGTTGCTCCCACGCGGTTGTGCCCGCGCTGGCGGCCGTGTCGGCGCCGATCATGGTGTAGACCGCCAGCAGCAAGGTAGCCCCGGCAATCGTCGCGTACCGATCGCTGATGGCGCCCAGCATCACCAGGGCGAAGGTGGACAGCGGCAAACCGAGGGCGAACAGCCATGGATGTGGAAACAGCCACTGCACCGCGAACGAGGAAACGGCGAAGCACGCCATGGTCAGCAGCAGCGTGGCCAGTCGGCTTCGCCAGTGATCTTCCGTTTCCGCCAGCGCACAGGCGATTACGCCCAGCGATACCGGCACCACCATGTCGATACGCGCGGTGCCAAAGCACCAGGCCACGGCACCCGTCAGGGCTAGCAGCACGCGCAGGCATTCCCCGAAGCGGTCCGAGCCGCGCAGGCGCCGCCAGCGTTGGGCGAGTCGTTGGAGCATGGCCAGAGCATACGATGCCGCCGGCTCCTCGCAGGAGTGCAATCGTTCTGCATGGCCGGTTCTCCCATCGTCATTCCTGCGCAAGCGGGAATCCGGTGCCTCATCGTCACGCCCCCAAAGGCGTCGGATGATCAGCTTCGCTGTTGTACAGCCCCTCCTGCTTGCGTTGGAATGACGGTGAGGAGCCAGGGGAGGCCCCCGATGCGGGAACCGATCCCAAGAAAAACGCCGGCTCTGGGCCGGCGTTTTCTTCGAAGCAACTACCAGGCTTACTGGCCGCGCATGCGACCGGCGAAGCGCGGGCCATGGTCGCCCATGCTCGGCAGCTTGATCTTGCCGATGGCGCTGATCCGCTCTTCGGCCAGACGGTCGGCCGCCTTGTAGGTCGGTACGCCTTCGGTCTTGGAGATCTCGAAGATGCGACCCAGGTTGTAGTAGATGGTGCGCATCATGCGCATCGCACGCTCGCGGTTGTAGCCATCGATTTCCAGCGACACATTCATCACGCCGCCGGCGTTGACGGCGTAGTCGGGCGCGTACAGCACGCCGCGCCGCGTCAGTTCATCACCGATGGCGTCGGTGGCCAGCTGGTTGTTGGCCGCGCCGCAGATGATCTTGGCCTTGATGCGGTCGATGGTCTGCTCGTTGACCGTGCCGCCCAGCGCACACGGCGAGTACACGTCGGCATCAACGTCGTAGATCTCGTCCAGGCCCACGGCCTCGCAGCCCAGCTCGTCCACGCAGCGCTGCACGGCATCCTTGTTGATGTCGGTGACGAACACCTTGGCGCCCTGTTCGCGCAGCAGCTTGATGAACTCGCTGCCCACGTGGCCACAGCCCTGCACCGCGTAGCTGTACTTGCCCACGTCCTCGTTGCCATGCTTGAACTGCAGCGCGGCCATCAGGCCCTGCAGTGTGCCGAACGCGGTGAACGGCGAGGGGTCGCCCGAACCACCGTGCACCTGGTGCACGCCGGTCACGTACTCGGTTTCACGGAACACGTATTCCATGTCGTTGACGTCGATGCCGACGTCTTCGGCCGTGATGTAGCGACCGTTGAGCGAGTTGACGAAACGGCCGAACGCGCGGAACAGCGCTTCGGACTTGTCCTTGCTCGGATCGCCGATGATCACCGCCTTGCCACCGCCAAGGTTCAGGCCGGCCACGGCGTTCTTGTAGGTCATGCCGCGCGACAGGCGAAGCACGTCGTTCACCGCGTCCTGCTCGCTCTTGTACGGCCACATGCGCAGGCCGCCGAGCGCGGGGCCCAGCACCGTGTTGTGGATCGCGATGATGGCTTTCAGGCCGGCATCATTGTTGTGGCAGAAGACGACTTCTTCGTGACCCGTCTTGGCGATGGTTTCGAAAATCATTGGAACGCAAACTCCACGTTTGGCGGTGCCGGGGGGAAGGCGCCGCAGGAATGGAGGCGGGGTTCGATCCAGTGCGCCCCCGCCGGGGTACTAGCAAAAGCCTTAAAGTCAAAACCCCGACCAGTGGTCGGGGCGATGAATTTAGTTCGCTAGTTTAGTACGTCCCCGGGCCAAGGGTTGCTGCGACGCCGCAAGGCGCGTCCGTATGGGACGTCAGCCCTTGCGGGCTTCGGGTGGGTCCGAATGGCTCCGGCGCCCTGGCATGGCAGGAATTTTCGATCGCAACCAGGCCACCGCTTTCTTGCAGGAGCGCACCCTATGCGCGATTCAGCTTCACCGTTCGCGCACAAGGAATCTTACGTGACAGCGAGGCGACTCTTGCGACGCCCATAGCCGAGATAAAGCACGCACCCAAGCAACAGCCACACGGCAAAGCGTACGTAGGTAATGGTCGGCAGGCCCCAGATCAGCCAGCACGAGAAGCCTACGCCGATGATCGGGACCAATGGCACCAGCGGTGTGCGGAACGGACGATGCAGCTCCGGCTGGCGCCAGCGCAGCACGGCCACGGCGGTGCAGATCACGATGAAGGCGCCGAGCACGCCGATGTTCACCAGCTTGGCCAGCTCGTCCAGCGGAAACAGGCCGGCAGCGATGGTGGTCACGGTGCCCAGCAGCAGGGTGGAGCGGTGCGGCGTGCGCCAGCGCGGATGCACTGCGGCAAACCACGAGGGCAGCAGGCCATCGCGACCGAGGCTGAAGCCGATGCGCGCGCCGGCCATCAGGTTGGCGAAGATCACGCTGGTGATGCCGCAGACTGACGCCAGCGAGATCACCACCATCGTCCACGGCATGCCAATGCGGATGAACGCATTCGCCACCGGCGCGGCGTTGTCGAGCGTGGTGTAGGGCACGATGCCGGTAAGCACCAGGCAGATGGCGATGTAGAGCACCATGGCGATGCCCAGCGAAAGCAGCACGGCGCGCGGCAGGTCGCGCTGCGGATGGCGCGATTCCTCCGCCGCTGTGGTGAGCATGTCGTAGCCGAATACAGCGAAGAACACCACGGCGGCGCCCGTGACGACGCCGTGCATGCCGAACGGCATGAAGGGATGCCAGCGCTCGGGCTTCACGTAGGCGGCGCCGGCGATCACGATCAGCGCGGCACCGGCGATCTTGATCGATACGATCAGCGTGTTGAAACGCGCCCCCCATTCCATGCGCACGGCGAGCAGGGCGGTAATGACCACCGAGATCGCGATGGCGGGCAGGTTCACCACGCAGCCCGGTGCGCTACCCCAGGCGCCTTGCGCCCATACTGGCAACGGCATCCAGGCGGCATCCAGCAGTACCTGCATGTACCCGGACCAGCCCACCGCCACCACGGCGGCGATCAGCGCGTATTCCAGCAGGAGATCCCAGCCGATGATCCAGCCGGCGAATTCACCGAGCACGGCATAGCCGTAGGTATAGGCGCTGCCGGAGACCGGGATGAGGCCGGCGAACTCGGCATAGCACAGCGCCGCGGCGGCGCTGGCGATGCCCGCGATGACGAAGGACAGCAGCACGGCGGGGCCAGCCTGCGTGGCCGCGACAGTGCCGGTGAGCACGAAGATGCCGACGCCGATGATGCCGCCAAGGCCGATGGCCGTGAGGTGCCACAGGCCCAGCACGCGACGCAAGCCACTGCCGCCCCTCGCGGCCTCACCCTGCAATGCCTCCACCGGCTTGCGCCGAAGCATGTCGTTGATCAGGCCCATCCGCTTCTCCCCGTCTCGCGTGCTATCGATTTGTGTGGAACTTTCGGTCGCCCTCTCTCTGTCCCGTCGTTCCGGCTTTCGCCGGGATCACGTCGAGGGTCGACGGCGCGTCGAGTCTTCCTTCGCGGGCTGCTCCGTTATTGAGCTGCATTGACTATTTCGTGGCGTACGGCGACTTGCCGCCGCCGGCGATGAACGTGTTGACCTCCTGCTGCAGCACCGGCAGTGGCACCGAGCCGAGCGAGAGCACGGTGTCGTGGAAGGCACGCAGGTCGAAATGTTCGGCCAGCGCCTTCTCCGCCTTCGCCCGTGCATCGACGATGGCGAGTTCGCCGAGGTAGTAAGACAAGGCCTGGCCCGGCCAGGCGATGTAGCGATCCACCTCGGTCTCGATCTCGTGTTCGCTCAGCGCCGTGTTGTCGCGCATGAAGGCCTGCGCCTGTTCGCGCGTCCAGCCCTTGTGGTGGATGCCGGTATCGACCACCAGGCGGGCGGCGCGCCACATCTGGTAGCTCAGGTAGCCGAAGCGATCGTACGGCGTGTCGTACATGTCCATCTCCACGCCCAGGCGCTCGGAATACAACGCCCAGCCTTCGCCATAGGCGGAGATGTAGGTGTAGCGGCGGAAGTCCGGCAAGCCTTCATGCTCGGCCGCCAGCGGCATCTGGAGGGCGTGGCCCGGCGCGGATTCGTGCAGGGTGAGCGCCGTCAGCGAATACAGCGGGCGCGAGGGCAGGTCATAGGTGTTGACCAGATAGACGCCCGGGCCGCCGCGGCCGCCGGTATAGAACGGCGCCAGATCGGCCGGCACCGGTTCGATGGCGAAGCGTTGCCGCGGCAGGCGGCCGATGTATTGGCCGACCTTGCCGTCCACGCGCTTGGCGATCCACGCCGCATCCTTCAACAGCTCGTCCGCGGTCTTGGGATAAAACTTCGGGTCGGTGCGCAGGTAGTGCAGGAACTCGGGGAAGCTGCCCTTGAAGCCGCTGTCGCGGATGGTCTCGTCCATCTCCTTGCGGATGCGCGCCACTTCCTTGAGACCCAGCTCGTGGATCGCATCGGGGGTCATGTCGAGCGTCGTGAACTCGCGGATCTGCGACTGGTAGAACGCCTTGCCATCCGGCATCGATTCGGCGGCGAGCGTGGTGCGCGCCTGCTTCATGTAGGTGTTGCGCATGAAGTCGAGCAGCTTCGCATAGGCAGGAATCACCGACTGCTGGATGGCTTGGCGTCCCTCCGCGCGCAGCTGTGCTTGCACATCGGCGGGAATCGTCCCCGGCATCTTGCGGAATGGTGTGTAGAACAGGTTGTCGTCGCCCTTGGCGTTCACCACATCGGCAATGGACTGGTCGCGTCCCGTGAGCGTGACCCGCGGCACGCTGAAGCCGCGGGCAAGGCCCGCCTGCATGTTGGCCGTCTGCTCGCCGAAGTAGCGCGGGATATCCTGCAGTTGGTGGATGTAGTGGCGGTAATCGTCAGCCGTGCGCAGCGTGCGGCGCGCGGTGAAGCCGAGGTTGGTCCAGAACGCAGTGTCGCTGTTGAACGGCATCTCCCAGGTGTGGAAATGCTGGTCGGCCAGCAGGGTCTCGATCTGGTTGCGATAAACCGCGTAATTCGCCGGGTCGTCACCCTTCAGCTGCTTTGGCGAAACGGTATCGAGTTGCTTGAGCACGTCCGCCCAATACTGCTCGCGTATCGCCTGGGTGGCGGCGTCGACCTTTGGCAAGTGATCGGCAAGCTTGCTGCCGTTGTTGTCCTCGTCATCCGCGCCCTCGAACTGTCCTTGTCGCCAGGCCCACTCCTTGGTGTAGATAGCATGGAAGCGAGTGGTGGCTTCGTCGTCTGCACGCGTCGGCAACGAGGTGGCGAGGCAGAGTGTGCAGGCAAGGGCGAGGATGAGAGGCTTCATGTCGCTGTCCTTCGTAGAGATTTCTGTAGAAGCGCACCCAGTGCGCGACCGCAACGTTTCGGTGTCTCCGCTTCGTTCGGTTTTCGCGCACTGGGTGCGCTCCTACATGAGGTGGTCGACATCACGCGAATGGCTGGTCGATTGCGGGCGACGGTGGCGTAAACCAGGCGGCGCCGTCTTCGGTGACATGGAAGTGGTCTTCCAGTCGTACGCCGAAGCGATCGGGCACCACGATCATCGGTTCGTTGCTGGCGCACATGCCGGGTTCCAGCCTGGTCTGGTTGCCTCGCACGAGGTAAGGCGTCTCGTGGATGTTCATGCCGCAGCCGTGCCCCGTGCGATGGGGGATGCCGGGCAATCGGTAATCGGGACCCAGGCCGGCTTTCTCCACCACCTTGCGCGCGGCTTCGTCCACCGCTTCACAGGTCACGCCGGGACGCACCGCATCGAACGCTGCTTGCTGCGCCGCCTGTTCCAGCTCCCAGATGCGCACCTGGTCCGCGCTGGGGCGTCCGAAGATGTACGTGCGCGTGATGTCGGAGTGGTAGCCCTGCACGGTGCAGCCGGTGTCGATCAAGACCAGTTCGCCGGGCTGCAGGTATTGCTCGCCGGGCACGCCGTGCGGATACGCCGTCGCCTGTCCGAACTGCACGATGCAGAAGGTGGAGCCGTTGTCGGCGCCCATGGCGCGATGCGCCTCATCGATGAAGCGCAGCAGTTCGCCGCGGCTGATGCCTTCGCGCATGAGGCCGGCGGCGAGACGATGCACCTGCAGGGTCATCGCCGTGGCCTGCTTCATCAACGCCAGTTCGTTGGGCGACTTGCAGATGCGGCAGCCGTCGATAATGGGTGTCGCTTCCGTCAGCGGCTTGCCGCAGAGTACTGCGCGGAGGCGTTCGGCCACGACGTACGGCGCCGCCGGATCAAGCGCGAGGCTGCCGGCGCCGCGCTCGCGCAGCGCATCGGCCACCCATTGCTGCGGGTCTTCATGTTCCTCCCACAGGCGCACTTCGGCGGGAATCAGCAGCACGGCTTCCAGCGAACCCACCTCGAAAGCGGGGCATACCACGATGGGGGCGCCGTGCTGCGTGACCAGCATGCCAACCAGGCGTTCGCTCGCACCCCAGGGCACGCCGCTGAAATAACGCAGCGACGTGCCGGCGGTGACCAGCAACGCATCCACGCCTTGCTCGCGCATCAGGCGGCGCGCCTGATCGAGGCGCCGCTGGTATTCATCCGCACCGATGGCCGGCGCCGGCGTGGACCACGGCGCCAGCGAAGCCCGCGCGGTCGCGAGATCGAGGCCGCCGATCTGGCTGGCTGCGGTCATGCGTGGGCTCCAAGGTCGTCGACGCACCACACGCCGTCGATGCAACGGGCGACGCCGCCCGGGTTGTGATCGCGCAGCTCAGGCGGCAGCTGGTGCTCGGGCACGTGGTCGTAGCAGTGCAGGGCGGTGAAGCGCGTAATGGCCGCCGGCATGCCCACGGCCGTGAAGCCCGGGTGGCCGGTGCTCGGATACGGGCCGCCGTGGTTCATGGCCGGACTCACCGCGACACCGGTGGGCATACGGTTGCCGATCAACCGGCCAACGCGCGGCCTCAAGGCGTGCGCCACCTTCGCCCATGCATCGTCGTCGCTGCCATCGTTGGCGGTGTAGAGCGTGCCGGTAAGGTTGCCCTCGAATGCTGATGCCACCTGCGCCATCTGCTCGACATCCTTTACACGTATTAGCAGGCTCACGGGCCCGAAGGCTTCGGTCTGCAGCGCCTTTGGTTCGCGCAAGAAGTGTTCCGCGTCGACACTAAGCAGCGTGGGTGCATAGCGATAACCGGGTGCGCCGGCTTGGCCTCCGGCCAGCAGCCCGGCGCCCGCCTCGCGCAGCGTGGCGACGCTGCCCAGCAGGTGATCGAGCACGCCGCGCGAGAACAGCACGCCGGGTGCAGCGCCTGCAAAATGCTTGGTCGCCTCCGCCACAAAGGCGTCGCCCGCTTCGCCCTGCGGCACGATCACCACGCCCGGGTTAGTGCAGAACTGGCCGCTGCCCATCGTGCATGACGCAAAGAACTCCTGCGCCAGCGCGGTGCCACGCTCGGCCAGTGCGCCAGGCAGCAGGAACACCGGATTCACGCTGGACAGCTCGACATAGACCGGCACGCCAGCGGCATCCGCTGCGGCCTTCAGCGCCAGACCGCCGGCGCGGCTGCCCGTAAAGCCGATGGCGCCGAGACGCTCATCGCCCGCGATCTGCGTGCCGATGGCGTTGTCGAAGTGATAAAGCATCTGCACCGCAGCCGCCGGGAGGCCCGCCTGCTTCAGCGCCGCGAAGGCGATTTGCGCCAAGCGCTCGCTGGTGCCCGGATGCGAGGGATGGGCTTTGGCGATCACCGGATTGCGCGCGGCGATCGCGGAGGCGAAATCGCTGCCCGCGATCGCGTTGAATGCGAACGGGAAGTTGTTGGGCCCGAACACCAGCACCGGCTTGTTCAGCGGCGCGCGATGCGCACGCAGGTTCGCCGTGGTGTCGATCACCGGCTGGGTCCAGGCGAGACTGCGCACCGCCTTGGCCGCAAGGCGCAGCTGGTTGGTGGTGCGTGGCAGCTCCACGGCGAAAAGACGCGGCTGCTTGGGCAGTGCGGTTTCCGCGTTGGCCAGTTCCACCAGCATCTCGGCGTCCGCTTCGATGCCGGCGGCATAGGCTTCGAGAAACGCAGCGATGCTTTCCGGTGGCGTGGCGGCAAGTTCGTCCGCCACCGCGCAGGCGGCGCTAAGCGCCGCCTCGACATCAGCCGCACCGCAGATGGGATAGCTCGGTCCGATCGCTTCGCCCGTGGTGGGATTCTCCGCGCGAAACTCGTCAAGCAGCTGACGTGCCGCACGCCATTCGCCATCGATCAACAGGGGTTGCACGGCCATGTCAGATCACCGGTGCGTGGGCGATGGCATGATCGATCACGCGAAGCGCGGCTGCGCGCTCGGCACCGTCCATCGCCAGACGCGGTGCGCGTACGCGTTCGCTGCCCATGCCCACCTTCTCCTGCACCAGTTTGATGAGCTGCACGAACTTGGGCACGGTATCCAGGCGCAGCAGGGGCAGAAACCAAGCGTACAGCTCGGCAGCCGCATCGGCGCCACCATCGCGCGCCAGTTCGAACAGCTTTACCGATTCCTTCGGATAGGCATTCACCAGGCCGGCGATCCAGCCACGCGCGCCCATCGCCACGCCTTCGACGATGGCATCGTCCATGCCGACCAGCAGTTCCAGGCGATTACCCAGCAGCGAGCGCAACGCGGCGAAGCGGCGTACATCGCCGGAGGATTCCTTCACCGCCTGCACGTTCGGAAATTCGTTGGCAAGCTCGGCGATCTGCTCGGGCGAGAAGTCCGTCTTGTAGGCGATCGGGTTGTTGTAGAGCATGCACGGCAGATCGGTCGCCGCGATCACTGCACGCAGGTGCGCGCCCATTTCGCGCCAGTCGGTGGAGTACACGTAGGGCGGCAGCACCATCAGGCCGGAAGCGCCCAGTGCCTTCGCTTCGCGCGCGAGCCGCACGGCTTCGTCGGTGGAGAGCGCGGCGATGCCCGGGATCACCGGTGCGCGGCCTTCCAGCGCCTTCACCAGTGTGCGGATGATGGCGAGCTTCTCATCGAAGGTGAGCGTCGCCGCTTCGCCCAGCGAGCCGAGCGGGACGATGCCCTTGCAGCCGTCGTCGATCATCATTCGCGCATGCTTGGCGAGGAAGTCGTGATCGACCTGGCCGTCGGCGGTGAACGGCGTGGTGATGGCAGGAATGACCCCATGCCAGATGGATGCGTTGCTCATGATCAGCTACCTCGGTATGCGTCGTCAGAAGGAAGGGTGGTGAGCCCGGCCAGCGTGGCCAGACGGGCGGGGAAAATGGGAGGGCGCGCGCCGCTGCGCGGAAAGCGTCCGAGCTCGGCGAGCGCCGTGCCGCAGATGCGACCCTGGCACGCGCCCATGCCGCAACGCGTGGCGAGCTTGGCGGCGCGCGCGTCGGAAAAGCCCTCGAGTTCGCCCAATGTGACGTCTTCGCAGCGGCAGACCAGCGTGTCTTTGTCGGCGAGCGTGTGCAGGCGTGGATGGAGGGCGAAGTGCCGAGCCAGCAGGGTGCCGAAGCGCCGCTCGCGATCGCGCTGCGGCAGCAGGGCGTGGGCCGCCATGCTGTGACCTGTGGCGACATGACCTGCCATGACGCCTTCGAGCCGCGCCACCGCGAGTCCGCCGATGCCGCCCGCTTCGCCCGCGGCATACACGCTGCCGACACTGGTGCGCAGCAGTCTGTCCACGCCGACGTGGGGATGGGGGCCTGGGTAGTCCATCGTGCAGCCGAGCAATTGGGCGAGCTCGGTGTTCGGCACCAGGCCGTAGCCCACCCCGAGCAGATCGCATTCCACGGTCTGTGTTCCGGTGGGCGTATCGATGTCCACGCGTTGAACGGTGTCGCTGCCGTGCGCACGACGCACGAAGGACCCAAAGTGGTACGGCACGGCGGCCAGTCGCAGGCGCAATCCGATGGCCTGCGCAGCCCGCGCCGGCCAGTGGCGTAGCTGTCCTGCGAACGCATGCACGCTGGCAGCGGGCGCCTGCTCGTAGATGCCGAGCACGTGGGCGCCGTGCTTGCGCAGCGTGTCGGCGGCGGCGAGCAGCAGCGGGCCGCTGCCGGCGATCACCACGCGCTTTCCGGCCACAGGCCAGCCCTGCTTGGTGAGCGCCTGCAAACCACCGGCGCCAGTGACGCCGGGCAGGGTCCAGCCGGGGAAGGGCAGCAGCAGTTCGCGTGCACCGGTAGCAAGGATCAGCGAGCCGTAGGCGACCAATTGTCCGCCTTGCGGTGTTTCCACGCGCAGCGCCGACGATTCGATGGCCACGACGCTGTGGCTGGCCAGAACGTCCACGCCTTGCAGTTTGCCGATGGCGTCGCGTGCGGCGCGTGGAGCCTTACGGCGCACATCGTGGCGCCAAACCTGTCCACCGGGTCGCGGTTGCGCGTCGAGCAAGCCCACGCGCGCACCATGCGCCGCGGCCGTCCTGGCAGCCGCGAGGCCGGCCGGACCGGCGCCCACCACGAGTACGTCGTAACGATCAGGCATCGGTGATCACCTGCATGCCTTCGCTGACAGGGGTCATGCATGCACGCACATGGGTTACCCCATTCACCTGCACGCGGCACTCAAAGCACACGCCCATGCCACACAGCGGCGCGCGTTGTTCGGCGCTCACAGAACGGCGGAATTGCAGCGTCAGCTGCGCTACTGCCGCCGCCACACTGGCGCCCGCAGGCACTTCCACCGGCAGGCCGTTCACGTTGAGCTTCACCGGCGCACTCATGCCGCCATCCTTTCGGGCGAATAAGGCGCCGGATCGATCGCGGGTTGGCGGCCCTGGATCAGGTCCATCATCAGTTTCGCGCTGCCCAGCGCAGTGGTGACGCCAAGGCCTTCGTGACCGGCCGCCACCCATTGGTCCGTCGTACCGGGTACGGCGCCGAGATATGGACGTCCATCCGGCGTGGTTGGACGAAAGCCGGTCCAGATACGCACGGCCTGTAGTTCGCGCAGCTTGGGCACGAAAGAAAAACTTCGCTCGAGCATGCGTTGAACCATGGCCGGCGATGCGGCTGCATCGGTTGCACTGAATTCGCGTGAGGAACCGATCAGGATCTGCCCGGTGGGACGTGGCTGCACGTTGAAGGCGACGCTGCTGTCCGCATCGCCATGGGCGCTGTCGGCGTAACCGAGTTCCAGCAGCTGGTGGCGCACGAGGCCGGGGTAACGATCGGTGATGACGAGGTGACCCTTGCGACCACGCATCGGCAGCATCGGCAACAATGCGGGCAGCGCGCAGCCGGTAGCCACCAGCACGGGGCCCGAAAGTCGGGTGCCGTCATCGAGTTGCGCACCGCCGCGGTGCAACGCCAGCACGCGGCGACCCGCATACAACGTTGCACCGTGCGACTGCGCACGCTTCACCAGGTAATTCGCCACGCGTGGCGGATACACCACGGCTTCACGCGGCACCAGCAGGCCGCCAGCCAAAGCCGGAACGAGCGCTGGCTCCAGCTCGTACAACGTCGCGGCATCGACCACGCGGGCTTCGACGCCCGCTGCATTCAGGCGCGCGACGCGCGTGCCAGCGGCCGCCAGTTCGCTCTCGTTGCGGGCCACCCATAGCGTGCCGCAACGACTGAATTCCGCTTCACGCAAATCGGCGAAGGCTTCCCACTGGTGCAACGAGTAGTTCGCCAGCGCGAGTTCGGCCGGGTCGTCATCCATCGCCACCAGATGCCCCATGGCCGCCGCCGTGGCGCCACCGCCGATCGGGCCGGGCTCCACGATGGCGACGCGCATGCCTCGCGCGCTGGCTTCGTCGGCACAACTGGCGCCAATGATGCCGGCGCCGACGACGATCAGGTCGAAGCTGGCGACGGTGCCGCTCATTCCGCGCCGCTGCCCCAGGTGAAGGCGTCGGCTTCGTCGAACAACAACGTGCTGCGCGCGACCACGAACGCGGTACCGGTGATCTGCGGGCGCACGCCGTGCGTGCCCGGCGTGTAGCGACCTTCGAACACGCTGCCGAGGATGCTTTCCTGCCGCCAGGTCTCACCCGGTGCCAGCTTGCCGTCGGCCGCAAGGCACGCCAGCTTCGCGCTGGTGCCGGTACCGCAAGGCGAGCGGTCGTAGGCGAGACCGGGGCACAGCACGAAGTTCCGGCCGTCCAGTCCGGCGACCGGAGATTTCGTGTTGACCTCGATGTGATCGACCTCGCCGCCGTCGGCGCCGGTGATGCCATTGGCTTCGAGTGCGCGACGAATCGCTTCGGTATAGGTGGTGAGCTCGCGCTGGTGGTGAATCTCCAGCGGCAGCGGCGTGTCCTTCGTGATGAAGAACCAGTTGCCGCCCCACGCGACGTCGCCGGTGACGGTGCCGTAGCCCGGCACTTCGACACTGACGTCCTTGGCGTGGCGGTAGCTCTCGACGTTGTCGATGGTGACGCGGCCGTCTTCG
>Ga0335083_10002663_pt1 | contig 23455 bp, 20 predicted proteins | sample Lox_Sample_42_FD_206716 | JGI IMG/M metagenome (GOLD analysis project Ga0335083, IMG submission 206716) | Soil microbial communities from Loxahatchee National Wildlife Refuge, Florida, United States - Lox_Sample_4.2 | ecosystem: Environmental > Terrestrial > Soil > Wetlands | place: USA...
CGACAGCAAGTTAATAGTTAATAAGATTGAAAGCATCGATATTTCCCGAATTTACGCGAGTCCAAGCCGTGGTTAGCGCGCAGCATTGCAAGCCGAAAGTGTCTTACCGATGCAAAATTCTTGGCGCCGCGCTGGCGGCAATCTGGCTCATCGCAAGTGGCCCAAGCATCTGGGCACAAGGCCGCCTGATGCGGATGAATCCGCGCCTGGAGCGAATGCTGGAACAGGAACAGCAACAGCAAGAACGCGCTCAGCCGGTTGACCCCAATGCGCCGGCCCCGCCGGAAGTTGACGGACTTAATCCGTGGCTGCGGCGCTTTCACGAAAGCGTTCCACAATCCGCGGAGGAGTTTAACACTTTGGACGCCGCCGCGCTGGGTCAAGCCACTGCCGCGGTGGAGCAGTGGATTAACTTGTGGGGCCGCGTGGCGGCGGGGCAGCCTCCGCCGGAACAAGTGAACATCTTGGGCCGGTTGCTCGATGCACAAGGACAAATCGATCGAGAACTCGACAGCTTATTGGCCACGCGCGTTCAATTTGCCGCGCTGCCAGATAACGATCAACGTCATGCCGCACTGCGGAATTACCTGTTGGCCGCTGCGAAACTGGTTGATCTTTCCGGCCGTTTGCACGCCGATTTGATCGACATTCTAGACGATATGGCGGATCGATTTGCCGATATTTCCCCGCTGCGCCAGCGGTTGCTGGAATTCCTGGTCCAGCGGCAAAGCAACCTCGGCGCCGAGGTCATGTCGGTCGATTTAATCGATCCTTCCCCGACGCCCGCCGATTCCAACAACGGCGATTCCAACCCAGCGAAAATGCAAGCTAGTCAAATCGCGGCAATGTCTCCCATGCAGCGGCGTTTAGCCATGCGCGCCATGATGGCCGGCGGCATGAATGGCCCCGGTGGACCGAATGCCGCCGGCCTGAAAGGCGCCGCCGGCATAAGCACGAGCGGCCTGAATATGGCGCCTGCTTCCGCCGCCGCGCTATCGCCGGAACAAAAACTGAAAATCATTCAACTGATGGCCGCGGCCGGAACCGCTAGCTCGATTTACGACCTGGCCGATTTTATCAAAGACGATTCCACGCCTCCTACGTTGGTTTTAGCGGCGGCCGAAGCCATTCGCGCGTTAGGACTTCCGCAAGATCCCCGGCCCGGCCAGGATGCATCGCTCCCCGCTCCTGCCATCACCGCCGGAAAGCTCCGCGAACGATTACTGAAAATTGAACCATCGCAATGGAGACCGGAGGAGCGGCGCCGGGCCGAAACCTTGCTCGCCTGGCTTTCCGATCGCGATTTGCACGGACTGGAAGGCAACACGTATCGCCTGGGACAATTCGAAGTGCAGCCCGGCGATTGGCTGCTCATGCGCAATCCTTCCCCCTACAATTTATTCACCGATTTATCGCCCGGGCTGTTCACGCACGTGGGCGTGGTTGCCACGGAAACCGCCAGCGACGGCAAGCGACGCATGGTCGTTGTCGATTTGGAAGAACGTGGCGCCAGCATTCCCGCCACCAATGTCGATATTTTTCTGCAGCGCACGTTGAATTACGTGTTCTTGCGCCATCCTGATCCGGCGGTCGCGCAAAAAATGGGACAAGCGGCGGCGGCCATCATCGGCAATCCGGCGGAATTCGACCTGAACTTTCGCACCGACCGCATCGCAGACTTGAAGAATGTGGATTTGCGGGGACAAAAAATCCACACCTATTGTGCCGGATTACTGCTGTTGTGTGCCCAGCAGACCGGCGTGCCGCGCGAAGTGTTCTTCCCCATCACCGAGACCGCTTCCGGCGGCCACACGCAAGAAAATATCGCCACCTTGGGTTTATCGCTGGGCAACGGTTTCGTGTCGCCCACGGGAGCGCTGTTTTCGTCCCGGCTGGAAATCGTCGGGCGCAGCCAGCTCTTGTACGACCCACAGCGTCAAGTTCAAGAGGCCATTTACGACCATTTTGCCGAGTTGATGGAAAAACAAGTGCTGCGACCCACGCCCGATTTGTTTCAAACCTTGCGGCTAAAAGTGGCGGAAGCGTCCAAAGGCAACGAGCTATTGGCCAAAGCCCTGGCGGCCAGCGCCAACGTCAGCGCGCAAATGGATTTGGTTTCGGCCGCCAAAACCCAGGCCGTTGTGGAAACGTTGGATGACGTGGCTTACGGCGCCGGCCGCGAATTCCAAGCCGCCTATGAGGCCATTACCAACGGACCGCCCCCCGCGGTCGACGCTTCACAACCGGCGCCCGACGGAAACGCGGCGGCCACCCCCGATCAGCGTCAGCTTACCCCCGAGCAGCGCGCGGACATCGAACGTTACCGCGCCCGGCATGCCGATCTGGCCATGCGCTGGGATCAGCGCCAAATATCGTCTCGCGGCGTGCGCAACGAATTGGTCAGCTATTACATTCAACAAGGCTGTGGGCAGCTTGACGACCGCTTCAGCGGCGACGGAAAATGAATTGACCTGCTGCCGGTGATCAGGCCTCAGTTTTTTGTTGATCGGCGAGTTGCTATAATGCGTGTTGTCCAAATGGTATTCAGACATGACGATTGAGCAGCTACGTAATGTTTATGAATCTCGGCCATTTAGACCCTTTGTGCTGCACTTGGCCGACGGGCGTGAAATTCCAGTGCTGAGCCGCGAATTTATTTTAACGGTTCCAAGCGGCCGCACCGTGGTGATCTGCCAGCCCGATGACACATTGAATTTGATCGATTTGCTGCTAGTCACGGACCTCGAATTCCAGCCTGGCACCAACGGCGCTGGTCGCCGAAAACGGAAATAATTTTAGCCCGTCTTTCGGCATTTCCATTTCGAACTTATTACTTTGCGCCATGCAACTTCTTCACGTCGGCGCGGCGGTGCTGAATCAAACGCCCTTGGCTTGGGATGCCAATCGGGCGAATATTTTGGCCGCCATTGCCCAGGCCCGTCGCCAAGGCGTCAGCATTTTGTGCTTGCCCGAGTTGTGCATTAGCGGCTATGGCTGCGAAGATGCCTTTCTTTCGCACGGTGTGCCGCGGATGTCGTGGCGGGTGTTGCAGGAAGTGCTGCCCGAAACCAAGGGCCTGGTTGTTTCGCTGGGCCTGCCTTTGTTGTATCAAAACGCGCTGTACGATGTGGCCTGCCTGGCAGTCGACGGCCGCATCGCCGGATTCACGGCCAAGCGGTATTTAGCGGGCGACGGAATTCATTACGAGCCCCGCTGGTTCAAGCCCTGGCCGTTGGGCCGCCGGGTGCAAGTGAGCATCGACGGACAGGAATATCCGCTGGGCGATATTTACTACGATTGTGGCGGCGTGCGCCTGGGCTTCGAAATTTGCGAAGATGCGTGGGTCGCCGGCCGGCCGGGTGTGGAACTCTCGCAGCGCGGGGTCGATATTATTTTGAACCCCAGCGCCAGCCATTTCGCCTTTGGCAAAATGGCCGTCCGCGAGCGGTTCGTGCTGGAGGGTTCGCGGGCTTTCGGCGTGCATTACGTGTATTCCAACCTTGTGGGCAACGAGGCCGGCCGCGCCATTTACGACGGCGGCGCCTTGATTGCCTCGGTCGGAAAAATGGTCACCCAGGGACCGCGCTTCTCGTTCGCCGATTGGGGTTTGACGTCGGCCCTGGTCGATGTCGATGCGGCACGGCTCAGCCGCGCTCGCACTGGCAGCTTCACGCCAGAATTGACCGGCGACGCCCAGGATTGCATTCACGTGCCGTTTGCTTATCCGAATTGTGATCCCGCGCCGCAGGCGCTGGTGCGCGCCGCTTGGGAAAGCGGCCCCCACGTCAAGGAAGAAGAATTTACCCGGGCCATTTCTCTGGCGCTGTTCGATTACATGCGCAAAAGCCGTTTGCGCGGGTTTGTGGTATCGATTAGCGGCGGAGCCGATTCGGCGGCTGTTTCCTGCCTGGTGGCGATGCTGGTGAAAATTGGCGTGGCGGAATTAGGCCGCGAAGCATTTCTGGCCAAGCTGCAATACTTTGTCGATATTCAAACGGCCGGCGACGAACCAGAAATGGTGCGCCGCTTGCTGGCCTGCGTGTATCAGTCCACGCGCCACAGCGGCGAAGTCACGCTCAACGCGGCGCGCGGCGTGGCCCAGGCCATTGGCGCGGAATTTTTCCGGTTCGACGTCGACCCCATTGTGCAAGATTACATCGGCCTGGTGTCACGCGCACTGAGCCGCAATTTAGATTGGAAAACTGACGATTTGGCGCTGCAGAACATTCAGGCCCGGGCCCGGGCTCCCAGCGTGTGGCTCCTGGCGAATTTGCGTGGCGCGCTGTTGGCTTCGACCAGTAATCGCTCCGAGGCGGCCGTGGGTTATGCCACGATGGATGGCGACACCAGCGGCGGCATCAGCCCCATTGCCGGCATCGACAAAGCCTTTTTGCGCCGCTGGTTGTGTTGGTTGGAAACCACCGGCCCCGAAGGTTTTGGCCCCCTTCCGGCCTTGCACGCCGTCAACGTCCAAGCGCCCACGGCGGAACTCCGCCCGCCCGAAGCCGGCCAAACCGACGAAGCCGATTTAATGCCCTACGACGTGCTCGATTGGATCGAGCGGGCCGCCATCCGCGATAAGCACAGCCCCATGGAAATCTACAAGCTCATGCACACGCAGTTCACGCAATATACGGTCGAGCAAATGCTGGCCTGGGTGGAACGATTTTTCCGCTTGTGGTGCCGCAATCAATGGAAGCGGGAACGCTACGCGCCTTCGTTCCACGTGGACGACGAAAACTTGGACCCCAAAACCTGGTGCCGTTTTCCGATTCTCTCGGGCGGCTACGAACGAGAACTGGCCGAACTGCGCGACTTTGTGTTAAAACCCAAACTCCGCTAGTTCCGCAACTTCTACTCCTCGTTGACGGAGATCATTTTATGCTTTTAGCCGACAGCATGTGGCACGATATGTTTTATCTGGCTTTGCCGGTCGCGGAAAAAATTCTGCGTTCGATTGTCGTCTACGTGTTTTTGATATTGGGCGTTCGTTTGGCGGGCAAACGGCAATTGGCGCAATTGAACGCCTTCGACCTGGTCGTTCTATTGACTCTTTCCAACACGGTGCAAAACGCCATTATCGGCGACGATAATTCGGTCACCGGCGGCCTGGTCGGCGCTGCCACGCTGCTGCTGGTGAATTATGTAGTCGTGTGGTACCTGTACGGCCATCAAAAATTAGATCATCTGATCGAAGGCGATGCCGACGTGTTGATCTCGGGCGGCAAAATCCGCCGCGACCGGCTCCGGAAAGAGCTCATCACCGAATCTGAATTGGAAGCTGCGGCCCGCCGGCAAGGTTTTGGTTCGCTCCAGGATGTCGATCAGGCCATCCTGGAACCAGGCGGCACCATTTCGCTGGTGGCCCGCAAGCCCGCCCCGGACGAAATGCGCCACGGAGAAATTGTCATGCGGCTGGAAGAAGTGCTGAACGAAGTTCGCAAACTGACCACGCCGCCGCCGAAAAGCCAGCCCGCGTAACTCGCGGCATTGCATTCACGCCGCGCGCAAAAAAGCTCCCGGAAAGGCCGGGTCCCAGGGGGGCAAAGGACTCCATCCGTTTCCGGGAGCGATTGGACGATTCGGCAGGTTGTTGACGCGGCGCTAGAAGGACGAGATGGCCGCGTGGTGGGAAAGAATTGCCTCCGTGCAGTTTTTTTGGATCGCGCGTTTGGCGCTTGCAGGCTGGACGTGTTGGTGGCACGTCGTCGGTCGGTGTATCGAAGCGTTCGGCCGCATCCATGCTGCCGAAATCGCTCCGCTGGTCCGCAGGATAAAACCGGCCCGTGCCGCCATCCATCCCGGTGCAGACCCATCCACGAGTGGATCATGCGAAATTCTGTGTCTTGCTTGGCGGCCGAATGCGCCGGACGAAAAGTGTTGGTCGTCCCGCCCTAATCGACCGTCGTGAGGCGAGAAGATTAGGGCAATTTTCAGGACCGGTCAAGAGCGGTTTTTATGCAGATTTAACGCGGTTTTTGGCCCTCTTTGGCCTGGGCCAGTCGGCCACAATCCAGTGCTGGCAGGATGGATTGAAAAACGGAATTTCCGTCAAATCACCAGCGCGGCTCTTCACTCCCAACAAGCGGTACGAACCGGCAGCCGGAAAGTTCGCGAGCCACGCCCTGACCGTACACTTTTTTAATGGCTTGCAGCGATTGCGCTTCACTGGGCCCCAGCGGAATGACCAACGTGCCTGACTCGCACAGTTGATCGAACAACGCTTGCGGCAAGCGCTGCGCGGCGGCGGTGACGATAATCCTGTCGTACGGAGCAAGATCCGGCCAGCCGTAGGTGCCATCGCCCACGACAAGCGTGTAATTGGTGTAACCCAGCATTTTGAGCGTGGCGTTGGCCCGAGCCGAAAGCTCGGCATGCCTTTCCACGCTGGTCACCCATCGCGCCAGCTCACACAGCACCGCACATTGATAGCCGCTGCCGGTGCCGATTTCCAAAACCGATTCAGCACCGGTTAATTCCAACGCCTCGGTCATCAGCGCCACAATGTAGGGCTGGCTGATGGTTTGACCATGATCCAGCGTCAGCGCTCGGTCAGCGTAGGAGTCCGCCTTTTCTTCCGGCGGCACAAATGCGTCACGTCGCACTTTTCCCATGGCCGCCAACACGCGAGCATCACAAATGCCGCGGCGCTGGAGCTGCTCGGTTACCATTTGCAGCCGTGCGGAATGAAGTTGCTCCGGCGACATAGGGCACTTTTTTGAACTGGAGACGAACAAATCGCAGAGAAGCAAAGATGCAGACGAACTACGGTGCGGTTCAACCGGTTTTGGCAACGGCCGCAGGCTCGGCCAAGCGCCAGTCGGTAATGTGCAATTCTACCGTCCGACGGCCATTGAAGGTGTTGATCACGGGGCGAAACGCAACATTTAGTGGACCAGTGATTTCGGCCAACTCGTCCATCCAATCGCCGCCGCCAAAAGCCACACCGCGCAGCCGTACGCCATGTTGCTCCAACCACATCGATAAGTGTCTGCCGTTCCCGATGCGTTTAGGCGGCTCCGCCAAACGCAACCCGCTGGCGCACAATAGCGGTCGCTGGTTTCCGTGGCCGAAGGGGGCCAATCGCTCGATCTGCTGCACGGCCGCCAAGGTGAGCGAAGCCAACGCCGTTTCGCCGTCAATCCACAAATCGGCCACCCGCTGCTCGGTCTGGATTTGTTCAGCGGCGAATTCGCAAAATGCCTCGCGAAAGGCGTCGAGGTGGGCGTCTTCAATTTTCAAACCCCCGGCCGCCGCATGGCCCCCGTGGCTCACCAGCCACTGGGTGCATGCGGCCAGGGCTTGATGCACGTGAAAACCCGGCACCCCGCGCACGGAGCCAATGCCAGGCTTCACCCCCAAATCGTCCTGGGCAATCAGTACCACCGGCCGATGATGCTTTTCAGCCAGCCGCCCCGCCACAATGCCGATCACGCCCGGATGCCAACCACGGCCGGCCAACACCAGTGCCGTATCGCTTTCGGCATCGAACTGCTCTTGCAATTGCTTATTGGCCGCCAAATAAATGCTGCGCTCTAGGCTGTCGCGGCTATTGTTCAATTCGTGCAAATATTCTGCCAAAGCGCTGGCCCGATCGGTCGCCGTGGTGGTGAGTAATTCGACACCCAACTGTGCCTGCCCCAAGCGGCCCGCTGCATTCAGTCGCGGAGCCAGCGTGAAGCCGATGTCTTCGCAATCGAGCGCCGGTTTTTGATCGAGCTTGGTCAACTGCATCAGCGCGGCTAAGCCCGCCGTCGGACGGAACTTCAAGCTCTGCAAACCGTGATGCACCAATATCCGATTTTCGTCCACCAGCGGCACGACGTCGGCCACGGTGCCAATCGCGGCAATCCCCACGGCCTGCAACAAAAACGACCGCATGGCGTCGGTCACGCGTTTGGCTTGGCAGGCGCGTTGGCACAAAGCCCAGGCTAATTTGAACGCCACTCCCGCGCCGCTCAAACCGGCAAACGGATACTGATGGCCCGGCAATCGTGGATGCACAATTGCCGCGGTGACGGGCAACTCGGCCGCCATTTCATGATGATCAGTAATAATGAGTTCCAAGCCCAACTCGCGGGCCGTTTGCGCCTCGCCCACGCTGGTAATTCCGCAATCCACCGTGACGATAACTGCGGTTCCCCTTTCGGCCAACGTGCGCAGGGCCTCGTCGTTCAGGCCGTAACCTTCGTCAATGCGGTTGGGCACGTAAAAGCTGGCTTTGGCTCCCAGCAATTGCAGGCAGCCCAGCAGAATGGCCGTGGCCGTCATGCCGTCGGCATCGTAATCGCCGTACACCACAATCGGTCGGCCGGCCGCAATAGCGGCGATCAGTCGCTCGGCAGCGGCCGGAATTCCCGGCAATTCGTCCGGATCGCGCAAGCCGTTCAGCTTCGGATCGAGAAACGTGCGCGCCGCCAAAGGATCGCCAATGCCGCGACCGATGAGCAATTGCGCCACCACGGCCGACACGCCGGCTTCGCGCTCCAGGCGAACAATTTGAGCCGGGTCATGTTCGCGAATGAGCCAGCGCTTGGGCATGTTCCGTCCTCCTGACGCGGTGCGCGCAGTTTTACTTTTTCTTCTCAGAATGCATCGTGTGCTTGCGCAGCCGAGCGCTGTACTTGCTCAGTTTCAATTTTTCGCCGCCGGGCTTGCGCCGCAGGGTGTAGTTGTAATCGCCGGTCTCGTCGCACACCAAAAACACGGTTTCTGCTTTCTTTTTGCTTTTTCCCACGGTTTTCTCCTATCGCCAAAACTGTTAAATCCATCGTGCTGAAGCGCCAATTCTACCGTGGGTAAGCCGTTTTTCGTAAGGGGCACGGGTTATAATTGAGGGAGGTTGTCCCCTTCCCCCATTCACGTGCCGGCGCAGCGGAACTGCCGGCAATGGCTAAGCCGCAAAATTCAGCGATGCCTCGTGAAACGCCACTTTCTGCGAACGCCCCTCTCTCGCCTCCAGAATTGGGAATCGAGGGATCGACCTCCAGCTCAACGAACTCCAAACAGCCCGGCAGCCGCGGCTGGCGCAATGAACCACGCCTGGGCGACGAGCTGCCTTCGAACGAAAAACCAACCGAACCCAAACCAGCCACTTCCGAACCCGCCGCCACTGTTCCAGTAACAGATGCCGTGGCTGAACCGGCGGCCACAACCGAGCCCGCGGCGGCGGTCTCGGAAGCTAACACCCCAACCTCGGCCGACGCCGGCACCTCCGAAACTTCATCCGCCCCGGTCGAACCACTACCGGCGCCCGTCGAAGTCGGGCTGTCGCCCTGGCGCCGCATGTGGCCGTTTCATCAGCAAGCCGGCGCGTGGTTCACCAGTGCCATCGTACATGCCACTCTGCTGGTAATTCTCGGCTTGCTGGTGCGGCACGTCATCAAGGAAATCGCCCCCGTCCACTTGAACGTGCACACCGTCTCCAGCGACGAGCCATTGCTGGAAAATTTGCCCACCGATAACGGGCCCGCGGACCATACGCGACCCGGCCCGGCGGGGGCGGCAACCGCTTCCCCCAATGGCGATTTGTTTGGCTCCGCGCTGGACGACACACCCCTGGGCGTGCCCGAGCTGGGCCCCTCGCGAAAGGTGGGAGCCCGGCTCGACCCGCACACCGAGGTCGATCCGCTGGCAGCCACGCTTTCCAGCGATGGCGGCGGTGTGCCCTGGGGACAAAGCATGGGCAAAGGAGGCGGCGGGTTGGGTGGCCGTTCGCCGGAGCGACGCGCTCAATTAGTCGGCTCTGGCGGCGGGTCAGCAGCCAGCGAGGCCGCCGTGGAGCGCGGCCTGAAATGGCTCTTGGCTCATCAACACGATGACGGCGGTTGGCGTTTCAATTTCGACGGCCCGCCGTGCGACAATTTGTGCCGCAACCCGGGCCGCGAAACTTCCACGACCGCCGCCACCGCGCTGGCTCTGTTGCCGTTTTATGGCGCCGGATACACGCACAAGGAAGGACCCTACACCGAGCAGGTGAATCGCGGATTGTATTATTTGGGCACCAGAATGCTCGCCACCCCGCAAGGCGGCGACTTGCAAGAGGGCTCGATGTACGCCCAAGGCTTGGCGACCATCGTGCTGTGCGAAGCCTACGCCATGTCCAAAGATTCCAATCTCCGCCCCTACGCCCAGCAGGCGGTAAATTTCATCCTCTACGCCCAAGACCGTCATGGCGGTGGCTGGCGATACTTTCCCGGCCAGGTGGGCGACACCAGCGTCACCGGTTGGCAACTCATGGCGCTGAAAAGCGCCCAAATGGCCGGCTTAGATGTTTCTTCGCCCGCGTTCTTCCTGGCCAATAAATTCTTGGACAGCGTCCAGAACGAAAAAGGCGCCTACTACGGTTACACGCTCCCCAGCAACGGCGGCGCAACAACTACTTCGGTTGGCCTATTATGCCGCATGTATCTGGGCTGGAGCCGCAATCATCCGGCGCTGAATGCCGGCGTTACGGCGCTGGAAAAGCTCGGCCCCTCCGACACCAACATGTACTTCAATTACTATGCCACCCAAGTGATGTACCATCACGGCGGTTCGCAATGGGAGCGCTGGAACAAAGTCATGCGCGATTACCTGATTGCCACACAAGCCACCGAAGGGCACGAAAACGGCAGTTGGTACTTCCCCGACTTCCACGACGACAAAGGGGGCCGCCTGCTCAACACCTCGCTGGCCATTCTCACGCTGGAAGTTTACTACCGCTACCTGCCCCTGTATTCCAGCAAAGCCGTCGACGGCGGTTTTTAAAGTGGCTGGCGGATTTAATAAGTGAATCGAGAAGCTTTGATTGGGATAGATTCAGAAAGAAAAACTCCCTCTCCTCGGGGAGAGGGCCGGGGTGAGGGGGCTGCGAAAAATTCACGGTCCGGATTTCGATGGTTCGTCAATGTTTGTCTCACTCGATCTCGACGAGATTTTGTCCGTTCTGCAACCATCCAGTAACATCAATCCTCGCTGCCTGCGCAATGCCCATTACAACTGCTTCGGGATCACCAACGACATCGTCATTTGCAATTCGCAGTAGTCGCAACCCTTGCGATTCCAACCACGCTTGCCGCTGCAGATCGTAACCAGCATGTCCATCATGACTGGAACCATCTAATTCGATCAGCAATCCAACGGCTTCACAGAAAAAATCCACGATGTAATTTCCAATCGGTTGCTGCCGACGAAATTTAAGTTGCGCAAGCCTCCGATCTCGCAACAACTGCCACAGAGCCCGCTCCGGCTTGGTCATCGTGCGCCGTAATCGCCGAGCGTGTTGAAAAGCTTGCCTCGATTTAGGAATGCGGCGAAGTGGCATGGAATATTGGTGTGATTTTTGTCGCCCTCTCCTCGAGGAGAGGGCTGGGGTGAGGAGACTGTTCGGATTTTACTCATCATCAACGTCTAAATCACTTGTCGACTTCGCTTTTTGTAGAAGAATCGTAGTCGTGTACCTTTGTCCCATTGTGTATGCTGCGGCACGACCTGTTTTTGTTTTTAGATCATTTGGTATCGGCTTGCTCAAAATGACTGTATCAGGCGAGTCGGGTGCCGAAAGAAAGACGACCTTATGCTGTTCGTTTTTTCGCTGAGGTGTTTCCTGAATTATTTTTTTGATGAGATTATCCAACTTTTCGCCATGTCGATCCGGAATAAACTCGACGGGATCATGCACATCTAGAATCCGAGGAACTAATTGGTAAATCTGATTATTTGCATAAAAGGCCATTCGATCTGTCCGCTGAAACTGACGCCCCGGCTGACAAACATATGCGTGATTGCGTTGATAATCGGGCCACGCACGACGTGCGGCAACCACTACTACATCTTTTGCACTCGAAATCAAATCTTCACGGTCAAGCATGACTTGTAATTCCTTCAAAAGAAATGCTTCACGCTCTGATATGATCTCCGTCCTATCATTTAATAGTTCTTCGATTGCTTGGTGAAGTTTTACAAATGATGCCCAAGTAACTATCTCGGGAGAAAATTCATTGATAACATCAGGAGTCCGATCATCTGGAGTCAAAATCAAAAGCAATTTCGTTGCCTCTTTCGTGTCTTTGAATCGTGAAACATGCCGTTTCAGTTGTTCTAGATCAAGAGCGTTCTGTTTTATTTTTGTTTCGATCAATAATCGGCAACTACTTGAAATCTCAGCATCAGGTATGCCGTCAGCGCCTCCCGAAACCTGATTTTTGAACGAAACCAGCTCGAACTCGGGCCTTTCAAATAAAGCGCCTATAATTCGAGTCATTCGTTCAAGTGACAGTGACTGCAATACTGCTAAAATCGAAGCTGTGACCCGATTTTCACCGATTGCATAGGTAGAAAAGATGTTATAGGGCATACTCGTATCCCTCCATTGGTGTTTATTTGTAAATATCGTAGGTTCAAATTATCTCATAAACAATCCGCTAAGTGTCAGCGATGTTAAGAACCCCCTCACCCCGGCCCTCTCCCCGAGGAGAGGGAGAATTCATGATTGACCTCCATCGAGCACTTCTCGCAATTCTTCACTAAATTCATCCCGTACGTTCAATCTCATGTCCCAGACCGCTCAACCATCTTTGGCTGAACTCATCGCTCAACTTGCCGAACAAGAAGCCGATATTCGCCTGGGCGGCGGGCAAGCGGCTATCGACCGGCAGCATAAAAAAAATCGGCTCACGGCGCGCCAGCGAATCGAAAAACTCATCGATCCCGACAGCACGTTCTTCGAACTCGGCCTGTGGGCGGCATGGGGCATGTACAGTCAATGGGGCGGCGCGCCAGCGGCGGGTGTGGTCACCGGCATTGGCACGATCAGCGGCCGGCGGCACATGATTATTGCCAACGATGCCACCGTGAAAGCCGGCGCGTTCTTTCCCGCCACCGCCAAAAAAGTGCTGCGCGCTCAGCGCATCGCCGTGCAAAATCGCCTGCCGATTATTTACCTAGTCGATTCAGCGGGCATTTTCCTCCCGCTTCAGGAAGACGTATTCCCGGACGAAGACGATTTCGGCCGCATCTTCCGCAACAACGCGGTGATTTCCGCGCTCGGCCTGCAACAAACCGCCGCCATCATGGGCAATTGCGTGGCTGGCGGCGGTTATCTGCCCGTGCTGTGCGACAAGTTACTCATGACCGAAGGCTCCGGATTGTACCTGGCCGGGCCGGCATTGGTGCGTAGCGCCATTGGGCAGGAAGTGTCGCACGAAGAGTTGGGAGGCGCGGCGATGCACGCCCAAATCAGCGGCACCATCGATTACCGCGACTCCACAGACGAAGCCTGCTTGCAGCGGTTGCGCCGTTTGGCCGCTGCAGTCCGACCCGACGAAGCACAACCCGCCCCGCCATTTCGACGCGACGAAGCAAAACCGCCCGGACGTTCTGCCGCCGAAATTCACCGCATTTTGTCAGACAAAGCTCACGGCGACTACGAAGTGCGCGAGATTCTCGATTGCCTGCTCGACACCGGCACCTTCGACGAGTTCAAGCTGGAATATGGTCAAACCGTGGTCTGTGGCACAGCCCGTCTGGGCGGCTTCACCGTGGGCGTTGTGGCGAACCAACATCATCGGGTGCGGCCTGCCGACGGTCCGTTTCAATTCGGCGGCGTGCTGTACGTCGATAGTGCCGAGAAAGCGGCGCGGTTCGTGATGAATTGCAATCAGGACTGGCTGCCGATTTTGTTTTTGCAAGACGTGAACGGCTTCATGGTCGGCCGCGATGCCGAACGCTCCGGCATCATTAAAGCCGGGGCTAAATTAGTCAGCGCCATCAGCAACAGCCGCGTGCCGAAAATCACCGTCATTACCGGCGGCTCCTACGGCGCGGGCAATTACGCCCTGTGCGGTAAAGCCTTCGATCCGCGATTCATTTTCGCCTGGCCCACCGCGCATGTGGCGGTGATGGGAGGCGAACAGGCGTCCGACACACTGCTGGATGTGGCCGTGAAAAGCCTGCAGCGCGAAGGCAGCACCGTCGACGCCGCCGAACTGGAACAATTGCGCGAAACAGTGAAAGCCGATTACGATCGCCAAACCGATGTTCGTTACGCCGCCGCCCACGGCTGGGTCGATGCTATTTTGGATCCCGCCACCACCCGCGAAGCGTTAGTTTTCGCCTTGCAATGCGCCACTAGGCATGCGGAACCTGAGCCATTCCGCCTGGGCGTGTTTCAGGTGTGACATAAGTTTCGGATGGAACATAAAATGTCAGCGGATTCGTAAGTTGCAATTACTTCGTCCGGATCGTGCAAACTGATTGACATGACCATCAAAATCGCCAACGGCGCGGGTTTTTTGGGAGACAATCTCGATGCGCCTCGGCTGTTGGTGAAAAACGCACGGGTCGATTATCTCACGCTGGAATATCTGGCCGAATTGACGATGTCGATTTTGGCCCGCCAGCGCCAGAAAGACTCGACCGCCGGTTATGCAACCGACTTTCTCCAGGTGCTGCAAAGCCTGCTGCCGGCGCTGAAAACGCAGCCGCAATTGAAAATTATCACGAACGCCGGCGGCGTCAATCCGCTGGCTTGTGCCGCTGCGGCTGGAAAAATTCTGGCAGCGGCAGGCTTAGGCGAAACCGCCATCGGCATAGTGACCGGCGACGATTTGCTTCCGCGCCTCCAGGAATTGCAGGCCGCCGGCTGCCGCTTTGAAAATCTCGAAACAAATCAACCGCTTTCCAAATTGCCTCATCCCGTGGTTTGCGCCAACGCTTATTTGGGCGCGCGACCCGTTGCCGAAGCGCTGGGCGGCGGTGCGCGAATTGTCATCACCGGCCGCGTGGCGGATGCCTCGCTGACTGTCGGCCCGGCCATGTACGAAATGAAACGCAACTGGAACGATTGGAATTTCTTGGCCGGCGCAAGCGTCGCCGGTCATCTCATTGAATGCGGCGCGCAAGTCACCGGCGGACTGTATTGTCACTGGCAAAACTTGGATTTGGCGAATGTCGGTTACCCAATCGCGGAAATTCACACCGATGGCTCATGCACAATTACCAAACCGACCGGCACCGACGGCGCGGTCAACCGACACACGGTGATTGAACAATTGGTGTACGAAATCGGCGACCCGGCCCATTATTTAACGCCAGATGTCGATGTCGATTTCACGACGATAGATGTGGAAGAAATCGAGCCCAATCAGGTCGCCGTGCGCGGCGCTACCGGCCGATCAGCGCCGGAAAATTACAAAGTGTCTCTGGCGTATGCAGACGGCTTCACCGCCAGCGGGCAGTTGTTGGCCTACGGTGAAGATTGCGTCGAAAAAGCCCGCGCCTGCGGCCAAATCATTTTGCAGCGTGTCGAACGGGCCGGTTTCAAACTGCAACGGACCTTGATCGAATGCCTGGGTGCTGGCGACGGCGTGCCGGGACAGAAAACAGGGGGCAGGGGGCAGGGGGCAGGGGATAGTGAACCACAGCCGAGAGAAGTGGTGCTGCGGGTGTCGGTCAGGGATTCCCGCCGCGAGGCCGTCGAACGCTTCGCCAAAGAAATTGCCCCGCTCATCACCAGCGGGCCGCCGGGCTTGGCCGGTTATGCCACGGGCCGTCCGCAAGTTCGGCCGGTGTTCGCGTATTGGCCCACGCTCGTACCGAAAAGGTTTGTTCAGCCCACCGTATTCGTTCAAGTTGCACACCAATGGCGCAATGCGGTTTGAAGGAGTCAGCGATGGCGTTCATACAGCTTGGTCAAATCGCGCATGCTCGCAGCGGTGATAAGGGCAACCATGCCAATATCGGCGTCGTGGCTTATACACCGATGGGTTTCGCATTTTTACAGCGCGAACTGACCGCCCATCGCGTGGCCCAATTTTTCATCAGCTTGGAAGTCACGCAGGTAGATCGCTTTGAACTTCCCAAGCTCGGCGCGTTAAACTTTGTATTGCACAATGTACTGGCCGGCGGAGCGAGTCAATCTTTGCGAATCGATACCCAAGGTAAACTGTTGGGCACGGCAATTCTCGATTTGCCTCTCCCCGCACCGCCGGAAAATCAGTTAGTGCAGATGCGTTCCGTCGAAAACCCTTAACCACTAAATTTCATGAGCAACGGCGCGTCGCTAGTTAAAGTTCACATTCACGAGCATACCGGCACGCTGATTTTGAATCGGCCCGACAAGCGCAACGCGCTAACTCGGGCCCTCATCGCTCAGTTAATGCAAGGATTGGAAGACCTGCGCTGCGAGCGCCGAGTGCGAACCATTGTGCTTGCCGGCAGCGGCTCGGCTTTTTGCGCCGGCATGGATTTGAACGAAATGCAGGAAACCGCCCAGGCCCCCAACGCCCACGAATTGTGGCGCGACGATGCGGCCCTGTACCGCGACTTGGTGGAAGCTATTCTGCGTTTGCCCAAGCCCGTTGTCGCCGCGGTTGGCGGACCCGCCGTGGCCGGCGGCGCCGGCTTGGCGTTGGCCTGCGATATTGTGCTCGCCTCGCCGGAAGCCAAGTTCGGTCTGCCGGAACCCAAGCGGGGCATCGCCGCCGGGTTGATCGCACCCCTGCTGACGTTTCGCTTGGGCGCAGGCCGCGCCGCCTATCTGTTGTTAAGCGCCCAACTCATCTCCGCGGAAGAAGCGTTTCGCATCGGCATTTACCATGAACTGATGCCGGGTAAAAAACTGTGGCCCCGGGCCCATCAACTGTCCGGCGAAATTGCCGCCTGCGCGCCGGAGGCCATGCTGCTGACCAAGCGCATGCTGAACGAAACTATTGGTGAGAACTTGAACACGTTGCTGACCGCCGGCGCCGCCGTCAGCGCTACCGCCCGCACCACCGAAGCCGCCGCCGAAGGTTTGGCCGCATTCTTAGAAAAGCGCGAACCGAAGTTTTCCTGATGTCGCCCGGGTGATGATGATTGCGTGGCGGTTACCGTGTCGCCAGCGCATTGACCGAGGAACGCTCAGACGACGAAAACAGCGGCAGTTGCACTTTCCTGTCACGAGCCGTCGTGCCTCGTTCCAACGGTTGGCGACGCGACCGCCGCGGCAACGTCGCTTTTTCTGGCGATAAAGCCTTTTCCGTCAATGAAGTTTTACCCGTCGCCGGGCGAAAAGCCGCCAGCTCGGCAGCCGTCAGGACAATGCCGTATCGCGCTAAAACTTGCGGCAACAATTGCCCTACATGGTGCGGACCGGAAGGCCTACGGGCGGCGACATTCGGCGAGGTGCGAATTGGAGCAATCATAAAATCTATTCCCAGAACAGTCCTGATACTGATTGTTTGTTCACTATTATTGTAACAAGATGTGAACGCGTGTCCAGTGATTGGTTCAGTGCCGGCGACTGCCAAAATTGATCTCGTGGATCGCCGGATCAAACCGTTTCCGCCCACGCTGCGGCACTGCTAGCAAAATTAACCATGAATCGGGCCCGCAAGTGTGCTAAAACAGAAGGGTTCCGGCAGCTTCGCCGGTCTGAATTGCCGGAGCTGAACGCACCCTCCGTGATTTTCAGACTTTCGCCATGATCGAAAGCTCGCGTCCCAGCTTGCCGCCCGCGGAACCCGCCACCGTGGCTTTGAACGCCCTGGTGGAACGGGCCGACGCGCTGTTGGCCGCCTGGCAAGGGGACGATTTGCCCCCCGATTTATCTCAATTCCTCCCCGCCGAACCGCCGGCCCTGCGCAGCCTAACGCTGATCGAATTGATCAAAATCGATCTGGAATATCGCTGGCAACATCACGAGCTGCCCAAGCAAGTGGAAGAATACGTCGAGGAATTTCCCGAACTGGCCTCCGCCGGCGAAATTCCCTGCGAATTGATTTGCGAAGAATATCGCGTTCGGCGACTAACCGCCGATCCACCCCGGTCTGACGAATATTACACCCGCTTCCCGCGGCAAGCCAACCGGTTGAAACGCATGCTGGCCATCGACCCAAATCGGACCGCCAGCACCACGCTGCTGACCGGGGCGCGCGATCCTGATTTTGAAGTTGGCCAACAAATTGACGATTTCGATTTGCTGGTCCGCTTGGGAAAGGGCTCGTTCGGCCTGGTGTTTCTGGCTCGGCAACGCTCCATGCAGCGACTGGTGGCGCTCAAAATTTCCCGCAACAAAGGGGCGGAACCGCAAACACTGGCACAACTGGATCATCCGCACATTGTCCGCGTGTACGATCAGCGCTTGCTGCCTGATAAGCGCATGCAACTGATGTACATGCAGCACATTCCCGGCGGCACCTTGCAAGACGTGCTGGAATTGGCCCGGCAACAAGCGCCCGCCTTGCGCAGCGGCAAAACGGTGGTGCAATCGATCGATCAAGCGTTGGAGCGGCATGGCGAATCGCCCCCCAGCGAGTCCGGCGCGCGGCGGCGCATGAACGCCATGACCTGGCCGGAGGCCGTGTGTTGGCTCGGGGCGCGGTTGGCCGCGGCGCTGGAGTACGCCCATCAACGCGGCGTGCTGCACCGCGATGTGAAGCCGGCCAACGTGCTGCTGGCCGCCGACGGCGCGCCCAAGCTGGTCGATTTCAACGTCAGCTACGGCTCAAAATTGGAAGGGGCCACGGCCGCGGCTTTCTTCGGTGGTTCGCCCGCTTACATGTCGCCGGAGCAAATCGAAGCCTACAACCCCGACCATGATCGCAAGCCCGATGAACTCGACGGTCGCAGCGACGTCTATTCGCTCGGCGTCGTGTTGTGGGAAATGCTGACCGGCAGCCGGCCATTTGTCGACGATCGTCCGGAAGATTGCATCAACGACACGCCCAAACTCCTCGCCCGCTTAACCCAGCGCCGCCAGGCCGGCCTTACCGCCGTCACCCTGGCCACGTTGCCCCCCGATCTGCCCCCCGGCCTGCAATCGGTCCTCACCGCTTGTCTATCACCGAATGTGAAAGATCGGCCCGCCTCGGCCGGCCTTCTGCAGCGTCAATTGGAACTGTGCCTCAAGCCCCGCGTGCAACGACTGTTGCGTCCCAGTCCCGGCTCGCTCCGCCAACGCTTGCGCCGCTGGCCGTTTTGGTTTTTCGTGTGCGTCGGGCTAATGCCCAGCGTGATTTTCAGCGGGCTGAATCTGCGGTTCAATTCCATCGAATTCATTCCGCTCCCAGACTCCCCCTCGAACACAGCCATTCACGATTTCTTTTGGGATGTCGAAGTGCCCGTGGTCAACGCTGTTTCGTTCCCGATTGCCGTGCTGCTGGTCTTTTATGTTGCCTGGCCGGTGCTGATTGCCGTGGGCCGCGTCGGTTCTGGAAAACAAATTCCGCCGGAAGAACATAGTCGCTTACGCCGCCGGGCCTTGTGGGTGGGCGATTCGGCGGCCTGGGTCGGAATGGCGCTGTGGGTGATTTCCGGCATCGTATTTCCCGCCTGGCAGCATTTACACTTCGGCGACATCGAAGGCATTGGCTTCGATCAATATCGAAATTTTTTGGCCTCACAAATCGTTTGCGGTTGGATTTCCTCCACGCTCACGTTCTATCTGCTCACCTTCATGTTCGTCCGAGCCTTTTACCCCGTGCTGGTGCGGCCCGAACAAACCAATCCGAGCGAAGTGGACCATTTGGAGCGCGTCGGACGCCGTTGTGGGTGGGGCTTATATTTGACTCTTGCCGCCCCCTTTTGCGCCGTTGGTTTGCTGGCAGTTTCCGGATTAAAGGAAGATTCACAGAAAATTTGGATGGGGGCACTGGCCATCATCGGCTTGGGAGTGACGTTGTTGTCCTATTATATCTTGCAGTTGATTCGCACCGATCTGGCTGCTTTGGAAGTAGCCATCGACCCCAGCCGCGATGCCACCAGCGTCAGCACCGACACCGTCGATTCGCTCTGGACAGGCACACGCTAGCTAACCGTGCGTCTGCAAAAAGATTGTCTTTCCGGGTTGCCAAGCGGTAGAATTCGGTAGTGGGCCAATTTGAACATAGCCCGACTGTGTCAGTCGGGAAAAGCGGCTGTCGGAATTTCAAATTGTCCCACCACCTAAAATTCCCGTAGATCGCCGAAGGCCGCTGTTTGTGTTCAGGATATCGCCGAGATGAAGTGCTTTTTTATTGCAAGCCGCAGTCGGTCAGCATTGGGCATGATCCTGGGATTTGCGATCACCCACTGCTGCGCCAGTGCGGCGCTGGCCCAAACCCCCGTCGTCGTCCAATTGCCGGCATTCCATTACTTCACCACCAACACTTCCGTGCTGGCGCCTGACGGGGGCGATGCATTTTTAGGCGGCTTCAACGCCGCGGCTGCCGGCAACAGCCAGCGCGGCATACCGGGCCTGCCCAGCCGGCCGTTCACGAATAACGCCACCGGCTCCAGCACTGGCGCCGGCAATGTGAGCGTCAGCGTCCAAATTCACGATTTTGACGTGATGGAAGAAGCGCTGATCGGCCCGCCGACGCCGCAAACCGGCAGCGCGGCATCATTGCTTGCCGTGCGTCAATCGCCCGTGCCCAGCGTGGCCGCCTTGAAAGCCCAACAAGCGGCGGAGGCGGCCGCCGGCGATCAACAAGCCACCGCCGATCTGGAGCGCGGCCGCCAATTATTGGCCCAACACCGCTTCGGCGTGGCGAAGCTTTACTTTCAATCCGCCGCGAGCCAATCCGGCGCCGCCAGCGACGTACATCGGCAAGCCATCAAAGAATTGACCGATATTCAGCAGAAATTGGGCGCCGCCAAAATCGCCGGCCAGTGAATCCTCCTGCTGCTCCGTGTCCTCCGTATCTGTGTGTTGAAATTGCTTTCCTAGCGCCGCCCTTCTTCTTCGCGCCTGTGCGGCTGATCTTGTCTGCTGCTCTGCGTCTCCGCGCCTCTGCGGTTCAAAATCGCCCCGCTACCGCCACAGTTGCTTGAGCTCCTCCGGCGAAATGTACCCGCTGGTGCGGCGCACTTCCTCGCCGTCGCGCACCAACACGAAGGTCGGCACGGCATGAATTCCATACTGCATCGCCTCGTCCTGATGCGTGTCGGCGTCGATGGTGCGAATGTCGAACCCTTCGGCCTGCAACTGGCGAACCACCGGCTTCATGGCCTTGCAGACACCGCACCAGTCGGTTTCAAAAGCCAGCACTTCGCCTTGAACCAGCCAGGGATAAATCGGCTTGGGTGCAAACCACGCATGGTAGTTGACCGCCACCATCAAAATTGGCGGGCCAATGGTCAGCGCCACGCAAAGTGCAAACATCCTGGGAGTAAATGTAGACATATGGCAAGCCTAGCTTTTTCTTTGGGGGGGGGGGGGTGGCCTGGCGTCTGGTTGTCATGTGTTTGCTATCTGGTGACTGATGGTCTGGGGTTGTGGTTGAGTTGTGAGTGAGGAGTTATCAACGAAGCGGTGAAAAACCGTAAAAACGGTAAAAAACGGACTGAAAACGGTAGATTAACGGTCCGTAAACGGGGGAAAACCGTGAAACACGAGGCGGGATGGTTCGGAGGGTCTAAAAGTCGAAGAGTCATAAAGTCAAAGTGTTGGGGGGTCTGGGCAAACGGCGGCTACCGCCCTATGCCGACGCAATTTCCACCGCTCTACGCCGGATGCTGTACGGCTGGCGCGCAGAATCGTTACATGAACATTGGTTCACTATACAGATAGCCTGCGAGAAAAGCGAGAGAACTTTTGGGCCAGGGGGAGAAAAACCTGGGAAGGCATCCATCGGCGCAATAAAAAAGCCGCCCTGCGGTTAGGCATTGCGGCTGGTCGCTCCGTAGAGCGTTGCCTGCGAATTCTTCTTCTTGTTTGCGAAAAGACTCAGCAGGCCGAGATCAGTTACACTGCCCGAATCATAAATGAGTGATTGGCGACTGTCAAGCATTTCGCTTCAAGCCTTTTGAAATCCCAGCGTTCGCAACTTGCGGGTGACTTCCGTGTACTTGAAACCCGCCAAGCGCCCCATTACCCGACTCCCACGGGAATTGTCAGATCAAACGGTTTCGTATCATCGAATGTTGCGAGGGCCGGCGGCAAAGGATCACCATTCTCGCGGCACATTTCAGCAATTTTGCGCGCCACATCACGGGCGATTTCCGCCACCTCTACAATGCTGCGGCCTTCGGCAACCAAACCGGGAACGTCGGGGCTGGTAGCCACATAACCGCCTGCATCTAAAGGTTCGATATGGAGGCGAATTGCTGCTTCACTCATCTGTTAGTTCCCAAAAGTAAAAAACCGCAGGTCGTTTGTGCGAGCTGCGGTTGGTCGCCCGAAGGCGGTGCCTGTGTTTTACACTTGTTGCGGAAAACAGCAGGCTGAGATCAGTTACACTTTGTGCTATCATAACCGCTATCGGTGGGGAGTCAAATACTTTTTGAACATTGTCGATCAGGGGCAAACACAATGGAACCACAAAAGGGCAGGGTCTTTTTAAGTTTAGATATCGGCAGTAATTCCGTAGGAAGCGGGTGGATTGATTCGGACAGCCAGGAACTTCACGCTGGCGTTAGCATATTTCCTGCCGGTGTCGATGAATCGGACGATAAACGCGGCGATCCCAAGAACGCCAAGCGCAGATCAACTCGTCGAACACGCATTACCCTAGCACGTCGGGCGCAGCGCAAGCGATTATTGCGACAGAAACTAATTTCTGTTGGATTGCTGCCGGCTGATCCCGTGCAATTTGATCGGCAGCTAGGCGAAACCGATCCGTGGCTGCTTCGACGAGAAGGGCTTTCTCGGGAATTGGAACCGCATGAATTCGGTCGCTTGCTGCTTCATCTGGCCCAACGTCGCGGGGCGTTAGGATTCGACGCTGAAGTCGGCGATAAGGGAAAAGTAAAATCGGCGATCACGAAGACGCATTTGGCGATGTTAGATCGATATGGATCTGCGGAGGCCAAGGCCGATTCACATGGCATCCAAGTATTAATGGAAACGCTCAACAAGAAGAAAAACCGAACCGACCAAGAAAGCGATGAGCTTGAGCAGGCTCAAGAAAAACTCAAGCAGCACTGCCATCAACTCTTAGAAGATCCCACGGTCACCTTTGGTCGGTTAATTGCTGACCTGCGCGATGAATGGCGCACGCCGATCACTACTTCCGACCGGCGAAAGAAAAAAGCCGGCCCGCGCGAATGGCGGAAACCGGTACGCAATCGAGCGGGAGAATTTCGCTTTCACGCCGATCGGGCAATGATTCGCGACGAATTTGCGAAACTGTGGAACAAACAAAAGAATTACGGTGGTCCGCTGGCGCAAAAATTGAGTGCTGAATTGCGGACGGGGCTTGATAACGAACAAGGAGATGCCCAGTGGCGACACCAAGGGTTGCTATTTGGCCAGCGAAAACAATCGTGGGATTTGGGCACTTTAGGAAGATGCGTGCTTGAGCCGTCGGAACGCTGTGCCCCTCATGCCGACATGTATGCTTCTCGCTATTTAGTCGTGGAGACAGTGAATAATCTAAAAATCATCGAACGCGGACGAGAGGCTCGGCCGCTCACGGCTACTGAACGCAATAAAATCCAGGCCTATCTTTGTGGGCCGTTAGGATTGCAGGCGAAAGGAAAGTCGAAAGGCCAATCCAAGCGCTCGGTCACCGTT
>Ga0335083_10002664_pt1 | contig 23450 bp, 21 predicted proteins | sample Lox_Sample_42_FD_206716 | JGI IMG/M metagenome (GOLD analysis project Ga0335083, IMG submission 206716) | Soil microbial communities from Loxahatchee National Wildlife Refuge, Florida, United States - Lox_Sample_4.2 | ecosystem: Environmental > Terrestrial > Soil > Wetlands | place: USA...
AACTGCGCGGCGGCGAGCTCGAGTGCGAGCGGCATTCCCTCCAGACGACGGCAGATTTCCACGATGTCGGAGACGTTGCTCCGTACGAGCGAAGTCGTGGGCTGCGCGGCCCTCGCCCGCGCGAGCAACAGCGCGACCGCGGGTGTCGATGCGATCTCCTCGATCGGAATGCCTTGCGCTTCCGCCGGACTGGGCGGTAGCTCCAACGGTGGCAGCCACATGAGGCGCTCGCCCACGAAGTCCAGCCGCTGCTGCGACGTTGCAAGGATCTTGAGATCGGGGCAGCTTCGCAGCAGCTCGAAGACGATACTTCCGACCTCGATGGCCAGCCGGTCGCAGTTGTCGATCAACAGCAGCGCTTTGCGCCCCGCCAGCGAAGCGGCGGCCCGAGGCAAGAGCCCTTGGGCACCGGAGGTCGGCACTGACAGCGTCGCGGCAAGCGCCATGACCCAATCCGGCGCACGATCGAAGGGCGAGAGATCGTAGAACCAGACCCCGTCGGGAAAGTCAGAGACGCACAGACGCCCGACTTCGAGTGCGCATTGGGTCTTGCCCATGCCCCCGGGACCGATGATCGTCACCGCGCGATTTTCCGAAAGCATCGATCGCAAGCGCGCAAGCTCGCCCTCGCGACCGATCAGCGGCTCGAGCTTCGCCGGCAATTGGGCTATGGGCGGCGGACCGAAATGGGCCCGAATCTCCGCGCGCGGCAGCGCCACGCGATCCACGCCGCCCGTGAATCGATAGCCTGCCCCATGCACCGTCGAGATAAGGCGAGGGTCTTCGGCTTCGTCATCGAGGGCGCGCCGAAGCAACGCCATGACTCTATTGAGTGTCGCCGGCGTCAGATGGCGATGGCCCCAAACCGAGTCGAGCAGCTCATCGCGCGTGACCAGCTCATTGGCACGTGCGAGCAGAACGAGGAGGACGGCAAAGGCCTTGGTCTCGAGCGGGATCTCGATGCCGCCCCGCGTCAGCCGGCGGTTCGCCGGATCGACGAGCAAGTCACCGCACTGGTAGATGACTTTGTCCACGCTTCGCCCCACGCATCTCGCGGCTCGTCAAGGTTTCATCCGGTTCAGACGGAGCTATCGCGCCTGCGCTTCATCGTGCTCTCCCGCGCAAGCAGGATGGTATCGAGTCCGGAGTGCGAACGCGAGATATGAGAGACCGCGGCCCCTCTTCGCCCTTGACCCGTCGAGCGGCACGCCGCGACGAGAAGAGCTCCACGCGCGTTCCCACGGGAGGTCGGCAATACGAGTGCAGGCGAGTGGCCGCGTCAGGACCGCATTCTCCGGCAAAAGGGCACCGATGCGCACGGCATGTGGACGATTGTTCTGCGAATTTCGATAGGTTTGACCGGTTCGACCGGGAACCGCCAGACCGCGACCGTGGAACCGAGGCACGCGGATCGTCAGGAGATAGGCCATGACGCGGTTATCGCATAGATGCGGCAGCCGCATCTCGCTCTTGCGCGATCGTGTCGTCCCGGGTGCGGCGGCTCGCGGCCGTCCCTCACAAAACCCTCACCAAACCTGCATATCAACTGAGCCGACGGCGGCTTAGATTTCGGTTGAAGGCCGCGGATTCGTTCCGCGCAAAGAGAATCCTGGCCCGCGTCCATCGGAATGGGGTAGATCCCGCCGCGATCGTACGCCGTTCGGGCACAGGTCGCAGGGGCCATGCGGAGGTGTCGATGAAGCCGTTCGCAGCGTTCGCCCGCTTCGCCACAGTTGCCGTCTTCGGGCACGCGCTCTGGTGCGCTTCGGCGCTTGCCGCCCCACAACCTGAAGCGACCTGGAGCCCTGCCGGCAGCCTGACGACCCCTCGACACCTCCACACCGCGACGCTGCTCAGCGACGGGCGCGTCCTCGTCGCTGGCGGTCAGATCGATTGCTGCCAGACGGCGACCGATAGCGCCGAGATCTACGACCCGACGACGGGCACCTGGACGATCACCGGATCGATGAAGCAGGCGCGTGCCGGACACTCCGCCGTCCGGCTACTCGACGGCCGCGTGCTCGTCGTCGGCGGCACCGAGTCGCCCGACGCGGAGATCTACGATCCGGCAACCAGCGGCTGGACACGCGTCGACGGCCCGAATACTACGCGGTTCAACTTCACGCTCACTCTGCTTCCTTCGGGCAACGTGCTTGTCGCGGGAGGTGCTGCGGCATTCGTGAGTGCCTTTGCGTCGGCGGAGCTGTTCGATCCCGTTACGGCCACCTGGCGGGCCACCAACTCGATGGTGGAGGCGCGTGTCGCTCCCACGGCCACGCTCATGAGCAACGGCAAGGTGCTCGTCGCGGGCGGCCTCGAGCTGACGGAGAACATCGAACTTCCGATCGAGCTGCAGTCGGCAGAGATCTACGATCCGTCGAGCGGCACTTGGACGAAGACGACGAGCCCGAATCGCAGCTACCTCAGTCCCACCGCGGTCGCCCTCGGCAACGGGCGGCCTCTTGTCCTGGGAGACGTGGGCGACACTGAGTACTACGACCCGCAGACCGCGACGTGGACCATCACGGGCACCCGGGCCACGGGACATCAAGGCTATGCCGCCGCAGTCCTGGCTAGCGGCGACGTGCTGGTCGCAGGCGGATACGACGCGATGACGACCGAATACGTGGCCGGCACCGAATCGTACGACCAGAATTCCGGCAGCTGGACCACCCTCGCGCCGCTGATCACGGCGCGCAGCGACGCTTCGGCCACCACGCTCGCGAACGGCGACGTGCTGGTCGTCGGGGGACTCGGCATGGTCGCGGGAAAGCGAAGCCTGATCGCTAGGGCCGAGATCCTTCGCTCGTCGACGCCCGTGGCTATCGGCCCGGCGTACACGGGCGCCTGGTACGACCCCGCGCAGAGTGGCCACGGATTGTTTGTCGAAGTGCTTCCTGGCAATCAAATCCTCGTCGCGTGGTTCGCGTTCGCACCCAATGGCGGGCAGGCGTGGTTCTACGGCGTCGGGGCCTACGCAGGCAATACCGCCACCGTCAGCGCGGTGGATCAACCCAGCGGCGGACGCTGGATCCCGAACTTCGACCCCGCAGCCATCACGCACAACGCTTGGGGCAGCCTTAAGCTCACGTTCGCGGACTGCAACCACGGCCGTGTCGATTTCGCCTCGACGCTCGGCTACGGCAGCGGAAGCATGAGCCTCACGCGGCTCACGCAACCGGCCGGACTGCAATGTCCGTGACGTCCACCGGCCTCGCACGTGGCGTCACAGCTGCGGTGTGCGCCGGATTTTTGTGTGGCGCGGCACCGGCGATGGCTCAGGTCGCGGGCGAGGGTTCGTGGCTGCCCACCGGCACACTCAATGTCGCACGCTCTCATCACACGGCGACTCTGCTGTCGAACGGCCAGGTCCTGGTGACAGGAGGGTATGGCCCTCCGTCGTCGCCGGGTGTGCTCGCAGCGCGAGACAGTGCGGAGATCTACGATCCGGCGAGCGGCGCGTGGCGATATGCGGCATCGATGAAAGGTCCGCGCGCCGACCACAAGGCCGTGGGCCTCGCCGACGGAGGAGTCCTGGTGATTGGGGGCAACGCCGGGCCGGGCACGTCGGCCGAGGTCTACGACCCGTCGCGCGACGAGTGGATTGCGGTCGACGACCTCCTCGTCACGCGGAGCCAATTCGCAGCGGTGCGACTTGCCGACGGCCGAGTCCTTGTGACTGGCGGATTCGTGTCCAACGGTCCTTACGACGTCAGCAATCTCGGCAACGCCGAGATCTTCGATCCGAAGCTTCGCACCTGGCGCGCGGTCGCATCGATGAATGGACGGACTTCGCCGAGCGCCGCGGTCCTCGCCGATGGCAGAGTGCTCGTCGCAGGCGGCGACTACATCGTCGATTTCAACTACGACACGCCGTTGCCAACGGTCGACCTCTTCGATCCGGTCCACGAATCCTGGGCCGCCGGCCCCCCGCTCAACCTTCCCCGCGACGGGGGCGCGGCGGTTCCGATGCCGGACGGCGGCGCGCTCGTTCTCGGGGGCGACTTCGACTCGAGCGCCACGACTGGAGGCAGCTTGGCCTATTACGCCGAGCGATACGATCCGCGCGCCAATGCGTGGCGTGCCGCCGCCGGCGAGAGCCGCGGCTACGACCTGACCGACGTGGACACTGCGACCGCGCTCGGCAGCGGCGAAGTGCTGGCGTTGGGCAGCCCGGCGTCAAACCGCCAACCGTCGACTTTCACGCGAGCGCAAATCTATAACCCGGTGGCTGATGTGTGGCGCGACGCCGCCACACCCGGGCCTTACCGCCAAGGCGCGACTGCGACTCGCCTCCCGGACGGGCGCGTGCTGTTGGCGGGGGGCTGGGACCCGGGAACATCGCCAAAGCCGCTCGCCGACGCCGAAGTGTTCGTCCCTGCTGTCCCGATCTCGATCGACGCGGGCTTTACCGGCGCCTGGTACGACCCTGCGCAAAGCGGACACGGATTGTTCGTCGAAGTGCTGCCCGGCAACCAAATGCTTGTCGCGTGGTTCGCGTTCGCGCCCAATGGCGGGCAGGCGTGGTTCTACGGCGTCGGGACCTACGAGGGCAATACCGCCACCGTCAGCGCGATGGATCAACCCAGCGGTGGACGCTGGATCCCGAACTTCGACCCCGCAGCCATCACGCACAATGCCTGGGGCAGCCTCACGCTCACGCTTACCGATTGCAACCATGGGCGGGTCGATTTCGCCTCGACGCTCGGGTACGGCAGCGGCAGCATGTACCTGACGCGACTGACGCAGCCCAGTGCGCTGCAGTGCCCATGACGGAGCGCTGACGGAGCCACCACGATGATGCTCGTTTCCGGAATTGCCGCAGGCCTTCTTGCCGCGGTGCTGCTCGCGCCGCCTGCCTCGGCCCAATCCCCGCTGGCGCCGTGCGGGACGCCTTGTTATCGGGCGCTGGTCGAATATGCCCATATCGGCTCCAGCCACTATTTCATCACTTCGTCGAAGGACGACGTCGATGCGCTCGATTCGGGAAGCACCTCGGGATGGGTACGTACCGGCGAGCCCTCGAACGCGGGGGCATGGATGAGCGGCACGGACTATTATTGGGGCTACTCGCAGGCCGGCCTGCCGCTTCCTGTGTGCCGCTACTTCATCCCGCCGGACTCGCACTTCCTCTCCGCCTCGGCGCAGGAATGCGACGACGTCGCCGCGAAGCACCCGGAGTTCGTGCTCGAGACGCGCGCCGCGTTCTATGCGTGGCTACCCAGCGCGGAGGGGGTCTGCCCGGTCGACACGCTCAACCTCCCCCTCGACAACTACGACCTCATCCCCATGTGTACAGGGTGTGGAACGGCCGCGCCGACACGAATCACCGCTATGTGACGTCGAAGGAGGCGCGCGACGCGATGACCGCGCAGGGCTGGATCGCCGAGGGCTACGGCGCGGACCCCGTGGCCATGTGCGTGAGAGCCCCTAGCCGCGTAGCCCCTTCGCGTCCGGCAGCACGTACTGAGCCTGCGTGATCTCGGGCGTGGCGAGCCTTGACATCACCTTACGCCACGCCACTTCCGCGGCCGGCCCTTCTGCGTCGAACACCGCCGCGAACTGCGCGCGCTGAAGCGCTGCGAGCCTGCCTTCGAGCTTGCGGCCTTCCGGCGTGAGCGACAGGTGCTTCACCCGTGCGTCGTCTGGCGCTCGCGTGTACGTGATGAGCTTCTGGGCGTAAAGGTCGCGCAGGGGCCCGTTCAGCGCCTGCCGGCTCACGCCCAGCGTGCGCAGGAGCTGCGTCACGGAAGGCTTGGGCAGACGCACCACGAAGTGCAGGATGCGGTGGTGCACGCGGGATAACCCTCGCGCCGCGAGCAGCGCGTCCGGCCGCGCCGTCATGGACCGGTAGGCGAAGTGCGTGAGCTCGACGGCGGCGTCCAGCGCCAGTCTGCGATTTAGGTCAATCATGTTGACATTTCTCCGGCCGCTCGCAACAATGTCAATAGGGTTGACCCATTGTGCCCGGCCCGGCGCGGGGGCGGCAAGCCCCGGCCGGAAGATCGGCTAAAATCCCAGTCTTCCCCGAAGAGCAACGCTTCAGGAGTGCATTCCATGTCGATGGCCGACCGCGACGGATGGATCTGGTACGACGGCAAGATGGTGCCGTGGCGCGACGCCACCACCCACGTCCTCACCCATACTCTGCACTACGGCATGGGCGTCTTCGAGGGCGTACGCTGCTACAAGACCGTCGACGGGCCGGCGATCTTCCGCCTGCGCGACCACACGACCCGCTTCTTCAACTCGGCGCACATCTACGGCATGAAGATCCCGTTCACCAAGGACGAGATCGACGCTGCGCAGCTCGACTGCGTCCGCCGCAACAAGCTCGAATCCTGCTACATCCGGCCGATCGCCTTCTACGGCTCGCACGCGATGGGCGTGGCCGCCAAGTCGAACCCCGTGCTGGTCGCGATCGGCGCCTGGCCGTGGGGCGCGTACCTCGGCGCCGAGGCCATCGAAAAAGGGATCCGCGTGAAGACGTCGTCGTTCACGCACCACCATCCCAACATCACGATGTGCAACGCCAAGGCCGTCGGCAACTACACGGTGTCGATCTTGAGCAACCAGGAGGCGCTGCACGACGGCTACGAGGAAGCGCTCCTGCTCGACCCGCACGGCTTCGTCTGCCAGGGCTCGGGCGAGAACGTGTTCATCGTGCGCAACGGCGTGCTCGCGACGCCCGACCTGGGCAGCGGCGCGCTCGCCGGCATCACGCGCGACTCGATCATGACCTTCGCCCGCGAGCTCGGCATCAAGGTCGAGGAGCGGCGCATCCCGCGCGACGAGATGTACATCGCGGATGAAGCCTTTTTCACGGGCACGGCAGCCGAGGTGACCCCGATCCGCGAGCTCGACAACCGCACCATCGGAAGCGGCGTGCGTGGTCCCTTGACCGCGAAGCTGCAGGCGCTGTTCTTCGAGGCGGTCAACGGCCGGATCGCTGAGAAAAAACACTGGCTCACGAAGGTCTAGCGACAGCCCGCCGAAGATGAACGATACAACCGCACCGGTCGTCGTCTCGCCCGCGGACCTTCCCGTGTTCTGCCCAAACCCGGCGATGCCGCTGTGGTCGTCGCACCCCCGCGTCTTTCTCGACATCGCGGACGAGGGCGAGGCGATGTGCCCCTACTGCGGCACCCGCTACGTCCTCAAAGGCGGACCGCATCCCGCCGACCACTGAGGTGCCCTAGCGAGCGGCTTGCGGGTATCCTGAGGGGATGGCCCGTGAGCGCATCCTCATCGTCGCGCCCAGCTGGGTAGGCGACTCGATCCTCTCCGAGCCGCTCGTCGCGCTGCTGCGCGATCCCTACGAGGATCCGATCGTCGACGTGCTCGTGGCGCCGTGGTGCGCGCCCGTCTATGCGCGCATGCGGGGCATCCGCCGCATCGTCGAGAGCCCGTTCGCGCACGGCAAGCTCGACCTCCCCGGCCGCAAGCGCCTCGCGCTGGACTTGCGCAAGGAAGGCTACACGCACGCGTTCGTGCTGCCGAATTCGTGGAAGTCGGCACTCGTGCCCTTCCTCGCGCGCATTCCGAAGCGCGTAGGCTACAAGGGCGAAGCGCGCTGGGGCCTCTTGACCGACGCCCGGCCGCTCGACAAGAAGGCGATGCCGCGTCTGGTCGACCGCTTTGCGGCGCTCGCCGTGCCGCGCGGCGGCCTCGTCCCCATGCCGCCCTCGCCGGCGCTCGTGCCCAACGCGAAAAACCGCGCCGAGGCGATGCGCGCGCTGCGCCTCAAGACCGACCGTCCCGTGGTGATCCTGTGTCCCGGCGCCGAGTACGGGCCCGCCAAGCGCTGGCCGCCCAACCAGTTCTCCGAGCTGGCCGCCTACTTCCTGCGCGACGGGCTGCAGGTCTGGATCGTCGGCTCGCCCAACGACAAGATGGCCGCCGACGCGGTGCTCAATTCGCTCGGCGAGAACGTGCACCGGGTGCGCGACCTCACCGCGCGCACCGATCTCGGCACGGCGATCGATATCCTGTCGGCGGCGTCGCTCGTCGTGTCGAACGACTCGGGGCTCATGCACGCCGCAGCCGCGGTCGGCGTGCCGCTGGTCGCACTCTTCGGATCGTCGTCGCCGGCCTACACGCCGCCGCTGTCATCCGTGGCGCAGATCGCGAGAATCGACATCGCGTGCAGCCCGTGCTTCAAGCGCGAGTGCCCGCTCGGCCACTTCAAGTGCATGCGCGAGTTGAAGCCGCCGATCGTCTACAATCTCGCGCGCAGCGCGCTTCCGGCCTACATTCCGCCGGACATGCGACGTTATTAGAAGATTCGCCATGGCCAAGCCACGCACGCCGCCGATTTTCACGACACCGCAGGACGCCGCGCTCGCGTTCTATCACGCGTTCGAGACGCAGGACATCGACACGATGATGGCGACGTGGGCCGACGACGAGGACATCGTATGCGTGCACCCCGGCGGCGCGCGCGTGGTCGGCTACGATGCGGTGCGCACGGGCTGGGAGCAGATTTTCACCAGCGACACGCGCCTTTCTTTTCGCCTCGAGCACGTCGTGATGCTCGAGACCGTCGGCCTTGCCATGCAGTCGGCGATCGAGCACGTCTACTCGGCAGACGGCACGGCGCGCGGCGCCGCCGCCGCCACCAACATCTTCATGCGCACGCCGTCGGGATGGCGGATCGTGTGCCATCACGCCTCGCCCGTGACGGCGGTCGTGATGCCGGCCCCGAGCGGGCCGCTGCACTAGGCTTCGTCCGCGAATCGCGTCTCCGCGGCGGCTACGTCGCGCTTCCGCCTACGGTCAACCCGTCGATCCTGAGCGTCGGCTGCCCGACGCCGACCGGGACGCTCTGCCCATCCTTGCCGCACGTGCCGATACCGGAGTCGAGCGCCAAGTCGTTGCCGATGAGCGAGACCTTGGTGAGCGCGTCCGGGCCGTTGCCGATCAGCGTGGCGCCCTTCACCGGATAGGTGAGCTTGCCGTCCTCGATCATCCACGCTTCGGCCGCCGAGAACACGAACTTGCCGCTCGTGATGTCGACCTGGCCGCCGCCGAAATTCGCGGCGTACAAACCCGACTTGACGGAGGCGATGATCTCCTTCGGATCCTTGTCGCCGGCCATCATGATGGTGTTGGTCATGCGCGGCATCGGCAGGTGCGCGAACGACTCGCGGCGCCCGTTGCCCGTGCCCGCCGTACGCATGAGCCCGGAGTTGAGGCGATCCTGCATGTAACCCTGCAGGATGCCGTCCTCGATCAGCACGGTGCGTTGGGTCGCGTTGCCTTCGTCGTCGATGTTGAGCGAGCCGCGCCGGCGCTCGAGCGTGCCGTCGTCGACGACGGTGACGCCCTTCGCCGCCACGCGCTTGCCGACGCGCCCGGAAAACGCGCTCGTGCCCTTGCGGTTGAAGTCGCCTTCCAGGCCGTGGCCGATCGCCTCGTGCAGCAGGATGCCGGGCCAGCCGTTGCCGAGCACCACGGTCATGTTGCCCGCGGGCGCCACGCGCGCGGCGAGGTTGAGCACGGCCTGGCCGACGGCTTCGTCCGCGTAACGCGCGAGCATATCGTCGGTGAAATAGGCGTAGTCGAAGCGGCCGCCGCCGCCGGCGTAGCCCTGCTCGCGCCGCCCGTTCTCCTCGACGATCACCGTGATCGACATCCGGACGAGCGGACGCACGTCGGCCACGACGAGCCCGTCGCTGCGGGCAATGAGGACGGTCTCGTGCTCGCCCGCGAGCGAGGCCATGACGTGCGTCACGCGCCGATCGCGCGCCCGTGCGATGCGTTCGAGGCGCTCGAGCAGCGCGACCTTGTCGGCTTCGGCGAGGCTCGCCACAGGATCGGCGAGCGGATACAACGTGCGCGCGTGCCCGCGGCGGCCGAGCGGTGCCGTGGTCGACTGCCCTTGCCGTGCGATCGCCCGCACCGCGCGCGCGGCCTCGGTGAGCGCCGCCATCGAGACGTCGTCGGAATAGGCGTAGGCCTGCTTGTCGCCCGTCACCGCCCGCACACCCACGCCGCGGTCGATGTTGAAGGTCCCCGATTTGACGATGCCTTCCTCGAGGCTCCAGCCTTCGAAGCGGGCATGCTGGAAATACAGATCGGCGAACTCGACGTCGTGGCTGTGGATGTCGGCGAGCACGCGCGAGAGCGCCGCCTGGTCGAGGCTCGCGGGCGCGAGCAGGAGCCGCTCGGCGTCGGCGAGGACGGATTCGGCGACGAGGGGAACGGACAGATCGTTCACGGAGGGCCCAAGTGGGGATGCGGCGGCTAACAAGCCTCTATTGTGGGGCCGAATCGCTCGAAATCAACGTTAGGCGGCGGACTGCCCGAGGTAGGTCGCCGCCACCCGGGGATTGGCCGCGAGGTCGGCGCTCGGCCCCTCGATCGCGCATTCGCCGGTCTCGAGGACGTAGCCGTAATCGGACACGTGCAGCGCCGCGCGCGCGTTCTGCTCGACGAGCAGGATCGACACACCGGTCGCCTTGAGCGACGAGACGATGGCGAAGATCTCGCGCACGATGAGTGGCGCGAGGCCGAGCGACGGCTCGTCGAGCATCAGCAGCTTCGGCCGCGCCATCAGCGCGCGCCCGAGCGCGAGCATTTGCCGCTCCCCGCCCGAAAGCGTACCCGCCTCCTGCCGCTCGCGCTCCTGCAGGCGGGGAAAGCGCGCGTAGACGTCGGACAGCGCTGCGAGCGCGGCGCGATCGCCGGCGCGCACGCGCGCAAACGCGCCGAGCGTGAGGTTCTCCGCCACGCGCATCGAGCCGAAGAGCTCGCGCTTCTCGGGCACGAGCACGAGTCCGGCGCCCACCCGCTGCTCGACCGAAAGGCGATTCACCGGCCGGCCCGCGTACAGGATCTCGCCGCGCGAAGGGAGCGTGCCCATGATCGCAGCGAGCAGCGTGGTCTTGCCTGCGCCGTTCGGCCCGATCACCGTGACGATGCTGCCCTCCTCCACCTTGAGCGAAACGTCGTGCACGGCCTCGACCTTGCCGTAAGCGACGCTCAGGCCGCGGACTTCGAGAAGCGCGCTCATTCAGGCGACCCCGCCCAGATACGCCTCCAGCACGGCCGGGTCGCGCTGGATCTCGGCGGGTGCGCCTTCGGCGAGCTTTTCCCCGAAGTCCATCACGACCAGCCGGTCGGTCAGGCCCATCACGAAGTCCATGTCGTGCTCGACCAGGAGGATCGTCATGCCCTCGGCCTTGAGCGAACGCAGCAACCGCGCGAGCTCCTGCTTTTCGAGGTAGCGCAGGCCCGCCGCGGGCTCGTCGAGCAGGAGCAGTGCCGGATCGCAGGCGAGCGCCCGCGCGATCTCGACGATGCGCTGCTTGCCGAGCGGCAGGCTGCCCGCCGCGTCGAAGGTATGCTCGGCCAAGCCGACGCGCACGATCGCGCGCGCGGCTTCGGCCTTGGTGCGCGCCTCCTCCGCGCGGTCGAGCTTGAGCGCCGCCTGGACCACGCCCGTCGCGCCCCGCAGGTAGGCTCCGATCGCGACGTTGTCGAGCACGCTCATCGTCGCGATCAGCTTCACGTGCTGGAACGTGCGGCCGATGCCGCGACGAGCGATCTCGTACGGCGGCCGGCTCCCGATGCTTTCGCCGCGCAGCAGCACTTCGCCGGACGTGAGCGCCAGCGCGCCGGAGATGAGCGCGAACGTCGTGCTCTTGCCGGCGCCGTTCGGTCCGATCAGGCCGAGGATCTCGCCCTCGCGGATCTCGAACGAGAGGTCGCTCACGGCCACCAGGCCGCCGAACTGCTTGCGCGCCTTGCGCACCGACAGAAGCTCGCCCGAAACACGCGAGCGCTCGCGCGCCGGCAGCGGCGCCGCATCCGGCACGGGCGGCATGCGCGGCCGCGGCAGCATGCGCTGGATCCACGGCCACAACCCGTCCCGCGCGAATTGGAGCAGGAGCACCATGAGGATGCCGAACACGATGAGCTCGAAGTTGCCCTGCTGTCCGAGGAGGCTGGGAAGGATGTCCTGCAGCACCTGCTTGAGGAGCGTGATCACCGTCGCGCCGAGCACGGCCCCCCATACGCTGCCGGCGCCGCCGACGACCGCCATGAAGAGATACTCGATGCCTTGGTTGATGCCGAACGGCGTGGGATTGACGAAGCGCTGCAGGTGCGCGTACAGCCAGCCCGAGATGCAGGCAAGGAGCGCCGCATAGACAAACACGACGATCTTGAGCCGCGCCGCGTCCACGCCGAACGCCTCGACCATGTCGAGCCCGCCCTTGAGCGCGCGCACCGCGCGCCCGGGCCGCGAATCGAGAAGATTGCGCGTCGCCCACAACGCCGCGAGAACGATGATCCAGATGAGGAAGTAGTAATGGCGCTCGTTCTTGAGGTCGATGCCTGCGACCGAGAGCGCCGGAATACCGGTCATGCCGGTGTGCCCACCCAGGATCTCGAGATTGCCGAACACGTAGAAGAGGCTGATGCCCCAGGCGATCGTTGCGAGCGGCAGGTAGTGACCCTTCATGCGCAGCGTGATGAAGCCAAGGCACAGGGCGACGAACGCGGTGAGCGCGAGGCCGATCGCAAGCGTGAGCCACGGCGACGTGCCGTAGTGTGTCGTGAGATAGGCGGACGTGTAAGCGCCGAGGCCGACGAACGCGGCTTGCCCGAACGAGGTCTGGCCGGCCACGCCGGTGAGCAGCACGAGGCCGAGCGCGGCAATGCTGTACAGGCCGATGTAGTTGCCGAGCGTCACCCAGAACTGCGGCGCGGCGAGCGGTACCGCCGCGAGCACGACCACGAAGGCGGCGACGAGAAGGCGCGGCCAGTGTTGCACCCCGTCATTCCTCCTCTTCGTGGTGGTGGGTGGTCAGGCTCCGCCACAAGAGGACGGGGATGATCAGCGTAAACACGATCACCTCCTTGAACGCGCTCGCCCAGAACGACGAGAACGACTCGATGAGCCCGACGAGGAGGGATCCTCCGGCGGCGACGGGGTAGCTTGCGAGGCCGCCGATGATGGCGCCGACGAAGCCCTTGAGGCTGATCAGGAAGCCCGAGTCGTAGTAGATCGTCGTGATCGGCCCGATCAGCACGCCGCAGAATGCGCACAGGAGTGCTGCCAGCGCGAACGTGAGCGCGCCCGCGAATTCCGGCGAGATGCCGCACAGGCGCGCGCCGGCGCGGTTGACCGCCGTGGCGCGCAGCGCCTTGCCGTAGAGCGTTCGGCCGAAGAAGAGCGCAAGCGCGCCGATGAGCGCGACGCTCGTGGCGATGACGAGCAGGCTTTGCACGCTGACGTTCGCCGCGCCGACCGTGAACGAGGCCGAGGAGAATGCCGGCGTGCGCGAGCCCTCGGCACCGAAGAACCACAGGCCGAAGCCGACCATCGCGAAGTGCAGCGCCACCGAGACGATGAGCAGCACGAGCACGCTCGCCTCGGCGAGCGGCTGGTACGCAACCCGATACAGGAGCGGCCCGAGCGCAGTGACCGCGGCGAGCGCGAGCAGCACCTGGATCGGCAACGGCAGCGACAACGGCGCGAGTTGCCACAGCAGCAACGCGACCACGAAGGGGATGCCGCACCACAGTGCGAGCGCCCGCGGCAGGCGCCGCGCTTCGCCGGCGCGCAAGGCGCGCCACGCCTCCATCGCGCCGGCCACGACTGCCATGCCGACCAGCAAACCCACGATGCCGGGCGCCTTGCCGAGCTGCAACCCGGCCAGCGTGAGCGTGCCCCAGGCGACGAACTCCCCGGAGGGCACGAAGATCACGCGGGTGACCGTGAACACCAGCACCAGCGCCAGCGCGAGCAGCGCGTAGATTGCCCCGTTGGTGACGCCGTCCTGCGTCAGGAGCGCGGCGATCGTGAGATCCACGGCCGGGAGTGCGGCCTCAAGCGCCGGTCGAGCCTATTTCACGAGCTTCCACTTGCCGTCGTCGATCGTCACCATGACACGCGCCCGGTTGTCGAGGCCGTTGTGGTCGTTCGCGTTCATCACGAACACGCCGTGCACGCCGACCACGTTGGACGCCTCGAGCGCATCGCGCAGCGCCGCGCGGAACTGCGGCGTGCCCGGCTTCGCCTTCTTCAGCGCCTCCGGAATCGCCTGCGCCAGCAGCACGTACGCGTCCCAGATGTGCCCGCCGAACGTCGTGCGCACGCCGAATTTCTGCTCGTACCTGGTCACGTAGTCCTGAGCGGTCTTCTTCACCGGGTTTCCGTCCGGCAACTGCTCGTACACCAGCATCGGGCCGACAGGAAGCAGCGTGCCGTTGCCGTCCTTGCCCACGACGCGCAGGAAGTCCGGGTTGCCCACGCCGTGCGTCTGGTAGATCTTGCCCTTGTAGCCGCGCGCAACGAGCTCCTTCTGCGGCGTCGCGCCCGGCGTGCCGGCGGCGGCGATGAGGATCGCGTCGGGATTGGCGCTGACCAGCTTCAGCACCTGGCCCGTCACGGACGGATCGGCGCGGTTGTACTTCTCCTCGGCGACGATCTTGATGCCGGCGGTTTGCGCGGAGCGCTTCATCTCGGCGAGCCAGCCGTCGCCGTAGGCGTCTGAAAAGCCGATGAAGCCCATGGTCTTCACGCCGTTGGCCTTCATGCTGACGGCGATCGCGTCAGCCATGAGGGCGTCGTTCTGCGGCGTCTTGAACACCCACTTCGTCTTCGGATCGGCCGGGTTCACGATCGCCTGCGAGGCTGCGAGCGAGATCATCGGCGTGCTGGTGTCCGCCGCCACTTCGCGCATCGCGAGCGACGCCGGCGTGATCGAGGAGCCGACGATCACGTCGACCTTGTCCTCGGTGACGAGCTTCTTGGCATTCGTGACGGCCTTCGTCGTGTCCGAGGCATCGTCGATCACGATCCAGTTGATCTTCTCGCCGCCGATCGAGGTCGGAAGCAGCTCAACCGTGTTCTTCTGCGGAATGCCGAGCGACGCTGCCGGGCCCGTCATGGAAATCGTCACGCCGACGGTGACGTCCGCGAATGCGGAAGCGGCGAATGCGAGCCCTGCGGCCGCGACCAGCGCGGGCAACGGCATCGAGGTCTTCATCGGGATCCTCCAGTGGTGGTCCGGGTGGGCAAGGTCCGCGCCGGGCGTTCGAAAGGTGCGTCCCGTGCACGTAATCGGCCCGATTCTGGCAAACGCGCCGAAGCGGGTCAAATCACACTTAAATGGCGCAAAACGCCACACCTTCGCCCAGCCAACCCGCGGCGCGCATCGCGCCGTACGTCGCGCCGTCGGTCGTGAAGCGGTGATTGACCGCGGCAAGCGTCGCCGGGTTGTCGTACAGGCGATAGACGGGGCGCAGCGAAGCGGCGCAACGGTCGCCCGCCGGCAGGCGCATGCCAAACGCGATGCCCTCGTACGTCCACAGCGCATTGGCCTTCAATCCCGCGCATTCCTGCGCGTTGCCCGTGTAGAAATGCGTGTTGGGCCCGACGCCCGGTGTTCCGAAGAAGCGGCAGACTTCAACCGCGCCGGCATCGGAAGGCGACGCGACCGCGAAGCCGTAGCCCGTGCGCTTCCAGGCGCCGGCAAAGGCGCCTGCGTCGAGCGCTGCCGCCTCCTCCGGGAAGGCCGTCAGGAAGTAGTGGCCCAGCGCAGCGTTGTAGTACTCGACGGCAACCGCCGCGCCCGGAATGGCGGCGAGGCGATACAGACTGCCGTCGCGCATGTCCGCCCAATACACCTCGCCGTCGCTGTCTTCGCCGAACGTGGTCGGCTGCTGGGCCGTTTCGATCAGCACCTCGGTCTGCCAGTTCCCGTCGCGGTCGCGGCTCGCCGACCACATGCGGCCGGAACAGAAATCGGCATATAAATATCGGCCTTGCATGACAGGCACGGCGCGTCCGCGATAGACCACGCCGCCCGTGACCGCGCACCCCTGGTCATGGTCGTAAGTCAGCACGGGCCAGGTGAACGACGGCAGCCCAGGCGGGCACGGATCGAGCAAGGTGCAGAGCATCCCCTCGAAGAAGCGCCAGCCGAGGTTGGCGCCCGAAGGCGTTCCGCGCGGCAGAAAGTCGATTTCCTCGGTCGTGTCCTGCCCGACGTCGCCGATATACAGATCGCCGGTCGCGCGGTCGAAGCTGAACCGCCACGGGTTGCGCACGCCGAGCGCCCAGATCTCCGGCCGGCCGAGATGCGAGAGCGCGTAGACGTTGTCCGGTGGAATGGCATACGGTGCGCCGCCGTCGACGTCGATGCGCAGCATCTTGCCCAGCAGCTCCTGCGGGTTCTGCGCGCGGTTGCCGGGATCGTTGCCGCTGCCGCCGTCGCCCATGCCGATGTAGAGGTATCCGTCGGGACCGAAGCGCAGCGCGCCGCCGTTGTGATTCTCGAACGGCTGCGCGATGACCAGGAGCTCGGCGCGCGACGCGGCGTCGGCGACGTCCGGGTTGGCCGCGCTGACGCGGAACGCTGCGATCACCGTCGCGCCGTCGCCCGCTCGCGTGTAGTCGACGTAGAACTTGCCATTGACCGCGAACTGCGGATGCGCGGCGACGCCGAGGAGCCCGCGCTCGCCGCCAAAGGCCACGAGCGATCGGATGTCGAGGAAAGGCGCGGGCTGCAGGACCCCGTTGCGCAGGACGCGGATCGTCCCCGGCTGCTCGACCACCAGCAGCCGCCCCGCGCCGGCGCTCGTGATGTCGACGGGCGAGGCAAAGCCGCCCGCGACAAGCTGCGCCTGCACCGGGAGGCCGGCGTGAACGCCGTTTACCGCGACCGCGGCGGCTGCGGCCGCCGCGAGGAGAAGGCAGCGCAGCCTACCTGTTGCGCAGCAGGTCACGAATCTCCCGCAGCAGCACGACGTCCTCGGGCGTCGGCGGCGGCCCCGCGGGCGCGGTATCGAGCTTCGTCTTCGCCTTCGCGAACTGGCGCACCATCCAGAAGATCACGAAGGCGAGAATGACGAAGTTGATCACGATGGTGATGAAGTTGCCGTAGCCCAGGAGCGGCACGCCCGCCTTCGTCAGCGCCTCGTAGGTCATCGGTCCGCTGTAGCCTGCCGGCGGCGCCGCCAGCATGATGAAGTTGTTCGCGAAGTCGAGGCCGCCGAAGATGCGGCCGATCACCGGCATGATGATATCCTTGACCAGCGAGTCGACGATCTTGCCGAAGGCCGCACCGATGATGACGGCGACGGCAAGATCGATGACGTTGCCCTTGACCGCGAAATCGCGGAACTCGCGCAGCATCGACATGGCAGACTCCTAGACGGCGGCTTCGCCCGATTCACCGGTGCGGATGCGAATCACCTGCTCCACCGAGGTGACGAAGATCTTGCCGTCGCCGATCTTGCCGGTCCGCGCGGCCTTGACGATCGCCTCGATGGCACGGTCGATCATGCCGTCGGGCACGACGACCTCGACCTTGACCTTGGGCAGGAAATCCACGACGTACTCGGCGCCGCGGTAGAGCTCCGTATGCCCCTTCTGGCGACCGAAGCCCTTGACCTCCGTCACCGTGAGCCCGGTCACGCCGAGCTCGGAGAGCGCCTCGCGGACTTCGTCGAGCTTGAACGGCTTGACGATGGCTTCGATCTTTTTCATGGTGACGGCTCCGGCGGCTTGTGGACCCCCTCGAAGCTTACACGATGCCTCGGGTGCATCCTAGATCGGGGGCGGACGGGGCCTCACTCGCGCCACGCCGACGTGATCGGGTAGCGCCAGTCCTTCCCGAAGCCGCGCGGCGTGATGCGGATGCCGAGCGCCGACTGGCGTCGCTTGTACTCGTTGCGGCCGATCAGGCGCACCACTTTGGCCACCGCCTCCTCCGGGAAGCCCATCGCCACGATCTCGCTCGGACTTCGCAGGTCCTGAACGTACGCCTCCAGGATGCCGTCGAGCACGTCGTACGGCGGCAGCGACTGCGCGTCGGTCTGACCGGCGCGAAGCTCGGCCGACGGCGCGCGCGTGAGGATGCGCTCCGGGATCACACGCCCCAGGCGGTTGCGGCAGTCGCACAGGCGATACACGAGCGTCTTGGCGATGTCCTTCAGCACGCCGAAGCCGCCGGCCATGTCGCCGTAGAGGGTCGCGTACCCGACGGCCATCTCCGACTTGTTCCCGGTCGTGAGCACGAGCAGGCGGTGCTTGTTCGACAGCGCCATGAGGAGCGTGCCGCGCACGCGCGCCTGCAGGTTCTCCTCGGTGGCGTCCTCGGGCAGGCCGCGGAACTCCCCGGCAAGTGCTGCGCGATACGCGGCGGTCATCGTGTCGATCGGGATCTCGTCGTAGCGCACGCCGACGATGGACGCCATCTCGCGCGCATCGGCGAGGCTCATCGGCGCGTTGTAAGGCGACGGCATCATCACCGCACGCACGCGGTCGCGGCCGAGGGCGTCGACCGCCACCGCGAGGGTGAGCGCCGAATCCACGCCGCCCGACAGGCCGAGCACGACGCCCGGGAAACCATTCTTGCCGACGTAGTCGCGCACGCCCATCACGAGCGCCGCGTAGACGTGGGGCTCGAGTGCGGAATCGAGCGATCCGCGCACCCGCCGCGGCGAGGCACCGTCGAAATCGCACAGCGCGACCGCCTCGTGCCATGCCGGCACCTGCTGCGCGAGCGCGCCGTCGCGGTCGACGACGAACGACGCGCCGTCGAACACGAGCTCGTCCTGCCCGCCGACGCGGTTGACGTAGATCACCGCGATGCCGCATTCGCGGGCACGCGCGGTCGCCTGCTCGCGCCGGCAGGCATGCTGAAGCGTGTGATACGGCGAGCCGTTGGGCACGACGAGCACCTGCGCGCCCGCCGCGCGCGCCTGTGCCGCGGGCTCCGGTCCCCAGACGTCTTCGCATACGGCGAGCCCCAGCCGAAGCCCGTCGACCTCGAAGACGCACGGCTGCGTGCCCGCCTCGAAATAGCGCTCTTCGTCGAAGACCGTGAAGTTCGGCAGCTTGTGCTTGCGGTAGACCGCTTCCACGCGGCCGGCGCGCAGGACGGCGGCGGCGTTGTAGAGCTTGCCTTCGGCGCGCTCCGGGAAGCCGACGATTACGGCTTCCGACCCGATCCGCGCCGCGAGCGCGACGATCTCGCGCGCACAGGCTTCGACGAACGCCGGCCGCAGGACGAGGTCCTCGGGCGGATAGCCGCACAGGGACAGCTCCGGCGTGACGACGAGTTGGGCGCCGGCGCGGCGGCCCTCGCCGACCGCGTCGAGGATGGCGCGCGCGTTGGCCGCGGGATCGCCTACGCTTTGATTGAGCTGCGCAATCGCGGCCCGCATGAGCGTCATCTTAGCATCGGCGCGGCAGCGAAAACTTGAGGCGTCCGCGCATTCACGCGACAATGCCCTTTGCCAATGCGATCTCCCGTCCCCTTCGTCGCAACACCGATGCCCGTCGTGGCGTCGCCTCTCATCCGCGACGACGTTCCGCTTGCCGACATCCCGCCCGCGGACTGGAACGCGCTGGCCGGCGGGCAGCCGCTCCTCACCCACGAATTCTTCACCGCGCTGCATCGCACGGGGTGCGCGACGCCGCGCACCGGCTGGACACCGCGCTTTCTCACCGCGTGGGGCGACCGCCGCCTCATCGGCGCGATGCCCCTGTACGCGAAGACGCACAGCTACGGGGAATACGTCTTTGACTGGGGCTGGGCAGAGGCCTACCGTCGCCACGGCCGCCGCTACTACCCGAAGCTCGTCGCCGCCGTCCCGTTCACCCCGGTGGCCGGTCCCCGGCTGCTCGCCGCGGAGGCACCCGTGCGCCGCGCGCTCCTCGCGCACGCGCTCGAGCTCGTGCGCCGACACGAGTACTCCACGCTCCACGTGCTGTTTCCGCGCGAGGCCGAAGCGCGCGAGGGCGAAGCGATCGGGATGATCGCGCGCGAAGGCATGCAGTTCCACTGGACCAATCCCGGCTATCGCGACTTCGCCGACTTCCTGTCGGCGTTCTCGCACGACAAGCGCAAGAAGGTGAAGCAGGAGCGGCGCAAGCTACGCGAGTCCGGTGTGGCCTTCGAGCGCAAGCGCGGGCACGACATCACGCCCGCGGATTGGGCGTTCTTCTACCAGTGTTACGAGTCGACCTACCGCGCTCACCACTCGACACCCTATCTCACGCCGGCGTTCTTCGAGGAGGTCGGCCGTGCGCTTTCCGCGCACGTGATGCTCGTCCTCGGCGTGCGTGACGGCCGCCGCCTGTGCGCGGCGCTCGATGTCTACACGCCGGACACGCTATGGGGACGCTATTGGGGCATGACCGAGTACGTGCCCGGCCTGCACTTCGAGGCCTGCTACTACCAGGCGATCGAGTTCTGCATCGAGCAGCGCGTCGCGCGCTTCGAGGGCGGGGCGCAGGGGCTGCACAAGCTCGCGCGCGGGCTGCGCCCGGTGGCCACGCACTCGCTGCACGCCGTGGGCGATCGCGATTTCGCGGCCGCGATCGCCGACTTCTGCGAGCGCGAGCGCGTCGAGGTCGAGCATTCGCTCGACGAGCTGGCGCTGTCGTCGCCTTTCAAGGGCGACCATCGCCCGGGTTGAGCCGCCGTGCTCATCTACTACGCGGACCACTTTGTGCTGCCGCCGCCGGCGGGCCACCGATTTCCCATGCGCAAGTACGCCGCGCTGCGCGAGCGTGTCACGCACGTGGCGCCACGTCGCATGCGGGTGCCCGAAGCGGCGACCGACCGCGACCTGACGCGCGTCCACGACGCCTCGTACGTGCGCGCCGTCGCAAGCGGAACGCTCGACGCCGCGGCGCAGCGACGGATCGGCTTTCCGTGGTCGGCCGCCATGGTCGAGCGGTCGCGCCGCTCGACGGGCGCCACACTCGCCGCCTGCCGCAGCGCGCTCGACTCCGGGTGCGGCATCAACCTGGCAGGCGGCACGCATCACGCGCACCGCGCGCACGGCGAGGGCTTCTGCGTGTTCAACGACGCTGCGGTCGCGGCGCGCGCGATGCAGGCGGAGGGCCGCGTGGCGCGCGTGCTGATCCTGGACCTCGACGTGCACCAGGGCGACGGCACGGCGTCGATCTTCGCCGACGACGAAAGCGTCTTCACGTGCTCGGTCCATGGCCGCGGCAACTTTCCCTTCAGAAAGGCGGCGTCCGATCTCGACGTCGAGCTCGACGACGGCACGCCGGACGCGGCGTACCTCGCGGCGCTGCGTGCCGCGCTGCCCCGGGCGCTTGCGCGCTCGCGCCCCGATCTTGCGATCTACCTCGCCGGCGCCGATCCGTTCGTGGGCGATCGCCTGGGCCGCCTCGCACTGACCAAGCACGGACTCGCCGAGCGCGATCGCTGCGTGCTCGAGATGCTGCACGATGCGGCGGTCCCGGTCGCGATCGCGATGGCCGGCGGCTATGCGGATAGCGTCGACGATGTCGTCGACATCCATTTCGCGACCGTAGGCATCGCGCTGTCGCTGTGGTCGCCGACGGAGCGAGAGCGGCCGCTCAGCGTGCTAGACTGCCCGCCACTTCTGCCGATCCACGAGCCGCCATGAACGCGTCGCTGCTGCTCACCCGCGACGGCCCCGTCGCCACGCTGACGCTGAATCGACCGGAAGCGCTCAACGTCCTCGATTTCGCCATGATGGACGCGCTCGCCGAGGCGACCTCGGAGGTGGCCGCGGACGACGCGCTGCGCGCGGTCATCGTGCGCGGCGCCGGCAAGCACTTCATGGCCGGCGGCGACATCCGCACGTTCTCCGGCGAGCTGTCGAAGCCGCCCACGGAGCGCACCGCGGTCTTCCGTCGCATCATCTCGCGCGTGCACGCGTCGATCGAGGCGCTGCATCGCATGCCGCATCCCGTGATCGGGCAGGTGCACGGCGCCGTCGCGGGCTTCGGCCTTTCGCTGATGAACGCCTGCGACCTCGTCGTCGCCGCCGACAACGCGTACTTCTCGTCGGCCTACCGCGCGATCGGCACGACGCCCGACGGCGGGGGCACATGGTCGCTGCCGCGCATCGTCGGCACGCGGCGCGCGATGGAGATCGTCATGTTGTCCGAGCGCTTCGACGCTGCGCGCGCGCTCGAACTGGGACTCGTCAATCGCGTCGTGCCGCTGGCCGAGCTCGACTCGACGGTCGCAGCGCTGGCGCGCTCGCTCGCCGAAGGCCCCGTGCTCGCGATCCGCAACACCAAGCGGCTCGTCCGCGAGTCGCTCGGGCGTTCGCTTTCCGAGCAGCTCGAAGCCGAGGCGGCGAGCTTCTCGGCCTGCGCGGCGACGCCGGACTTCGTGGAAGGCATCACCGCTTTCCTCGACAAGCGCCCGGCGCAGTTCGGCCGCGAGAAGTAGCCATGGCCGGGCTCGGCGGCAAGACCCTCTTCGTTTCGGGCGGATCGCGCGGCATCGGCCTCGCGATCGCGCTGCGCGCCGCGCGCGATGGCGCCAACGTCGTCATCGCTGCCAAGACGGTTACGCCGAATCCCAAGCTGCCCGGCACGATCTACACCGCCGCCGAGGAAATCGAGGGCGCCGGCGGCCACGCGCTGCCGGTCGAGTGCGACATCCGCGACGAGACCGCGGTCTACGCCGCGGTCGAGGCCGGGGTCACTCGCTTCGGCGGCATCGACATCCTCGTCAACAACGCGAGCGCGATCAGCCTCACCGGCACGTTGGCAACGCCGATGAAGCGATTCGACCTCATCTTCGGCGTCGACGTTCGCGGCACCTTCCTATGCTCCCAGGCGTGCCTGCCCCACCTCCGGAAGTCGGCGGCGTCGGGGCGCAATCCGCACATCCTCACGCTCTCCCCGCCGCTCAACATGGACCCGAAGTGGTTCGCGCCGCACGTCGCATACACCATGGCGAAGTACGGCATGAGCATGTGCGTGCTCGGCATGGCCGAGGAATTCCGTGCCGACGGCATTGCAGTCAACGCGCTGTGGCCTCGCTCGGTAATCGCGACGTCCGCCATCGTGATGATCCCCGGGGCAAGCGAGGACGTCGACCGCATGCGCAAGCCGCAGATCATGGCCGACGCGGCGTACGCCATCGTCACGCGCGACGCCCGCGCGACGACGGGACGCTTCTTCATCGACGACGACGCGCTGCGCGAGGCCGGCGTCACCGACTTCACGCGCTACGCCGTCAAGCCGGGCGAGCCGCTCCTGCCCGATCTGTTCCTTTGAGGCCGAGGCGGACGTGGCTGTTCGTTCCCGGCGCCGACGAGTCGGCGCAGCGCGCAGCGGAGCGCTCCGGCGCCGACGTGCTGATCCAGGAGCTCGAGGACTTCACAGCGCCTGAGCTGCGGCCGAAGGCGCGTGCCCTGTCGAAGGCGCTCTACGCGCGCTGGCGCAAAGCCGGCAAATGGACGGCGGTGCGCGTCAACCCGCTCGAGACGTGCGGCCGCGACGATCTCGCCGCCGTGCTCGAGGCGAAGCCCGACATCGTCATGATGTCCAAGGTGGCGAGACCCGAGCAGGTGCGTGCGCTCGCGAAGATCGTCGGCAGGCGCGCGGAGATCGTCCCCAACATCGAGTCCGCGGCCGGCCTCGTGCGCACGATCGACATCGTGCGCGCGAGCCCGCGCGTGACGGC